>Ga0182021_10000843_pt1 | contig 34441 bp, 32 predicted proteins | sample 612E3MmetaG_FD_120493 | JGI IMG/M metagenome (GOLD analysis project Ga0182021, IMG submission 120493) | Permafrost microbial communities from Stordalen Mire, Sweden - 612E3M metaG (Illumina Assembly) | ecosystem: Environmental > Terrestrial > Soil > Wetlands > Permafrost | place: Sweden... | reverse complement strand
GACTCATCTTCATTTGGCAATCCGCGATAGAAGATAGGCCTGCAAGCTGAAACACGTGGATTCTTATCCAGGAAACTTACCAGTTCCCACAGGCATTCTTTATCGAGATATGTATCGGGATTCAACACCAGCGCGTATGGGCAGCCTTGCTCACGGGCTTGATCCAATAAAAGATTGTTGCCTTTTCCATAACCTATGTTCCCCAGAGAAGGATAAAGATGTATCTCCGGCCACAATTTTTGGATTGTGATTGAGGAATTTCCTGAATCACTGCATTCAATTCCAAACAGTTCAAAATTCTTGAAAGTCTGATCCTGTAATGATTTAACCAGAATAGGGATGTGTTTTTCGTCGTTATAAAGGACCAACAATACCGCGACCTTATTCATGAGTCAAAATGTAATTTTTTATGAACTCGCCCCCGCCTTCGGCTTCCCCCTTTCTTTGAAAAGAGAGGGGGATTGAGGGTGTGAGTTTTTTTGATTAATTCCCCTGGGGCTTGCCCCGGAATTTGTGTCCATGGCTTGCCCTAGGGTTCATTCCCGTGATTTTGACCGATGGTTGGTAACGTATTCATTTATTTTTTCCATCATATAAGCATTTACCTTCTGATCAGGATCAATCGGCAGTTCAACAATCTTGTCCTTTAAAACTATTGATGAATCATACTGATCCGACCAGAACCTGTAACCGGGGATAAAAGCAATGTTGTTAGTTTCGAGGAAAGATCTGAAAAGCAGCGCTTCCTGAGGATCGTGAAAGATCAGTACAATTTTAATGAATACAGGATTCCCTTTCCGGGACCTGAGGATACGAAACAAATCACAATGGCTTAGCTGATCATTGAACAAATTCCAATATTCCTCCCTGTAGCTAAAGCCGCCACTGTTAAAATGATCAACAAGGCTAAGGAAATAGTTACGCACAAAGTTCCCCGGGATTTCATTGTAGAGATCAGCAAACCTGGACACTAAACCAACAAGATTAGCAACGATCCTGCCGGCAAAGCTGGCCTTGTTACATTCATTGCTTTTATTCCTGACACGGTTCAGGCAGAAGGAAAGAAATTTTAAATACTGAAATATTGGATGAAACCGGTGAGGCGATGGAGGAGGGGCTTTTTTATTGACACATATACTACCCATAAAACCTGACAGGCATTTTCCGGGTGCCGCAGAAAAAAATCCGGCATCTCCATAAGTGCCTGCCAACCGTCCTTTAAGTGAAGCGCCGAAAGATTGTGCAGCATCGTCGATCATCAGGATATGATGATCCCTGCAAAATTCCTCAAACCGGTCAAGCTGTGCAGGATTGCCATACAAGGAAGGGACGATAACTGCCTTTAAGTTATTATTAAGAGCGAGCTCCCTGAATGAATCAAAAGAGATGTTGAGGTCTTCGTGATCGATATCAATAAAGAAGGGGGTATTGCCTGATCTTTCAATGGCATCCGTGATGCTTTTACAGGCATAAACAGGAGTTCCTACAAGTGAACCGTTCAACTGATGCTGCGTTAAGATATAATAAATTGACGCCCTTCCTGAAGATGTAAAAGTGTAATCCCCAAAATTATTTTTCAGAAACAGATCCGCACGTTCCAGCTTATTCCTCTCTGCAACCTTAATCAGTTCAGGCCTGAAAAATGGCACGACCATTTTCACAACTGTTCATTTAACTGAATAAAATAATCTGCATAACTTTCCAGTGTCTGCTCTTTGATTACCTTTTCCCTTGCGCTTCTGCCCATATTGTAACATAGTTCCGGGTTTTCGATCAGGAATTGGATCGCATCCGCCAGTTTCGAACTTTCGATGGGAACCAGGATCCCTTCCTTTTTACTCACCAGGAGCCTGGTTTCACCTACATCCGAGGCAATTATCGCATTTTCACAGGCCATGGCTTCGATCAATGACTGGCTGGGGTAGTTATTATCCGCCTGTATCGACACAAAAATACGGCTGCGACTGAGAATTTGTTCCGGGTGGGAATGGGCTCCGTGTAACAGGATATTTTGGAAAGAATTTACCCTGATGAATTCATTGAGAGCAGGAAATAAAATTCCATGGCCGATGATATCGTACCTGACCCGATCGAATCCCCTGTTATTTAAAATTTTAATAGCCTCAAACAGGATTTCAGGGTTTTTAAACTTTGTCAGCCTGCTGCAAAAAGAAACTGATAGATCTTTCGGATGCACTGCTGAAAATCCATTGTAATTAATAAAACTATTCGGGGTAATGCTTTTCCGGCTTTCAAAAACCTGCCCCATTTTCCGCTCCAGGTTCATAATAACCTGCTGAGAAAGAAAATCAATACAATCGGCATATTTCAGAACCCGGTACTCCGATCGAAACAAGTCGGACCATTTTCTGCTGATGAGGGCCGCTGATGCATCATTGTAGCTGTAAATATGCCTTATTTTCAATAGCCTCAGTATGGGCCAGCTGAATATACCCCCATTGTATATGGTATAGACATTCGTGTATCTGTTCTTTTTTAAAATGTAGAATATTGTAACATTATACCGGAGCCAGGTAAGTGTATTCTTGACCAGTGTTTTATTTATCCCAAGGAAGTTCCTTAATCCGGACGAAGGTTTGCGTTGTTTCCTTTTGCTATCAAAAGAATCCTGGATGTCGGCCTGATTCTTAGGTTTTTTTTCCCCTTCAAATAATAGTTTTATCCTGATAATATTTTTATCAGAAGTCAGTATTCCATCATTAAAACAGCTTGTGTATAACGTTTCATTCAAAACAAGGTAAAAGTCATCACGATTTCCCTGGAGGTAGCGAAAAAGGGCAAGGTACCTCTTTTGTGCCCCCCCCCTGTAATCACCATCCGGATACAACAGTATGATGAGCTTTTTCCTAAAGATGGACTGCTGCATCTTTCCCACAGTTAAAGAGCATATCTATAATCGATAAATTCGGAATAAATTCAGTAGTATTCAATTGGGGGTAATGAACCTGCTGATAAGTTTGCCATTCAACAGATATTCCTGTTTTTTGGAATTCGTTTTCGTTTATGTATCTTTTTGAACCGCTGCCATTTCCCGACAGATACGTGCTTGCGCTTGTGGTCTGCAGCAAATAAATGATTTTTTCGAGGCCGGTCATTGAAGGATCACTCAGCTGAGATGAAAATAAAAAGGCTGTTTTCAGCCCCATATAGTCAGAGATCATAGTAATCAAAGGAATATTGTAATCAATTAGAAATGGGGAATCCTGATTATAAACCTTTTCAATGATCGCAAATACATCCTGAAAAAAAGATGATTTTTTGTAATTCAGCTCCAGCGTTTTAAGGTGTTTATTTTTCCAGGGAAACGTTGTATCTACGCACATATCTTTGATCAGAACAAGATCCGACTTGTGCTGAACGGGAATGGTAAGCCAACTTTCCATTCCATTTACAAGGATCTTCGTTCGGGAGGTATACGTTTTCCCTCTTTCGAACTGAACATCATCAAAAAAGACAAACGTATCGACCGATTTGATTTTATTAAAATATCCTGTCCAGGGTAAAAAATTAGGCTGGTGAATTGCTACTCTCATTACTTTCTTTACAATATAAATTATAAGTCCTTTCAATTATCTCATGTAAACTTCCCCGTAAAAGTAATTGCTCGTCTTTGCGCATACTCTCTATCCTGAACCCCATTTTTAAATGTAAAATAATGGACCCATTATTGTATTTATCCCAAAATCCTTCATAATCCGTAAGATTATCCTCAATGCCTCTTTGACATACTTTTATCATATGCAATTTTGCCAGGTTGTAATTTCGGTAACTTTTATCGACATAGGTACAATGATTGTGTAGAAGCCGATCACCATACACTGATGAAAAGTTCAATAACACGATTTTTCCCATATCATCTTCGATCGTATAGGAATAGTTAAACTTCTTATTCATTGGATTCAGGAACCATTCCTTGTTTTTTGGTGTCCAGAGTTTATAAGTATTCTCATACTCTTTTAGAATACCATTCACGAAGCTCATAACATCATTTAAGCGAGGAACGATATATTCTTCAGTAACAGGCCTGATCTTAAAACCTTTATTTCCGAGATTGGTATTAACAAATTCATGAAAATCAATGTACTTATTCATACTCATTTTTAAATAATCCATCGAACTACTTCAAATACTTCTGCATATTTCTTTCCGATCTGCGTTCCACGCGTTACAGCAAGGCTCCGGATAAAGTCGGCTGTTGCATAATTTCTTCCTTTCTGTGACTGGTAGCATTCAAGTGCCTGAATCTTTAGGTTCAGTTGCCGTTCTTCAATGGAAATGAACGACTGTGTCTGAAAATTCATGTTGTTCCAGGGAATTTCGTAAGCAAGAATGGAAGTCCGCTTAAATGCACGTAATCCTTCGGTTGCTATGGTGGTATGATCCTGGTGAAGATCATGCAGGCTTGGCATGAATACAAGACTGGGCGATAATTCTTTGTTAAGGGTTACAAGGTCCTCCAGGATTTCCTGGCGGTGATAGGCAAAATGCCTTACCTGGTACCTGTAAAGCAACACGTTTTCGGGTTTGATGTTGAGAACGCTTGTAGCTTCTTTCACTTCAACCTCAAGGATGTTTTTGGGAAACGGCTCGGGAACCGATTCTTCCGCCAGGGAAAAAGCTGCATAATAAACCTCAGCGCCTTCTTCTATCATTCTTACTATGGAACCACCGCAGCCAAATTCACCGTCATCTGTATGAGGTGCAAGGACCAGTATTTTTTGTTGCTGATTGTTCATGGATCGGAAACTTTATTTTTTAATAACTCATTCCTGAAATACTTAGAATAGACCTTCATTCCTTTGCAATTCAAATGATCGGCATCACCAAATAAGGAGTCGTTGAGTTCAAGATCACTGTCGTTGATGAATGTGAAGGAATATTGCTTCCCGGCATCCTCCATCATCCTGTTATATCGGTTGATTATGACAGTCGGAATGTGGTCACGGTAATCCGCATGCAGGGGTGTATTAACTACGAAAAGTCTTACATTTTTCTTTTTACACAGTCCGAGAATTTTAAAAAAATACCGGATCTGTAATTCGGAGATCAGATGATCCTTAAATGGGTAATGCCTGGATAATATTTCGTTTGTGGTCATTTTCTCCAATTTATGACCACAACCCCGATAGGTTCCTGAAAAAATCGGTAACTGATAATAATATTTCGCAGATAGTTTATGATTGAAAGATGAAACATATGAAGAAAAATAGTTTTGTTTTACATTTTCAAAACCTACTTTCCACGCTATTTTTCTATATAATTTAGTTTTAAAATTGTCTATAAATTTAGGAGATACAACATATTTTAGATTTCTTTTGAAATTTTCTTTTCCCCTTGGTAAATATAGATAATTTTGGAAATTTATATCGCTTTCATTTATTTCATTTTCCATAATAGGATAATACGTAGAAATATCGGGTATCAGACTATCTACTACATGTGAAATATTGTGAACACCCAATGTCAATATGACTACATTAATGGGTGTTTCATAATCTAGTAAATATTTCAGCTTAAAATATGTCTGAGGAAGTATTTCGGAGGACTGTGCAGCATTGAAGCAATTTGGAATCAACTCATCATCAAAAGCAGTCTGGGCGTGTGAATCCCCGATGATAAGAGTATTCTTGCCGGTTAATAATGGCCGGTTGCTGTAATATTGAGGCTTTACCACGATCTCAAGATTCAGCCAGCTTAATAATGCAATCACAACCGGCAAAACAAGAAGAAAGGATAAATTTCTATAAAAGAAGACCTTCATTAATACGATGTGATTGGCAATAAACCAACAGTCCCGTAAGGATAAAAAAGGAATGATTCATTGAAGATGTACCTTAAAGATACATGCCGCTAATGGTTCAATACCCTGCAGCTTTTCATGCATATAATATTTTTGCCAGTCCCAGATAAAAACTGCGAGGTAGTCATGTACAGGCATTGTTTTCAATTGTTCCTCAAATTGTTTTATATCCTTACTGAAAATTTTACGGGTTACAGTAACTGATTTGTTGTTCCTTTTAAAGTTGATGCTGTATTCATCTTTCAGCATCAATGAATCGCTTGAAACCAGGAGGAAACCATTGCTGAGCAGGGTATTGACTACGAATTGGGTACTTCCGTCGGTTACAAGGATGTCAATGCTGTCTTTTTCAGAATACACAAGACTATTCACCAGGGTTCTGTAACTTTCTGAGAAGATCTTTTTCTGATCATGCCACATTAAAGGATGGTAAAGGATTCCGGATGAAGCAAGAAATTCGTCGGATGTGGCAATCTTTATTCCTGTCCCGAAAACCAAACTGAGAGACGGTGCAGGTGAATACCCTGTTTTAAAAGTGCCCAGCCTTAGTAGGGTAGGCTCAGGACACAGGGTTGAGTATTTTCTTTCCATATAAGGAAATCCTGCAAGGCTCACCCGCAGGCCAATGACATACTGGAAAACGAAAAGAAAAACAAAGACAGATGTAAAGATCTTTTTCCCGGGATTTTTCATTTTCCTGAACAAATCGATTCCTGCCATGACAAGGAGCATATGAAACGGAATATAATAAGACAGGTGCTTGGGAGCAACCATGTTGTTGATCCCAAGAAGATAATAAAATACCAGGCTGGAAAGCCAGAGGGATAATATGTACCATGATTTTTTTCTCACCAGGTAAGCAATACCCAGGATCATCAGAAGCAGTATTAATGCCGGGAAAACGCCAAGATGGGCCCTGATCAGTTGAATATCTGCCAGGCCGAGGTTGTTTTTCATTGCATAGAGCTTCAGGCTGAAATCAGATTTATATCCCAGGATACCTGCCAGATTCGCATGCATCGCAAACATCAAAATCGAAAGTACCAGGATGCACAGAATACCTATGGAGGCTGACTGTCCAAGCGACAGCCAGAATTTTTTGTTTCTCATCAGTAAAAGGAAAAACAGGGAGGGAAAGGCAAACATTACATCAATCCGACACCATGCTCCGAGACCCAGGAGAATTCCTGACAGTGCAAGTTTCCAGGGATTCAGTTTGGTTGATAATACAATTGAGAAAGCCGTCATAAAAAATGCTGCAGCAATCACGGCACTGTTTGGATAATATGCCAGCGCCGCCATCTCCTGGAACAGCGTCAGGACAATTGCAATTGTGATGATGCTGTATCCTGAGATCTTTGATACAAAGTATGACGCGGCAAAAAAAAATATCAACGCAAAAACAACAGTGATGATCGAATAAGAAACAAATGCCGACAGGTTGAATATCTTTGATACGGTTATAATTATGAAGTATGTTCCGGATTGCATGTGATACGAATGACCCATGACATTTTCCGCAAATACCCCTGTATGCCGGATTTGCTCACAGGCATTAGCAATAGCCATGGAATCGGTTTCGAACCGGGCAACAGGAAAGGCCCCGATAAGTAAATAAATACCCAATAATAATAATATGGTCGTCCTCAGCCAAGACTGTTTCTGCCATCTTTTAATTTGAGACACCTGTCGCATGGAAGTTGAATTGGTCATCAGAGAATTTGTTCAATGGTTCATTTAACCTCATTATTATCTGGAGTAAGAGGACCGATGGAATAGGATTTATCTATGATGTACATAGGACGTTTCCTGACCTGGTCGAGTGTCCTCCAGAGATATTCCCCAAGGATGCCGAGCATAAGCATCTGTATCCCTGAAAGCACAAGAATAAGGATCATGATGGGAGCCCATCCTTTGAAAGGAATATTTCCGAGAAAGTATGAGATCGTAATGAATAATGCGTATAGTAAGCCCAGGATAAAAAAGATTAAACCCATCACTGACATTGCTCTTAGTGGCCAGTAAGAATACCCCATAACCCCGTCAATAAGATATTTCATCTTTTTCCCGAAAGTCCAGCGTGATTGTCCTAATTCGCGTTTTCTACGCATATAGGGAATGAACATCACGGGAAACCCGGTCCAAAGAAGTTGCCCCTGCCAGAATGAATTTGCTTCAAAATGATCCAGAAGTGTGTCTCTGACTTTTGCACTTATAAGAGCAAAATCAAAACCACCAACAGGCATATTCTTGAAACTTAATTTCTTTATCAAGCTATAAAAGAATCGGGAAGTTTGTTTTCTGTACCAGCTCTCATCTCTGTCCTGCCTTGTCCCGATCACAATCTGCGTTCCTTGTTCATAAAAGCACTTGATCATATCGTTCATCAGTTCAGGTGGATCCTGGAGATCGGCAGAGATATTGATAATACAGTCACCTGTTGCCATTTTATAAGCTGCCATAATAGCTGCAAGCTGACCGAAATTGCGGGAGAATTTGATTAATTTAACCTGCTCCGGGTTCTTCTGATAAAGCTCCTGCATTTCTTCCAGGGAACGGTCACCGGAACCGTCATCAACGAAGATCAGTTCAAAAGTTTTATTCGTCCATTTGGATATGACTTCTTCGCTGATCGTATTGTATGTTGCGAATATTGAACCTTCATTAAAATAAACAGGAATAACAATTGAGACGTTTACTGACATCTTAGATTTGCTTTAGTTTGATTTATTGAAATCAGGCTTCCTTTTCGACAAAAATGCATCTGTTCCTTCGATAAACTCACTGCTGCCAAAACAGTTAACAAATTCAAGAATCTCAGAGGAAAATCCACAACCACCATCTGAATAAAATGCATTTACCGAATTAATAATTCCACGGATTGCCAATGGTGAGTTTTCAAGAATACGGTTAAGCATCTTGATGGCTTGAGGGATCAGATCTTCAGGAGTGGTGATCAGATTTAGTAACTTAAGATTTTTTGCTTCCTCAGCATTTATGGTATCACCTGTAAGCAGTAGTTCCATCGCTTTCGATTTTCCAATAAGCTGAATAAGCCGCTGTGTTCCTCCATACCCGGGAATAATTCCTAATTTGACTTCGGGCTGTCCGAACTTTGCATTTACTGAGCCGATCCGGAGGTGACATGCCATGGCAAGCTCGCAACCGCCCCCAAGGGCGTAACCGTTTATCGCGGCGATGACCGGTTTTGAACATTCCTCGACCAATTTCAACACCCGTTGCCCGTTCTCAACCATCTTCCTGCCCTGTTCCTTTGAATAACCACTAAACTCAATGATATCAGCTCCAGCAATAAAAGCTTTATCGCCTGCACCGGTAATGATGATTCCCCTGACCTCATCTGTAGTGTTTGCCACCTTCATTGCTATTTCAAACTCTGATAGGGTTTGCATATTTAATGCATTCATTTTATCCGGCCGGTTAACTGTGATTATTAAAACGTGGTTTTCCAGTGTTTTTTTTATGTATTGAAGTTCCATACAGTTTATTATTTTTTAAATTAGAGAATATGACGGTTTCCTTATTCGTAGCATCCTATATGCCGCGAAATAACTAATCTCTGAATTTCGGATGTGCCTTCTCCAATCTGAAGGATCCGTTGGTCCCTATAAAATCTTTCAATGTCATAATCTTTCATTAATCCATAACCCCCAAAGATTTGAACAGCTTCATCTGCAACTTCACGAGCGATTTCCGAACAATAAAGCTTCGCCATGGCTGCTTCTTTGGCAAAAGGTTGATTGTTCTGATTCAACCATGTTCCCTTATAAAGAAGGTTCCTTGCGAGCTCGATTTTTGTGGCCATATCCGCCAATTTAAAAGCGATTGCCTGGAATTGGGAGATTTGTTTCCCGAACTGCTTGCGTTGTCTGGCATAGCTTAGTGCCATCTCATAAGCACCCTGAGAGAGACCCAGTCCCATTGCTGCAATTGAAAGCCGCCCACTATCAAGGGTTTGAAGCATGATATGGGAACCTTCCCCGCGCTTGCCAAGAATGTTACTGGCAGGAACCGTGCAATCTTCAAAAAAAAATTGTGCGGTGTCGCTAGCACGCCACATCATTTTATTGTGCATTGGCACACGCTTAAAACCCGGTGTATCGGCATCTACGAGGATAGTGGAAAACTCCTTCCTCTCTTCATTCTGATCAGTCACTACCTGCACAGTAGCGCCTTTATTGATAGAAGATGCTCCATTGGTAATAAAGGTTTTCGAACCGTTAATAACCCAGTGATCATCCTTGAATCGTGCCGTAGTTTTTGTATTACGTGAATCCGATCCGGCTTCAGTTTCAGTAAGACCGAATGCCCAGGTTGACGACCCAGTGGTAAGCATCGGGATATACTTATTCTTCTGCTCTTCTGTTCCAAACCTTATAATCGGACCGATTCCCAGTGAAATATGAGCCGCGATTGTTGCAGCTTGTGAACTGTCAACCCTAGCCAGTTCTTCAACTGCAATAATATAAGACAGCATGTCAAGATCTGAACCTCCATATTTTAGTGGTGAGTTAAGGCCAAAGAGCCCTATATCCCCCATTTTCTTTGTCAATTCAACAGAGAACTCTTCATTTTTGTCCAATTCTTTTGCTAAAGGTTTGATTTCACGCTCTGAAAAATCGCGAACAGTTTTCCGAATAGTCTGATGCTCTTCTGTAAGTATATACATAAAAATTGTGATTAGTATATTAGTTCTTTAATGTTTCTTATACATAGGGTTCTTTCATCAGTTGGCTTTCAAGATCTTTCAGGTTCCTATTCCTTTCTCGTAAAATATGAAAAGGATTCCCAACGACGATTTTGAATTCTTCAACATTTTTGGAAACCAGGCTTAAAGCCCCCACAGCAGTGCCTTCACCAATTGTTACATTCGGTAAGATAATTGTTCCTGAGCCGATAATTACATGCTTTTTCAAATGAACTTTACCATGAGTGACATTCCTAAATTTTTCTGGGACAGTGGGCCCAGTCAGGTAATGGCCAGAATAATCATCATTTGAAGAATAAATTGCCGATTTTGAGGATAACCCAACAAAATCATCTATCTGGATTGTTTCTTTCCCAATTAATGAAACATAACATGCAATATGAATATAATCCCCAAGGATGATCCCCCCTTCACCTGCACTCAGAATGCAGAAATCATCAATCCTGACATGACTTCCGATTTTTATTTTCTGAGGATTATAAATTGAAGCTTTATCTGAAATCAGGACGTCCTCCCCATATGATAAGAATCCGATCTTCTTAAGGGCATTTTTTGCTAAGAATGACATATTGGACTGTTAAGTTGATAATTAAACTGGGTTCCAATGATATAAAGATCAGAGGCTGTATAGAAAATCCGTGAATACCTTATTAACTGTTCATTTTTTTTTGCTGAATTATTTTTTTTAAGGAGAAAATGATTCTTTCCGTATCCTCAGATGACAGATCCGAATAAATGGGTAAACATAAAACTTTTAATGTAATTTCCGTAGCAACCGGCAGATTTGATATGGCAGAAGATGGCAATTCACGGTATGTTGAAAAAGATGAGATCAAAGGATAAAAATACCTTCTTGTAAACACACCGTATGCTTTCAGCTCCTCATAAACTTCATCTCTGCTTTTACCTACTATACTTTCATCAACATATACCGGGAAATATCCGTAATTGTACTCAACGGCATCATTCAAAGGTTGCAGGATAATGCCCGGTATTGTGGCGAGTTCTTTACGATAAACAGAAGCTATAGTCATTCTTTTAAGCCTGTTTGTTTCGTAGTGCTTCAATTGAAGTAACCCCATTGCAGCCTGTACTTCATTCATCTTTGCATTTATTCCCGGTCCTACTACAGTCACTTCATCTGCAAAGCCAAAGTTCTTCAGATAATCGATACGCTGTTTTGTTTTTTCATCCGGGCAAATTATGGCCCCCCCCTCAAAAGTATGGAATATTTTTGTAGAATGAAAACTGAGGATGGAGAGATCCCCGCATAATGTTACAGGGCTTCCGTTATGCTTTACCCCGAAAGCATGGGCTGCATCATATATTACTTTTAATCCATAGGTGTTCGCGATTTTCCGGATTATTTCCGTTTCACATGGATTTCCATAAACATGAACAGGTAAAATGGCAGTTGTTTCAGGTGTAATGGCTGCTTCAATTTTGGAAGCATCGATGTTGCACCAGTTTGGCTCAATGTCAACGAATACAGGTTTTATCCCGTTCCACCAAAGGGAGTGGGTCGTAGCCACGAAACTGTATGGAGTGGTTATTACTTCTCCGGTAATCCTTAGCGCCTGTATTGCAGTTATCAGTGCAAGGGTTCCATTTGTGAACAGGCTGATAAAAGGGACTTCCAGGAACGCGGCCAGCTCCTTTTCAAACTGTTGATGAAAGTCTCCATTGTTGGTAAGCCATTTACTTTCCCAGATTTTTTCGAGGTAAGGAATAAATTCATCCAGACCAGGAAGAAATGGCTGGGTTACCGTAATCTTTTTGGGTTGATCCTTCATCTATCGATAAATTGAATCCATGATTTTATTTGCTACAAAAGGTCTGAAATGGGAAGCCTCATAATAGTTCTCAAGCGGGATTGTATATTCGTTAACACCCGAGAAATCATAAACATGATCTTTACCAAATGCCTGTTCCAAAAAGGTCCTTACATTACCATAGATCTTTTCCTGGTCGTATAAAGGACTGATGATTATCTTGTAATTCGTACCCTGCCGAATAAATATCTTCCGGATAGCCAGAAGGTAAGTTTTAATTAAGTTAAACGGAGCGGAATCCATATCTGAACTATGGATAGAAGGCGTGCGTTGGTAAAATGCTTTAATGGCCTTTTTGTAATAAGCCAGGCTATCAGCAGCTATATCATGATCCCAGCCATAGAAAATATCGTTGGTTTTCAGGTCAAATGAATCGTTCCTCCAGTTGAAATAATCAGCCATATAGGGCCTGCGTTTCCTGAAAACGGTATAGTCAAGGTTAGCCAGTAAGAATTTTGGATCCGACAGGGTTTTGAAAAACGAATACTGGAATTTTATGCGCGAATCATGGGTAATGGCGGGATCCTTAATAAATAAATGGCCATCATCATTTCCGGTTAAACCAAAGAAATTCCTGTCTGTTACAAGTAAAACATACTTTATAGGCTGTCCTATGCTATCCAGGTAACAAATTTTTTTCCATACACCCCAGATGCCCTCGCTGTTGGCATCAAAATGAAAAGTTTTTGCATCCGGGGGAAGGTGCTTTTTCCAATCCGCACATTTGAATGCCTGGCTTCTGGAAGACCCAAAAATAAAGGAATTATATTTTAAGGTTAACCTGTTTCTCAGGAAAGTCCGTGTACTGACAACATCCCTGTTAAGCGCATAAACGCCGGCATGATAATTAATATGTTCTCTCAGTACCTTAAACGGATCGGTAATTAAATACCAGCCTGTGATGATGATGAAAGGAATCGAAAAGATGAACGTAAACTTTATAAAATCTTTCATTTATTATTGCTGATTGTTTTAACCAGCCTGGCTTGTTCTTCTTTTACCCCGTCAACATATTGTTTTATCTTCGTTACAGATGCAAAGAATATTCCAAGCAATACGCAATTTATTGCGAATGAATCGGGATTGATAAATTCACCGCCCAACAAGGCAAATTCCAGCGTAAACTTGCTTATATACAGCGCAAGAAGAAAAATCAGCAGGATAAGTTCAGGGTAAAACCGGATAAAGATGATCCTGAAATTTTCTTTAATCAGCTTTATTGCTTTTCTGCAAGCACGAATGATTAGCCAGTAAATACTTAATATGAACAGGATACCCACCAACCCCATTCTCATAGGGACGGCATAGATCGGGACCTCGGCAGAATCATTAACAGCAAGTGCAAAATCATTTATACCTGAAAGATCGATTACCTGGGCAAAAGTAACAGGATAATAGCCCGAACCAAAAAACGGATGGGCCCTGATGTAATCCAGGGCCAGCGCGAGGCCCCCCGTCCCTGAAATCCTTGCGTCCGTGTTTCCCTGTGAATCCATCCCGGTAAAGATCAGCAGGATTGCATCTTTCATTATTACGGCGTAATAACCCAGGTACGTGGGAAAGAAAACGTAAAAGAGGCTAATGACAAGAACAACCGGTAAGGTTATCATTAATATCCTGTAAGTTCCTAGTGGTTTCTTCCTGATCTTTCCTGACAACCACCATATAACCAAAATTGTAAAAAGCATGGACAACAGATCCCTCCGGGTCAGGCTGACAATATATGTAAATGCCATCAATATGCCGGTAAAAAGGAACAGGTTCCTTGGACCAATGGTATTTCTCATATTCTTGTTCCAGCCAACCAACAGGATTACAAGTGCAAGCGGATAGCTGAAGTGTATAAAACCATACGACTGCAAACCGAGACGTATGATTCCTGTACCCTCGTATCTTTCCATTGAAGCAAACGGTACTATTTTTAAAGGAGATACCAGGGTTATAAAATAAAGCGGCAAAACAATAGCAGCCGAATAAATGATCACCCTCAGGAAATAATTCCTGTCATCGTGGTAGTGAAAAATATACGTCAGGGGCAGAAGAATTGCGCCATAGAAGGTAACCCTGTTCTTCACTATAAACATAAAAGGATCACTATATCCATAAATTACGGGCATGATGAGACCATATAAAAGGAGAAAAGGAATGAAAAGGAAAATGAGGATACGCAGGTTCAACCTGTGAAAATCCTTCGATATTAATTTCAGGGAGAGGGTTCTTTTATATTTAATAAAAAAGGCGATCAGGATAAAAACGATGGAAACATCTGAAATAGACAACCTGCCAAGCAAGCTGGCCTTCAGATAGATCAATGCGAAACCGCCAGGATCAAAGAACATCATCAGCGAAATCCAGAACAAAAGATCCACTTTCCCGTAAGCAATAAGGAGCCCGCAAAAAAGAAATAACAGTAAAATAATAATGGTTACCATGCGAACCTTTTAGAATTGAAAGTAAATGAATTGCTGATTCTGACCCCCAAGGTAAAAAAGAACGAATATCAGAAAGTAATAAACCGACCACCTCAACACCCGGTATTTTATCCAGTTAAGCTGCAATGCGTGTTCTTGCTTTCGCTGTGTCCATTCAAAAACAAGAACAACAAGAATAAGCGGAATGTATTTGATTTTTACCGGCTCTGAAAAAAGGGAAGATGAAAAAACAGCGGCAATATATCTGAATGCGGTGGAAATGCTCGCAGCCTTGAAAAATATCCAGGCGAAGGTAACGATCAAAAAAGTAAGGAAGGATTCTGTAATAATAACCATCCTGTTTTCATGGGTTATTCCCCATCTTATAAATGCTCTTTTCCGGGGTTTCGCCAATGCCTGGTAAAGGATAAGGAAGAACCCATGGATCAGGCCCCAGACGATGAATGTGTAATTTGCTCCATGCCAGAGTCCGGTTAGCGTCCAGGTTACCAGGATACCAATGATGTAAATTAAAAGTTCCGTTTTAATGAACCCAACATGATCTTTCTTTATTTTTCGTGAAACAGAATAGGCTACCGGCAGAAATACATAGTCCCTGAACCAGTTCATAAGTGAAATATGCCATCTTCTCCAGAAATCCCTGATATCCCTTGAAAAATAAGGATAATTGAAATTCTGCATCAGCCGGAAGCCGAGCAGTTTGCCAATACCGATAGCCATGTTTGAATAACCGGAGAAATCGGCATAGAGCTGAACTCCAAAGTAAATTGCACCCAAAAACAGGGTACTTCCTGAATAAATTGAATAGTTTGAGAAAAATTCATCTACTACCGGTGAGAGGTTATCGGCAACAACTACTTTCATTACCAGCCCCCATAAAATTTGCCGCAACCCGTCAACGGCCAGGCTTTGATCAAACACACGCGGTTGCCTTAATTGAGGCAGGAGCATGGACGGCCGTTGAATGGGACCTGCCAGGATAATAGGAAAGAAGCTTAAGGTTAGCAGTACATCCACAGGGTTCTTTTCCGCTTTAAGATTTGTTTTAAAAATATCAACCAGGTAACTGATCGAAAGAAAAATATAGAAGCTGATCCCAACGGGCAGCAATATTTTTAATGATGAGCGGGGAAGGGTATAACCCGTCAGTGAAACCATATGAATGAAACCATCAACGAAGAAGTTGAAATATTTGAAAAAGGCAAGAACCCCGATATTGAGGATCAAACCAAAAATAAGAGACAACCTCCTGTGATTACTTTGTTCTATCTGTCGCCCGATAAAATAATTTGACAGGGAAACGAAGAACAATAAAAACAGGAAGCGCCAATCCCATGTAGCATAGAATAGATAGCTCGCCAGGAGAAGAAATGCATTCTGGACTTTTACGTTTTTATTGGTTACAAACCAGTAAAGAATAAAAACGGCAAGAAGAAAAATGACAAATTCTATCGAATTGAATAGCATATTTCTTTTGGGTTTTTAATAAGTGGAATAATTTTACTTGATATTACCGTGGCGCCTGTGGCATTCAGGTGCAGGTAATCAGCAAATAAACTATCGGGAAAGGGTTCGTCAAAAAAGATGAAATTTCCATTCCTTATATTTTGCATTATTTTCTTATGAAATACATCAAGTCCCTTGTATTTTTTTAATGTTGAAACAGGAACAGGGGTTTCCAGGACGATTAACTGACATCTGGATGAAGCACAAATACTATCAATTAACCGCAGGTATTTCATGCTCTCTTCCAAGGGTGGAAGTATCAGGATGGTACCTCCCTTAAGCCTCATGTTTTTTGTGAGTTTTTTTTTATCACCGAAGAACCCCAATTTCCATTGAGCCGTGTCATGCAGCGGCTTATTGAGTGAATAGAATAAATTTGGAATAATATTCTTAAAATTAATTCCCACACTGTATTTTATAACCGGAAATCCAACAGCAGCTGGAAATTCATAGTTTCCATCGCTGAGAGAAAACTTTAATTTTTCCATTTCAGGGAGATGTATCCAATTCTCATAAGCATTGATCAGGTCTGGCTTTTCTGCGAAAATATTCCAGTAAACATCCAGTATAATTGTCTTTAGTTGAAAGTGTTCGATTCCATATTTCAGAATATAGTAGCTTTCCTTCGGGCATTGTAATGGGGTACACATATTATAGCACCTCCAATGGGAAACGGAATCAATAATCCGTGGATTAATTCCTGAAAATCCTTTGGAAGACCCCAATATGAGTATATCTATTTTATTTACGGAATTATTTAAATAGCTCCATTTTTCGTTATACAACCAGGTTCGGTATTTAACATGGTATACCAAAGATTTCTGATACAATTCAAAGACCTGGCATAATAATACCAATCCGACAAAGAATAAGATCGATTTTTTAATGAGATAATTCATACCAGTATTCTTTTGCCTGTCTTTCACATACCATATGATCAGTATGATTAAATTTCTTTGTTTTCAATGAAGTTCATTTTTTTTATATTTTAGTAAAAGATTATCATATTCCTGGCGAGTTTTCCGGCTGATTGCACTCCACGAGTAAAAGGGAATTGCCTTTTCACGTAAAGAGAAGAATGTTTTATTTTGAGATAGAACAGATTCAAGTGCTTGTGTTAATTGATCAATAGTTTCTGTATATATGCCAACATCATTCTGGATATCAGTTGGGAAATTTCTTACCGTTGCGCCTATAACAGGGGTTTCGCAAAACAATGATTGAATACTGAGCAAACCAACCCCTCCAAAAGTATGAATGCCTTTATAATTGGCCAGAATGTATACATTTGCCGCACTTAAATATTTATATAATTCCGTCTGCAATATTTTCCCGTAAATGAGAATGCCACTTTTTCTGGCAAAATCTTCCAGAGGCATATTCGGAATGTTACCGGCAATTATCATCCTCCATTTGGGGAATTTGTCCTTAACTCGATTCCATGCTTCAATTAACATGTCGGCACGTTTAGTATAATCAAGTCTTCCAACAAAAAGGCAATAATTCATCATTGGATCAAGTCCGATTTCTTTTTTTGATTTCTCCTTATCTAGCGGAAAGAACATTTTTTCATCAACACCTAAGGTTTGTTGTATGAATTTTCCAGTGAATGAACTTGGTAACGAATCTTTAATTCTGATATCAAGGCCAAAAAAAACATCAACATTACAGAATGCTTTTCGTTCCAAGGAATGTAAAAATAAAGCCTTAAGTTTGCGTAGTATCCCTGTACGGTATTTAAAATCAAATTCGGTGGTTGTTTCACCATGATGTTGAATTATTAACGGGTGATTTTTAAGTATTAATGCGATTCGGTAAAAAAGCATATGGTTACAACTGGAAATATTAACAATTAAATCTTTTGAAGTCTTTAGTTCAATCTTTAGGTTTTTTTTTAAGGATGTTGACAGGATCCCCAGATATGGAGTATGTGCCCCTGGATATACCCTAAACAATACATCAGATATTTCTTTGGTGAACACAGAAGAAATTCTGGAATCTGCCTTCCAGCATTCCACTAGATAGTCAGGGTTTTCTTTTTTAAATTCTCTGGCCATAATACCAGCCCATCCGAATGTATAAAAAGCATCTCCGTTTTTTGGGGAATTTAAATATCTGCCAGTGCTATCATTCCTGTCAACGTATATTACTTTTGGACTCATAATTGTAAGAAATCTTTATTTACCTATTTATTAAGAAAAAATTAACCTTTTAAAAGGTGATTGGTGAAGAATTAGGACTTGAAAATTTCAATAAAACGAGCGAGAGAATACAATCCAAATAATTGATCTGTCTTAATTTTTGAAACATCTATCCAATCCAAACATAAAAAGTCAGATTGTTTAATAGCTGATAGCATAATTTCCGAAAGAGATTGATCATTCCTGATCATTTCTTCAATTGATGTTTTAAATCCAATTTTATCAGTTCTCCAATAAATTTCAGGAGGTAAGAATTCTTTCATTGCTTCACGAAGAATTCTTTTTGGCAAAGCCCCATTAAATTTGTGCTCAGATGGAATATTTACACAAAATTCTACGAGACGAAAATCTAGGAATGGTATCCTTGATTCAACAGAATGCGCCATTGAATTCCTATCCTCAGAATGTAATAAGGCGGGCAGGTTAGTCATTGTAATGTGATCTTTAAGAAAATCTGGTACAAAACGATAATTAAAAGCCAGTCCATTCCTGTCTTTTGAATTATATTTCTTTAGTTCAGCATCGATTATTGGAAACCAGGAGGTGGTGCGATTTTTCATAGTTTTTAATAGTACCCACGCTATTGATTTATAAGTTAAATCCTGATTGTTCCAGCTTTTTCTATTAGTAAAAATTTTATTCCATTTAAAATTCCAGGCCAATTCAATAATATACGTGTATAAATATCCACGATATCCATTCAGGATTTCATCTGCTCCTTGCCCATCAAGCAAAACTTTTATGCCATATTGCTTTGATTCTTTCATAACCAGCCATTGAGCGAAAAAACTACTTCCTGCTATTGGAATTTCCTGATGCCACATGATCTTGTCATGAAGCGCTAAAAAATCCTCCATATAATATGTGACAGAATGACCCTTGCTTTTAGTCATGTCGTTAACATACTTCACATACTTTGATTCATCAAAAGGTGAACCTGGCCATATTGCCGAAAAAGTGTGCATTTTTTTATCAAACTCCTTTGAAGCTAAGCATACAATACTACTAGAATCTAATCCGCCACTTAAACAGGAACCAACTTCCACATCACTTCTTAATCTTAATCTTATTGAATCTTTAAAAAGTTCTTTAAATCCTTCAATATAAAATGACAGATCATGATTCTTCATCATATTTATCCTTAATTCCCAGTACCGTTTAATTTCAAATCGGGAACGTCTAATGTCATAACTCAAATTATGACCTGGCATTAATTGTAGAATTTCAGTAAAGATTGTTTCTTGATCTGCCCCAATAATAAGTTCTCCGCGAATAAGATATTCCCTTATTTTGTTATTATTGATTGAGGTTTTATCTCTAAGATGGCTCCTTATACCCTTTAATTCAGAACAAAATATAAATTCCGAAGAAGCAATTGTATAATAAAAAGGTTTAACGCCAAACCGATCCCTGGAGCAAAAAACTTTTTGTTCTTTTTTATCATAGAGTGCAAATGCCCACATACCGTTGAAACGTTCCACACATGGTTCACCCCACTCTTCGTAAGCAGCCATTACCACTTCTGTGTCACTGGTTGAATGGAAGGTGTATCCTTTTTTTACTAAATCGTTCTTAATCTCAAGGTAATTATAGATTTCCCCGTTAAGGATAATCCAGTATCTGCCTCCAGCATAACTCATGGGCTGATGACCCGAATCTGAAAGATCAATGATGGAGAGACGTCGATGGAGAAAAGCACCGGTAAATGTTCCGGGATCATTACCCAGCCGGGGAATTTCCAGGCTGACCGGAGAGTCAGGACCTTTGAAGGCTTTTTCATCATCAGCATTGAACAACAAATACCCTTCGTCATCGGGGCCACGATGTTTCAGTTGTATGCTGATGTTTTCTAAGGCATCAATGTCAACAATTTTTTGATCTGATATCACTCCGAATATACCGCACATGGGGTTAACGATTAGTCTGTTTTATGGGATGAGGATTTGAAATTCCCTATACGCTTGTTTATGATGGATTTCGCTTCCATCATGATTTCACCGGCCTGGTGAAACGAAAATAACCCCACGAGGAATGGAATTGTAAGTGTAAAAAGGAACAGGGCTACCAGAATAAAAATATTGATGTGAATATTATAGTAGATCTGGATGACAGGAACCACTAAAGCAATTGAGAAAGCGCAACCCTGGTATAAAAGAGCAGGAACAATTTTCCTTTTGATGTAGAAGTACCTTTGAGATCCTTTGTGTGCTAGGAACCAGAATACAACTGTGCAGAACAGGGTTGTAAAAGCGGCACCTACAAATCCAAACTTAGGGATAAAATAGAAATTCATAGCAACGTTCAACACAGCACAGAAAATCATCATATAGGACATCGGCCTTGTTTTCTCCTTAATGTTCATTCCAAAACCGGTCAATGAGTTGTTCATCATGACGATGCTGCTGAATGCCAGGAAAGGGATGGCCAGCGCCCCGGGGATATATGCTTTCGTCGTAACAACGGACAATATTTCTTTGCCGAAAATGGAAATGAAGGCAGCTATCGGGACACTGATTAACAGATACATATTCCAGTAGCTTACCGACTGACTTTTGGTGCGTGGTTTTTCAGGATCTGCTTCGGAATGATATGTTTTCAATATCAGCACGCCTGCCCCCATCTCAATCGCTGTATTCAGCATATCGATTGGCTGAGAGAAGGTGAAACCGATCGAATAATAACCGATAGATTTTAAATCCGAGTAATGCAATAAAAAAAAACGATCGGAAACAGAAAAGAACCATTGTGCAATGCCATACCAGATCAGGGGAAATCCAAAAATAAACATCCGTTTAGCCCATATCTTATCAAATGACCATGTGTATTTTTTCCTGATAAAAAAGAAAAAGGAGAATATCATCATGAAAGTGGTGCCGATCAGCGAGGCAAGCTGAACACCCAGGACACCTTTCCGCAATACAACAACGAAAAATATTCCCAGTGACGGATAAAGTAACGATCGTAAAACAGTAACAATGGTATATTTCAACGGCTGCCTGAACAACCTGAAAATGCTATCCTGCAGTGAGGACACATTGGTAACGGGTAAAAGCAAAAGGGAAACAAAAACCACGTCGGCATAGATGTCCGACTTGAACATAATAATTGAGATCCTTCGTGCCAGGGGAAGAAAAATGACCAGGACCAGTATCGACGTGAAGACTTTTACTGCCAGGGAAGTGAAGAGTACCTTTCCTTTCTCCCTGTCATTTTCGGCAAAGAAGAAATACCGACCCGCTGCCCCCGTAAACCCCAGGTCGAATATAACAGAAAGGAAAAACCCCAATGTCGTTAAGGAACTAAGAATCCCATAATCGGCAGGTGTTAAGACCCTGGTGTAAATCGGGATCAACAGCACCCCTATGAATTTCTGAAGGGCACTGCCTAAACCATAAATTGAAGAATCTTTAACCAGGTCCTTTATTCCTGCCACAATTATGTCCTGTTAATCCCCGATAATATTTCTATCCAACCCTGTTTCATTGAATTAAAGGATGTTAACATCCTGATTTTTTCAGCGTTTTCATTCATCCGGCTCTTGTTTTTTTCAAAATCCCGGATGATTATTTCCATCCTGGAAGTGATCTCACCCGGTTCATTTACCTGGAAGTATGTGATCCCGGCGATGTTCAATTCATAGTAATTGAGCCAGCTTCCTGAAATCACGATGGAGCCTGCATAAAGTGTTTCTGTTAACGTGGCACTGAATCCATCATCAAAGGGGATAAAAGGTACAACATCAGTGATGAGTCGCAAACAAGCAATTTCTTCATTGGTTAACCAACCTTCGAGGATCTTGTATTCAATATCCACAGACTTCATAACTTCCACAACTTCATTCCGGAGCTCTTTATCCGGGCCGTAACTCATAGGGAACAATAAAAAGATCCTTTTCATAACGATGGGATCCAGTTTTGATAATTCACGAATAATATCCAGCGTATTGTGCAAACGATCGGCGGAATATCCGACCATTACTTTTATCTTCCCGGACGGAATATTATATCTTTCCATGAACATCCTGATTTTTTCTGATTGCCGGGTATTGTCGATTAATCCGAATACTTCATCCGGTATTCCATAAGTGATTATTTTAATTTTTGGTTCGAGGAGTTTGCCGAATTTTATCAGCATAATATCTTTCAGGAACTTTCTCTGGCAGGTAATAATATCAGACCGTTGCAGTATGTCGAATAATAAGGAATATCCAAACTTGCCGGTTGTTGCAAACAAATCGTTGCTATAAGTAGATGAAATTACTCTAGTTGATTCCGGGATGACTTTATAAAAATTTGCATAATTGGGTACCAGGTCGTGCCAGCTGATCGTATTGTATTTCCTGAAGATCTTCCTGGCAATCTCCTGGCTGTTGTAGATTCTTAATGGCCTTGTAACTTTTTTCAGCAGGGTATTGCTGTGCACCTGATCACGGTAATTGAATTGTTGAACCAGAGCACTATAGAATCTTTTTGAGAAGAATGCCTTAATTATGTTCATGGCATTATAACTGTCAAGTCCCGGGAAATAATAATAATCCACTCCATCAATTCCGGGATCTTTAGAACCGGGATTCCAGAATTCAAGGATCCCTATCTCGAAATTTCCTGTGTTCAGCAGTTCCCTGATAAGGGGTAGGCAGAAGTAGGTCGGTGAAGTTCCTGCAAAAAGTAATTTTATCTTCATTCAGAGTATGTATTCTCTTGTATTATTCGTCGGTGCCATCCAAATACCACATTCTCAGGTACCCGTTTTTATCGATTTCTGCTGTTCCCGGTAACTTCCAGCCAGGGTTATTTTTAATTCTCGACTCATAGGTGTAGGCCGATTGCACCAGGATCATATTTCGCTTCTCGTCTTTTTCCAGGATTGTTCCGTCATATAAAGTGATTTTACCGATATCGGTCATCAATGCATACATAGGTTTTGCTCTCCCCGAAATCAACCCGCCGTTGGTAAGCTCTTTGGCCAATCTTAATCCTTTTGCGACTGTTGTACGGAAATGATGCATTCCCCTCATGGGAACGCAATGAAAAAGGTAATGTGCTTCAATCCCGATATCACGTAAAGCGAGATATAAGGAAGTAAGGGTGTCAATATTGTCGTTGACCCCTTTCAGCAAAACATTCTGGGAATAAATAGGGATTCCCATGTCCCGGAAGTTTTTAAAAACCTCAATGGTTTCTTGGAAAAGATCTACGGGATGATTGATCTGGGTGGCGAGCTCAATTCTTACTTTATCCTTATGTTTCCGGAATATTTCATAAACATTATTATCGATCCTGAGGGGATTGTGTAGAGGCAGGCGTGAGGCGATTCTCATGATCCTGATGTTCGGGGCATATTCGATCAGTTTCTCAATAAGAAAATTCAACCGGTTTGGTAAGACTAACGGATCTCCCCCGGTGACCAGCACTTCATTAACAGTTTGCCCCACATCACCTGATCCGCAAAACCGGGCAATTTTAATTAGTTCCTCTTCGTCGAGGGTAAAGATTTCATAATTTGCCCGAAGGCAATATCTGCAATGTGCTGCACAAACCATAGTAGGTTCAAGAACAGCGGTTTTGTTGTACAGTCGTTCTGCTCCCGGGACCTGGTTGTCCTCAACTACAAGGTCTGCCTCCCAGTGTCTTTTATTCGACTCATTTTCTTCCTGATCTTCCACCTCCTGTCGTACATATTGAAGCATCAAAGCACGATACTCTTCGGAATTTTCACCTTTAATTTCTTTCAGTTCCGCAAGTTTCTGTTGAAGAAAAGGAGATATCTTTTCGCGAAAAACACCTGATTTATTTATTCCAGCCATTTTTTATGAATTTTTCTTTAATAATTTTCCAGGATTTCCAATATAGACCGCATGGGCCTCTGCATCCTTAAGAATGACAGCACCCTGGCCGATGGTTACTGAATCGCCTATGGTGACATTATTTCGGATCGTTGCATTGGGAGCTAACAGGCAATCAGTTCCGATCCTGACATCGCGTGAAACAATCACACCCGCGGTGATCATGGTCCTCTCACCAATCTCACAGTTATAACCGATCTGAACAAGGTCGTCAATTTTAACATCATTATGAATGATGGTATCATTGATCTTCCCGCTTTCAACTGATGTATTTGAGCCTATCCAAACATTATTCCCGATTATGATTTTTCCAATATGCGGGTAATGAATGGGGATACCCAGCTTGTCAATCTCAAAGTCGAATCCTTCGCTTCCGATCGTGGAATTATGTTTGATAATGCAATCCTTCCCGATCATCACCTGGTTCGTGATAACTGCATTATTCAGGATATGCGTATTATCCCCGATCGTTACATCCGGACCAATGAACACATTCTCACCAATCGAGACATTTCGTCCGATCTTTGCATTCGGATGGATCTTTGCGGAGGATGCAATCGTGATTTCTTCCCATATAATGAAAAATTCATTAACAGTCTTAATGAAGTCAAGTTTTGGGGAAGGCGATTTTATATATGAGAACCTTACCGATGCATCAAAATCAAGATTTGAAATCACAAGGAGTTCCGGTATTTGTGCAAGCCGCTCAATGTCATATTGATCTTCCTTCAGCAGACAAATGAAGGAATTTCCTGAAAGTGTTTTTAGCGTACATGGTTTTGTGACAATGATATCGTTGCCGACAAGCTCCTGGTTAATAAGTCCTGCGATCTCAGAAGCATGGATGGCTGGTGCTTTTAATTTATACATCTTCAGATCTGTTTGAAATTATTCATGACTGTGTTGAATGAATTATCCTTTTATATTAAAGGGTCCGGAATATTTTTCTCGACTTCCCTTCAGTTCTTGGTAATGAACCTTCCGGCAGGAATTCTATTTCGGGTGTTATCGCAATCCGGTTTTTAATTTCCCTGACCAGGTTGGTTTTAAAATCAATATCCGGACCCGGAAACTGGAGTTTGGTTTCCAGTTTAATCAGGAGTTTATCAATTGGATCATGATTATTGACATGGATCTGAAGAACTCCGGTAAGGAGTTCCAGGTTCATGAAAATGATTTTTTCGATGGCGCTTACAAAGACATTCACTCCCTTTATCGTGATCATATCATCAGATCTTCCGATAACTTCAAACCTGAATCCTTTGTTTCCACAGGAACATGGATCGACCGACAAGATACGGATTATGTCGTTTGTCCTGTATCGGAGCAGTGGCTGTGATTCACGAACCAGGTTCGTCAGTATCAGTTCACCTTCAACACCATCATGGATTTCTTTGTTCACGTTGGATACCGGATCGAGGATTTCAGGAAATAAAACTTCATCGCCCATGAAATGAAGCCCGTTCTGTAAAGAACATTCAGCGCCAAACATGCTTAATACATCGGCCATCCCATAGTTGGCATTCATCGCTTTTATCCCCCAGGTCTTTTCGATATTTTCACGAAAATGCAGGTTCTGCAGGCCGGATTCCCCTCCGAAAAGGCCAAGTTTTAACCTGAGTTCCTTTGGCGCCAGGTTGAAATCCTGTTTCAAAACCAGAGCGATCTTATTCAGGTAGGAGGGTGTGCAGTGAATGGCTGTAGGTTTTATCAACAGTATCGTTTCGACCAGGTTTTCAGTATTACCTACGCCAAACGGAATAACTGCCGCACCGGTAGCTTCTAGGCTCTGGTGGTCGGTATACCCGCCAATCCACATGTTGTAATTCAAACAATGAAGAACAGTGTCATTACCAGTTAATCCTGAACTTATAAAACACCTGCGCCCAATCTCAACCGTTGTCTCAATGTCCAAGGCTGTGAGCGCAAGCAGCAGGGGTTTGCTTGTCGTTCCGGAGGTTTTATGGATTCTGCGGATCTTTTCAGGTATGACACATAAATTACTGCCAAAAGGCGGGTGTTCTAACTGATCAGTAAGTAACTCCTGTTTTGTTGTAAAAGGAATGTCCGTAAAAAAACCGGCTTCACTAATTTCTGCAACCGGACCAATTTTTGCCTGATAGAATTCGCTTTTTAAACGAACATATTCGAATTGTTTCTTTATTTTTTCAAATATTTCCTTTCTGACTTTAGCTGTCATGTCCGGAAGTGTTTTTCTTCATAAGATCATTCAGGAATCTGCGTTCCTCGATCTTTGTTTTCAATTGATCGGCAGGATTACCGGCAATTGTTTGATTATCGCTGAAATTTTTGGTGACTACGCTGCCAATCCCGATCACCACATTATCCCCGATGCATATACCGTTTTTTATCACAGAATGGGCGCCTATCCAATTATTCCTGCCAATAATTGCGCTCCCGGCGATTATCGAATTAGCGGTAATAACAGTGTTTTCGCCGATCTCGGTATTATGACCAATCTGGCAGCAATGGTCGATCTTCACTCCTTTTTTTATCAGGGTGTTTTTAATTGCCCCTTTCCCGATTGCAGTGAATGGAAATATTTCTACATTATCTTCGATTATTAACCCACCAATCTGAGGAAACAGGATCAATTCATTATTTTCATCCCGTTCAGGCCCAAAATCAGAAGTGCCAATCTCACAGGATGAATTTATCCTTACATTTTTCCCGATAGTTACATTTGCGTAAACGTGAACGTTTTCTTTTATTTCTGTCCCTTCCCCGATCTCACAATTCTCAAGTATTGAAAATGCACCGATCTTTACGCTTGGATGGATCCTGGCATCCGGACTTATAATGGCAGTTTTATGGATTCTGTCGGCATACAATGAGTTTTCCGGTTCCAGGTAAAATTGTTTTATAAGCTTAATTGTATCCAGTTTCGGGTTAGCGGAAAAGATAAAACTTTGTTTTAAGTTTTTACATTGATCTTTTACGTTCTCAGGAACAATCAAAAGCATCTTTTCAGGCAGTTTCTCAAGCTGGCTGATAAAATTCACCTTCTGCTGAGAAATGAAACTGAAACAATGATCACACAATTCTTCAAGCAGTTTTAAGCTGTTGATTTCAAAGTCGTCTCCGGATTGTGATTCCCTGTCGAGATATTCGATAAATTGCCTCGAGGACCCCTTGAACTGGTTATTCATCATAGTCGTTAATATTAAATCCCATGATTAACCAATAATTTCTGATATCCTTCCCACGTTCCGATATCTTTCCAGGACCCTTCACTCACGGGAAAAACACCGACTTTCCCTTTACGCTTAATTATATTTGCGATCAACTCCGTGATATGAAAAATCCTGTTCTCCGGTATTTCCCTGAGCAATTCCGGTTCAAGGATATACATGCCTGAATTGATTTTGAAAGTAAACTCTGGTTTTTCCGTGATAGTTGTTAATTTGCCATTGTCGGCAGTTTCAAGGATTCCATATGGGATCTTCATATGTTTTAATGCCGCGACAAGTGTGATAGAATTGTGGTTTTCTTTATGATAATTATAAATTTCCGAGTAGTCCTGGTCAATTAAAATATCACAATTTGAAAGGAAGAAAGTTGAGTGGATCTTGTCTTTTATAAGGTGCAAACTTCCTGCTGTACCGGATGGATTCTCTTCCTGGAAATAAGAAATTTTATAATCTCGATTCTGCAGGGTTTCCAGGTAGTGTTTGATTACCTCAGCTTTATAATTCAACGAGATGAGGAATTCATTGCATCCTACATTTAAAAAGCGATCCATGATATCTTCGAGAATGGTTTTCTCCCCGATTGGTATCAGTGGTTTTGGCAGAACATTCGTCAGGGGCTTCAGCCTGGTCCCTTTTCCCCCGGCCATGATCACGACCGGGAGGTTCAACTGTTTATTTTGAATAAAATTCTTTTCCGGGAAGATGTTTTCCCAAAAATAAACATCGGCAAGGTTCCCGTCTTTATCCAATATCGGCATTAGTTCAGTGCGGTCTTTAAACATCCTTGATCGAACCTTTTCCGGGTCATCATCGATATCTGCAACCTCAATAGATGACCGTAAAATATGAATAACCTCGGTTTCGAGAGGAATATTTTTAATAATGGCTCTCTGGATATCTCCAATGCTGAGTAAACTATAAAATTTTCCCTGTGAAAACACAATCAGCAGCTTCGCCTGGACCTCATCCATCTTCTTTAAAGCTGAGAGGATTGTGTCAGATGTGTCTATGATCAATTTCCCAAATGACAGTTGGTCGGTTTGCATTTCGTTATAATTTAGATAGATTCTCCGCCTGATTCAAAACAATGACTAACATTGTTAATGGCCGTATTAGTTAACGGACGCTGGGTCGTCTGTTTGCATATTGTTCCAGAAGATCTTTTTTGCTGTTTCTGTTCCTGTGAAAAACAGGATATCCAAAAAACCTAATCCTTCAACAAAAGTGAACTTGGGATTCTGGTCATATACAGGGTGGTTAAACCGTTGCCAGTTCAACTCAATATTTTCCTGCTTGAATTTCAATAAAATTTCTTCGTCAAGATAATTTTTTCCACCCAGACCGGAAATATATTTTGAGGCATTTACTTTTTTACAAATATCAATCAGTGCTTCTCCTTTATTCCCGGTAACATTTAAATCTTCACTAAAAACAAGGTTAACCTTTATTGATAGTTTGTTGAATGCAAATAACATAGTTGCAACGACAAAGTCAACCGGTCGATTATAGTATTGGTGATATAATGATTCAACTTCTTCAAACTCCCTGGAAAAGAAAGGAGCTTTCATGTAATAATTTTTCAGGATATTAGGATGGTCGTATCTCCAGGAATCAGTGGTAAATTTGAGTTCATTGATCTTCTTGCCCAGTTTATAATCAACAGGAAGCGTAAGTAATCTGGCCTTCCCCTCGCAAAAAAATTCATTTCTGAATTGATTTGATTTTTTATTGGCCTGAACATCGTTCAATACAATAAAGAGATCACTTTTTGCAATTTTATCAAGCAAGCCGAGCCAGGGAAAGTAGGTTGGTTGATGAATGGAAACCCTCATTGTAAAAGGCCTGTCAACATCATTTTTAAAGAATTTCTTTTAAAAGGCAGAATGCTTCAGCAAACCGTTTTCCGATAACACTTCCCCTTACCCTGGCCAGGGCTTCAACAGAAGACAGGCTCCTTGGAAGTGGGTCCGGCATAATTTCACTGGCATAAACCTTGAAAATGTCGAGTTTCTTCTGAAATTGATCTTCAATGTCAACAAAAACATTCGGGATAAAGAACTGTTCCGGTAATGCAGGGGCAAATTCGGTCTCTGAAATTGTTTCACACATCATGATTCTTCGGATAAATGGATACCTGAAGTTCTTGGTACAGCTATAGGCCGCATTAAAAGTGATCTTGTGATCTGAATGGATATCGCTTCTGTTTGGTAAATAAATGATTTCCGGTTTTATTTCATTGATTGTTTCTGAGAACTTCTTTATTAAAACGTCATAAGGTATTTCTGAGAGTTTTGTGGTAGGCAGATCAAACTTTACGGTTCTTTTAAAACCATACAAGCCTGACACTGTTTCAATTTCTCTTTGACGGTTGATAATGACGGACCGATCCCATCCTTCAGACTCATCTACGTTTGTTACAATGAGCCAGTTGATCTCATCGCCTTGTTCAGAATGCTTCAGCAATGTGCCTCCGCAACTTAAGGTTTCATCATCCGGATGGACTGCAATAACCAGTACCTTTTGCATGATTCTGATTTTATTTAATAATTGAATTGGCCTTAATAAATGAAAAGGCGGGAATTCTAATGCATTGTTTTGTAATAGCACCGCTCCCTACAAATGAGTTGTTTCCGACAACCACTTCTCCATTAATAATCGTTCCTGTTGCAATATGACAGTGATCGCACACGATCGCATCATGCTCAACCAGTGCATTTGTGTTTATTATTACATTGTTACCAATCACAGCATTGGCATTCACAATAACACCATGCATAAGGATTGTTCCTTTACCAATTGATGAATGTTCTGAAACATAAGCGTGAGGAGAAATAATGGTTGGAAGAGATCCACCTGATTCAATCACCTTGTTATACAAAGATGTACGAATTTCTCCATTCCCAATTTGACCTATTGTAATAAGAAAGTTGTTGTACTTTTTGGCAAGTATTGGAATATCATTATCTGTGCCGATTATTTTATATCCAAAAACCTCCTCGCCGACTTTTTCTATTCTGTCCAGGATTCCGATAATTGTAAAGTGTCCGGATGTCTCAATTACATCAACGCAGGATCTACAATGTCCACCGCCTCCGATTAAAATTAAGGGTTCTTTTTTCATTTGATAATTACGCTGCTTGGAATATTTACTAACCTGTCCTGAAGAAATGTTGCATTTGCAAGTGAAGTTTTCTGGCATCCGGTAAACATTGGCAGATCACTCATTAATTTCCAGGCAGGGCGGGTTTTGATATTATTATTGTTCGTTTTTTCAAGAAATTCATTCCGTTCAACAGAATCATTAAGAAGAAGAACATTTAGCCAGTAATTTGACCTTGCCATATCAGGTTCGGTAAAAAACTGAATTTCAAGGCTCCTGAAAAATTCTGCATAAATATCCGCCAGGGCTCTTTTCCGTTCAATAAACACATCCAGCTGTTCCAGTTGAGCCAGGCCAAGGGCTGCATTTATATTGGGCATTCGATAATTATAGCCGATATCGTCATGGATGAATTCCCAGGGATGTTCAACTTTTGCCTGGGTGGTGAGATGTTTCGCTTTCTTTGCCAGATCTTCATCGTTGAACAAAAGCATGCCTCCTCCGCCGGTGGTAAGGATCTTGTTCCCGTTAAAGCTGAGTACGCCGATCCTTCCGAAGGTGCCGGTTTGCTTGCCTTTATAAAGGCTCCCAATGCTTTCAGCAGCATCTTCCACCACGGGTATGTGGTATTTGTCGCAGATTTCAACGATCTCATCGATACGGCAGGGATGCCCGTAAGTATGCATCGGCACACAGGCAGTAATTTTTCGTTTACTTTGCCTGTTATAGCATCCATCCGGTTGCTGAAAAGTTTCCTTTTCCAGGAATTCAGCCAGTCCTTTCGCACTCATACCCATAGTATCCAGGTCAACATCGAGAAAGACCGGGTGGGCTTCGCAATAGGCGATGCTGTTTGCGGTGGCAATAAATGTAAGTGGTTGTGTAAGCACTTCGGAACCGGCAGTGACTCCGGCCATTTTCAGGGCAAGGTAGAGAGCATTGGTGCCATTCATACAAACCACAGCCTTCTTTGCCCCGGTGTATAGAGCAATCTTGACCTCAAATTCCTCGACAAATTGCCCGACGCTTGAAACAAATGTGGACTCAATGCATTCATCAAGGTACTTCTTTTCATTGCCAATAAATACCGGGGCATGCAATGGTATCATCCCTTCCGGCTTGCCGAATATCTCCCGGATTTTATGAATGATTTGATCGGTTTTTACTTCGGATAACATAACTCGGATTTCGACAATAATTTTAAATAATAGACAGTGAGGGAGTGATGAAGTGATGAAGTGAAAAGGATAAACATCCTTGAAAAATAATAACGGTATTACTGCTAAATATCTACGGTATTAATCTGAAATATCAACGGTAATATTTTACGATATATACGGTAATGTTGAGCCACTTGTCAATTTATTCGTATTTCCTTGAAATTTAATCACTTCCTCACTACCTCACTACCTTCAGTACCGTTCCACCCCATGACAATCCAACTCCGAACCCTGCCAGCAATACGGTCGAAGTTTGCTTGTTCCGGGTCTGCATAAATTCATAAAGTGCGATGGGGATGGTGGAGGAGACGGTATTCCCGGTTTTTGCCATGAAGAGGAAGAATTTTTCTTCGGGGATATCCATCTTCTTCCGAATATACGAAAGCATGTATTGGTTTGCCTGGTGAAAAATATAGGTGCCGATCTGATCCGGGCCGAGGTTATTGGCCGCGAGGGTTTTCTCAACCAGTTCGGGCACAATAGTAGCCGTGAATTTGAAGATCGCATTTCCGTTCATGAAGAGGTTGTCGTCGTTCTTTTGAAAAACATCTTCAGCGTAAACGTCGGTTCCTTTTTCATAGCGGTTCCTGCCGGCTCCATTCCGTATGATAAGCTGTTCCCATCCGCTGCCGTCGGTGCCGAAGGTGAAATTCCCGATTTCCGCAAAACCTGTCTCAGAGATCAGGGAAGCAGTTGCAGCATCCCCGAAAATGGTCCGGTTCGCCTTGTCTTTCGGATTAATTATTTTGGAATAGGTTTCGGAAGTGACAAGCAATACATTCCGGGCGGTTCCGGATACGATCAGTGCCCTGGCCATCGACAATCCATAAACATAACCTGAACATCCCAGGTTGAAATCGAAGGCGCCAATTTCTTTTGATAAGCCCAGCCGGTCCTGTACGATACAGGCTGTTGTTGGAAGGAAATAATCGGGGCTTTGTGTGCACAGCATCAAAAAATCGATGGTGGCGGGATCGATGGCATGTTCTTCGAACAGTTTCAGGGATGCGCTTACTGCCATATCGCCAACGGTTTCCCTGGGGCCGGCAATTCTTCTTTCATAGATGCCGGTCTTGGAGGAGATCTTGTCGATCGACCATTCGGGAAATTCGCGCTTTATCTCTTCGTTTGACAGGACAGTTTCAGGAAGATAATATGAAATTGCCTTAATGAATGCAGCTTTCAAGTTACTTGTTTTGATTAAGGATGAAGATTACTTCCTGTTTTTTTATCATTAGATCAAACAGATCCCGAATGGCAGATGATTGCTGGAAATCAAAATCACGAATTGAAGATGGAAAACACAGATTTGTGGTTCTTCGTCTGCCGTCATTGAGCCAACGGTTCTAAATTAACCAGAGCATAAGAGTTCCCTTCTTTATCCTTCAGGTTCTTGTTAATGATCTTCCCTTGCCGTGTTACAAACCCTTTTTGAATGGCCGGGTTTCCATACCAAACCGTAAATGGAGGAACATCTTTTGTGACAATGGCACCGGCACCCACCATGGCGAATCTGCCGATGGTTAAGCCGGATATTACCGTTGCATTTGCTCCGATGGACGCTCCTTCGCAGACTTTGGTTTTTTCGAAATGGTCGGGATATTTTTTTGACCTCGGGTTTTTGTCATTCGTGAAAGTTACATTAGGACCGATGAAGACATCATTTTCGATGGTTATTCCATCCCAAAGCTGAACTCCTGGTTTTACCGTTACATTGTCCCCGATAAGGACATCATTCTCAATAAAGACATGACAATTGATATTGCAGTTTTTCCCGATAACGGCATTTTCGAGGACCACACAAAACTGCCAGATCTTTGTTTCGTCTCCGATATTCTTGCTTTTCACATCTGCGGAAGGATGGATCATCATTTCACGTTGTTAAATTGTAAAAACTCCGGATAACTTCTGATATAATCATGTTCATCATATTTTTCAGAAGTCAGTACCAGGCAAATTGCTCCTGATGAAAACCCTTTTTCTGCTGCCCAGATCCCTGGCGGGATGTGAAGGCCAAAGTAAGGCCGGTTCAGTGAAACTGTTCTTTTTGTTGTCCCGTCATCCAGTTCAATTTCAAAACTTCCGCTTGCTGCCACGATGAACTGATGGCATTTATGGTGAGCATGGGCCCCGCGGTCTGCGCCTCCGGGAATATCATAGAGATAGAAAACCCTTTTGATCTGGAATGGAATATCAGTCCCTCCATGAATGGGTGTGATATTCCCGGCCCTGTTCTGGATCCTGGGCAGTTCAATGACGGAACAATCGTACACCGAAATCTTCATGCTTCAGTTGTATTAACTTTAATGAACGCTTCGTAGTCCCTTACATATTCATTTTCGTCATAATCTGCAGATGCCAATATCATGCACAACGAATTGGTGGAAAAGTTCTCGATTGACCGCCAGATCATATTTGGAACATAGATTCCGTAGTATGATCTGTTCAGCGAATAGGTTTTTTTAGTTTTTCCATCGTCGAGCACTACATCAAAACTCCCTGATAACGCGACAATAAATTCATGCAAGGTTTTATATGCATGG
>Ga0182021_10000842_pt1 | contig 34447 bp, 31 predicted proteins | sample 612E3MmetaG_FD_120493 | JGI IMG/M metagenome (GOLD analysis project Ga0182021, IMG submission 120493) | Permafrost microbial communities from Stordalen Mire, Sweden - 612E3M metaG (Illumina Assembly) | ecosystem: Environmental > Terrestrial > Soil > Wetlands > Permafrost | place: Sweden... | reverse complement strand
TTCTCGAGCTGCGCGATTTCGCTCGAGGCCTGCTCGACCGCCTGCTCGACGCCGGTCCGCACCGCGTTGATGCCCACGTCGAGCATGTGTTGCGCCTGGTCGGCCGCGGCGCTCAGCATGCCCTCAGCCTGCCCAACCGCGCTGGTGATCTGGTTCAGAACCCCGCTGGCGGCGCCGGCCGCCATCTGCCCCAGTTGCGTGGCCGCGCCCAAGGCCTGCTGCGCGACCTGCGAGACCGCTCCAAACGCCTGGCTCGCCAGGCTGGATAGCGCGGACAGACTGGGCAGGTGCGGCATCCCCGGGGCGCCCATGCCGCCTCCACCCCCGGAGCCCGACTCGCCAATCATCACCGTGAACTCGCCCAACACGATCATGCCGCCGTGGGCCGTCGGGTCGAGCATCCTGGCCGCCGGCAACCCGCCGATCAGCACGGTGGGCGAACCCATGACGATGACGTCGGGCGGTCCCACGCACGTCAATAAGTCGGTTACGCGAGCCGCCGGCAGCCCGCCGATCAGCACCTGGATCGCGCAGGGCGGCAGAATCGGCCCTCCGACGTGCGGCACAACGCCAGTGACCAGCGGGCAAACATGCATGTCGGAGACGCGCGCTGCCGGTGGCATGATCGTTCTATAGCCCCAAACCCTTCATACTGTTCTGCAAGCCCTGGGCGGCCTGGTTAGCGGAAGTTCCCACCTGGCCGTAAGCCGCCGCCGCGGTATTCGACACGGTTTGCGTAGCCTGCTGAGCCGCCTGCCCCACCTGCTGCTGCACCTGACTGGCGGCCTGTTGCCCCATTTGCCCGGCCTGTTGCGCCGCCTGGGTGGCCTGCTGGGTGGCTTGCTGCACCTGCTGCTGCGCCTGGTTGGCCGCCTGCTGCGCCTGCTGCTCGGCCGCTTGCGTGGCCTGCTGGAGCTGCTGCTGGGTCTGCTGTGCCATCTGTTGCGCCTGCTGGGCCGCTTGCTGGGCCGCCTGTTGCGCTTGTTGCGCGGCCTGTTGCAACTGCGCCAAGGCCTGTTGCGCGGCTTGTTGCGCCTGCCCGACGGCCTGTTGCACGGCCTGTTGCGCCTGATTGACCGCCTGCTGCGCGGCCTGCTGCGCCTGCTGGGCCGCCTGGCTCAACTGCTGCGTCGCCTGGTTTAGCGCCTGCTGTCCGGCCTGGACGGCCTGCTGGGCCGCCTGCTGCGCCTGGTTGGCGACGGCATGCAATTGCTGCTCGGCCTGCTGAGCCATCTGCTGCGCCTGGTTGAGCGCCTGTTGGGCGGCCTGCTCGGCCTGCTGAGCGGCCTGCTGCAACTGCTGCTCGGCCTGTTGCACCATCTGCGCCGCCTGATTCTCGATCTGCGCGATTTCACTGCTGGCCTGCTGGACCGCCTGCTGCACGCCGGTGCGCACCGCGTTGATGCCGGCGTTGAGCATCTGCTGCCCCTGATTCACCGCGTTGTTCAGCATCTGCTGCCCCTGCCCGACCGCGCCCTCGATCTGGTTCAGGATCTGATTGCCGGCCCCCTGCGCCATCTGTCCCAGTTGCGCCGCCGCGTTCAAGGCCTGGCGCGCGGCCGACGTCACCGCTCCCAGCGCCTGTTGGCCCACGCTCTGCACCAGGTTGCCGGCCGTGGCAGCCGACGCGTTGACCTGCTGCGCCACCTGTTGCCCCATGCTCGACGCCATGGCTGCCGCCGCCCCGGCCGCGTGAGCCAGCGCCAGCACCGTCTGCCCCGGCGAGGCGGGCGAGGTGGGCGACGATCCACAACCCGGCACGTTTGCCGCGCCCGTGTTGATGAACACCATGTTCCCCTGGATGAACACACCCACCGGGTTGATGTCGATGGACCCACCCGCCGACTTGATGGTCAAGCCCATCCCCGCCTCGATTACCGTGGTCATCCCCGCCTTCAAATGAATTGCCATGCCGGCATCCATGCCATAGTTCATGCCGGCCTTGTCGTTGATGGTCATGCCCACCTGCCGGCTGTAGGTCATTCCCACCTTTTCGTTCTGGTTCTGGCTGGCCGTCAGGTGCAGATCGCCGTCGGTTTGCACCTGCTCCTCTCCCACCACGTAATGCTTGCGCTTGCCCTGGATGGTGACCGTCTCGTCGTTCTGGATGTTGGTGGTGCGGTCGTGCTGGACCGTGCGAGTTTCGTCGTGCTCCACCTCGGTGGTCAGGTCCTTTTCCGCGTGGATGAGAATCTCCTCGCTGCCGGCTTTGTCTTCGAAGCGGATCTCGTTGTAGTTGTCGGAACCGCCGCCCTTCGAGCTGCGCGACTTGATGCCGCTCTGGGTCTTGTTGTCGGGCAGGGTGTAAGGCGGCGTCTTGACGGCGTTGTATACGCTCCCCACCACAAGCGGGCAGTCGGGGTCGCCTTCCAGAAAATCGACCACCACTTCCTGACCGATTCTGGGCACGTGGATGGCGCCCCACCCTTGCCCCGCCCAGAAACTGGCCACCCGAATCCAACAGGAGCTGGCGGCGTCGTTCTTGCCTTCCCGGTCCCAATGGAACTGCACTTTGATTCGCGCTTTGTCGTCGGTGTAGATCTCCTCGCCCGCCGGGCCAACGACCACGGCGGTCTGGCAGCCCCACACCCGGGCCTTGGCGCTGGTGCGCGCCGGGTGGTAGCGCAGTGCAACCGGGAAACAGGTGAAGGTGTTGCTGTAGTGCGGCTCCACATGCGTCTCGCCGGAGTGAAAGTCGCCTTCCACCGCGGAATGGGTCACTGAGCTGGCCACGTAAGTCCCATCCGCGTTGGGGTGCCTCGAGACCGTGAAACGATAGCCTGGAATCAGGCAGTGCACGTTGCTCTGGCCGCGGATGGAGAACTGCGAGAGTTCCATTTCCTCCATTCCGGTCTTGGCCGAATTGGTTCCCGTAGACTTTTCACCAACAGCCTGGAACGCGATGCCATAACGGCCCGGGTAGTCGTAGATCTCGAACTGGTCGTTTCCGCCCACCTTCAGTTTGTGGGTGACCTTGCCCACCTGCACGCTGTCCACGATGGGCTGCGACACCAGCATGTCGAGCGTGGGCTTGCCGTAGTTGTAGTCCTGCAGCGTGTTCTTACCGGAGCCCAGCTCCTGGGTCTTCATCCACCCCGTGATGCGCGATTCCTCGCGCGTGCCGCCGGCCACTTCGTCGTAGATCAAGGTCGCATCGCCGGGGATATCCTGGTGCGACACGGCATCGTCGGCGATCACCAGCTTGTGCCCGCCGGCGGTATGGCGGAAGAAGTAGAAGATGCCTTCTTCCTCCATCAGGCGCGAGATGAAATTGAAATCCGTCTCGCGATACTGGACGCAGTATTCCCGCTTGGGATACGATTTGTGCAACTCCCACACGACATCGAAGCCCTGCAGGACTTTCTTCAGGATATCGGGCACGTCTTTGTCTTGAAAGATGCGCAGGTTCTGCGTCCGTGTCAGCACCCAGATCTTGGGAGCCACCATGGCTCGGTAGCGGGAGAGGCGAAAGGTGCCCGGCAGTTGCGCGAAGGAGGTCACAATGCCGTTGATGTGTCTGGGTTCCAAGCCCCCCGGCCCGATCACCCCGAACGAGATCCCCTGGCCCAGGATGTCTTCGAATTTGATCGCGGCGTTTTCGCTCCACAACTCGAGTTGGAACGAAAAGAGGTGCGAGATGGCTTCCTCACCCGTGAACGACTCGAGCAGCAGCGCATCCGCCCCCAGGCTCGAATCGATGTAAAGGAAACGATTCTCTTCCAGATACCGTTCCGGCATGTAAGACCTCCTTCAAGTCGACAGACGTGAGTTGGCAGGCCACGAAAAACGATGGCCTGCCCCACAACACCTCACGAATACACGAAATTCCCGTCCGCCCCAATGTCCACCCGAATCGATTCCAGCTTCTGCCCTTCCGCGATCCGGCTCAGCAACTGGCGCGAAATCTCCGGCAGCAACGTGTTGGTGAGAATGTTGTCCACGTTGCGCGCGCCGCTTTCCACCTCCGTGCAACGCCGCGCGATTTCGTCGATCAACGCCCCGTCGCACACCAGTTGGATCTTATGGTTCTCCTGGATGCGCTTCTGAATCTTGGCGAGTTTCAAGACGATGATCTTCTTGAGCGCCTCGTCGCGCACCGGGTAGTAGGGGATCACCACCAGGCGCCCCAGGAAGGCCGGCTTGAAAATCTTGTTCAGCTCCGGTCTGATAGCCTTCACGATGCCTTCCGGTGTGGGCATGGTTTCCGGATCGGCGCACAGCTTCATCATGGCGTCGGTGGCGGCGTTCGACGTCAGCAGGATGATGGTGTTCTTGAAATCGATCTCGCGGCCCTCGCCGTCTTCCATGGCGCCCTTGTCGAAGACCTGGAAGAAGAGTTCCAGCACGTCGGGGTGGGCCTTCTCCACTTCGTCCAGAAGAACCACCGAGTAGGGATGGCGCCGCACGGCTTCGGTAAGCACGCCGCCCTCGCCGTAGCCGACGTATCCCGGAGGCGACCCCTTCAGAGTGGACACCGTGTGGGCTTCCTGGAACTCCGACATGTTGATGGTGATCAGATTACGCTCGCCGCCATACATCAGGTCGGCCAATGCCAGGGCCGTTTCGGTCTTGCCCACGCCGCTGGGTCCCACCAGCAGGAATACGCCGATAGGTTTCTTGGGATCTTCGAGCCCGGCCCGCGAGGTCCGGATGCGCTGGGCGATGCCTTCGAGAGCATGGTCCTGTCCGATGACCCGGCCGCCCAGGTGAGCCTCCAGCTTGAGTACCGTCTGGACCTCGTCCTTCACCATTTTTCCGGTCGGAATGCCGGTCCACGCGGAGATCACTTCGCCCACAATCTGCCCGTCCACGCAGACGCGCATCAACGGCGTCTCGCCTTGCAGCGCCGCCAGTTCGGCATTGAGCTTTTCCAGTTCCGCGCGCAGGGGTTCCTGCTCGCCGGTGCCCTCTTCCAGTTGGCCCCGAATCTCGCGCACCCGGCTCACCAGCGCGGATTCCTTCGCGAAGCGTTCCTTCAACCCGGCCAGCTTGGCGGCCACCTGCGTCCGCTTTTCCCGGATCTCGACCAGCCGTTCGGCGTGGTCCGCGCCGGCCGCCGCCTCCCGCGAGAGCACGCGCTCCTGCATGTCGAAGTCGTCGATCTGGCGGGTGGCGTCCTCAATGGCCGGCGGCGTGGCGTTCTGCCCCAGGGCCAGGCGCGCGCACGCCGTATCGAGCACGCTGACGGCCTTGTCGGGCAACTGCCGCCCGGCCAGGAACCGGTGCGAGAGGCGCACCGCCGCGGAGACCCCTTCGTCCAGAATGCGCACCTTGTGGTGCTTTTCGAGCGAGGCCGCGATCCCCCGCAGCATGGTCATGCACTGGCCTTCCTCGGGTTCCTCCACCTTCACCACCTGGAAGCGCCGCGCCAGCGCCGGGTCTTTCTCGAAGTACTTCTTATACTCGGACCACGTAGTTGCGGCGATGGTTCTCAGCTCGCCGCGCGCCAGAGCCGGTTTCAACAGGTTGGCCGCGTCGCCCTGGCCGGCCTGGCCTCCCGCGCCGATCATGGTGTGGGCTTCGTCGATGAACAGGATGATGGGAGTAGGCGACGATTTCACCTCTTCGATCAGCCCCTTCAGCCGGTTCTCGAACTCGCCCTTGATGCCCGCCCCGGCCTGCAACAGCGCCAGGTCGAGCGTCCGCAGGGTGACGTTCTTCAAGGCCGGCGGCACGTCGCCCTGGGCGATGCGCAGCGCAAACCCCTCCACCACCGCGGTCTTTCCCACGCCCGCCTCGCCGGTGAGTATGGGGTTGTTCTGGCGGCGCCGCATCAGGATGTCGATCACCTGCCGGATCTCCGTGTCGCGCCCCAGCACCGGGTCGAGCTTGCCGCTCTTGGCGTTGGCCGTCAGATTGACGGTGAACTGGTCGAGGTTGGCGGTCTTGCCGCCGGCGGGGCGTGGGGTGGCGCCTTCGCCCCCTGCCTCGGGTGCCTCTTCCGTCACCTCGTCCTCGTGCGATCCGTGCACCAGGGCGATGAAATCCTTCTTCAACGCCTCCGGCTCGATCTTCTGCAGCTCCTTGCTGACTTCGCGCACGATTCTGGCGAGTTCTTCGTCGGTCACCAGCGCCAGCAGCGTGAAGCCGCTCCGCACCTGCCACGCGCCATAATCGATCGACCCGATGGTCCACGCCTGCGTCAGCATGCGGAGTATGGTGGGGCTGATGGCGGGTGTGCGCGCGTTGCCGGACTTGAGTTTATCCAGGCTGCGCGTCAACTCCGCGGCGAGCCTGGACTGGTTTACCTCGAAGTGACGGAAGATGCGGGCCGCATCGGTATCGCTGGCCTCCATCAGCTTCATGAGGTAATGCTCGATCTCGATGTTGTAGTGTGTGCGTGACAGGCACAGCCCGGCCGCCGCTTCCAGCGTGCTCCGCGTCGGGCCATTCAACTTTCCGATCAACGACTTCAGGTTTACGCTCATTCCAGGCTCCTCAATTTCAAAAAATCACCGCAGAGACGCAGAGACGCAGAGAAGAATAGAAGATAAAAGAGCTTGATGTCCAGTCATCCGCCGGGGCGCCAGCCCAACGCTTCCCTCTGCATCCTCCGCGCGCCAATCCGAGGTATGGCGTATTGCTCGGACCTTCTACACACCCTGCCTGCCCTTTCTTCTCCGCGTCTCTGCGTCTCTGCGGTAAATATCCATCTCTTCAAATTCGCAGAATACTATCATCCGGATTCTCCGTCATCGGCGCGGTCTTGGCCCAAGTCAGCCAGCCCAGCCGGGGGCCGGCGGCGCCCTCTTGACCTAATTCGCAGGCCGGCGTTTCTTCTTTCCGCAGCACCAACTGCACTTCGAAATCCAACTCGTTTCCGGCGAAAAACCGGACCAGCGCCCGCAACGGCGCGTGCGCGCTGCCGTCCGGAAGAAAACCCCGATACTGTTCCAGCGTCAGCGGACCCAGGCGAATGCGCACCGTGGATTGCTGGTCCCAAACTTCGTCTCCCACCACCGCGCCCATCCCCAGTTGCTCGGAGTAGGACGCCGTGTCGCTGAACCGGCACTGCGTGTCCTCTTCGAGCTTGTGCCACGCGCCCACGAACTGTTCGATCTCCACGGGGACTTCGAAGTAGTCCATCAGCAGCAGCCGCAGGGCCGCCGCGGAACGCGTCTGGGCCGCAAGGAGTCCGCAGCGGAACACCAGCGCTTCGTCGGGGATCCGCTGGCGATCCGCCAGGCCGGGGGTCCCCAGGCCCAGCAAGTCCATCAGGTGCGGCGAAAGCCGGTCTTCGTCGCCCCGCTCGTAGGCCACCGTGAAGCGGAACTTCTCCCATGCCTGGTAGAACAGCGACACCATCCGGTGGTTGAAGATGTCCAGAAACTCGCGTGGGGCGGTGTCCCGCGCGCGGAGGCGCTCCCGCACCAGCGCCGAATAGTAGAGCGGCAGCAAGCCGTGGGGCCCGGTGAGACCCATGAAATTGACGCGCATCAGCGGCTGCGCGCCGGCCGGCCAATCGAGCGCCGCGATCTGGCTGGGCGGAAACCCGAAATCGGCGCCGGTTCCGAAGCGCACCACTTCCGTGTGCGGGTTCGAGAACCGCCCGACGGGCTGCCGATTCGAGAGAATCCGTCCCAGCAGGCGCACGGACTGGAAGAAATCGAAACTGAACGGCTGCTCGCGAAGCACGCGCTCGAGATCCGCGAATTGCGTCCGCCGGTTCTCTACAGGAGGATCCTGGAGCCGGCCCGGGGTGGCCATAGTTTCAGAACCTCCTTTCGCTGCCGCGTCGTAACGCTCAGTTGGCTGAAACTCGCCAGCGTGACATACATTCCCAGAAAATGTTCGATGACGCTGGCGAACAGGTACGCGCCGCCGCCGACGAAGTTCTCTTCGTCGAGTTCCATCTCGACGCGCGTGCCGCGCGCGAAGGTGATGCCGTTTTCCGATATGATGCGCGCAAACTGCGGCCGGCTCTTCAGATCCGCGATGCCTTCGATCTGCTTCACCGAATAGGAAGAGTTGGTGAAGTTGTACAGCTTCAGGATTTCCTGAAAGGCCTCGCGCCCCTCCGTCACCAGCGACAGGTAATTCAGCGACAGGTGCGAAACGAGGCGCCACAACGAGGACTTCCCCGTCGGAGGCCGCAGCGCCGGCGTAGGCTTCCTGAGCGCCACGATGGAGTGCACCGGCGCGCCGCTTTCCAATTCGAAATCGCCCGACTCCATTCCGAACGGCAGGCGCGCGGGAAGGTCCCGGTTGGTGGAGGTGAGCCGCACGGTGAGGCTGTCCACGTCCGGCGCCACCGGCCGCTGCTCCAGATCCACCAGCGAGAGGAACATCTCCGTGCCTTCATCGTCCCGGCGGCCCGATGCGCGGCGCGAAGCCATCCAAAACACCTGCCCGCGGGCGCCCGTGTGCCCATGGCGGAAGGAATAGAACGGCTCGAAGCGGACCGGTTCCTGCGAATCCGGCCGGACACTGACCACCTCGTCCACGGAAAAGATTTCGGTGGCGTTGGGCCGGCGGATGTCGGGGACAATGGGATAATCGAAGCGCCGCTGGGTGAGCAGGATCGGCTCCGCCGTCTGCTCAAACAGGTTCACCGCGGGGGCGCAGGCGGTCTGGAAGGTCTTCTCGGTGACGCCCAGCTCGAGGGCCTGGCGCCGGTCCGCCAATTCAAATGGCGCGATCAAAAAAATCAGCTCGGCCCGGTCCTTGAAGCCGCCCGCCAGAGCCGCCTCCAGTCCCGTGAGGTCCAGAAAGAAGAATTTGTCCGGAAACGTGAAGTATTCGTGCAGCAGGCGGTAGCCGGTGAAGGAGCGGCGCGGGTACGGCAGCATGCCTTCGTCCTCGGCGAACCCCACCGGGCGGAGCGCGTCGGGGCGAAGATGCACCGGCCGCACGCGCGAGCCGGGGGTGGGGTCGCGCACCAGGATCTCGGTGCACCGGCTGCACAGCAGCTCATACAGCGTGTGGATCAGCCCGCTCTCGCCGTTCAGGAAGAAGCGCAGCGGGTTGGGGTGCAGTTTCTCGAAGGTGACATCGGGCCAGCACCTCAGCTCCACACGCAGCGCCGCCGCGGCTTCGGGAGCCTTGATGGCGGGCTGCAGCCGGTCCGGCGTCTTCCATTCCGCCGCCACCACGCTCAGCGGCCAGATGTAGGTGTCGTAGCAGGTGCGGAACTTGCACGGGACGCCAGCTACCGGCCGGGACGATAGCATCGAGCCGCGAGGTATTTTGAGCCCCGCGCCGATCTGTGCCTGCTCCGGGTTGACCCGGAAATTGGCGATGGTCATGGAGGGCACCGGCCGGATGAAATGCGGGTAGACGATGCTGAGCAGCGCCTCGGTGATCTCGGGGAACTCGTCGTCGATCTTCAGGTGCACGCGCGCGGCCAGGAACGCGAAGGCTTCGAGCAGCCGCTCCACGTGGGGGTCTTCGCACTTGTCCGGCTCCAGGCTCAGGCGCGAGGCGATCTTCGGGTACTTGTCGGCGAACTCGACGCCCATCTGCCGCAGGAACGTGAGTTCGCGTTCATAGTAGAGCAGGAGTTCGTCTCGCACGCTATTCGCCCTTCACCTGGTACTCCCCGCTGGTCAGTTGCAGCAAGGTGTCGAACAGGACCTGTTCCGGCGCGGGGTCCATTTTGAGCAACGCTTCGATCTGAAACCGCAGCACTCTCGGCCCCGAAGCCGCGCTGTCGATGGCCCGCACCCGTACCGCCGTGAGACGCGGCTCGAATATGGCGATGGTCTGCTCCACCAGGCGCAAAAGCCTCTGGCGGTCCCGGGGCGAGTTCAGACTCATCGACGTCACGTCCGGCAGGCCGAAGTTGTAGAGCGACCGGTGCAGCTCCCGAAACGTCTCGGGGGCTTCGTCGGGAATTCGCCGCGTGTTCAGCAGCCATTCCAGGTCGCGCCGCAGCGAAGCCTTCAATTGCCGCACCGATTGCGACCGGCTGGCCGGGGGATCGGCCGCCAGCTTCGGTTCCATATCGATAAGCCGGTCGAGCAGTGCCGGAGTGACGGCCACGTCGGGGTCCGTTTTGGCCATCGTTTACCTTCCGCAGGCCAGGGCCTGCAATGGATCCAACCGGCAGATGCGGTCGTAGACCTTCTGTTTCAGATCCGGCGGGGTGTCCAGTTTCTCCAGGCAGCGGTAGAGCAAGGCCAGCGGCTGGGCGACCGTGGACGGGGCTTCCCATCCCTCCAATCCGCGGCTGTCGATTTCCGACGCCAGTTGTTCCAGAATCGGGTGGGCGATCCGCTCGTAGCCCATGGACATGCACAGTTGCGCCAGTTGCAGCCGGCGCTGGAACCGCCCGCGGCCCGATTTCTCGGCCGTGGCTTCTCGCGAGAGAATCTCGATGGCCTCCTGCGGTCTTCCGGACCGGGCCGCCTGGAGCGCCAGGTCGTTGGCATCGATGGCTTGCGGCTCACCGCCCGGCGCGGCCCACGTGGCTTCCGTGGCATCTTCCATGGCGGGCGGCGAATAGGCCGCTTCGGCCGGTGCCGCGGGAGCGATCTCGTCCAGCCAGGCCTGAGTTTCCGGATTGGCGGCCGGCGTGTCGTCGAGCAGGCTGGCCTGCCGCAGCGCCGGATAATCCGCCATCAATCCATTCACCTCCGCGCGGATGGCGGAGGCCACCTGGTAGTACCCCAGCTCGTTGGCGGCGCGGAAAGCGTAGCGTTGCAGATCGAGCCAGCCTCGCCCGCACGGCAGGCCCATGGCGGATTCGCCCAACTCCAGCACTTGCTGCCAATCGGAGTCGTTGGCGGCCTTCTTGAGAGCCTGGCGGGTGCCCGTGGGCGGGGCGTCGAGCAGGTTGGCATCCACGTCCGTGCCGGCGGCGCGCAACTCCCCGAAACGCAGCCCTCGCAGCAGCAGGTAGGGCAGGGGACTGTACGCATCGTTCTTCCGCAGGTAGCTCGCCACCGCCGTCACCCGCTGAAACGCATCCTCGGTATCGACTGGTTCCGCCGCGATGGGGCCCCCTCGCGGTTTCGGTCTGGCGGGCGCCGCGTCCGACGCCGGCTGTCCCCAGGATGTCTCCGGCGCGGCCTCTTCCTCCGCTTGCTGGCCGGCCGGCGCTTCCGCCCCTTCGTCCGGTTCGACCTCGCGCTTCTTCTGCAGCAGGCCGTGAACCGTGTGCCGGATCTCCTCCACGGTGGTCCGCATGGGAGTGTACGACGGTGCTACGTCGCCGAATTTCTCCTCGCCGATGGCGTTGAGGCTCTCGATGACTTCCAGAATGCCGTCGAGGGTCTCCTCCAGCCCGGCGTAAAACTCCTTCGGGGTGGCGGCAACGGCTACGTCCCACTCCTCGCCGCTCATCTTGCCCTCGGCGATGGCGGCGGTGCGCGCCTCCGCCTTGGCTTCGGTGTCCGCCGTGGCTTCGTAACCCGTCGCGCGCGATTCCTTGAACTGGAACCAGTTCGCGCCCTTGCGTGTGAGCGGGACGCTGCGCAGCGCCGAATCCATGCGGGTGCCCAGCCACTCCAAAGGGGCCGCCCGCATTTCCGCGTCGCCGTCGTCCAGTTCCGGGTAGAGCGTGTCCCAGAAGTTGTCGATCAGTCCCTTGAGCAACTCGAGACCGGCCTTGAGGCCCTGGAAACCCTCCTTCCGGAGAATCGCCTCGGTCAGCCACGCGGCCACTTGCAGATCTTTGCTCTTGGTGGCCAGGGCTTCGCCGGCCAACTTGATCACCAGAGGATAGTCGGCGGTCTTGCGCTCATGCTGCCACTCGCCTTGTGGCGCATCGTCGTCCTGGCGGCGCGCTTCCTTGATTTTGTCGAAAACCGGCGCGTAGCGCAGGCTCTCGCCGCTGGGGTTCGAGCCGGGGATAGGGTTCAGCAGATCGTCGCGCAGGGGCATGCCGGATTGATGGCGGCGCTATTCCGCGGCCGCGGAAGAGGCCGCGAACAACAGGTTCCGCACCTCCAGTATGGGAATCTCCTCTCCGTCCACCAGGAGCAATTTCTGGCCGGCGGGCACGGTCTCGCCGTCGGCTTCCTCCCAGACCGTCTCCCGGCCCATACGCACGCTGTCCCGGGGATGCTTGGATACCAGCGGGGTGAGCACGGGCAAGAGCACTTCGCCCAAGTCCAGCCCTTTGCATTTCGGTCCGGTTTGAAGAATCGCCGGAATCCAAATCGTGTCCCGCAAGCGCTTGGGCGGCTCCATCCGGACCGATGCAATGTGCTCGAACGGCAGCCACAAGTACGCTCCCGCCGCGAACACCTCGAGGCGCGCCCCGATGCGCGGATCGGCATCCTCGATGGTCTCAAAGGCCTGCCCGTTCAGTGTGCCGCCACTGGGCGCGCCTTCCGCGCCCAACGGAAATGTCTTCCTTTCGAACATGTCCCGCCGGGTCCTGGCGCCCTGCAACGCGGAACGGTACAGCAGCGTCCCCATGGCCGCCTCTTTGCCCGCGTCGGCGAGTATGTCCAGTTGCTTTTCGGCGCGATCGTACTCTCCCGTAAAGCACAGCAACTCGAAGAGGAAGGTGCGGCGCTGGACGTCCGTGGGATCGTTCCGCAACTCGGAACCCAGCGCGCGCACCGCCTCGTCGAGTTTTCCCGCCCGATACAGTTCTCGGGAGTTCATGGATGGCTGTATCTCGCTCCCTACGATCCGGTAATCTGTTTGAGGTCGTACATGGCCTTGACGGCTCCGCCCAGAGTCCCGTCCGCCTTCTGCTCCTTATACTCGTACTCGAGCTTGGAGTAATTAAACGAAATCTGGTCCGTTGGCACCACCCCGGAGCCCCCCGTCTGATACGACGAAATCAACAGGTCGGAGAAAGTGATCTTGAGGTACTCCTGCTGCTCTTTCCCCGCCTTCCGGCAGACCAGGATGGCATTCTTGATGTGCTCCCCAGTGGCGCACGCCAGGATCAGCTTCGGGGAAGCCTTGTTCACCCCCATCACGAAGTGAAAGTCCTGCATCTGTACCCTGCCGGCGCCCATGCCTCCGCCCGTTGCAGCGGTGCCAGCATTGGTTTGGCCCCAGGAAAAGCTCTCGATTTGGATCTCGTTCTTGTGTACCTTGTCTTGGCTCTCGCCTTGAATACCGTCAATTTTGAGGAAATAGTCGACTGCCGCCATCTCTTGTTCTCCTTTTCACGTCTACGGGTTGACTCCACTGGAACAGCGGGCGGCCTGCCCCGCGGCCGGGCCGCCCCCAGTGTCCTACTTGCGTGTCGAGGTCGGCAAATCCGCTACCAGGCGGAGCGATACCGACAACTCATCCAACTGGAAGTGCGGCCGCAGGAACGCCACCGCCCGGAAAGCGCCCGGCTTGCCGGCCACTTCCACCACTTCGATCCTGGCATCGCGTAGCGGATACTGCGCTTTGGTGGCCGCCGACGCGCTGTCGTCGGGAGTCACGTAGTTTGTGATCCACTTGTTCAGCCAGCGCTCGCATTCCCCGCGCGACGTAAAACTGCCAATCTTGTCGCGCATCATCGCCTTCAAATAGTGTGCGAACCGCGCCACCGCCAGGATGTACGGCAACTGCGCCGACAGCCGCGCGTTGGAGTTGGCCGCGTCGTTATCGTACAGCTTCGGTTTCTGGCAGGACTGCACGCTGAAAAACGCCGCGAAATCGGTTCCCTTGCAGTGCACCAGCGGGGCGAAACCGAGGTCCGCCAGCTCTTTCTCCCGGCGGTCCGTGATGGGGGATTCCGTCGGGCACTTCATGGCCACGTCACCCGCGTCGGTGTAGAAGTTGTGCACCGGCAGGCCCTCCACCAGGCCGCCGCCCTCCACCCCGCGAATGGCCGCGCACCAGCCATACAACGCGAAGGCCTGGCTCATTCGCGCCGCCAGGGCGAAGGCCGAATTGCCCCACAGGTACTTGTTGTGGTCCGAGCCGTCCACGTGCTCCTCGAACCCGAAGCCCTCCACCTGCTTGGTATCCTTCCCATAAGGCAGGCGCATCAGGATGCGCGGGCACGTCAGCGCCACGTAGCGCGAATCTTCCGACGCGCGGAACGATTTCCACTTGGCGTATTCCGTGGTGTCGAAGATCTTGCCCATGTCGCGCGGTGCATCCAGTTGCGCGAAGCTGTCCAGATTGAACATGTCCGGCGATGCCGCCGAGAGGAACGGCGCGTGCGCCGCGGCCGCCACGTTGGAGATCTTCTCCAGCAGCTCGATATCCTCGGGCCCGCGGCCAAACTCGTAGTCGCCCACCAGCCCGGCGAATGGCGCGCCGCCGAAGATCCCGAATTCCTCCTCGTAGACCTTCTTGAAGAGCGCGCTCTGGTCGAACTCCGGCGCCCGCTGCAAATCGCGCAACAGTTCCTTTTTCGACGCGTTGATAATCTTGATCTTCAGATGATCGCTGGTCTCGCTCTGGTCCACCAGATACTTCAGCCCGCGCCACGTCGATTCCAGTTTCTGGAACGCCGCGTTGTGCAGAATCTCGTTGAGCTGGATCGAAAGCAGATGGTCGATCTGCGCGATGCGGGCGTTGATCATGGCTTCCGCATCTTTCGACACGGTCATGGAGCCGTCCAGCACCTGGGCCACGAACTCCTTCACCAGATCCTTGCCGCGCTCCCGGCCGGTGACGTCCTTGGCCAGCCGGCCATCCTCGACAATTTGATCCAGCAATCCCTTTTCGACCACCTGCTCGACGACGCCTTTCCCTTCCATTTGCTGCTGTTGGGGTTCGCTCATTTGGAGCCTCCTTCACCCTTGGCCAGCTCGCCCTTCAGCTTGTCCAGTTTCTCGGTGTTGCCCACCGCGTCGAGCAGCAACTCTTCCAGCTTGTCGTTGCCTTGCAGCGACCCGCGCAAGTCCGCCAGTTTGGTCCGCAGATCCAGCATCTCCTTCAACGGCTTCACCTGGCGGGCCACCTGTTCGGGCTCGAAATCCTCCAGGCTCTTGAAGCGCAGGTCGACCTTCAACTGGCCGGCCTCCGCGTCTTCGCTGAGCTTGTTCTCCACTGAAAACGCCACGTGAGGTTTCATACCTTCGAGCACGCTGTCGAAGTTATCCGGATTCACTTCCACGAATTTCCGGTCTTTCAGCTTGGGCAGCGGACCTTCGGGCTGACCCGTGAAATCGCCGAGAACCCCCATCACGAACGGGAGTTCCTTGAGCTCGATCGCGTCGCCGACTTCCACGTCGTAGGTGACGTGCACGCGAGGCGGGCGCACCCGGTCGAGTTTATGTTGTGTGCTTTGTTTTGCCATTGCCATCCTCTCTTTGGTAACCAGACTTGCCACGACTCCGCTGCGGTTCGCGCGAGTGTGTCCGCTTGTCTATGCCAAAATCCGTGGTCGCGGGGGATCGGCCGGGAAGCCGAATTGCAATGCGGCGGGCGGGCGGCGAGACCTCCGGCCACCGACAGTAACAAGCCTCCGCGCTCGCTCTCGCCCATATCCGATGCGTTTGGACCACCGATTCGAACATCCCCGATCGTCCGAACCCTCCGCGCAATACGAGTCTGAGTATACCCGCGACCGTGGGGGGAGTCAAGCCGGATCGCGGAATCGCGGAAAACGGGAGTTTCGGCACGGCCGAGGCCGCCCGGCTGCGCCAGCGCAAGTTGAGCCCGGTTCGCCAGTTCCAGTTCCCCGAGGACCTCGAAGACCACCGGCAATAGGAAACCAGCACCCGGCCGTCGCCTACTCGTTTCTTAGGGCCACCGCCGGGTCGATGCGGGTCGCCCGCAGAGCCGGCAACCAGCAGGCCAGGGTCGCCACCAGCGTCAGAATCGAAGGCACCAGCACAAAGGTCGCGGCGTCGCGCGGGCTGGTCGCGAATAGCATGCCGGCTACCGCGCGCGAGCCGATCAGCGCCATCGCCAGGCCGGCGACCACGCCGATGGCTACCAGGCGGATGCCCTCCGTCAGAATCATGGTCTGTACCTCGGCCGGAGTCGCGCCGAGTGCCATGCGCACGCCGATTTCCCGCACGCGCCGGTTCACCGAATAGGAGACCACGCCGTAGATCCCGATCGCGGCGAGCGCCAGCGCCAAGCCTCCGAAGACGCCCAGCAGGCCCGCGGATAGCCGTTGCGCCCAGAGCGACTCGCGAATGATGCCGCCCACGCTTTCGGATTGCAGCAGCAGGCTGCGATCCAGGGATTGCACCTGGCGGCGCACGGCGGCCGAAACGGCCTCGGGGTCGCCCTCGGTGCGCACGTACAGGACGGCGGCGGGGAAGTAATACTGAACCAGCGAGCCGTAGATCAGCGCCTGGGGCCGTTCGCCAATGGCCTGATAGTTGGCGTTGCGCGCGACGCCGACTACTTCCGCCGGGGCGTTGTCGCCGTAGAAGCGGATGCGCTTTCCAATAGGGTTTTCGCCCCGCCAATAAGCCATGGCGGCGGCTTCATTCACAATCACCACGCGCGGCGTGCCGGCGGTGTCCAACGGGCTGAAGTCCCGGCCGTGCAGGATGGGAATCGCGACCGTGCGAAGGTAGCCGGGCCATACCACGCCCATCAGGGTGAATCGGCCTTTTCCGGCGGCGGTATCCTCCTGGCCTTCCAGCAAGACGGTCCGGGCCAGCGAAACGTGGAATGGCACGTCCTTAGCCAGGGAGGCCGACAACACACCGGGAACGGCGGCGGCCCGTTCCAGCGCCTGCTGCTGGAATTCGCGCCCACGGCCCTCGTTGTATCCCCGGTCGGCCACGTTGAAAGCCACCACGCCCAGCCGGGCGGCGTCGAAGCCCGGGTCGATCTGGCCGGCATTCTGGAGGCTGCGTACGAACAGGCCCGCGCCCACCAGGGCAACCACCGAGAGCGCCACCTGGCCCACGACCAGCACCGAGCGAATGCGCCGGCCTTTCCAGGACGACTCGGCCTGCCCGGTGCGCTCTTTGAGATCGCTGGCCAGATCGCCGCTGGTGGCGCGGAGCGCGGGCGCCAGGCCGAACAGGATGGCCGTCAATACGGAAACGGCCAAGGTGTAGGAAAGTACCAGTCCATCCAGATCGAGATGCACGCCGGCATAAGTGAACATGGGTGGACGCAGGGACCAGAGGACGTCTCGCGCCCATCGCGCCATCACCAGTCCCGTGGCGCCGCCCAGCAGGGCTAGCAGCGTGCTTTCGGTGAGGAGTTGCCGCACCAGGCGCCAGCGGCTGGCCCCCAGCGCCAGGCGAAGCGCGATTTCCTTGCCGCGCCCGGCGGCGCGCGCCAGCAGCAGATTCGCCACGTTGGCGCAGGCGATCAGCAGAACCAGCGCGGAAACGATCATGAGCACGGTTCCGGCGCTGGTGACGACCGGCCGGATCTTGGGACTGATGGCAGCTTGGGAAACGGGCGTGAGCTTGACGCGCCGCCCCTGGTTGTCCACGGGGTACTGCCGCTCCAGATCTTGCGCGATGCTCTGGATGCCGGCTTCGGCCTGCTGAAGGCCCACCCCGGGTTTCAGCCTCCCAACCACCGAGAACAACAGGAACCGCCGCTGGTTGACCCAGGCTGCGTTAGGATAGACCAGCTGGTACATCATCAGGGGCACCCAGACGTCCGCCGCGGTCAGCTCATTGAGCCCCTGAAAGTTCGGCGGCGCCACGCCCACAATGTTGTAGGTGCGGCCGTTGAGGCTAATGGTTCGGGCCGTCACCCGCGGATCCCGGCCAAACTGCCTGGTCCAAAGCCCGTATCCGATCACGGCCACGGGGTATGCGCCTGGGCTGGCGTCCTCCTCGGGCAGGAACCCGCGGCCCACCACGGGGACCACGCCGAGGGTTGCGAAGTAGTTACCGGAGACGATTTGTCCCGTGACCGGTTGCGGTTCGCCGAAGCCGGTAAGGTTCAGGGTGATGGCGGAGTAGAGGAGCAGGGAAGAGAAGACCTGGTTGTGGTCGCGATAGTCCCGGTAGTTGGGGTAGGAAGAGGGCCACAAACCGGGGTTGCGCGCGTCGAGCGTGCCGACGGCGACCAGCCGTTCGGGGGCCTCGACGGGCAGAGGGCGCAGCAGGACGGCATTGAGCAGCGTGAAGATAGTGGTATTGGCCCCGATGCCCAGCCCGAGGGAGAGCACGGCGGCCGTAGCGAAGGCGCGGGCTTTCAGCAACGCCCGAATGCTGTACCGCAGATCTTCAAAGGCCCCAATCATGCAGCTTGCACAGTATACAACACGGCGTTGCAACCCTGGATTATGCAGTTTCCTGTGTAGGTGAAGTAACAGATTACGAATAAACCACTACCATTATCATTTAAGGTGTCTTACAGCTGTACGCTTAAGCCACCTTCTCGCCTTGCGGGGCAGGCGGCGCCACCTGCCCCACGATTCTACCGATTCCAGCGACCTGTGCTCGAACGCGGCCAGGGCGGTGGTTTTCAACCACATGCCGGCGCCTGGTATCCCGTGTAACCAATTGATATTAAAAGTAATTCCGTTTGGCATTCGCATTGCGATAAGGGCGGTGTAGTTGGGGAGGCTCGGCCATGAAACGCATGCGGCTCTTAGCTATGACGGGTACCGCGCTGTTGTCCCTGGGAGTTCTCACGCCCGTCCGCGCACAGGATCCGGACGACCTCAAGCGCGGGGTAGCTCGCATCTCCGTTATGAGTGGTGAAGTTTCGGTCCGCCGCGGCGATTCCGGCGATTGGGTGGCGGGTGTCGTTAACGCTCCGCTCCTGACCGCCGACCAGATTTCGACGGGGCCCGGCGCCCGCGCGGAAGTGCAGTTCGACTCCGCCAACATGCTGCGTATCGGCGGCAACGCCGAGATCCACCTGGCCCAGTTGGAGGACCGCCGGTACCAGATGGAACTGGCACGCGGGACGGTAACCTTCCGGGTTCTAAGGGCTTCCGACGCCAATGTTGAAGTGGATACTCCAAGCGTTTCGGTACGGCCTTCGAGGCAGGGAAGTTATCGTATCACGGTTAGGGATACAGGCGAGAGCGAAGTCACCGTAAGGGCAGGGGATGTAGAGGTCTTCACGCCTCGCGGTTCCCAGTGGGTGAATGCCGGCCAGACTATGCTGGCTCGTGGAACCAGCGCCGACCCCGAGTTCCAGATTGTAGCAGCGATTGCCCCGGACGATTGGGACCGGTGGAATGACAGTCGGGATGGCGCCTTGGCGCGTTCTGTCAGCCCGCGTTATGTCGGGCCGGGGGTTTACGGGACGGAGGACATGGATCCGTATGGCACTTGGGCCAATGACCAGGACTATGGCCCTGTGTGGCGGCCTACGGTGGACCCTGGGTGGGCGCCATATCAATCCGGACGCTGGGTCTGGGAGGATTGGTATGGTTGGACTTGGGTGAGCTATGACCCTTGGGGCTGGGCTCCGTACCACTATGGGCGGTGGTTCTGGCGGACGGGTTTCGGGTGGGGCTGGTATCCCGGATTGAGGGGTGTCCGGCACTACTGGTCGCCGGCGCTGGTGGGGTTCTTCGGGTTCGGCGGCGGGGGCGTGGGGTTCGGATTGGGCAATATTGGTTGGGTGCCTCTGGCGCCGTATGAGGTGTTTCATCCGTGGTGGGGCCGCGGCTATTACGGAGGATTCAACCGAGGCATTAACATTACGAATGTAAACATCTCAAACACTTATAGAAACGCTCGTGTCGTGAATGGCATTTCCGGAGTCAGCGGAGCCGATTTCAGGGAAGGCCGGTTCAGTAACATAGGTCGGTTTTCGGGCAGCCAGATTGGCCAGGCCGGTCTGGTACGCGGGGCTATGCCGATTGCGCCGTCGAGCGCCAACCTGCGCTTTTCGGACCGCACTCTGAACAACGTTCCGCGCTCCAGTGCCAACACGCGGTTCTTCTCGCATCGGCAGGTCAGTCCGGCCGAGCGGATTCCGTTCGCCCAGCAGCAACGTGCGATGGGGCAGTCTGGAATTGGCGGCTCGACCCGATCAATGGCGGGCGTTCCGGGTGCGAGCCAGGCGGCGCCGCGGCAGAATGCGCCGCAGTCGCAGGCGCCCCAGGCGGGGGCAGCGCCGCGCGGCGGCCAGAATGATGCGGCCGGCGGATGGCGGCGTTTCGGCGCGCCAGGCGGCAGCCAGCCGGCGGCCCGGAGCCAGGCAGCGCCGCAGAGCGGTCGCAGTTGGACGGGGTTCGGGAATCCGGGTTCATCGAGCAGCGCGCCCAGGCAGGAGTACTCGCAGCCGCAGCCGGCGTACCGTGGCAACTCGGGTTCGAGCGCTCCGCAGTCATTGCGGATTGCGCCTCCGGTTGTGCAGCAGCGGTCTGGCGGCGGGAGCAATAGTGCGCCGCGCGGCGGCGGTGCGAGCCGATCCTCGGGTGGTGGTGGTGCGAGCCACCCATCGGGCGGCGGAGGCAACAGCAGCAGGGGAAGCAGCCGCCGGTAACAGGTTCCTTCGACGAGGAGATGAGTTTCTTCCCATAGGCCCGGTTCCGATTCAGCGGGGACCGGGCCTGTTTTTAGGCCAGAACATAAGTTTACATAATATCCATTATCGGAAGCGGGCCCAGGCCAGCAGCCGCGACCTGCTGCGCGAATTCCTCCTACTACTCCGAAGCCTCAAACCGACCCAAGCCCTCCCCTTCCTGGTCCTGGCACAGCGGCTGGATCGAGGGCGATGCCGCACGCCAGGGGTACAGCTACACGCGAGGCGCCGCATGAGCGCGCCGCGCTGGGCAGCCGGCATGCAGAAGATCGGGCCAGGCCTGTACGTCGACGCGCGCGAAGCGCTGCACGTCGACGCCGCCGAGATCTGCGAAGCGCACGGCATCCCGCCCACGCCCGCCAACATCTGGGCCGTCCTCGGCGCGTTCGCCGAAACCGGGGCCGGCACGCTCACAGTCACCCTCGCCGAGGACCCCCAACGATGACGACACTCACGAAGGGCCAGGCCGTCATCATCCGCGGCGCCGCAGGCACGTGCGCCGGCCGGGTATTCCACGTCGAGGAGCCAGCCACGCTCCCCACCATCAGCGGCGCGCCCGAGGCCGACCGCGTCCGCGCCATCATGGCCGAGTGGGACATCGTCGAGATAGCGCTGATCGAACACGCCCACGCCGGCCGGCTCGTGTGCTTCGCCGCCCTCCGGAACGGCGCCGGCCAGTGGCGCGCCCTGCAACGCCAGCCGCTGACCAACACCACCGCCGACACCGCGAAAGGAGCCACCGCATGAACGACTACACAGCATGCCGCGTCTGCGGATGCACAGACGACAACCCCTGCACCGACGACGACGGGATCCCCTGCGCCTGGCTGCAACCAGACCTCTGCACGAGCTGCGCCGGCCAGGCCGAACCCGCCGTCCGACTCTTCAGCGAAGCGGAAGCCACGCGTATTATCCGCGCCATGAGAGCCGGCCAATGAAGCCCGCCGAACTCACCCTGCCGCCCGGCATGCTGGCCAGCGTCATGGACGGGCCCAACGTCGCCGCCACCGTCGTAAACCACGGGGTTGAAATCCGCATCAAGCCCGCGCCAGGCTACAGGATTGCAGCGGCAACAATGTCGATCAACGTAGCCCGGACGGGGACGGCCGCTCAACCAGCCGCCACGGAACAGGAGCCACCCACTACGCCAGCCGCGCCGGCCTGCACGTGCTCTGCGGAGCGCGCTATGAGCTCGACAGCACAAGCCTGGCGCTCGACACCCAGCAGCCCACCGGCCTGCATGTGGAGTTCATCCGCCGCTGAGCCCCGCCGAGCACAGAAGCCGCGCGCACAGCCACCAGCCTAAAGGCATTTGGAGCGCCGGCGCAAGAGCGGCGCCGGCGAGTTAGCGTTTAGCCCCGCCGCCCCCGCCGGCACGCAAAGCAAGGGGCGCGCCTCAAGAGCCCATCTGCCCCGCGCTACGCTGGGGCGCCCCACCCGGCCGCCAAGGGCGGCCAAGGCGCCCGCGCCCATCGCCGGGCACCGGGCCTCACGCCGCGGGCCGTACCACATCCCGGACCATCGCCAAGCGCTCCTCGAGGCGCGCGGTCAGCGCCGCCACCTGAACCTGCACCAACTGAAGCCGGCAAATCTGGGCCGCTATGGCATCAGCCACACCATGCAACTCCGACTGACTCGCCGCGCACGCGGCCGACGCCCCGCGCACGTCCGCGCCGATGTCGCCGAAGCCCACGGCCGGCACCCTCACGCCTCACCCCGCCCGCCGAGGAAGTCAGTCGCCACCGCGGCCGGATCCACGCGGCGCCGCCAGGCATCACCAGCAGCACGCCGCGGGGATGCGCCACCACCAGCGGCGCCGCAACCGAGGCGAGGACCTCCGCCACCGTGAGGCCCAACTCACACATGACCGCATCGCAGAGCCGCACGCCGAGACGCTTGCGGCCGCGCACCCAGTTACTCACCGTGCACTGCGTACACCCGACAACCGCCGCCAGCGCCGACTCAGTGACAACGCCGGAAGCTACGCGCAGCCGGACCACGCCGGCCAGCAGAGGAGAAATGTCGGACGCGCCAGGCGCCACCATGGCTTCCATGATCCCACTTTCCGCATAACAACGATCAATTCAGCGCTGGTATTCTGAAATCGGATGAGCAACCACCCACGCACCGGCACACAGACCCGAACCCACCGCACGATCCCAGCCAGGACGCGGCCAAGGCCCTGCAAGACCAGGTCCAGGGCAACCAGGCCATCCGCATTGACACGCCAGCCACAGACGCCGACCCGCAAGGCAACCAGTAGGACGCGCGCGTCGGACGCTGGTGAACCATCGCGCCACGCCGAGCGGGCTGTAAGCGACTCCGAAAAGGCCAGCTCTTCGCGGCGCGCCATCGGCCCGCTTCACCCACGGAGGCCACAAGGCGCGCCAGGCCGGCGCATCGCCACGGCGCCGGCAAAGGCCGGCCCGCTTTCCGGCCCGCGCCCTGCCGCCTCCACGGCGCGCCTGCGTGGGGCCCCACCGCGGGTATCCAGCCGCTCGCGGTCTCGCAAGTGTAGCGCGCCCACCGAAGCGCCTCAAGGCCAAGCGCTGAAAAGTAGCAAAACGCGCTCCCTGCCGGTCGCAAAGCTACTTTTCAAAGCGCGCCGCGGGCCTTGACCCGCTTGCCTGCAAACGGGCGCGCCGCGCATGACCGCCGCGAGGGCGGCCAAGGAGAGAAACCATGGGAAACGTCATGTCGGTGTTTGAAATCGTCAACGCGCTGCAGGAAGCCATGCATAACCCCGCGTGGGCCAAAGGCATCATCCGCGATCTCGAAGCCAGGCTCAGGAAACAAGCAGACGCGGAAGAAGCCTACTGGGAAGCGGAAGAGGAAGCGCGCCAGGCGGTCGGCTTCTAAGGGGGCAACCCCTTTTACTCGCGGCCCCGAAAATAGAGTTGAGAGGAACCCGCCCGCGTTCCGCGCGGGCGAACGCCACGCGAGACGAACGGCACCCGGGGCCAGGCAAACCCGGCCCAAAGTGAGACGACGAGGGCGTATGCCGAAACGCAAAGCACCCGCCGCTTTCGCGGAGAACACCGCGCGCATGAAGGCTGGCCTGCCGCTCAAGAAGGGGCCAGCCAAGGAGACGACGCGCCACTGACTCACTTCGAGACGCGCGACCGACTCACTGCCGACTGCAGCCTCGAACGCGCGGCAACCCCAGCCGCGCTGGCTGCACGCGCCCGCCAATACCACGCGCTCGGGGGCCTCGCTTGGTGTCGGGCGCGAAGGCCATAAGGAAGCGCGCGCAGGCGCCGCCCCCCGCCGCAGGTTTCCCCCCCTGGACCCCCCCATCCTTGGCACCCCCCAATTCAGGAATCCCCAGGGGGGGAAACCAGCTCTCACACGGCCGCATGCCGGCAAACTACGCCGGCCTTGGCCGCGGCCGTGTGTAGGGGGGCCGGCCGGCCTTCGGTGCGCGCGCCATGATCGCGCCGCCAACCACGCGGCGCTGTTTGATACGCGCGTTCCGCCGCGCACCACGGCGCGTAGGCCGCTCCGACAGCGCCGCGGCCAACGAGGAGAAGCCTTGTATCACCGGCGCGGATCGGCGCCGAAACGCTCGAAGACTCGCCGGCCGCCAAGCCGCGCCTCCAGGGTGCAAAGTGCAGCCAGGCGCTGCACTTTGCGCAGGGAATCGCTGCCGCTCTTGATCACCGCCGCCTGGGGGCGCGCCGCTCAGACGCGCGCGCCAGGCGGCGGCAAGGTGCCGGCGTTTTCTTCCTACCCCCACCCACACGAGCCCAAAGAAAAGATCGCATGGCCCTCAGTCGCGGCCGTCAAGCGCCGTATCTTCCCTCCACTTTCGTCAAAGCGGCAGAAGAACCGCCTGCCTGACGAAAGTCGAGGAAAGCTGGCGAACAACGCGCTTGACCGCCGCGGGGCCATGCCGGATTCCTGTTGTAGGGCCGTGTGGGGGGGGTAAGAAGAAAAGCCCGAACCCACCGGAGCAAAAGCAATGGCAGCAACAGCAGCTGCAACACCGCAGCAACTCAGAACGCGCATCACCTACCGCCAGGACCAGACGCAGACAGTCACCGTCGAAGGCCCCGGCTTCGAACAGCCAGGCGTCAGAGGCATGGAGTACCGCTACATGCTGGCCGGGCACGGCATCATGTGGGTACCGCCGGCCGTCCACGCCGCCATTCAGGGCGCAGCCGCCGGCCGCTATCCCGCCGACTTCGAAATCACGAAGCGCCGTAACGACACCTGGGAGACCGTGCACGTGGTCGACGAGTCGGCCACCCCGCAGCCCGCCACCAGGCCCGCGCCGGCCGGCGGAAACGGATGGCCCGCGCAGAGCGAAAGCGCGCCACCGCCCGCGCCCAGGACCGCGCCGACAGCCGCGCCACCCGCCGCCACCGGCGAGCCCTACAACGCCAGCATGTACACCGCGCTTTGCGCCGCCATCCGGACCGCAGCCGCCGCCGAGACCTTCGCCCGCCAGATCGGCCGCGCGGTGGCCTTCGAAACGGGAGACATCCGCGCCATCGCCGCCACGCTGTTCATTCACGCCGAGGGGGGCCGGTAACATGAACCAGGCCAAATTCCACCAGGGAACTTTCACCAGCCAAGGTACCGAAATCACCTACACCGCCTACGTGGACTTCACCGCCCTACGCGCCATGGCCCGCAGAGCTACGCGCAACAAAAACCACACCTGCAAAGACGGGGCGCTCGAAGTGATAGTAACCAACATACAGCGCGAAGACCCGCAAGCGCCCAGGAACACCGAATGAGCATGTACGACGGGAGCTACGCCCAGGTCGCCGCCCAGCGCACCGAAGACCGCCAGGCCGCCGCCGCGCGCGACGAAGACCGCACCGCTCCGGAGCGCGCCCGCCAGGAGCGCGCGGTCGAGATCAACATGCCCGGCGTAATCCACGGCGCCGCCCACAGCCCCGCAGCCCGCGCCGCCAACCACGCGGCCGACGAAGCCAGCCAGGCCAGGCGCGCCACCGTCGCCCAGGCCCGCGCCGGCACGCCCGCACCGCCGGCCCGCAAGCCGCGCCGCATCAATACGCCAGCCACGCCCGAAGCAGCGCCGCCAGCCAAGGGCCTAACCCCGCTCGAAAGCGCCGTTGAAGCGCTCGTGGCCGCCCATACCTGCGGCGCCGTCATAGACGCCGCATGGGCCGCCGCGCCCCGGTTGTTCAACCCCAACCAGCCAAGGGCCTAACCATAACCCCAGAGCGTGGCATAATCGAAGGCAGAGAGTGTGCCACGCTCCCCAACCGCAAGGAGAGAGAAACCATGACCACCGAAGAACGCTTCGAACGCATCGAAAACGGCTGGCTCGATATCCAGCAAGCCTTAAAGACAACCATCGAAGCCCAGACCCGCACCAACCAAGCCATGACCTCCATGGCCGAATCCATCGCACACTACGCCGACGCCACCGACGCCCGCATGCAGCGCCTCGAAGAGAATCTGGACGGGCTCATCCGCGCCATCACCGCCGAACACTCCAACGGCAAGAGCACCCACTAAAAGAGCCAGCCAGGCGCGCGCGCCGGCTAAAGAGGAGCCACCTCATGACACCCGAAGAAACCAACCAGCCCGTTACACACCAGCAACTCCGCGACGCCCTGCGCGAGGCCCTCGACAGGGCCGTCGAAACCATCGCCGCCGAGATCTCGAATACCCGCCAGGAACTCTTGGCCCGCCTGGACGCCGCCGACCGCCGCGCCGACCGCGCGGCCGACACCCTGCGCAATATCGACGCCCGCATCGCCACACTCACCAAGTCCGCCGACACCTTCGACCGGGACAACGCCGCCCTCCATACCAGCTTCCACGAGCAACAACGCGCCCTACTGCGCCTCAGCACCCGCGTGGAACAGATCGAGCGCGAACTGCACCCGCCGCAGTAAGAGCGCGCGCCCGCAGCCCGGAGAGAAACCAATGACAGACACTCAACTCTACCTAGCCATCGGCGTTCCGGTCCTGATGAACGCCACTATGCTGCTGATCGCGATCACCTCCATAAACCACCGCATCACCGACCTGCGGAACACCATGGAAGCCCGCTTCACCAGCTTCGAAACCCGCCTCGAGATCCTCACCGGTAAGGTGGCCGAACTCACCGACCGCGTGACCCGCATCGAGGAACGCTGGGAACGCCGCCCATGAAGACCACGCCAGAAAACGCACTCCGGGAACTCCTCAAGGCCAGCAAAGCCACCGCCAAGAACATCAAGGCACTGGAGCGGGAGGCCACGCGACCGAAACCGAAGAAACGCCCCGCCACCCTATCCACCCAAGTGGCCGCACTCGAACAACGCGTGAGCAACATCGAGGCCCGCCAGGAGCGCGAGGCCGAATCCTGGCGCAGAGCAGCCGAGGAAGCCCGCCGAATCCTAGACGCCGCCAAGCCCTAAGAGCCAAGCAAATTCCGCGGCGCCCGGGCTCACGCCGGCACAGCCTTGAGGGTCTCCAGATCCAGTGTCACCCGCTCCACCAGGCGAACACACCAGGTCAGATCGGCGCCCCCGCCGATACTCTCGAGCAGGTACATATCGGCCGCCACGAACTCGCCCGGCTCCAGCTCGCGCACGATACGCGATTCATCCCGCGTCCACACGGTCGCGCAACCGATCCGGCGCGAAACCGACACGCGCGCCTCTAGCTTCTTCAGCACCGACTGACGAACGAGCCTCACAAACCACCGCCCTTCTCGCGGCCGTCCCGATCATACAGCACCCTTCGCACGCGCGCCGCCACGTCCGCCGACGCCGCCGCCATCGCCCCGGAGGCCTCCAGCGCTTCGATGCGGACACACAGGTCCGACGTCTCGATCGCCTTGCGCTGCTGTTCGAGCAGCGCCATGAACTCTTTCGCTTCGCTCAGCGTGATTTCGCCCGCCGCCGCGCGCTCAATGACCACAGCCGCCGCCGCCACCAGGTCCGCCGCCGACTGCGCCGCCGGCAGGACCAGCTCCACCGCGCGATCCCGCGCAGCCCGGATCGGGAGAAGCCGATCGACGCAGAGCTTACGCGCGATCGAGTCGCCCTTCTTCGCCATCTTGATAACGCGCTCGAAGATCGCCTCGGCATCGGCGCTCAGCAGATCCGCGCACAGTGCCGACGTCCGGTTACGCGACCCGCGCGGCCGGCCGGCAGGGTTACCGCTCGTGCCGCGCGCGAAACGCCCGCGCACTCGCTCCGCAATCTCCGCCTGTTCCTCGCCTGTTAACATGCCACCCATACCCCACCTGTACCACGGCCAGGCGCGAAACCGCCTGTTTCGCGCCTGTAAAGAGCAGGGCGCCGGCCGCCAGGCGCCGGCTGCAATTCGCGGGCCGATTCCTCCGGGAAATCACCTTAGGCCCCTCGCCACGATGCCCACTGCCGCCTCACATGACAAGCTACTACCAGCGGAGGGCCCAGAGGGCACCCCGCGCGATTTAGGCCCTTCGCGGTATTATCGAGGCATGACCGCATTGAAGACCCCGGCGCCGCCCGGACAGGCGCTCGGCCCCATGACCATGAAGCAGCTTTACATGCTCTCGACCGGCGATTGCGCTACCCACCAGCGCCGTATCGACGGCCAGGTCCGCAAGCTCGACCCGCGCCGGCTCCGGGTACTCCGCGCCAGGTGCGAAGGCCAGACCCTGGCGCAGATCGGCGCCGCCGAGGGATGCAGCTTCGGGTCGGTCGCATCGCTCATCAAGAAGTCCATGGAAGCCGTGCGAAAGGCGATCGCCAACGAGCCGCGCTTCAACCGCATCGGGCACCCAGGCGGCCGCGCCCAGCAAAAGCCAGCAGCCTAACGCGAGCCAGGCGCGACCCGATACGCCGCCCTCGGCAGCGCCGCCGCGCTGCCCACCCTGCCCCGCAAAACGCGCGTGGCATGCTGTCGGGCGGCTAGCGCGCTTTGGCCCCACGGCTTCCGATTTCCGCCCTGCCCCACAAAAAACGTGGGGCAACCAGGGCGGCAAGGAAGACGGGCCAGGCCCGCCAAGCAAGAACAAGAGGAAGGAAGGCGCTGTGGGGCCAGGCTTGCCACGGGCGCGCGGCCGAGAGAAACCAGCAAACCGCGCGCACGAACCCGGCCCCCTTTGTCAGCCGCCTAACCCCATTATCGGGGCGTCACAGCACGCCGCGCAATGGGTCCAGGTCGAACAACCGCCCAGGGCGCACGTACCGGGCCATCATCGCCGCCGACTTATGCCCCGTGCGCGCCATGATCGCCACGTCCGAAGCCCCGCCGCGCGCCGCCGCCGTCGCGCACCCAGCCCGCAGCGAGTGCGCGCCGTAGAGCCGCGGATCGAGGCCAGCGCGGGCCGCCGCAGCCTGTACCAGGTCGCCGACCGCCTCGCCAGTCATCCGCTTGTGAGGCTGTACACCATCGCCCGGCTTCCTCAACCGGCAGAACAGCGGGCCGGCCACGTCGCCGCGCTCCAGGATCCACCGCTCCAGCACCACCACCGGACACGTCGCCCGGTGCTTCCCACGATGCACGCCGAGCACCCGGCCGGCGCCGGCCTGGTCCGCCTTGCTCCTCCAGATCCGGAGCACCAACCCTTCCCGCTTCACGGAAACGTCCGCCAGGTCCAGCCGAACCAGGTCGGACCGCCTTAGGCTACTCGCGAAGCCCACCACCAGGATGGCGCGGTCCCGGCAGCCGCGCGGCCCATCGTCGTCGATCGCCGCCAGTACCCGCCGCAGATCCTCGATCGACAACGCAGCTTTTGCATGCCGCGGTGCCGTGCCCAGCCGCCGCGCCAGGCCAGCCAGGACCTCGCCCACCTCGGCCGACGCCGGCGAGGCCAGCCCAGCCGCCAAGTGCGCCGCGGAGATCGACGACACCCGCCACCGAATCGTCGACAACGCACGGCCGCGCCGCGCCAACCCGACCAGGTAAAGGCTCAACGTATCGCCAGACGCCGGCAGAGACTTCACACCAGCCGCCGCGCACCACCGCGTGAAGTCCAACCAGTCCCACGCGTACGCCGACCGCGTGTTCGCCTCCCGGCGCCGCTCAGCCATCGCCGCCCGCTCCATACGCAGTCCATCGAGATCCAGCTCGCAGTCGAAGAGCCAAAGCTGCTCGGCTGGCGGACGAACCAGCGCCAGGCCTACGGCCGCGCCGGCAAACGAAGACGGTTTCTCTCTCACTCCCACCCGTGGCATAGGTGAACCCACATGGTACACCAGCCAGCGGCGAAGGGCCTAGCATCCCACCGGATAAACGTGTATTATGCGGAAAGCGGTCTGAGCGACAGTACCAGGCCACCCGGCCGCCACCCGGGGAAGCGATGCCACACGCGAGAAACGAGAGAAACCACAATGCAGCCAGCCAGCGACGACAGCGGCCACACCCTGACATCACCGCGCGCACCGATTATCTGTTATCGGCACTTACAAAACCAGGCCCGCCCAAACGGCCGCAGGCGCCGATAATGCGGCCCTGCGTACAAGCCCTCCGGGAACTTCCGGCCGCGCGGGGTCGACGAGCCCGCCGCCCCCGCCGCCAGCCGCCCAGGCGCCCGCCGCCGCCGGCGACGCCTACATTGCTAGCATGTACACCGCGCTCTGTGCCGCCATCCGGACGGCCGCCGCGGCCCCGAACCTTCGCGCGCCAGATCGGGCACGCCGTGGCCTTCGAGACCGGCGATAACCGCATGACCCAACCGGCGAGGAACCTAGACAACCCTGGCCCCTCGCATAAACTGGAGAAGGACATGACCACCGACGAACGCTTCGAACAAATCGCCCGCAACTTTCAAAGCGTACACGACTCCCTCAAGAGCCTGGAAACCATAGCCGCCACCCACGAGGAACGGCTCGACCGCATCCAGGCAGACCACGCCCGCACGGAGGCCTCAATCCGCGCCATGGCCGACGAAGTCATCAACACGCAGCGCGAATGGCGGGGCTACCTGAGGCGCATCCCGCGCCAGTGACGCCGAAACGCGCGGGGCATAGAGCCGGGTACGACGGCAGCGCAGACCGTTGATCAACACACCAACTCGGGATTGATCCCCACCGCTCGATAGGCCTCCAGCAGCGCCCCTTCGGCCGGGCCCAGTCGCGGCGGGCCACAACGGTTCCCCGGCTCCAGTTCCACCAGAAAGCGGAAGTGCTCCAGCACGGCGCGGCTGTGAAACACGCCGCCGATGTAGGCGACATCCACGGCCTCGCCGGGCTTCCACAGTTGGCAACGGACTGCCGCCACCAGCATAGCGAGCTCGGCGGCGGTGCGGTTCAGGATCCCGATGGCCGCGGCGTCTCCGCCGGCAGCGGCCGCATCGGCCAGCGGGGCCAGCGCGGCGACGCGCGAACGGGGCCATTCGGGTGTGTACCAGAGGTGCAGCACGTCGTTGGCGCTCCGCCGCCCGGTCGAGTCCAGCAGCGCCTGGCGCAAGCCGGTAGGCGGTCCCCAGCCTTCCTCCATGCGAAGCGCGGCGCGCAAGGCCTGGCGCGCTATGTCGAGTGCCGATCCCTCATCGCCGAAGACGTAGCCCCAGCCCCCGGCGCGGGCCGTCCTGGCCTGGGCGTTGCGGCCGAAGGCAATCGAGCCGGTGCCGGCGATAGCCGCAATTCCCCGCCCTGTGGCGGTGGCACCGGAGAGCGCGATGGCGGCGTCGGTGGCGACCGACAAATGCTCGGCGCGCAGCGTGCCAGCCAGGATCGCGCGTTTATCCTCCGGACCGCCGCTCATGCCGAAGCAAGCGGATTCGAAGCGGACGGTGGCGGCCTCCAGGCCGGCCCGCGCGCAGGCGGCATTGAGGCCCTCTAGCACAGCGCGCTCGAGTCTGGCGCGGCCCTCCTCAGCCGCGGCGTGGTTGCATGGGCCGGCCTCGCCGGCGCCCAACACGCGTCCCGTTTCGTCGCCGATCAGCACGGTGGTGCTGGATTGTCCGCCGTCCACTCCCAGGAACAGTCGCATGGCAGTCGATAGAGCCTCGCTCCTCTATATTCGCCTACCTGGCGGATGCCGCACAGGCCGGCGTTACCGCGAAGATCGCCGGCGCCGAATTCGCCGCCGAAGACCAGCAGGCAATCGACGCCCCGGCGCTTCCGCCACGGCCCGGCGCATCTCGCGCCTCGCGACCGGCCGCATGCGAAGGCCCATAGGTATAGCATTTCCACAGCCTGCGAAAGGCTGGCGTACGGGTTGCCGACGAGCCTGTGGAAACCGTGCTCGCGGAGGTAGCGGCCGGCGAGGGCCAGGTGGTAGCGGGAGCCGTCGAAGCTGGCTGCCGGCGCCGTTGAGTTGAAAGGTTATTCAAATTGTATCTTGACAAATAATACGATTTGTATATCCTAAAGTGTCAAACAGTAAGTTTCGATTTTGGCGCTAAGCCGGATTTCATTAGTTCTTTGAGAGACGACGGTGACTAAGCGATGAGAAATGCATTGGTCTTGATCTGCGCCTTGTCGGGCTGCCTGCGGGCCGCCGCGACCATACCCGGCGTGGTGCGCGGCTCGGTAGTCGATTCCGGAGGTAAACCGGTGGTGCGCGCCCGAATCTTCATCAGTCGGGCGCTTTCCTCCGCTCTCCCACACGTCAGTGGGGCTCCGGTGATCACCGGCCCGCTGGTGAAAACCACCATGACCGACGACAATGGCCAGTTTGTGGCCGCCTATCTACCCGACGGCAGCTATGTGGTCTGTGCGCAGGCCGCCGCCCCCGGACTGCTGGATCCCTGCCATTGGGCCGCCTCGGCCCCGCGGTTCACCATAACGGCGGGGAAGGCTGTCACCGGCGTCCAGGTCGCCATGGCGAAGGGCGCCGTGGTGGCGATCCATGTCGACGATCCTCAGCAGTTGCTGGCGCCCGCCAAGGGAGCGGCGGAATCCGACCTGCGGGTCTACCTGGTAACGGCGCAGGGACACCACTATGAGGCCTTCATCGTAGCCCACGAAGCCAAGAGTCGCGATCATGCGATCACGGTTCCGTTTGGCAGTCCCATTACCCTGTCGGTGTTCGGCCCGCACTTGACTGTGAACGACGAGTCGGGCAAGGCTGTCAGCGCCGCCAAGAGCGTGTCGATTCCCGCCGCGGCCAATCCGCCAACCGTGACCTACAGGGTGAGCGGTACCCGGCCGTGAGGCGCGCCATGCGGAGAGACACATACTCTGGCAGCCGCGCTCCAGGGAGGCTGCCGCGAGTGGCAGGCCTGCTGTTCGCCTGGGCCACGCTCGGCTGGGCGCAGTATCCATCCACACCCATGCTTTCAAAGGTCGGTGTATTCCGCATGGGTTTCTTTTGGGTGCTGGATGTGGACGGAGATGGGCAATTCTCCGCTGGGGATAACAGCCCCGATCGCGCCTTTGCGTTCGGAGGAATTCCGGGAGATATTCCCCTAACCGGCGATTGGAACGGCGATGGCACGTCCAAGGTGGGAATCTATCGGGCCGCCAACGGTCTGTTCATCCTCGACTACAATGGCAACGGCCAAGTGGACCTCGGCGACAAGGTATTTTGGCTTCCCGTCCCTGGCGGGTTCCAACCCGGAGACATCCCGGTGGTCGGCGATTGGAATGGGAATGGGCGCTCGAAAGTTGGCTTCTACCGCGGCGGTGTCTGGTACCTGGACTGGGACGGCAATGGCAACATCTGGTCCGGCGGGTGGGGAGGGGCACCCAGCGATGTTCCCGTGGTGGGCGACTGGGATCATACCGGCTTCACCAAAATCGGCGTGGTCCGCTCCGGATATGTCTGGATCCTCGATGGGAACGGCTCCGCCTTCTCCAATGGCAGTGTCGAACCGGAGACATGGTGGTTTTACTTCGGTGGCATCCCCGGCGACGTGCCCGTAACCGGCGACTGGAACGGCGATGGCCGGACCAAGGTGGGGATGTTTCGGTACGGCTACTTCTGGGTGCTCGACAACGACGGAAACCGAGGGTGGGATTCCGGTGACCTTTCGTTTGCTTTCGGCGGGATCGGCGGCGACGTCCCCGTAATGGGAAAGTGGAGCCCGACCGTCCCGGTCTATCCGCCGACCACTCCCAACGGTTTGAGCATCAACGGAGGCGGGAGCACGTGGACCGGTGCGACGGGGGTAACCGTGCCGTTCACGTTTACCTACTACGACCAGGTGTATGGCGCAAACGCTATTCTTTTGGGGCAGGTGGAGTTGCTGGATGCGAACCAGAACGCGCAATGCGCCTTCCACTGGTCCCCGCCGAGCACTCTCGAACTGTACGATGGGACTCCCTTATACACCACCGGCTTCGGTGTCAACTTGAGCGACAGTTATTGCACCGTCTCGCTGGTGTCGATTGGGTATTCCCAGTCCGATCCCAGTCTGGTGACGGTCACGGTGAACTTCACCTTCAGCCAGGCCGCCGTTGGAACGTACTCCGTTATCAGTCAGGCGTGCGACACTCAGTGGGCGTGCAGCCCGTGGGGCTCGGTAGGGTCGATCACCGTCGTTCCGGCGCCAGCCATCACAGGGATTTCGCCGGGGGCGGGACCAGCCAACAGTGTAGTGACGATTTCGGGAGCCAATCTTGGAACGGCCCAGGGAAGCGGCACGGTTCGTTTCGGTTCCACGCTGGCGGCCGGCGTTCAGTCCTGGAGCGGCAACGCAATTCACGTCCTGGTTCCCGCGACCCTTAGCGTGGGGACCTACCAGATCTCCGTCAACGTGAACGGCGCCACTGCCTACGCGCCGTCGTCATTCGTCCTACAGCCGCCGCCGCAGACGGCGATGCCGGCGTTCAGCCCGGCGGCAGGTACCTACGCCTCCGCGCAAAGCGTCACGTTGAGCACCACCACCTCGGGAGCGGCCATCCGCTACACCACCAATGGCAACTCGCCCACGGAGACGATGGGGACGTTATACAGCGGGCCGATCGCGGCCGGCAGCAGCATGACCATCAGGGCCATCGCCTACAAGAGCGGCTGGACGGACAGCGCGGTGGCTTCGGCCGTCTACACCATCGCGGCTCCGCAGCCGGATTTCACTATGACGCTCACCTCCAGTTCACCCGCGACGCTGGCGGGCGACACGACTCGGCCCGCCAGCTATACCATTAGCGTAGCGGGCGTGAACGGTTTCAACCAGAACGCGACCTTCGCCGTATCGGGATATCCGACGGGCAGTACGGCCACCTTCGGGCCCGGCACCGTGGCCGGAACGGGATCTACCACCCTGACCATTCAGGTACCACAAAACGCGGACGCACACGATTACCCTCTCATCATCAGC
>Ga0182021_10000841_pt1 | contig 34465 bp, 43 predicted proteins | sample 612E3MmetaG_FD_120493 | JGI IMG/M metagenome (GOLD analysis project Ga0182021, IMG submission 120493) | Permafrost microbial communities from Stordalen Mire, Sweden - 612E3M metaG (Illumina Assembly) | ecosystem: Environmental > Terrestrial > Soil > Wetlands > Permafrost | place: Sweden... | reverse complement strand
TTTACATATTGAAAAGTAAACAACAAGAAAAGTATTATATAGGCTCTACTTCTGACCTGGCGAGAAGAGTTCAGTTGCATAACTCTGCAAGAGCGAGGTGGACAAAGAAGTATCAACCTTGGGTTCTTATACATAGTGAAGAATATGAAAGTCGGGCTGAAGCTGTCAGAAGAGAAAGAGCGCTCAAGTCATTTAAAGGGATTAGAGACAAGTTACCTCCAATCCAAAATAGAGATCTTACAGTTGGCTAGAGTCATCCCGCGAAGCGGGATTGGTCGCGGGTTCGAGTCCCGTCTCCCGCTCAATGAGTTTCTACGTTTACATATTGAAAAGTAAACAACAAGATATTTTTTCTATCTGCTGATGTAGCTCAGTTGGTAGAGCACTTCCTTGGTAAGGAAGAGGTCACCGGTTCAATCCCGGTCATCAGCTCAAAAACGAAAATATTCGGAACAGAATTTTATTGAAGGATGTACAATCATGGCAAAATCGAAAAACGTTAGACAAATTATTATTTTAGAAAGTACTGCAAATACAGGTTATCGATATTCTACAAAAAAGAATAAAAGAAACCATCCTAATCGAGTTGAATTCAAGAAGTACGATCCTGTCGTTAGAAAGCACGTAACTTTTAAAGAAACTAAATAAATACGTCAGTGGCTCAATTGGCAGAGCAGCGGTCTCCAAAACCGCAGGTTGGGGGTTCGAGTCCCTCCTGACGTGCAAAGACTAAATGCGGCTGAACTATGAAAGAAAAAATCGTCAATTTTGTTAATGATGTGGTCAAGGAAATGAAAAAAGTGACCTGGCCTACGCGAGATGAGTTAAAAGAATCTACAACGGTAGTAATTGTTGTATGTTTGGTTTTAGCCGTCTTTACATATGTGGTTGATATGGCGATCAACAAGATATTACAAGGAATCTTTTAAACTTGGAAAACGAAAGAACCAAATGGTACGTAGTGCGCACCTTCTCCGGTCATGAGAACAAGGTGAAGACGTTAATTGAATCCGAACTTAAAGAGAACGATGAATTAAAGGCAAGGATCTTTGAAGTTTTGGTGCCTACCGAGAAAGTTTTCGAGGTTAAAGATGGAAAGAAAAAAACCAAGAAAAAGAATTTCTTTCCCGGTTATATTCTTATTAATGTTGATCTTGACATCAAAGCGAAGGATTTTATTATTAACACACCCTCGGTTATGGGGTTCCTAGGAACTCAGAATAACCCGGTGCCGCTTCAGCCCGAAGAAGTGAAGAGAATTGTCGGACGGATAACTCAGGGCGATGAAACTGAACGTACTGAAACGATATTTCGGACAGGCGATTTTGTTAAGATTATTGACGGTCCGTTCAATAATTTTTCCGGGGTGATACAGGAAGTAAATGAGGAGAAAATGAAGATGAAAGTCATGGTTTCCATCTTCGGCAGGAGAACCCCAGTTGAGATAGATTTCACTCAAGCTGAATTTGAAAAATAATTATTTAATACAGGTCAAACAATGGCAAAGAAAATCGACAGTTATATCAAATTGCAGATCCCTGCCGGCGCCGCTAATCCCTCACCGCCAGTAGGACCGGCATTAGGTCAAAAAGGCGTTAATATAATGGAGTTCTGCAAACAGTTCAATGCAAGAACTTCAGACAAGCAGGGTTTGATTATTCCTGTTGTCATTACGGTCTTTTCTGATAAATCGTTCACTTTTATTACAAAAACTCCTCCGGCTGCCATATTACTGAAAAAAGCAGCGAAGGTTGAAAAAGGCTCCGCGGAACCGAATAAGATAAAAGTTGCTAAGGTTACCCAAGCACAGGTAAAAGAAATTGCAACATTGAAAATGCCTGATTTAAATGCTCACGATGTGGAACACGCGATGAGCATGGTCGCGGGTACCGCACGCAGCATGGGTTTCACGGTCGAAGACTAATTTTATAATTTTTTCGCTGGAACGAAAATGAAAGTCGCTAAGAGAATAAAGACAATCAACAAAAATGTTGATAAGAACAAAGAATTTACGGTTGAAGAGGCAATCAAGACTCTTAAAAATAATTCAAAGGTAAAATTCAATGAAACCCTCGAATGTGCTATTCGATTAGGAGTTGATCCGCGGCATGCGGATCAAATGGTCAGAGGAACCGTATCACTCCCTAACGGAACCGGTAAAAAGGTTTCTGTTCTCGTTATCGCAAGAGGGGCTGCCGCGGAGGATGCGTTGAAAGCCGGAGCGGAATTTGCGGGTTTCGAAGAATATATTGAAAAGATCAAAGCCGGGTGGGCGGATATCGATGTGATTATTGCTACACCGGATACTATGGGAGAAGTAGGTAAACTTGGTCGGGTTCTTGGTCCGAAAGGTTTGATGCCGAATCCCAAAAGTGGAACCGTTACCGCCGACGTAGCGAAAGCGGTTAAAGAAGTCAAAGCCGGAAAGATAGAATTCAGGGTTGAAAAAGCAGGTATTGTCCATTCATCATTAGGCAAGTTGGATTTTACCGTTGAAGCTCTTGCCGAGAATACTCGTGCGTTTCTTCAGACGATTGTTAAAATGAAACCGTCATCTGCTAAAGGAACCTATGTGAAGAGTTTATTCCTTTCATCTACGATGGGCCCCGGTTTAAAAATTTCCAAGGATGAAACAGTGTTTGCAACCAAACACGACTAAATAAATTTTACGCACTCATTAAAATGCTTCTACATTTAATGCGTTGTTATAACTGAACAGGAGTACGATGAAAAGAAACGAAAAGGAAGAGATTATTGATCGGATAAAAGAACTTGTAAAAGACTCCTCGGCAATGTTTCTTGTAAACTACAGCGGTGTAAATGTTGCGGATATAAACAAGCTGCGTTCCGAATTCAGGAAAGATGGGGTAACATACAAGGTCTTTAAAAATACTCTCTTCAAGAAAGCCATTGAGCAATCCGGCGGGTATGAAAAATTAAACGAACAGCTGGTTGGAATGATCGGCGTTGCTTTTGCTGGTGAAAACTTTGTAGCTCCGGCAAAAATCATCAAGAAATATTTTGATGAGAAGCAGAAGCTTTCATTCAGAGGCTGTTATATCGAATCAGCATTCTACGGTGCCGATCAATTAAACACTATTGCTTCGATGCCGACTAAAGAAGAAATCATGTCGGGCATTATCGGCAGTATTTCCGCTCCGGCAAGTGGAATAGTTGGTGTAATCAATGCGGTTATTCGTGACCTCGTAAGCGTAATCGATGAAGTCGCAAAAACAAAAGCCGCTTAGCTAATAACGGAATTGAATAATTATTAAGTTACAGGAGTAATAAAAATGTCAGAAAAAATAACTGAAATTGTAGAGAAAATTAAGGCTCTCACGCTTGTTGAAGCCTCTGAGTTAAAAAAAGCATTGGAAGATGAATTTGGTGTTTCAGCAGCTGCTCCGGTAGTTGCGGCCGCTGCCGCCGTTGCAGCTGCCCCGGTAGAAGAAAAAACCGAATTTGACGTAGTCCTTCAGGCTGCGGGTGCCACTAAAATAAACGTAATTAAAGTTGTCCGCGCTCATACAGGTCTCGGATTGAAAGAGGCAAAGGATTTAGTTGACGGCGCTCCAAAGGCCGTTAAAGAAGCAATATCTAAAGATGAAGCCGAAAAAATTAGAAAAGAACTTGAAGAAGCAGGCGCAACTGTTCAAGTTAAGTAAGCTATTTCATATCCCAGCTGATATAAACTTTAGAGTGGTAGGGTGATATAATTTGCCTTACCACTTTCTTTCATTTTTACATGAGAGAGAGAATAATAAAAACCACATTGGAGGTTAGGGTTGGAAAAATCAAAAATTAATAAAGGCACAGGAAGGATTTCCTTTGCTTCTATCTCTAACGCGGTAAAAGTTCCGGATCTTTTAAACATTCAAATCGATTCTTTTGAAGAATTTCTGCAGTTAAAGATTCATCCCGCACAAAGAGAGAATAAAGGTTTACAAGTTGTATTCAATACCAACTTCCCGATCCTCGATAACAAAGAATTTTACAGGTTAGATTTTATTGAATACTATATCGAGAAGCCGAGATTCTCGATTGCCGAATGCGAAGAACGAGGATTAACTTTTTCGGCACCATTGAAAGCAAAACTTCGTTTGTCTACTAAGGACGACGAGACCGGCGAATATGTCAATTCCGTCGAACAGGAAGTCTATCTGGGAAACCTTCCGTTTATGACCCAACGCGGAACATTTATAATCAACGGAGCCGAGAGAGTTATCGTAAGCCAGCTTCATCGCTCACCGGGCGTCGCATTTGCTCAGACATATCATCCCAACGGAACACCCATTTATTCGGCGAGAATTATTCCCTTCCGGGGTTCCTGGGTTGAGTTCGCTACGGATATCAACAATGTTTTGTATGTCTATATCGATAGGCGTAAAAAATTCCCTTCAACAACATTGCTTCGAGCTCTCGGATATGAAACCGATGAACAGATTCTAAATCTGTTTAACCTGATCGAGGAAATTTCCGTCAAACAGCTTAATGCCGATAAACATTCCGGAAGAACAGTTGCTAATGATGTTATCGATACCAACACAGGCGAGATTTACGCATCGAAAGATTCTGAACTTGACGAAGAGGTTATAGCATCGATTAAAAAATCGGGAGTCCTGAAAGTTCGACTGCTCAGTATTGAGACTTCAATTGATCAGGACCTGATAATCAATACCTTGAAAAAGGATACATCCACCAATAAAGAAGAAGCTCTATACGCAATATACAGACAGCTCAGATCGGGTGAAGCCCCCGATATGGAAACGGCCGTCGGATTGATAGAAAAATTATTTTTCAACGAAAAAAGATATGACCTTGGCGAAGTTGGCCGGTTCAGAATGAATGATAAGCTTAATCTTAATGTACCGGATAATGTGAGAGTGCTGACTGTTGAAGATATTATCGCTATAATGAAAAATATCACCAAACTGAAAAACGGAAATGTGCAGGTTGATGATATCGACCATCTCGGTAATAGAAGAGTTAGAACTGTTGGTGAACAGCTGATGCAACAGTACAATGTTGGCCTGGCAAGAATGGCGCGCACGATAAAAGAAAGAATGAATATGCGCGATAACGAAAACATGCAGCCTCAGGATCTGGTTAACGCAAGAACAATCAGCAGTGTTATTAACGCTTTCTTCGGAACGAATCAGCTGTCGCAGTTCATGGATCAGACTAATCCGCTCTCTGAACTTACTCATAAAAGAAGGATTTCCGCATTAGGACCGGGCGGCTTAACTCGCGAACGGGCCGGATTTGAAGTGCGCGACGTTCATCATTCGCATTACGGAAGACTTTGTCCTATCGAAACACCGGAAGGTCCAAATATAGGTCTTATTTCATCGCTGACTATTTTCGCCCGCGTCAACCAATACGGATTTTTAGAAACACCATATAGAAAGGTTAAAGAGGGTAAAGTCTCCAATAGTATCGACTTTTTAAGCGCCGATCAGGAAGACGAATTTGTCATCGCCCAGGCAAACGTTGGAGTCGATGAGCAGGGAAGATTTACAGACGAAAGAGTGAAGTGCCGCCTTAGAGGAGATTTCCCGGTTGTCCTGCCGGGTGAGGTCCATTATATGGATGTCGCCCCGGCACAGATTGTATCGGCTGCCGCGGCATTGATACCGTTCCTGGAACACGATGATGCGAATAGAGCCTTAATGGGTTCGAATATGCAGCGTCAGGCTGTACCGCTCCTGGTTCCCCAGGCCCCTCTTGTAGGTACCGGGATGGAACTCAAAATCGCCCGTGATTCACGCTCAATAGTTGTTGCCGTCGAGAGCGGTGTTGTGGAATACGCCGATTCAAAAAGAATAATTGTTAAATATGATGTTGATGTGAATTCTCCTGAAACATTGGTAAGCTTCGACGATGAGAAACGGGTTGAGTATATTCTTACTAAATTCTCGGGTACCAACCAGGAAACATGCTTTACTCAAAAACCAATAGTTGTTACCGGTCAGCGTTTGAAAAAAGGCGATGTCCTTGCCGACGGACCGGCCATAGATAAAGGTGAATTGGCTCTCGGACGAAATGTTTCCGTTGCCTTTATGCCTTGGAGAGGATATAACTTTGAAGACGCGATTGTCTTAAGTGAAAGACTTGTGGCTGACGATGTATTTACTTCTATTCATATCGAGGAGTTTGAACTTCAGGTTCGTGAAACAAAACGCGGTGAGGAAGAACTGACTCGCGATATTCCTAATGTCAGCGAGGAGGCTACTAAGGATCTTGATGAAAACGGTATAGTGAGAGAAGGAGCCGAAGTAAAAGAAGGTGATATTCTAATTGGAAAAATAACGCCGAAAGGCGAAACGGACCCGACCCCGGAAGAAAAACTGCTTAAAGCTATCTTCGGAGATAAAGCCGGCGATGTAAAGGATGCATCTCTGAAAGCGCCTCCGGGACTTAAGGGTGTCGTAATTAAAACAAGATTGTTCAGCCGTAAGAAAAAAGACACGGATTCTAAAAAAATTGAAAAGAAACAACTCGATACGCTGGACTCCGATTATAAAAAGAAGAAAGATAATCATTACGCGAAACTTGTTACAAAATTAACCCGCATTACCGAAGGAAAAACCACTACTGGCATCCGGGATGTTGATGGAACTGTAGTAATGAGAAGCGGGACTTCAATAAAAGAGGAAACATTCTCGGATATCGAAGATATTACAAAACTTGATTATACAAGAGATTGGTTCGATAAGAAGAATATCAACGAAATGATCAAACTGTTGTATTCGAATTATTTTACCCTATTGGCTGATATAGAAGAAGATTACAAACGCGAGAAATTGAAAATTCAAAGCGGGGACGAATTACCGCCGGGAATTACTCAACTTGCAAAAGTATATGTGGCGAAAAAGAGAAAAATTTCTGTTGGTGATAAAATGGCAGGGCGCCACGGAAATAAAGGCGTCGTTGCGAAAGTTGTTCCGCTTGAAGATATGCCGTATCATGAAAACGGAACACCTGTTGACATTGTTTTGAATCCCCTCGGTGTTCCCTCACGTATGAATCTGGGACAGTTGTACGAGACGGCCTTGGGTTGGGTGGGTCAAGTGCTCGGAGTTAAATTCGAAACACCTATCTTCGACAGCGCGAAAGTTTCCGAAGTGGAAGATTGGCTTGAGAAAGCCGGATTGGATAGAGGAAGCAAAACTTGGCTTTACGATGGAAGATCCGGGGAGAAATTCCATCAGAAAGTTACCTGCGGTTATATTTATATGATGAAACTGGGTCATATGGTTGATGACAAGATTCACGCCCGTTCAATTGGTCCATACTCACTGATCACTCAGCAACCTCTGGGTGGTAAAGCCCAATTTGGCGGACAGCGGTTTGGAGAGATGGAAGTCTGGGCCTTGGAAGGATACGGAGCTTCTCACGTTCTTCAGGAAATTTTGACTGTGAAGAGTGACGATGTTACGGGTAGGGCTAAAACTTACGAGGCAATTGTAAAAGGTGAAAATATACCTGAACCAAATATACCTGAAGCCTTCAATGTCATGATTAAAGAGCTTCAAGGTCTCGGTCTTGATATTAAAATTAACTAATCAACCAAGAGTTTGGTAATAAGGAGTAGAAAATGCGATTAAAAGCGCAAGAAAACAAAGTAAAACAGATAGAGAGTCTTACGATTAGTTTGGCCAGTCCTGACGATATCTTGTCAAGATCACATGGCGAAGTAACTAAACCTGAAACAATAAATTACCGATCATTCCGTCCTGAAAAAGACGGATTGTTCTGTGAAAAAATATTCGGTCCCGTAAAAGACTGGGAATGTGCATGCGGTAAATATAAAGGGATACGTTACAAGGGTATTGTTTGCGACCGATGCGGTGTCGAAGTAACACTGAAAAGTGTCAGACGCGAAAGGATGGGGCATATTTCCCTCGCAGTTCCGGTGGTTCACATTTGGTTCTTTAAGGCGCTTCCTTCGAAGATTGGCAATATTATAGGGATGACCACTAAAGAACTCGAAAAAATTATTTACTATGAATCATATGTGGTTATTAATCCCGGACCAACCGGATTAAGTCGTAAGGATCTGATTTCCGAGGACCAGTATTATGAAATTTTGAGCTCACTTCCAAATGAAAACGACGGCCTGAACGATAAGGATCCTAAGAAATTTGTTGCCAGGATCGGCGGTGATGCGATAAAAGAACTTTTGAAAGAAACCGAAATAGAAAACACTTTTATTGATTTAAAATCCCAGCTCGGTCCCGACACTTCACAGCAGAAACGTGCCGACATTTTGAAGAGATTGAGAGTACTTGAGGCGTTTCGTGAATATGAATACAAAGTGCCTAACAAACCGGAATGGATGGTTCTAAATGTAATTCCGGTTATTCCGCCCGAACTGCGCCCCTTGGTTCCTCTTGAGGGAGGACGGTTCGCAACATCCGATCTTAATGATCTTTACAGAAGAGTAATAATTCGAAATAATCGACTGAAAAGATTGATCGATATCAAGGCACCGGAAGTAATTCTTAGAAATGAAAAGAGAATGCTTCAGGAGGCAGTTGACGCTCTTTTTGATAATTCGCGGCGGGCTAGTGCGGTACGGAGTGATGGAAACCGACCTTTAAAATCCTTAAGCGATATGCTCAAAGGGAAACAAGGCCGTTTCCGCCAAAACCTCTTGGGAAAACGCGTGGATTATTCAGGCCGTTCGGTGATCGTAGTCGGTCCTGAGTTAAAACTTCATCAATGCGGTTTGCCGAAAGATATGGGGGTAGAACTATTCAAACCATTTATAATTCGTAAATTAATTGAACGCGGTCATTTTAAAACGGTTAAGAGCGCACGCAAAGCGGTTGACAGGAAAGAACCGGTCATCTGGGAGATCCTTGAAAAATTGATAGACGGCCACCCGATAATGTTAAACCGGGCCCCGACTTTGCATCGTTTGGGAATTCAAGCATTCCAGCCGATATTAATCGACGGAAAAGCAATTCAGCTTCACCCGCTTGTTTGTACGGCATTCAATGCCGACTTTGACGGCGATCAAATGGCAGTGCATGTTCCTTTATCTTATGAAGCCCAGCTTGAAGCGGCCATGTTGATGCTCAGCAGTCATAATATTCTTTCTCCTCAGAACGGTCTTCCTATTGTACTGCCCTCCCAGGATATTGTCCTTGGTCTCTATTACCTGACAAAGTTTAAAACAGGCGCCAAAGGTGAAGGAAAAGTTTTCGGCGATAGAAGAGAAGTAATTATCGGATATCATTCCCAGGTAATTGAGCTGCATAGCAGAATAAAAATTAAAATTGACGGAAATTTAATAGAGACTACGGTTGGCCGAGTTATTTTCAATGAGATCGTTCCTCCCGAAATGGGTTTTATAAACGAACTGCTCGTTAAAAAGAGTTTTTCGGGTTTGATATATAGAATGTTTATCAAGCTTGGCAACGAAGTAACTGCCAAATTCCTAGACGACTTAAAAGAATTGGGCTATCGTTATGCAACTGCGGCCGGTATATCGATTTCTTTCAGTGATATGATTGTACCCGATGAGAAAGTTAAATTAATTGACGACTCGAACAAGAAAGTAGCCGGGATTTTAAGCGAGCATGAACAGGGATTAATCACCGACGCGGAACGATACAATAAAATAGTTGACGTTTGGACACATACGACTAATAACGTCGCTAAATCCCTGATGGACAGAATTAAAAATGATCAGGGCGGGTTTAATTCGCTGCATATGATGGTGGATTCGGGCGCACGAGGGTCGCAGGATCAGGTACGACAGTTGGCAGGTATGCGCGGTTTAATGATGAAGCCTCAAAAAAGTTTAACCGGTCAATCGGGTGAAATTATTGAAAATCCCATTGTTGCTAATTTTAAAGAAGGATTATCGGTTCTTGAGTATTTCATCTCAACACACGGTGCACGAAAAGGTCTCGCGGATACTGCTTTAAAAACAGCGGATGCCGGGTATCTAACGCGTCGTCTTTGCGATGTTGCACAGGATGTGATAGTTTCAGGATTGGATTGCGGAACTATCCGTGGTGTTTATATCTCGGCATTAAAGGATGTTGAACTTGAAAGAGAGCCCCTCGCCGAAAGAATTATTGGACGTACCGCACAGGAGGATGTATATGACCCGCGGAACGACGAGCTGTTGATTGAAGCAGGCGATCTTATCACGGAAAGTATCGCTGAAAAAATTGACGAAGCAAATATTGACCAGGTATATATTCGAACAGTTTTAACCTGTGAAGCAAAACGCGGTGTTTGTGCTAAATGTTACGGCAGAAATTTAACTACAGGTCAATTGGTTGAAAACGGCGAAGCTGTCGGAATCATTGCTGCCCAGTCGATCGGCGAACCGGGAACTCAGTTGACTTTGCGTACATTCCATTTGGGAGGTACGTCATCGCGTATTGCCAGTCAATCCCAGGTTGAAGCAAATATCGCGGGTAAAATCGGATTCGACAGAATTAACTTGGTAGAGAAAACTGATTTCTTCGGCAAGGTTAAAGTTGTTATCGGCCGCAGGGGTTCAATCGGAATTTTCGACGAAGATAATAGACAGATTAAGAAATTCGATATACCATACGGCGCGGAGTTGATGGTTAACGAAGGACAGGAAGTTAAAAAAGGACAACCGCTGTATAATCATGATCCTTATAACTCAGTTATAGTTGCCGATGTAAGCGGTAAAGTTACTTTTGTGGACTTGCTTGACAATATCACATTGCAGCAGGTGGCCGATGAACAGACCGGTCACGTTCAGAAAGTGGTAATTGAGTCAAAGGATAAGACCCTTACCCCAAGTTTACTTGTTAAAGATAATAGAGGTAACGAAAAGTCGTTCAATATTCCAACAAGGGCATACCTTTCGGTTGAAGAAGGAGAAGAAATTCAGGCTGGAACCATTCTCGCGAAAATTTCAAAGTCTTCTTCCAAGACCAGGGATATTACAGGCGGTCTGCCGCGTGTAACTGAGTTATTTGAGGCACGCAGTCCGCATGACCCGGCAATAGTATCTGAAATCGAAGGAAAAGTAAAATTTGGCGCTCGTAAAAAAGGTTCAAGAGAGATCATCATCGAATCATTCGACGCTTCAGTTCAAAAAGTGTATAATGTTCCTTACGGAAAGCATATCCTTGTTCAGGAGGGCGACGAGATTCCGGCTGGTGAAAAAATAACCGATGGACCGATTGACCCACACGATATTTTAAAGATTAAAGGAACAAATGCCGTGCAGGAATATCTTGTCAACGAAATTCAGGATGTTTACCGCCTCCAGGGCGTCAAAATCAATGATAAACACATCGAAGTTATTGTCCGCCAGATGCTACAGAAACTCCAGGTGATTTCTGCCGGGGATACAAACTTCATTGAAGAGGATTTGGTTGATCGGAACAAATTTATAGATGAGAACGAAAAGGTAAAACAGATGGTCTTTATCACTGACATCGGCCAATCGAAATATAAAACTGGCCAGCTTGTTTCTAAGGCTAAATTCAGAGAAGTTAATGCTGATTTAACAAGAAAAAGTAAAAAATCGATTAAGTCGAGGGATGCCGAGCCCGCTACATTTGACAATATACTGCTTGGTATAACGCATGCAGCCTTATCTACTGAAAGCTTTATTTCAGCGGCGTCTTTCCAGGAAACGACAAAAGTATTAACCAATGCAGCTACCGAAGCAAGAATCGATACTCTGATCGGTCTGAAAGAAAATGTTGTTATGGGTCATCTAATTCCTGCCGGTACGGGCCTTAAAAAATATAGAGAGATCATATTGACAGCCGAAGAAGTAGTTCAGCCGGCTGAAACCGTTGAAACTGAGATAAAAGAGCCAGTATTATAAGGATATAAGTGATTTTAAATAGAGCTCGACTTGACAATTCGTTCGATAAACGATAAATTCAAAGTCTGAATTTTTATTAAAAAGAAATAATTTCGGAGGAACCTGCGTGCCAACGATAAACCAGTTGGTAAGAAAAGGAAGATTGGTTGTAACCTCAAAGAACAAGGCTCCGGCATTGGATGCTTGTCCTCAAAAAAGAGGCGTCTGTACAAGAGTTTATACCACTACACCTAAAAAACCTAACTCTGCTTTAAGAAAAGTTGCCCGTGTTCGTCTTACCAACGGAATCGAGGTAACCGCATATATTCCTGGCGAAGGACATAATTTGCAGGAACACTCAATTGTTCTGATTCGAGGAGGAAGAGTTAAAGATTTGCCGGGAGTTCGCTACCATATTATCCGTGGAACTCTGGATACAAGTGGAGTGGAAGATCGTAAAAAAGGTCGTTCTAAATACGGAACTAAAAAACCAAAAGCGAAATAATTTATTATGAGAAAGAAAAGAGCAGAAAAGCGATATTTAAAGCCAGATCCGAAATTCAATGATATACTTGTTTCGAAATTCATTAATTATATCATGTATGGTGGCAAGAAATCAACCGCGAGAAGCATCATTTATAATAGCTTTGATTTAATTGAACAGAAGACCAAAAAACCAGCAATTGAAGTATTTAAAAGAGCCGTCCAGAATGTTCAACCTCTGGTCGAAGTTCGCAGCCGAAGAGTTGGTGGTGCCACTTACCAGGTTCCTATGGAAGTTCGTCCCGAAAGAAGAACAGCCTTGGCATTTCGTTGGATTAAAACATATGCCAGAGAGCGTAAAGATAAATCGATGGCATTAAAAGTCGCCGCCGAGTTAATGGCTGCAGCCAATGGTGAAGGATCGGCAGTTAAAAAGAAAGATGATACACATAGGATGGCCGAAGCAAATAAAGCTTTCGCCCATTTCAAATGGTGATGAGGAAACAAAAGATTTAGATGGCAACTAAACGTGTTGAAATAGATAAAGTTCGAAACATCGGTATTATGGCCCATATCGATGCCGGCAAGACTACTACTACAGAGCGGATTCTCTATTATACCGGCAAATTACATCGGATGGGTGAAGTTCATGATGGTGCTGCCACTATGGACTGGATGGAACAGGAGAAAGAGCGCGGAATTACAATTACTAGTGCGGCAACTACTACTTTTTGGAGAGACCATCAGATTAATATCATTGATACTCCGGGGCATGTTGATTTTACAGTTGAAGTAGAAAGATCTCTAAGGGTACTTGATGGAGCGATCGCGTTATTTTGTGCGGTCGGCGGCGTAGAACCCCAGTCGGAAACAGTATGGAGACAAGCCGATAAATACGGTGTCCCAAGAATTGCCTTTGTTAATAAGATGGACCGGATCGGCGCTGACTTTTACAATGCGGTACAGATGATGAAGGATAAATTAGGAGCCCATGCTGTACCAATTACTTTACCGGTTGGAGAAGGCGATCTTTTCCGCGGCATAATCGATTTAATGACTATGAGAGCGATTATGTTCAATGAAGAGACTCTCGGCTCTACGTTTGAGGAAGTGGATATCCCGGCGGACCTTCAGGCGGTAGCTCAAAAATACCGTACCCAAATGCTCGAAGCGGTCTCGGATGTGGATGATACACTGTTAGTAAAATATCTCGACGGCAAACAGATTTCTGTTGAAGAAATTAAGAATGTTCTTCGTAAGGCTACGATAACGTTGACAATTATTCCTGTTTTATGCGGTTCTTCCTTCAAAAATAAGGGTGTTCAGCAGCTGCTTGACGCAGTTGTTGATTTTCTGCCGTCGCCATACGATGCCGGAAATCTTACCGCCCACCATATTCATAAGAACGATCACGTAGAAAGAAAAATTGGTCCTAAGGAAAAATTCGCCGCCCTTGCTTTTAAGATTATGACGGATCCTTATGTCGGTAAGTTGACATTTATCAGGGTTTATACTGGTGCTTTATCGGCCGGCTCGTATGTTTTTAATTCCGTATCAGATAAAAAAGAGCGGGTTGGACGTGTTCTTCAGATGCATGCAAATACACGCGAGGATATTGATGAAATACGGACGGGAGATATAGTCGCAATTGTTGGATTGAAGCACACAAGAACCGGTGATACACTATGTACGGAAGAGGACGCGATTATACTCGAAAGAATGGCTTTCCCTGAGCCGGTTATTCAAATCGCAATTGAACCTAAAACTAAAGCTGATCAGGATAAGCTATCGGATGCTTTGACAAAGCTTTCGGATGAAGATCCGACCTTTAAAGTCAAAGTGGATGACGAAACGGGTCAGACATTAATAAGCGGGATGGGTGAACTTCACCTTGAAATTCTTGTTGACAGAATGCGACGTGAATTCAAAGTTGAAGCTAACGTCGGTAAGCCCCAGGTCGCGTATAGAGAAACAATTACGAAGAAGGTTCAGGCAGAGGGTAAGTTTATTAAACAGTCCGGAGGCCGCGGTAAATATGGCCATGTTTGGATTGAATTTTCACCAAACGAGCCAGGAAAAGGATTTGAATTTGAGAATGCTATTGTCGGCGGCGTGGTGCCGAAAGAATATATCAATCCGGTTATGCACGGATTACAGGATGCGTTAAGGAATGGTGTTTTGGCTGGTTATCCGGTTGTTGATGTTAAAGCAAAATTATATGATGGTTCATACCATGACGTCGATTCAGATGAAATTTCATTCAAAGTTGCCGCCTCGATGGCATTCAAACATGGCGCTATTAAGGCCGGTCCGATATTACTTGAACCAATGATGAGTGTTGAGGTTACGACCCCGGAGGAATATCTTGGTGATGTTATGGGTGATTTGAATTCCAGAAGAGGAAAAATTGAGGGTTTTACGTCAAGAAAAGATGCTCAGGTTATTAAAGCGATGGTTCCTCTCGCTCAGATGTTCGGTTATGCGACAATATTAAGATCGATGACACAAGGTCGTGCAATTTACTCGATGCAGTTCTCACATTATTCGGAAGTGCCCAAATCGGTTGCGGAAGAGATCACTGAGAAGTCTCAAGCAAAGAGATCGTTCGAATTAATTTAAGCAATAAATAATTTAATTAAGAAAATAAACAAATAGGAGAATAATTAGATGGCAAAAGAAAAATTTGATCGTAGTAAACCCCACGTCAATATAGGAACTATTGGACACGTTGACCATGGTAAAACTACCCTGACAGCTGCCATCACCATGGCATTGGCGAAAAAGGGTTTATCAGCAATCAGAACATTTGACAGTATCGACAACGCTCCGGAGGAAAGAGAAAGAGGTATCACGATCGCTACCGCACATGTTGAGTATTCAACGGCCAACAGACATTATGCCCATGTTGACTGTCCGGGTCACGCTGATTATGTGAAGAACATGATTACAGGCGCTGCCCAAATGGATGGTGCGATTCTGGTTGTTGCAGCAACTGATGGCCCGATGCCTCAAACTCGTGAACATATTCTTCTTGCTCGTCAGGTCGGCGTTCCGAGAATAGTTGTTTTCTTGAATAAAGTTGATATGATGGATGATCCTGAATTGATTGATCTGGTTGAGATGGAATTAAGGGAACTTCTTACAAAATATGAATTTCCTGGAAATGATATTCCGATTATTCGTGGCTCTGCATTAAAAGCTTTGGAAGCAGGCGCATCTGATGTTCCTACTACTGATGAAAGATATAATTGTATCTGGGAGCTTATGGATGCGGTTGATAGCTATATTCCAATACCGGAAAGAAGTGTTGATAAACCGTTTTTGATGCCTGTTGAGGATGTATTTTCCATCACAGGTCGCGGTACCGTTGCTACGGGAAGAGTTGAAAGAGGGACGGTAAAAATTAACGAAGAAGTTGAATTAATTGGTCTTGGTATTCATAAGAAAACGGTGGTAACCGGAATTGAAATGTTCCGTAAAGAACTTGATTCGGCTATTGCGGGGGACAATGCCGGCTTGCTTTTAAGAGGGGTGGATAAGAATGAAATCGAAAGAGGAATGGTACTAGCTAAAACCGGTTCGATAACCCCTCACAAAAAATTCGAAGGTACGGTATATATCCTTTCAAAGGAAGAAGGCGGACGTCATACCCCGTTCTTCAACGGTTACAGACCGCAGTTCTATTTCAGAACAACTGACGTTACTGGTGTCGCAACTCTTCCGGAAGGAACTGAGATGGTGATGCCCGGTGATGATGTCGCATTAAAGATTGAATTGATTTCAGAAATCGCGATGGAAGAAGGATTAAAGTTCGCTATCCGTGAAGGCGGCAGAACCGTCGGTGCGGGTTTCGTAACGAAGATTATTGAGTAAATAAATTAATTGTGAAGGGAAAGTAAGTTGCTTTCCCTTCATTATGTTTAACAAGGAGATAAGAAAAAGTGCCTGGTCAGAAAATCAGAATAAAATTGAAATCTTACGATCATATTCTTATAGATAAATCAACGGAAAAAATAATTAAAACCGTTAAGAGCACTGGTGCCGTTGTTTCTGGTCCGATACCGTTGCCGACAAAGAGGACAGTATTCACAGTATTGAGATCACCTCACGTTGATAAAAAATCGAGGGAACAGTTCGAGATCAGGGCTCACAAAAGAATTATTGATATTCACAACTCCAACAACAAAACGGTTGATGCTTTAAGTAAATTGGAAATTCCAGCTGGCGTCGACATAGAGATTAAGTTATAGGGATAAAAAATGCCTGGCTTGTTAGCAAAAAAATTAGGGATGACAAATATATTTTCCGAGGACGGACAGATTATTCCTGTTACAGTTTTTGAGGCCGGTCCTTGCAATATCTACTCGGTGCGAACAAAAGACAAAGACGGCTATTCGGCTGTTCAGCTTGGTTTTGGCACAAAGAAAGAGAAAAAGACCAATAAAGCTCAAAGCGAAAATTGTAAAAAAATTGGATTGAAAAACCCTATAATTCTTCGCGAATTCAGAAATTTTGAGACCGATCAATACAAGGTTGGTGACGAGCTGAAGGCAGACGTTTTCCAGGTTGGCGATAAAGTCAAAGTTTCCGGAAATAGCAAGGGAAAAGGTTTTCAAGGTGTAATGAGAAGACATAATTTTGGCGGTGTCGGCGGAACTACTCATGGTCAAAGTGATAGACTCAGAGCCCCGGGGTCCATTGGATCAAGTTCTTATCCTTCACGAGTCTTTAAAGGTCAGAGAATGGCCGGTCGGATGGGTAATGAACACAGGACCATCAGAAATCTAAAAGTTGTAAGAGTTATTGCAGACAAGAATATTGTAATGGTAAAAGGAGCTGTTCCAGGCTCAATTAATTCAATTGTTGAAATCAACAAATAGCCCTGAAAGAAATGAAATTAGAAGTTTATAAAAAAGACGGTACTAAATCTGGTGAGACGGTTGAACTGTCAACAGAGATTTTTGAAATTGAACCTAATGATCATGTCCTTTATTTAGCGGTTAAAGCTTATCTTGCTAACCAAAGACAGGGTACTCACAAAGCAAAAGAGAGAAGTGAAGTGAGAGGCGGCGGGAAGAAACCCTGGAAGCAAAAGGGGCGCGGAGGTGCCAGAGCGGGTACAACGCGTTCGCCCCTGTGGGTTGGCGGAGGTTCCATCTTTGGACCAAAACCTAGAGATTACCGGCAGAAAGTGAATAAAAAAGTCACAAGTCTTGCAAGGAAGTCGGCTCTTTCATATAAAGCAAAAGCCAATCAGATCCTTGTAGTTGAGGATTTTAATTTTGAAGCTCCTAAAACGAAAGAATTTGTTACTTTACTCGATGCTCTGAAAGTGAAGGGTAAAAGAACATTACTACTGACGAACGGGAATCAGAGTAATGTATATAAATCTGGAAGGAATATTCCAAAAATAAACGTTCTTGAAGCAAGCAAAGCTTCTGCATACGATCTTTTGAATACTCAAGTACTATTGCTGCAGAAGAGCGCGGTAAACCTTTTAGAAAGCACATTTAATTAAATTGGTTGAAAAATGAAAAGTGTTTTAATACGCCCCTTAATAACTGAAAAAATGACAGGTATCAGCGAAAGGAATGCTTCCAAATTCGGATTTGTGGTTGCAGTTGACGCTAATAAAATTGCCATCGCAAAGGCAGTAAAAGAAAGATTTAGCGTTGATGTTCTTTCCGTAAACACAGTGAGATATAAAGGTAAACAAAAGACCCAGTTCACCAAGAAAGGCAGATTTACCGGCAGGACTCCTAAATTCAAGAAAGCGATTATAACCCTGAAGCAGGGTCAAACAATAGATATTTTCGGTCAAGCATAGTTCGAATTGGAGCTTAAATTAAATGGCAATTAGAAAATTAAAACCAAATACTCCCGGTACAAGATTCATGAGCATCGCTTCTTTTGAGGAGATAACCAAGAGTAAACCTGAAAAATCTCTTACTGTCTCAATAAAAAAATCAGGCGGCAGGAATAATCTTGGTCGAGTTACTTCAAGACATAGGGGGGGAGGACATAAAAAATTATACAGAATAATTGATTTCAAACGGGATAAAACCGGAATACCGGCGAAAGTATTTTCGATTGAATACGACCCGAATAGAACCTCTAGAATAGCTCTTCTTTATTATTCTGATGGAGAAAAAAGATATATTATTGCACCTGACGGACTAAAGGTTGGAGACAAATTATCATCGGGATCCGGATCTGAAATTAAAATTGGGAATGCGCTTCCGTTAAAAGAGATTCCCTTGGCAAGTTTTATACACAATGTCGAACTAAAGCCGGGAAAAGGCGGGCAATTAGGACGCGCTGCCGGATCTTCGATGCAATTGATGGCTAAGGAAGGAAAGTACGCATTGTTAAAGATGCCTTCTGGTGAAGTTAGAATGGTCAGTCTGGATTGTATGGCGACATATGGAAATGTCGGAAACAATGAGCATGAAAATATTAGTTTAGGAAAAGCCGGACGGAGCAGATGGCTTGGAAGACGCCCTCATAGCCGTGGTGTGGCTATGAATCCTGTGGATCACCCTATGGGCGGAGGTGAAGGCAAAACTTCTGGCGGTGGTCACCCTGTTTCACCGTGGGGACAGAAAGCCAAAGGCTTAAAGACCAGGAAGAAAAAGAATCCCACAAACAAACTTATTGTCAAGAGAAGAAAATAATTTTAGAGTAGAATATGCCAAGATCAGTAAAAAAAGGTCCGTTCATCGACATTAAACTGTTGAAGAAGGTTAGAAATCTAAACGAGACAAATCAGAAAAAGATAATTAAAACCTGGTCGCGATCAAGTACTATTTCTCCGGAATTTGTTGGACATACTATTGCCGTGCATAATGGCAATAAAATGATACCGGTTTATATCTCGGAAAACATGGTTGGCCACAAACTTGGGGAATTTTCGCCGACAAGAATTTTCCGGGGACATCCAGGAACGAAAGCAGAAAAAGCTACTAAAGTAAAGTGATTTTGAGGAAAAATAATGGAAGCTAAAGCCACTCACAAATATATTGGAACATCACCGCGTAAGATGCGTCTGGTCATTGATCTGATAAGAGGAAAATCTGTAGATCATGCTATTGAGATACTTCATTTCTCTCCGAAACATTCTTCTAAGGATGCCGAAAAAGTATTAAGATCGGCAGTTTCTAATTTGATGAACAAAGATGAAAATACAAAACATGAAGTCGCGGATCTTGTTGTAAAAGAAGCATTTGTAAACGGCGGTCCAACATTAAAAAGAATTTCAGCTGCCCCAATGGGTAGAGCATATAAAATCAGAAAAAGGTCAAATCACGTAACAATTATTGTTGCGACAAAAAAGTAATCGGAGGAAGTTTTGGGTCAAAAGACTAATCCAATCGGTTTAAGAGTTGGAATAATAAGAGGTTGGGAATCCAACTGGTACGAGAATAAGAGTTATTCTGCAAAACTTGTTGAGGACAAGACTTTAAGAGGTTACATCAAGAAAAGGTTACAAAATGCCGGAATCTCTTCCATCATAATCGATAGAACCTCTAAAAATGTGATATTAACAATTCATACATCACGGCCCGGCGTTGTCATCGGCAAAAGCGGTAAAGAAATTGCTCAGATCGAAGAAGAATTAAAGAAACTGACCGATAAAGAAGTAAAAATTCAGATAACTGAAATTAAGAGACCCGAACTCGATGCTTATTTGGTTGCTGAAAATGTGGCAAAACAGATTGAAGGCAGAGTTTCTTTCCGGAGAGCAATGAAGTCAGCCATTACATCTGCAATGAGAATGGGAGCTGAGGGGATAAGAATCATGTGCTCCGGCCGTTTGGGCGGAGCAGAAATGGCTAGAACAGAACAATATAAAGAAGGAAGAATTCCGCTTCACACTATTCGCGCCGACATAGATTATGCGCACGGCAGAGCGGAAACAATTTATGGTTCAATAGGCGTAAAGGTTTGGATTTGCCGCGGGGAAATATTAGGTAAACGTTCATCTGAATAAAGAAGTTTAAGGAGTTTTTTTCATGTTAATGCCGAAAAGAGTAAAATACCGTAAGGCGCATAGAGGTAGAAGAGCGGGAAAAGCTACGCGAGGACATCTTATTAGTTTTGGAGATTACGGACTAAAAGCATTGGAGCCTGCTTGGATTACAAGCCGTCAAATAGAAGCCTGCCGTGTTGCTCTATCACGACAAATGAAAAGGGACGGCAAAGTGTGGATCAGAATTTTCCCTGATAAACCTGTTACAAAAAAGCCTCTTGAAACCAGGATGGGTAAAGGTAAAGGCGCCCCTGAATTCTGGGTTGCGGTAGTAAAACCAGGCAGGATCATGTTTGAAGTTGGCGGGATAGATAAAACCACGGCCCATGAAGCCTTGGCGCTTGCTTCGCATAAATTACCGATAAAAACAAAGATCGTGCAAAGACCTGATTTAGAATCATAAAAGGGTTTGAATTACAATGAAAATTTTTCAAATAAGAGAAATGTCCACGGATGAGATTAAGAAAAGAATTCTTGAGGACGAAAAAAATTTGGTAGACTTAAAGTTCCAGCAGGAATTAAAGCAATTAACCAACACTTCAAAACTGCGTCTGACCAGAAGAGATATCGCGAAAATGAAGACAATCCTTCATGAGAGAGTCGCGCAGGAAGTAGCAAACTCAAAGGAAAATAAATAAGGAGTGCTTGAGTTCAATGGAGAATAGAAGTTTAAGAAAAACGAGAATTGGTACTGTTGTCAGTAATAAAATGAGCAAGAGTATTATTGTTACCATCGAGAGACGTGTAGCGCATCCGTTGTACAAGAAGTATTTCAAGAAAACAACAAAACTGATGGCACATGATGAAAAGAATGAATGCGGGATTGGAGACGTGGTGAAAATAATGGAGATTCGTCCCTTGAGTAAAAGAAAAAAATGGCGCTTGGTTGAAATTGTCGAAAAAGCCAAGTAAAAAAGTTTGACGAGGAGCTTATAGATCATGGTACAAGAAGAAACAAATTTGGTAGTGGCGGATAATTCCGGGGCAAAAAAAGTCCGCTGCATACGTGTTCTAGGCGGAAGCAACAGACGCTATGCAAGTGTTGGAGACGTTATTGTTGTGAGCGTCAAGACTGCTATTCCGGGCGGCGGAGTAAAAAAAGGGGAAGTAAGCCGGGCAGTTATTGTTAGAACTAAAAAAGAAGTTAGAAGAAATGATGGATCGTATATACGATTTGATGAAAATGCTGCTGTATTGCTCAATGCGCAGGGTGAACCAAGAGGGACTCGTATATTTGGTCCGGTAGCAAGAGAATTAAGAGACAAAAAATTCATGAAGATTATTTCTCTGGCTCCAGAGGTATTATAAGGATCGCAAAAATGAAGATCAGAAAAAACGATAATGTAGTTGTTATTGCCGGTAATAGTAAAGGGAAAACCGGTAAAGTGTTAAAGGTCTTCCGAAAGGAAAATAGAGTAATTGTGGAGGGTGTTAACCTTCGCAAAAGGCACACTAAACCAACCCAGAAAAACCCCCAGGGTGGAATAGTGGAAAAAGAAGCTTCAGTCAATGCATCAAACGTGATGATTGTGGATCCCAAAACCAGTAAAGCAACAAGAATCGGTGCTAGAATTGTAATCGACGAAAAAAAAGGTAAAAAGAGAAGTGCAAGAATAAGCAGAGCTACCGGCGAAATGCTTGCTTAATAAATTTTAAGGATGCTTAATAACGATGGCAAAAGAACAGAAACAACCGAAAGAGCAAAAAGAAAAGAAAGCAAAAGCTGCTGATGAAAAATCTGTTGTAACAAAAACAGTAGAAGTGAAAATTCCAGCTCGGCTTAAAGAAAAATATTTTACTGATATTGTCCCGAAATTGAAGGAACAATTCAGTTACTCCAGCACGATGCAAGTCCCCCGCCTGTCGAAAATCATCATAAACATGGGCGTCGGTCAGGCCACACAGGATCAGAAAATTCTGGAAGAAGCAGTGAAAGATCTTGAAACTATTACGGGTCAGAAAGCATCAGTTAGAATTGCGAAAAAAGCTATCTCGAATTTCAAACTCCGCGAAGGAATGAAAATTGGCGCTAAAGTAACAATGAGGCGTGAGATAATGTACGAATTCCTCGATCGCTTTATTTCTCTGGCCTTGCCGAGAATGAGAGATTTCCGGGGCGTATCTGACAAATCCTTTGACGGAAGAGGAAATTATACGCTCGGTTTGAAGGAACAGATTATTTTTCCGGAAATTAATGTTGATAAAGTTACGAAAGTTTTGGGGATGGATATTACATTTGTAACTACGGCAAAAACGGATAAAGAGGCGTTCGAATTGTTAAGCGCATTCGGGATGCCTTTCAGGAAAAAGGAAATTAATTAAAGGGAATCCATGGCAAGAAAAAGTTTGTTAGCTCGCGAAGTTAAGAAAAGAATGCTCAATGCCAAGTACGCGCAGAAGAGAAAGGAATTGAAAGAAAAGGGCGATTATGAAGGACTCCAGTTGTTACCCAAAAATTCATCTATAACCCGCCTCCACAACAGATGTAAAATGACAGGAAGACCACGAGCATATTATAGAAAATTTGGTATTTCAAGACTAGTACTTCGCGAAATGGCTCTGCGCGGGGAAATACCCGGACTTAAAAAAGCAAGTTGGTAATAGAAGGAGAAATGTAAATGCCTGCTACAGATCCGATAGCGGATTTTTTAACAAGAATAAGAAATGCGGTAAAAGCTAAAAAGAAGTATGTTGAAATTCCTTCTTCAAAAATGAAGGTTAGCTTGGCTGAAATTCTAAAAACAAATAAATTCATCAAAGACTACAATGTCCTGGAAGATAGTAAGCAGAATTTGCTGCGCGTACATCTTCAGTACATCGGCGGGACTCCGTCCATTTCGGGGATAAGAAGAATTTCCACACCCGGACTGAGAAAATATGTCAACAAGGATAAGCTTCCCCGGGTTTTAAATGGATTAGGTATTTCGGTAATTTCAACACCGAAGGGATTATTAACAGATAAACAAGCGAAAAAAGAATCTGTAGGCGGAGAAGTAATCTGCCATGTTTGGTAAAAAATTGAAGAGGTAAGGAATTGTCCCGTATAGGCAAAAAACCAATAAATATTAAAGATGTAACGGTAACCAAGACCGAAGGAATTGTTAAAGTTAAAGGAAAGCTTGGCGAGTTACAGATGAAAGTACATCCGAACATTAATATTGATATTCAGAAAGAAGAGATAATTGTTACACGTCCGGATGATACTAAGGAGAATCGTTCTCTCCACGGATTAACCCGCGCATTGTTGGGCAATATGGTCAAAGGGGTCACCGAGGGTTACTCCAGATCGTTGGACATAATTGGAGTCGGATATAAAGCCGAGGCCAAAGGTGAAGCAATTCTGTTCAGCCTGGGTTATTCTCATCCGATATATTTTATGCCTCCGGTAGGAATTAAAATTGAGGTTCCTACACCAAACCAACTAAAAATTTCAGGCAGCGATAAGGAATTGGTTGGAATGATAGCCGCCAAAATCAGGTCGTTTAGGAAGCCTGAACCTTATAAAGGTAAGGGTATAAAATATTCTGATGAACGCATAATTCGTAAAGCTGGCAAGACCGCTGGTAAGTAACAGGAGATTTGTAAATGTTTAATAAAAACAACACCAAAAGAATAACAAAAAAGGCGAGAATTCGCAGGAAAGTATCGGGAAATTCCGAGCGGCCTAGAATGAGCGTATTTAGAAGTCTTAATGGCATCTACGTTCAATTGATTGATGACACGAAAGGAGTTACCCTTCTTGAAGCGTCGTCTCTCTCTCCCGAGCTGGCAGACGAATTAAAGTCGGCAAAAGGAAAAATTTCGAAAAGCAAACTGGTTGGTAAACTTGTTGCAAAAAAAGCCGCAGAGAAGGGGATTACGGTTGCGGTTTTTGATCGCAGCGGCTATCAATATCATGGCAGGGTTAAGGCTGTAGCTGACGGAGCACGCGAAGGCGGTTTGGTAATATAAAATAGAGGAATTCTTGCCGGGTCGTCTAATGGCAGGACAGCGGCCTTTGGAGCCGTATGTGGAGGTTCGAATCCTCCCCCGGCAGCCAAAAAAACATTAGAAAATAAGTCTGTAAACAAGGGAGTTAAAATTGAATTTCAAGTACAAAAAAGTTTCGGGTCTTGAGAATTTAAAAGAAAAAATTGTGCACATTAACAGAGTTGCTAAAGTTGTTAAAGGTGGTAGGAGATTCAGTTTCAATGCTATTGTGGTAGTTGGGGACGGCAACGGCCATGTTGGAGTTGGATTAGGTAAAGCGAACGAAGTTACTGATGCAATTTCTAAAGGAATAGACGACGCTAAAAAGAATGTTTATAAAGTGTCAATTGTGAAAGGAACAATCCCGCACTCTATAATCGGTAAGTTTGGAGCCGGTCAAGTTTTATTGAAACCTGCTACTCCCGGAACGGGATTAATCGCAGGCGGTGGAGTAAGAGCGGTGCTTGAGTCTGCAGGGGTTCAGGATATTTTAACAAAATCCTTAGGTTCCAGTAATCCGCACAACCAGGTTAAAGCCACATTAAATGCTCTTTTAAATCTTGTTGATGCGAGAACCATGGCTGTTAAGCGTGGAATAAAAATTAGCGAGCTTTTCAATCTGTAATTAAGGAATTGTAATGTCAAAAAAATTAAAAATAACACAAACCGGAAGCGTGATCGACAGACCTGTCCCGCAGAAACTGACAATAAAAGCTTTAGGATTAGGGCGACCCAATTACACTGTAGTTCATAACGACACGCCTCAAATAAGAGGTATGGTAAGAAAAGTTCACCATCTTGTTAATGTTGAAGAAATAGAAGCGTAGGACAAATAATATGGATATACTAAGTAATTTAAAACCTGCAATAGGATCAAATAAAAAAGTTAAACGCATTGGACGCGGCGAAGGGTCGGGACACGGTGGTACGGCAACTCGGGGTATGAATGGTCAACGTTCTAGGGCCGGTGCGAAGTTCAAAACCTGGTTTGAAGGCGGGCAAATGCCTCTTGCAAGAAGAATTCCCAAGAGAGGCTTTCATTCTCCGTTCAAAATTACTTTTCAGGTGATCAATCTGTTAGGTATTCAGAAACTTATTGATGATAAAAAAGTTGTTGATGGAATAATTAATGCTGTCTCGCTCTATAAAAACGGACTTATTTCCAAAGCGGCCGCACCGTTTAAAATATTGGGAACCGGCGAAATAAAAGCGAAATTAGAAGTTGAAGCGCATGCTTTCAGCGCTTCGGCGAAAGAAAAAATTGAATCTGTCGGTGGAACTATCAAAGAGATCAAAATTTAATGGCAAAAATTCAAGAAACTTTCCGTAACATCTTTAAGATTCATGAACTACGTCAGAGAATTCTTTATACTTTAGCTCTGCTCGTAATAGTCAGGGTTGGTACCCATATAACGCTGCCCGGAATTGATACCTCATTGCTCCATTCCGCGATGGCGCATAGTAATTCCGATAATTTATTCGGGCTTTATGATTTGTTTGTCGGCGGTGCGTTTTCCAATGCAGCTGTTCTGGCCCTTGGCATAATGCCCTATATTTCGTCCTCGATTATATTGCAAATTGCGGGAGCCGTGATTCCGTACTTTCAAAAACTTCAACGGGAAGGAGAGGAAGGAAGGAAAAAACTGACTCAGCTGACGCGATATGGTACAGTGGTTATTTCTGCGCTGCAGGCGTGGGGTGTTACAATACACCTTTTAAGTATGCAATCCAATAATATGCCTATTGTTCCAGTTGCGGTTCGAGGGGTTATGTGGAGTTTTTCCACAGTGATTATATTGGTGGCTGGTACAATGTTCATTATGTGGCTGGGAGAACAGATAACCGATAAGGGAATCGGCAATGGAATTTCTATGATAATATTTATTGGTATTATCAATAGGTTCCCTTTCGCTATTCTTGATGAGTATCGGTTATTATCCGGCGGACAGAGAAATATTGTAATTGAAGTCGTTATCCTTGCTCTAATGGTACTTGTGATTGCAGGTGTGGTTTTAGTTACTCAGGGTACGCGCAGGATTCCGGTTCAGTACGCAAAGAGGGTTGTGGGACGAAAAGTATACGGTGGGGTTACACAATATATTCCGTTGCGTGTTAACACAGCCGGAGTTATGCCGATAATTTTTGCTCAATCAATTATGTTTATTCCAAGTACGCTTTTTTCATTTTTCCCAAACAATGAATTTATAGCTAATGTAGCTCAATATTTCACCTACAGGAGTTTTACATATTCTGCTATTTATGCGGTTATGATCGTTTTCTTCACATATTTCTATACGGCAATTGCATTTAATCCCCAGGATGTAGCGGAAAATATGAAAAAGCAGGGCGGATTTATTCCAGGCATCCGTCCCGGGAAGCAGACAGCGGATTTTATCGATAATATTTTAACGAAGATTACTTTACCCGGATCAATATTTCTGGCAATTATAGCCATTCTTCCGGCTTTTGTTTCGAAATTTGGTGTTTCAAACAGTTTTGCATCGTTTTTTGGTGGAACGAGTTTATTGATCATTGTTGGTGTCGCGCTTGATACTTTACAGCAGATAGAATCTCATCTTTTGATGCGACATTATGATGGTTTTATGAAATCGGGAAAATTAAAAGGCAGAAGATTTTAAAAAGGTAAAAGTTTATTAATCGTTAAACCGTGATATTAATTAAGACAAGACGGGAAATTGATTATATACGCGAAAGCAATAAGTTAGTTGCGGAAACGTTACAGTTATTGAAACGTTATGTTAATCCCGGCATAACAACGCTGGAATTAGATAAAATTGCCGAAGATTATATCAGAAGCAATAATGCTAGACCGGCATTTAAAGGATATTCTCAAGCAGGTTCGTTCGATTTTCCGGGTTCTATTTGTTCTTCAATTGATGATGAGGTTGTTCACGGGATTCCGCGCAACAGGGTTTTGAACGAAGGGGAAATTCTGTCCATCGATGTTGGTGTTGAAAAAGATGGTTATTTCGGGGATGCTGCCTTGACCGTTGGAATAGGAAACATCTCCGACGAGAAACGAAAATTGATTGAAGTTACAGAACAATCTCTTTACAATGGTATAGAGAAAGCTGTTGAAGGGAATAGAATCGGGGATATTTCCAATGCTGTTCAAACTTATGTTGAATCTTACGGATATTCGGTTGTAAGAGATTTATGCGGACATGGGGTAGGAAAACATTTGCATGAGGATCCGCAGATTCCGAATTATGGTAAAAAAGGTACGGGAGCCCTGATAAAGAACGGAATGACCCTGGCAATTGAGCCGATGATTAACATGGGAACTTATCAGGTACATGTAGCCGAGGACGGATGGACAGTATTTACGGCCGACGAAAAGCCCTCAGCACATTATGAACATACAATAGCGATTATAGGCGGCAAGCCTGAAATTTTAAGTGTTTGTTAATTCTCAAAATAGTGATTAAGCTAAATGGCGAAGCAAGGACCGATTAAAGTTGACGGAGTTGTGACTGAAACATTACCGAACGCACACTTCAAAGTCCGTTTAGACAACGGGCATGAGATACTTGCTCACATTTCAGGTAAAATGCGGATGCACTTCATAAAAATTTTAGTCGGCGACAAGGTCGCAATAGAATTGTCCCCTTATGATTTAAACAAAGGAAGAATTACATACAGGTATAAATAACGGAGCAGCAATGAAGGTTAGATCATCTGTTAGAAAGATTTGCGAAAACTGCAAGATAATAAAAAGAAAAGGGGTTGTACGGGTTATCTGCAAAAATCCCAAACATAAACAAAGACAAGGTTAAACTTAGGAGGTTATTGATTTGGCTCGTATTGCAGGTGTTGACTTACCAAAACAGAAAAAATCATTCGTCGGTCTCACGTACATTTTTGGAATTGGTCCAAAAGCGGCGATGAGTATTCTGACGAAGGCTAATGTTAATCCGGACAAAAAAATATCGGATTTAACAGAAGAAGAAGTTGCGAAAATCCGTTCGGTAATGACTGCGGACTTCAAAGTTGAAGGAGCATTAAGGAGCGAAGTTCAGCAAAATATCAAACGGTTGATGGATATCGGGTCATATCGCGGACTCCGTCACAGACGCAGTTTGCCGGCCAGAGGCCAGCGTACGCGGACGAACTCCAGAACCCGTAAAGGTAAACGTAAAACAGTTGCCGGCAAGAAGAAAACTCCGGCTAAAAAGTAATTAACAATTTTCATCGAGGAGTAAAATTGGCAAAAGCTGTTAAAAAAACAAAGAAGAAAGTCCATGTCGACGCTGTTGGGGTTGCTCATATCAAAGCCTCTTTCAACAACGTTATTGTCTCGATAACGGATATATACGGCAACACCATATCATGGTCTTCAGCCGGAAAGAACGGTTTTAAGGGATCCAGAAAAAATACACCCTTTGCGGCTCAGGTTACAGCCGAAGCTGCAGCGAAAGAAGCTCATGATCTTGGATTAAGAAAAGTGGATGTATTTGTCAAGGGTCCCGGTGCCGGGAGAGAAGCAGCAATCCGGGCTTTAAATACAGCCGGATTGGATATACTTTCGATTAAGGATACAACTCCAATACCACATAACGGTTGCAGACCACCAAAACGCAGAAGAGTTTAATAGGAGAAACTTTAGATGGCAAGATATACTGGCCCAAGTTGCAGATTATGCAGGAGGGAAAGACAAAAATTATTCTTAAAAGGTTCGAAATGTTATTCGGAAAAATGTCCGCTGGAGAAAAAGAATTATGTTCCCGGCCAGCATGGATTGACAAGAAGAACTAAATTTTCGGAATACGGCGTTCAGCTGAGAGAAAAACAAAAAGTTAGAAGAATTTACGGATTACAAGAAGTTCAATTCCATAATTATTTTGAGAAAGCGATCCGTCAAAAAGGTGTTACGGGCGGTAACTTGATTAAGCTTCTTGAGAGAAGACTGGATAATGTAATATTCCGTCTCGGATTTGCTTCTTCAAGAAAAGCAGCCCGCCAGTTAGTTCTTCATCGACATTTTATGGTAAATAATCAAATCGTGGATGTACCGTCATTCTCTCTTGCGCCCGGTGATACCGTAACGGTGCGTGAAAAGAGCAAGAAACTCGACACAATCCATAATTCGTTGAGAAGAACTAAGGATAATGTTTACAATTGGTTGTCGATCGATAAAGCCTCCCTGTCTGGAACATTTCTTAGTGTGCCGGAAAGAGAAGACATTCCTTTGAATGCAAATGAACAATTAATTGTAGAATTATATTCTAAGTAATTTTTAATTATCAAGAGGATACTAAATGAGCTATCCATTTATAAAGATGCCCGAGAGTATCGTTCTCGACGAAGCTGCGAGCAACGAAAGATTTGGAAGATTTATCATACAGCCATTAGAGCGGGGTTTTGCCGTAACGTTGGGTAACGCATTGAGACGAGTTCTGCTTTCATCCTTGACAGGTGCCGCTATTACTGCTATAAAAATCGAGGGTGTGCTTCATGAGTTCTCCACAATTCCCGGAGTGGTTGAAGATGTTACTGAGATTATTCTAAACCTAAAAAAGGTTAGAATGAGAATCGTAAATAAGAAAACTATTGGTTGTGAGATTACACTCAATGGAGCAAAAGAATTAAAGGCTGGCGATATTCAAAAAGCCTGCCCCGATATTGAGATTCTTAATCCCGAATTGCATATAGCGCGTTTAAATTCAGAGGCAAAGCTGAACATGGAATTAAAATTCGGTATCGGCAAAGGATATGTCCCGTCAAATGAACAGAAAATACCGGAAATGACCATCGGTACAATTCCTATCGACTCCATTTTTACTCCGATAGTTAATGTTCGTTATGATGTTGAAAACGTGCGTATCGGGGAAAGAAATGATTTCGAAAAACTTTCTCTGGAAATCAATACAGACGGTTCCGTTACTCCGGAAGAAGCGCTTTCTTCGTCCTCCAAGATTTTGAAGGACCATATTCAACTTTTCATCAATTTTGATGCTGAACCTGAAATTGAAAAAGTCGAAAATGAGAAAGACGCAGAAACTGAAAGAGTTCGCAAGATCTTGATAACAAGTGTCGACGATCTCGAATTAAGTGTAAGATCGCACAATTGTTTGAAGGCAGCAAACATCAAAACATTGTCCGATCTTGTTAAACGAGATGAAAGCGAAATGCTTAAGTTCAGAAATTTCGGTAGAAAATCGCTAGCCGAACTTATTGAGATCGTTGAGAATTATGGTCTTGAATTCGGGATGGATGTTGAGAAATATTTAAAAGATAAACCAGAAAACAGCTAGTATTTCAATAAGGTTGAATAATGAGACATAGAGTTAAAGGAAGAAAGCTTAAAAGAACAGCGAGTCACCGAAAAGCAACTTTGATCGCATTGGCTACCTCATTGCTGAAACATAAGAAAATTACAACTACTGTAGCAAAAGCAAAAGAACTTCGCTCTTTTGTCGAACCGATGATCACAAAAGCAAAGAACGATTCGGTTCATGCCAGAAGATATGTCGCCGAAAAAATCAAAGATAAGGATGTTGTTAAGGATTTGTTTGGGGATATCATTACAAAGGTTGGGGAACGACCCGGGGGTTATACGCGTATAATTCTACGCGGTCAGAGAAAAGGTGACGGAGCTGAATTGGCTATAATCGAACTTGTTGATTTCAGTGGGATAATTAAACCTAAAACCCCGAAAAAGACAAAGAGTGAAACATCTGAACCGGCCGGAACTGCGGAAACAAAAACCGAAGAAGTGAAAGAAGGGAAACCGGCAAAGAAATCGGCTGCCATAGGAAAAAAAGAATCCGCTCCGAAACAGAAAAAAGAAAAAGTAACAATAAAAGAGAAAAAAACACCTAAAACAAAAGCTCCTACACCGCAGAAAAAAGGAAGCTAATTTTGTATATATATTTTTGAGTGAAAAGAGTAATCGGCTAACGATTACTCTTTTTTATTTTATGCAAAGTATTGAATTTATAAAATCGATTTACAAATTAACCGAACTACCGAAACGAACGCTTCCGGTTGTAATTCTATGCGGGCGTTCGAATGTCGGAAAATCGTCCTTTATCAATTCGATTTTCAATACCAATATAGCACAAACGTCCTCAACTCCAGGGAAAACCCGGTCTCTCAATTATTATCTGGCCGATAATAAATTTTATTTGGTTGATTTGCCCGGATTTGGATATGCTAAGGTTTCTAAAACTGAACGTTTCGCATGGCAGGATTTAATCGGCAGATATCTGTCACTCAACAACGATATTAGACTGGCAATTCATGTTATTGACAGCAGGCACGAGCCTACAGCGCTCGATTTGGAACTCAATCGTATTTTGCGCTCAAAGTCAGTCGCATATATACTGCTTCTTAACAAAGCCGATAAGCTTAAACAGTCAGAAACTTCGAAAGCGAAAAACGGCATTTCAAAAATTTTCCCTGAGATCATATACGGGGAGAACTGTTTCCTTTATTCCTCTACAAATGGAACCGGTAAAAAAGAGGTGGCAAGGCTGCTTGATGTTTTATTCGGGACATGATTATTTCTTAAATCTTTCTTATAATTGATTTTAATTTTATGTCAATTATAAGTTTATACTGATATTTTCTCATTTTATGTTAAGAGAGCCGATGGGAAACACGGAAAAGATAAAGAAGAGAATTTTTATTTTTTTATTCATCCCGATCCTAATTGTTATTCCATTCCTGACCGATGATCTTGTATTCCGGATCATATCTTCGATAGTACTGATTATTTATGTGGCCTCTATAATATTTTTACGGGATTCACTTAAAGCCCGGGATAAAACCGATAAACAAGTGGAGCCTCCCGATTTCTTTGAAGATGGGGACTCCAAATCTTCGGGAAAAGACCGCTTCGAAACAGACGATGGCGAGGATTTTAAAATCATCTCATCTCAGAAAAATATTGAGATAATAACTTCCGAAAATTTTAACTCAGGCATTCATCGAAATAAAGACTTTTTCAAACCGCCGGATTTCAAGAAAAATTTTGATAAAATCGTAAATGAAGAATTGCCGGGGGATGTCAATCAGGATGAGCAATTCGGATTTGTGCTAGAGAAGATACTGGGAATTGTTAAAGAGGTGTTTTTGGCCCATACGGCAGCTTTTTTCTGGTATAATAAAAAGCGTAAGCGATTAACACTGGAAAGATATATCTCCAGTTCCAATCAGATTTCACAGCAGAAATTTGATCTCGAAGATGATATCCTGGGCAAAATCGTACAGAAAGAGGAACCTGAGCTTCTTACTGATATTTCGAGTAATGCTGAAACTGATGTAATCCGATATTATAATACACCTCAAAGGATAAAGAGCTTTGTGGGAGTACCTCTTTTTTACGGAAAAGCCCTCACCGGAATATTAGTACTGGACTCAAAGGTTGTCGACGCATTCGGAATTGAACAGATTTATTCCTTGGGGAAAATCGTTCGGATCATTTCGGTTATTATTTCGCTGTTTGAAGAAAAATTCGTTGAATCTCAGGCCGAACAGCGGCTAAAAACACTGCTCGGTATCATAGGAAATGACCGAAAAGTTAATTCAGAGATAGAACTTTATCAAACTATCGAAAGTTCGGTTCAAACTCTAATTGATTGGGACGCATTTACTCTTGTAACCTATTATCCGGCAGAACAGAAGTTTAAAACAACAAAAATAATTAATAAAACATCCTTAAAATACGTCGGGGAGAATCTTGAGATCGATCTTTCAGGCACTTTGGTAGGCCGGTCTATACTCAGTGCGACTCCTGTAAAAATTGACGATACATCGATAGCCGAAATCCCGCGATTTGCGAAGAATGAGGATGTAAACTTCGACGGATCGTTTTTGTCGATACCTTTGACTTATGATGATCAGAATTATGGAGTGTTATGTTTTGAGAGTCTGAAGAAAAATGTTTATTCCAATAGTGAAGTGTCCTATATCCGGAATGCAACGAAGATATTTGCTTATATGCTCCATTCTTACTCAACTATAAATATCTTAAAAGGACTTTTGGCGGTTGATATTGAAACAAAAGCGTTAAACTATGATTCATTTATCGAAAGATTTACCGTTGATCTCGTAAGGAGCAAGGAACTTGGAATCCAGGGAGCTATAGCGCTAATACGGATTGATGATTTCCTCGAGCAGGAATCATTATTTGAGGGAAATCCTTTTCCGAAAGTGCTGAAATCCATAGCGCAAATTATCCGGGATGAAATGACCCCTCTCAATTTATTTGCTCGGATCAGCGAAAAAGTATTTGCGGTTTACTTTTTCAACATGACTCCCAAGGATGTCTTTTTATGGTCGGAAAAATTAAGAATTAAAATTGCCAGGAAACCTATCGCCGTTGTATCGAAACAAACTACATTTACAGTTTCAATAGGTGTCGCTTCAACATCCAATCAAACCGATGTGCAGGATATAATATTAAATGCGGAGCTCGCACTGAAAAAAGCTCTTGAAAAGGGCGGCAACACGGTAAAAAGTATCAGTTAACCCACAAGATCAAATATGAAAAACTTTTTAATAATTGTACTCGATGGGGTCGGGGCAGGGGAAATGCCCGATGCCGCTAGATATTCCGATTCCGGGAGCAATACTTTGGGAAATATGTCCAAAGTATTAGGCGGAATAAGCCTGCCCCAACTGAAAGCCTTGGGATTGGGTTTTATAACGGAAATCGAGGGAATTAAAAAACCGGAAAAACCCCTGGCTTCTTACGGAAAACTCACAGAAGTTTCAGCGGGTAAGGATTCGACTACCGGGCATTGGGAACTTGGAGGTCTAAAAGTCGATCTTGAATTCCCTTTTTATCCTGATGGTTTTAACCAGGATTTGGTTAACAGATTTCTGAAAGAAACCGGACTTGGTGGGATTCTGGGAAATTATGCCGCATCAGGAACAGAAATAATTAAAGTATTAGGTGCCGAACATGTTAAAACCGGCTATCCGATCATTTATACTTCGGCAGATTCCGTATTTCAGATTGCGGCACATGAAGAGATCATTTCTATTCCACGATTGTACGAAATCTGTAAAATCGCCCGTGAGAAAATCTTTGTGGGCAAAAATGCTGTGGGAAGAATTATTGCCAGACCGTTTGTGGGTACGGAGGGAAACTATACAAGAACAACAAACAGGAAAGATTTTTCACTTAATCCCCCGGG
>Ga0182021_10000840_pt1 | contig 34483 bp, 20 predicted proteins | sample 612E3MmetaG_FD_120493 | JGI IMG/M metagenome (GOLD analysis project Ga0182021, IMG submission 120493) | Permafrost microbial communities from Stordalen Mire, Sweden - 612E3M metaG (Illumina Assembly) | ecosystem: Environmental > Terrestrial > Soil > Wetlands > Permafrost | place: Sweden... | reverse complement strand
CCTCCGGTCAGAAGAGCGGTCATGTTTCGGTGGACGAGACGCCCGGACGGCAAGGCGCGACGAGAGCGCATACTCGACGTATGTAATCGAGGAGCAACGCAGCCGGCCGGGATGGATCGGCCGCCCAAACGTGGCCGAAATTCTGACCGGAGGCACTAGGCGCTGTCTTTCAAGAATTTCTGGATGGCGATCTGCTTGAGCCTGCGCGCTTGCAGGAAGTGCTCGACGTAGTAGAGGATCTGGTTGTCGCGAATGGACCAAACGCGAATGAGTCCTTCCCGCTTGTCGACGTTGACCTTGCGCTCCTCCACCGAGCCACCATGCGCCCAGACCTCGCGCCGGGCTTCCTCTGCGGCGGTGAAAAAGACCGGTCTTTGCTTTCCCGGCTCGCTGACCACGAAAAGCACGCGCTCGTTCCAGCCCGTGACGTCGTAGGCAAACGCGCCCACCACCTGAACCGCGACGGACCAGGCCAGGCAGACGGCAAACGCCGCAGCCCGGGCGCGGCTGCGCCGAATCTCCTCGGCCACTGGAATGGCCAAGAAGGCCAGCAAGGTGCCCGCATCCGCCAGCAAGCGCGGCCCGTAGGCCCAGCCGCCCGTCCAACCGTACCAACGTGCCACCACCAGGAACAGCGCCAGGACTGCCAGACCCACCGGTCGCAGAGCCACAAAGCGGCTGTCCCGGAACACGCGCACCAGCCCCCAGAAGGCAAACACCACCACGGGCGAGAACACCAACAGACCGCGTGAGGGGCTGATCAAGATCCCGCCCAACCCTTGCAGCAGGGATGTGTGAAACATCTGGGTGGCCGTGGCCGTTGATCCATGCGTGGCCGCTGCCGCCACCGGCAACAGCGTGAACGCCGCCGGTGCCTGCGCTGTCGCGGCGCCAACATTCACCTGCCCCAACACGATGAGCGTGCCAAACACGTGCAGGTTGTATGCCGCCAGCAGCAGGGCCACTGGCAGGCCGGCTGCCACGAAGCGAAGCAGCGCCCGTCGGTCGCAAACCAAGTAGTAGATGGCCGCAGCCGCCACCACCACCGCGGCCGTAGGCCGGCAGACAAAGGCCAGAGCGTAGCTCAGCCCCACCCAATAGGCCGCGCGCGGACGCTCCCTTTGCAGCAAGAAATACGTTCCCAGGGCGAGAAAGAACTCCATCGGGCCGTGCTGCCACAGCGCCTGGCTGCTCGAACTCCACACGCAAGTGCCCAGACCATAGGCCAGCGCCAGCCAGATTGCGGTCTTGGGCCGCAGCCACGGCAAGGCGGCCAGAAACAGCAGCACCGCGCTGGCCGCCACCGCGCAGGAAGCCGCCAGCTTGCTGGTGAACCACAGAATGTCCGCCGAGGGCCGGTCGTAGAGATCGCGGGCAAAGGGATAGACCGCGGCGACGAAGGGCACCGCGAACAGGGCCGCGCCCACGCCATACCGGTTGGCGTAGACGTTCGGGTAGCGCGTCTTCATCAAGTAGTAGTTCGCCTCCGGCTTGCTCAGATCTCCGCGCTCATACGCTCGCCGCACGGGCTCGCCGTTCAGGCTGGATCGCCAGGAGTGAAAGTGCGCGTGCCGCTCACCCTCGGGCGTCCCGAGGTGCCACTCGAACATGAAGGGATCCTCTTCGGGCGTGAAAACCAGCCTGTGCTTGCTGACCAACTTGCCCGCCAGGCGCACACTGGCTATGGGGTCGTTGCCCGGCAGGATATCGCCGTTGGCCCAATACGCGGCCAGCAGCAACAGGAAGAGCAGCGCCGCCTGCACTCGAGTGCGAGCCAGCGCCGCCCGCAGGCGATTTCCGCCAACCGCCGGGTCGCTCGCCAGCGGTCGCGAGGCCGGCTGCGCACGCCTATTTGATCGTCGGCTCACGAGAACGCCCCACGCTACCGCGCAATCGATGGCTTACCAACAGGCAGACAAATACCAGGCTACTGTAGAACAGGTAGGCGACATGCAGGGCCGCTGCGATCAACGCGAATCGGGCGCCGCCGCGTCGGAAGAAGAAGCGATAGAGATCGGCGTTGAGAACCGCCACGCCCGCGCTGGCCAGCAACACACCCAGCCCCGGCCAAATTGCTAGCCGTCCCAGCCCTAGCAACCCGAATGCCAGGACCAGCAGCGCGCACGCGAGCAGCGCCCACGCCGCCAGGGCACTCAGGCGGCTGCGCCAGTCGAGGTTGAGGTCCGAGGACAAGCGCCCCTGCCGCAGAATGAGACGCGTCCAAGGAACCGCGCGGCCAAAGATGTCGGTACGCCAGAGGCTGGCCAAGGTCCAGCGCTTGAGGTGCGTCGCCTGGATCTCGGGACACAATCGGATACGGTGGCCCGCCTGACGCAGGCGCGCGCCCAGCTCGACGTCCTCCATGCTCGTCCAGGTCTCGTCGAATCCGCGCGTGGCCCAGAACACCGCCCGCCGGACAGCGCCACAGCCGGACCAGAAGGTGCCGGCCTCGCGCGCTCCGTGCTGATGGACATAGTGGTGCAGCAGGTTTTTGTAGAGACTGGCCGGATTGCGCGCCGGAGGATGGTCGTCGTAGCAGCCGAAAACCGCCGCCACGTCGGGCTCGCCCGCGAGAAGCGCCTCCATGCGAGCGAGGGTATCCGCATGCACCGCCACGTCGGCGTCGATGAAGACCAGCACCTCGCCGGTCGCCACCTCGGCCCCACGGTTGCGCGCATGCGCCGGGCCGCGCGGGCCGGCCGAGGTGGTCAGCACGTGCGCAGCGAGAGCCGAAGCAAGCGCGGCCGAACCATCGGTCGAGCCGTCGTCGACCACGATGACCTCGTCGGGCGGGCGCGCCGAGGCCGCCAGTGCTTGCAGGCAGAGCCGCAGACCCTCGCCGCCGTTGTGGACCGGAACCACGACCGAGAGTCGCATCGACTTCTGTTCCCCTGCCGGATTCACGACGACTGATCTCCTGATGTCCCCAGGGCCGGCGAGCGCGCGCCCATCACCGCTCGCCACATGACACCCAACTCATCCGGGGTGACCCAACCAAGCAAGAGCAGTAGACCGCCATAGCACACCACGAAGGTTGCGAACAGGGCGGCGTCGATCGCGGGCGACGAGCGCAGCAACGTGAGGGGCAGAAACATCGCTCCCAGTCCCACCACTGCTACCCATCGGCGCAACGAATACCCCACCACCCGTCGCATGCGCCAGGTGAAGAACCCAGCCTGCGCGACCAGGGCGCCCAGCACGGCCAGGCTGGCGCCCCAGCTTCCCCAGCGGCCGACGAAGGATAGGCCCAGCACCCAGAAGGTCACCAGCCGCAACACCGCCGCAGCCAGGGCCACGCTTGGCCGGTCGTGCGTCAGCGCCGACAGGTTGGCCACACTGGTCAGCGACAAGGCCACCAGGCCGATGGCCAATGGGATCAGGTTCGCGGCCACCGGGCGATAGGCGCTGCCCAGCACCAGGGGCACGAGATCCTTGCCAACCAGAACGGCCGCCAGCACCACCACCACGCTCCCCAATGCCAGCCATTTCAACAGACGCTCGATCCACAAGCGCAGCGCAGCCTGGTCACCTTCCAGGCGCAGGACCGTCAGAAGCGGGGCAAAAGCCAGCGCGATCTGCGGCAGCCCCACCGCCCCGGTCAGAAAGGCCGAATAGGCCACGCCGAAGAAGCCGACCTGAGCGTAGTCGCCACACAGGGCGCGCACCATGGCCTCGCCACTGCGTTCGAACCCCGACAGGACCAAGTCGCTCACGTAGAAGATCAATCCGAAACGCAAATACGGCCACAGGCCATGCCAATCGATGCGAAAAGCCGCCCACTTCAGATAGGACCGCGCCCCGATCTTGCCCACCAACAGCACCACCAACTCGCCCAGCAACACGCCCAGGGCGGCGCCACGCAATCCACCCATCAGGTACCCGGGCAGCATGAAGGCCAAGGTCCCCCACTGCCGCAAGATATCCGCGACTCCCCAGCGCGCCGCCTGGTTGAGCCCGAGGTGGAGAGAAAAGCACAACCCCGCCGGCGCCCGCACGAACACGGCCCCGGCCAGCACAGCCATGGCCACCCAATCCAGGTCACGCAGCCAGGTGATGGTGACGACCAAGTACAGCGCCGCGACCAGCAAGCCCGCCACGATGCGAATCGCCAGCAGGCCTCCGAAAAAACTGCGCAGGCCATCTTCGTCGCTGCTCTGGCCAAAGCCGGGTACGTGGCGGCCCATGACCTGGGTGAAGCCCAGGCTGGCGGCCAGTGTGAACCAGAAACTCAGCGTCACCAAGAGCGCAACCTGGCCGTAGCCGGTCGGACCCATCAGGCGCGGAACCACCGCGGCGACCACCACCCCACCGACGGCCAGCAAGCCCCGCAGCATCAGCAGCAGGCCCACGTTGCGAACCGCAGTCTGCTCGCGCGCGATCATGGGCCTTGGCACAGCGATCCCGCCAAGTCCAAGCCTTCGCGGATCACGGCATCGAGGTTGAGGTAGCGGAACGTCCCGGTGCGACCCAAGAGATGCAGGGTTGGCCAACGGGAAAGTGCCGATTGCGCGCGCGCAATGTGTTCGGCGTAGCCCACGCGGTACACCGGGTAGGCGTGCGACACGCGCTTCACCCAGGCCTCACGCACCCGAGCGCGCGGCAGGAAACGCAAGCGATCCAGGTCGGCCAGCACCGGCTCGATCACGTCTGGGTCGGACCGGCGCCACACCTCATCGCCCTGCGAACAAAAGATCTCTACGCACAATGAAGTCTTGCCCTCGGGAACCATGCGCGGGCTCCAGTTGCCAGGTTCGTGCGTGCGTCCGAATACCAGATCGCGATCCGGGAAATAGGTCCAGCTGTCCTTGCTCACGCGCGCACCATCGACCGCCAGAAACACGCAAGCCAGGCTGCGATAGGGCAGCCCAGCGGCCAGCGTCCCGGCTTGCGCCTGGGGCAGAGGCAACAGGCCGAGCAGCACCTCCAGGGGAATCGTGGAAACCAGTCTCGCGCCGGTGACGGCCGCCTCGCCATCGGCCCCGTGGAAAGTCACCCGCCAGCCGCCCGAGGCACCGTCGGGTTCCACGCGGGTCGCCCGGCACCCCGGCCGAATGGTCGCCCGTCCGGTCTGGCGTGCCTTTTCCGCTATGCTCTCGGGCAAAACGCCGATGCCCAGCGACGGATAGAGGAACTGCGACAACAACGTCGAAGGTGCCGGCGACCGGCGCAGCAGGCTGCCCACCACCGCCGCTCGCAAGCTGGGCAGACGAATGCGCTGGGCGGCCCAGTCAGCGGAAAGCTCGGCACAAGGAAAACCCCAGACCTTCTCGGTGTAGGGCTTGAAGTAGATGTCGTACAGCGACCGACCAAAACGCCGCACGATCCAGTCTTCGAACGAAAGGTCGGGCCGCCGGCGCAGCCGCGGGGACGCCGCCCACAGGTAGCTGGCCAAGATGCGCGTAGCTTGCCAGGGATTGAAAGCAGCCAGGGCGTTGGGAAAACGCAACGGGTAGTCGACATAGCGGCCGTCGAGTCGAATGCGACTGCGTCGGGGCACCTCGGCCGCGTCGCCATCCAACACCTCCAGCACCCACTGCGTGATTTCGGGCCAACGGCTGTGAAAGCGGTGACCGCCGATGTCGAAGCGGAAGTCGCCGAAACGCAAGGTGCGCGCCAGGCCGCCGACCTGGTCTTCGCTCTCCAGCAGCACGACGCGCCGGCCGCGCCGACTCGCTTCCAGCGCGAACGTCACACCCGCCACTCCCCCGCCGAGGATGACGAAATCGTGATTGTGGTCGGATGGCAAGCTTCGGCTGCTCCCTGCGCGCCGCGCTCGGAGGGCACGGGCGGCTCAACTTCACTTGTTGCCGCGTCGCCGTCAAGTGGGACATGGATATCGAACGCGGTATGCTTGGGGTGTGGGAAGGGGACGGCGACCCATGAAGAAGATTGAGGATGTCACGGCAGCCGGCGAGCCATTGCCTTCCATCTCGCGGCGCATTTGGGAACTTCGCTATCGACAAGAAGGCAGTGAGGCCACCCTGGCCGACAGCTTTCGTCGGGTGGCGCGGGCGGTGGCCCAGCCCGAATCCGATCCTGAGTGGGCGGGCCGATTCGAGGGACTGCTGGGCCAGGGATTCTTGCCTGGCGGGCGCATCCTGGCTGGTGCCGGCACTTCCCGGCGCGTGACCCTATTCAACTGCTTCGTCATGGGCGTGGTGCAGGATTCAATGGAAGGGATTTTCTCCGCCTTGCAGGAAAGTGCGATCACCTTGCAACAGGGCGGTGGCGTGGGCACCGACTTCTCCACCTTGCGGCCGCGCGGGGCGCGCGCGCGGTCCACGGGGCAGGTGGCCACCGGGCCAGTGTCCTTCATGCGCGTGTGGGACACCATGTGCGCCACTTTGCAGAACACCAGCGAGCGGCGGGGCGCCATGATGGCCACTCTGCGCTGCGATCATCCGGACATCGAAGAGTACATCGATGCCAAACGCGGCGGCGGCGCGCTGGCCAGCTTCAACCTATCGGTGCAGGTCAGCGACGAATTCATGGCCGCGGTGGCTGCTGACCGCGATTTCGCCCTGGTCTTTCCTGCCGATGGTCTCGCCGACGGCGAGCCGGGCGCCCCGGTCGAGATGCGGGCATGGACGGGCAGCAATGGGGCGGTGGCCTGTCGGGTGTGGCGCCGCGTGCGCGCGCGCGAGCTGTGGCAGCGCATCGTGCGCGCTGCCTACCAGAGTGGCGAGCCCGGGGTGATCTTCGTCGACCGCGTGAACCAGGGAAACAACCTGTGGTACCGCGAGCGCATCACCGCGACCAATCCCTGCGGCGAGCTTCCCCTGCCCCCCTACGGCGCCTGCAACCTGGGCTCGCTCATCCTGCCGCGTTTCGTGCGCGAGCCGTTCACGCCCCGGGCGGTCTTTGATTTCGACGTGCTGGCGGCCACCGCCGCCCTGGCCGTGCGTTTTCTCGACGACGTGATCGATGTCTCCCACTTTCCCTTGCCCGAGCAGGCCGCCGAAGCGCGCGCCACGCGACGGCTAGGGCTGGGCGTGACCGGTCTGGCCGACGCCCTGTTGATGCTGGGAAAGCGCTACGACAGCGAGGAGGCACGTCAGGCCGCGGCCGCCATCATGCGCACCGTGGCCCACGCCGCCTATCGCGCGTCCATCGATCTGGCGCGCGAACGTGGTTCCTTCCCGGCGCTCGACCCGGATCGCTTCTTGCTGTCGCCTTTCGTGGCGGCCTTGCCCGAGCACCTGCAAATGCTCATCCGCAGCGACGGGATTCGCAACGGCCACCTGCTCGCGGTGGCGCCCGCCGGCACCATCAGCCTGCTGGCCGGCAACGTGTCGAGCGGCATCGAGCCCATCTTCCGGCCGCGCTACCAGCGTGTGGTGCAGCGACTCGACGGCCCGCCCGAGACGTTGGAGCTCACCGACTATGCCGTCGCGCTGTTTGAATCACTGGCCGGCTTCGACGCCGGTCCACCTGACGCGATGGTCGACACCTCGAGCATGGCGCCCGAAGCGCACCTGGACATGCAAGCCGCTCTGCAGCCGTACGTCGACGCGGCCATCTCCAAGACCGTGAATCTTCCAGAAGGCTACGGCTTCGAGGGCGTGCTCGGCCTGTTCGAGCGCGCTCATGCGGTGGGGCTGAAGGGCCTCACCGTGTTCCCGGCCAACAGCCCCATGGGCCGAGTTCTGCTGGCCGACAGCGGGGCCGCCTGCGACGGGATTGCGTGCCAGTGAGAACGCAGGGAAGATGTTGGTCAAGGTCATCGGCATCGACCGCGCATCCGGCAAGGTCCGTCTGTCGCGCCGAGAGGCGCTGGGCAAGACGCTGGAGGTGGTACACAACCTGAAAGCCGGGTTTTCGACGTAGCTAGCTGTTTCACACAGAGGGCACAGAGGACACAGAGGCCGGAGGGGAAGGGGTTCGGATCGGACAGGGGCGCCAAACCCCTTGCTTGCATCCGGCGGCGTGCGCACGCTCGGCAATGGGACGTAGGACGGCGGTGCGATCACTAGGTATCAGGCGTTCCGCTGTCAATCGCACGTCACTCAGGAGTACCGTGTGGGCTCGGGAGTCACTGATGCCGAGAAAGAAACGTAAAGCGGAGCCGGAACCTCGCACCCTCTTACTGTTTCAGGGTAGCAGGTCGGGGCGGTGGTACGTGCACCTCAACAACCCTTCCGACATTTCTCGTCGAATCGGCCCAGTCGTAGTCGACCACGTTCCCGTCCCACTCCGGCAGGTTCGTCTCTGCGCCCAGTTCCAGCCCCTGATCCGCCGCCCGCTCGCGCCGGAACACGACCGCATCTTCGACGATCTCCCGGGGCGGCTCGGGCGGGAGCGCCTAGCCGCCGGGCGCGGTGAAGGCCAGCGCACCGTCGGCATCGAGTTGCACGCTCCACCCGCATCCCACCAAGCGCTCAACATATGGGAGCGCCGACGACAGCAATCCTCAGATCGGGTCTCGCCAGTTCTCGACGCTGAGTCCGAAGGGCACGAGGCGCTGGTAGTGGGCCACGTTGGCGCTTGCCAAGATCACGTTGTTGGCGATGGCAGTTGCCGCAATCAGAACGTCAGCAACACCAATCGTCGTCCCAGTCCGCAAGAGCGCTCCGGCTATCTCGCCGCCGATCCGCGCGGACTTGTCGTCGAATGCAAGCACCTCTGCGTTCTGCGCCCATGCGAGAAACTGCGCTGCGCGATCGATTTGCTGCGCCTGATGCCGTCCGCGCACTACTTCGAACACCGTCACCGCCGATAGCGTGAGGCGAGCGTGTTCGCTGATGTAGGCTTGCGCTCGGCGAAGCACGTTGCCGTTCTGGCCGCGCAGGAAATCCGACAGGATGTCCGTATCAAGCAGGGTTCGGTTCATCGCCGCTGCGCCAAATATCCGTCGCCCGCAAACGCTCCAGGGTGGACTGGAACGCCTGGAAATCGGATTCGCTCTCGTCCGCCCAAATCGCCGACGGTGCGGCCGCGTGCGGGGCGGTTGCGTCCGACGCCATGTCGTGAACCACCTGCTCGACCACGCGCAGCCGATCCGCCGGGGGAAGCGTTCGGAGTTCTTCGAGAATGTGTTGCGCCGTTACAGCCATCGGACGACCTCTTGACCTAAACTATAGCCCATTCTGAGCTTTCTGGCCGGCACCTGGGTCATGCATCGAGAATCGCTGCAGGCGCATCGTCCCTCGCCACTGCCGCCCTCACCTCAAAAACTGCCCCGGAAACGCGCCAACATGATCCCGTCCCGCCGCGCCCATGCCGCCCATCAGGCTGGTCTCGCCGCCGTGGAGCCAGTTGGCGCAGGTGGTGACCGTACAGGAAGCGCGTGTTGCTGCAGCCGGAAAAGCGGGGCTGGGAATTGCGGCGACTTCTCGCTACGCTGCGCCCCGTGGGAGGGTCATCATGAAAGGAAGTCGATGGGTGTCTGGCACCACGCTGGCGATTGGACTAGCGTTTCTCGGTTGCGGAAGGAGCGCGAGCCGACCCCGGACGCATCTGTCGAGCGTTCCGGCGCCGACAGCGGCCCCAGCAACATCGACAGCGGCGTGCGGGATTTGGTGGTCGCCGAAAGTGGGGGTCGCGACGCCTCTCTCGACTTCGCGAGCCCAGATGTTTTCGCCACTCCGGAGGCTCCCCCGGACATGCTCGCAAGTGGACAGGACAGCGGCGTGGTCGATGCGCCAGTTGCCGACTCTGCCGTTGCGGATTCTCCCCGGGACATGGCCGCGGGGAAAGAGGACGGCGGCGTGGATGGGGTCATTTCCGGCGACGACGCCGGGTGTGCGGCCGGCTACCATGACGGCGGGGATGGGTGCGTCCCCAGGGCCGGGGTGGTGTGGACCAGGGCCAGCGTGACAGCGACGAGTCTTTGGTGTTCTGTGGCGTCGTCAGCGGACGGGACGAAGCTCGTCGCCGCCGCCTGCGGCGGGTATCTCTACACGTCAGGGGACTCCGGGGCGACCTGGATGCAGACCGGTACGTCGCTGGGTGCGCAGAACTGGGCGTCGGTGGCGTCGTCATCGAACGGCACGAAACTGGTCGCCGTGGCCTGGCCCGCCTGAGCAGCAAGGTAGCTGGACGCAGCAGCCAGGTAGCCCACTGGGGTACTGGCAGTCAGTGACGTCGTCAGCGGACGGCACCAAGCCGGTCGCCGTGGCCCACGGCTACATCCACACGTCTGCGGACTCCGGAGCGATCTGGACGGAGACAGGCACCCCGCAGTGGTGGATGTCGGTGGCGTCGTCAGCAGACGGCACCAAACTGGTCGCCGCAGCCCACGACGGATATCTTTATGAGTCTGCGGACTCCGGGGCGACCTGGGCGCAGACGGGCACCTCGCAATCGTGGATGTCCGTGGCATCGTCATAGGATGGCAAGAACCTGGTCGCCGCGGCCTGCGATTGGAATAGCAGCAGTGGCTACGTCTACACATCAGGGGACGCCGGGGCGACCTGGACACAGCAGACCGGCAGCACCTCGCAGTGCTGGCAGTCGGTGGCGTCCTCAGCCGACGCACGAGGCTCGTCGCCCGGGGCAATCCAGGCTACCTCTTCACCTCCTCCGGCCCTGTGCCATGACCTCGCCGGCCAGGGCGCGCGCCTGAGCTACTACTTCCGCTTGCCCTTCTTGCCCTTCTTGGCCTTCTTGCCCTTGGTCTTGGCTGGCTTCTTCTCCTCGGCCTTGGCAGCAGCCTCCTTGCATTCGTCCACCGCTTTCTCCGCCGCCTCTAGATTCTTCTCAGTGGCAGCCAGCTTAGCCTTCGAAGCGGTGAACTCATTGTTCATGGCCTCCGCCGACTTCAGAATCTCGGCCTTGGCAGCGGTCGCCTTGCCGAGAGCCTCCTGGCAGACTTTGTCCTCGCAACCCGTGGCAGCCAGTGCCCCACCAAGAACCAGCAGCGAAAGCAACCCCATCGTTCGAGTCATGGTCATCTCCTTGTCGAAGAGGGCAGCGGGTAGGAAGCTCCCACCCACCGAAACTGCCTTTCTACTGGCTGCCCGCGAATCCTGTCAACGAAACTAGTAGGACCGCCGGTGTCGAGGGTATAGGTACTAACCACGATTCTCTCGGGACTTGACGGCGGCCGGCGCGATCCGGAATCTCACCACAGAGGCCACAGAGGCCACAGAGGCCGGAGGGAAAGGGGTTCGGATCCGGATCCTAACCCTTCCTTCCTTCCTTCCGATCCGTCTCTGTGATCTCTGTGCTCTCTGTGGTGGAATCCGGGGCAGACCTGCGGAAAATTGTGACAAGCGCGTAGTCGCGTCGGGCGCGCCGGCGCGGGTCTTGCTAGGTTGTGAGCCATGGCAGCCATCGATTCTCTGCTCGCGCTGATTGACGCGCAGAAGGCGACCGGGATCGTGTTGCGGGCGCGCGAGCCGCCGGTGCTCATCGGTGCCCAGGGCCGCGGCCTGACCATGCCCCCGCTCGCCCCGCAGATACTCGAGACTTTCGCGGCCGAGGCGCTCGCCCCGGCCGATCTTGACCGGCTGCGCGCTTCCGGCGCTTGCGACGCCGTGTACCGCTCCGAACGCCACGGCGTCTTTGCCGTGGAGGCGCGCGGGGACGCTGACAAGCTGTCACTGAAGCTGCGCCGCACAGGTGATGTTCTGGCAAAGCCGGCGCCGCCCGCCCCGGTCAGCCCGCGACCCGCCGATGCGCGCGTTGCAACGGCGAGCGCAACAGTGACCACGCCAGCCGTCAGTCCGTCCGCCGGCACAGTCGCAGCCACGTCGTCCCGCCTGGCGGGCTTGATCGCCCGCGCTATCGATGAAACCGTGTCGGACGTCATCGTGTCCGCAGGGCAGCCCCTGTGGATTCGCACGGCCAATGGCCTGGCGGCGTCGGGGGACACCATCGACCAGCAAGAAATCCTGGGGTTCGTCGACTCGTTGCTCGATGCACGACGTCGCCGCTGTCTCGACGAGAGCGGCAGCGTGGATTTGGCCTGGGAGGCACCTGCCCTCGACGCCGAAGGACCGCAGCGACTGCGGGTCAACGTCTTCAGGCAGGCGCACGGCCTGGCTTTGGCGCTGCGGCCGGTGAATCGCCACGCCCCTAGCCTGGCCGAACTGAACCTGCCTGACAGCGTCGGCGCGCTGGGAAATCTTACCGGCGGCATGGTGCTGCTCGTGGGGCCCACCGGTTGCGGCAAGTCAACCACGCTGGCCGCCATCGTGGAACTGGTGAACCGAACCCGCGCCCGCCACGTCATCACCCTGGAAGATCCCATCGAGTTCGTGTACCAGCCCCGGCGCTGCTTGATTCATCAGCGCGAAGTCGGCACCCACGTGGAAAGCTTTGCCGTCGGGCTGCGCGCGGCCTTGCGCGAGTGTCCTGACATCATCCTGGTGGGCGAGATGCGCGATCGCGAGACCGTGGCCCTGGCCTTGACCGCAGCCGAGACCGGGCATCTGGTGCTGTCGACTTTGCACAGTGGCAGCGCGGCCATGGCCATCGACCGCATCGTGGACATCTTTCCCGAACATCAGCAGGCGCAGATCCGGCTGCAAGTGGCTGGCTCGCTGCGCGCGGTGGTCACCCAGCAGCTGCTGGAAGGCGTTCTGCCTGGCACGCGCTATCCCGCGCTGGAAATCCTCATGGTCAACTACGCGGTCGGGGCGCTCATTCGCGAGGGCAAGACCCACCAGTTGACCACGCAAATCCAGACCGGCCGCGACGACGGGATGGTGGCCATGGACGCGTCGCTGCTCGATCTGGTGCGCGCCGGGCGCATCAGCCGCGAAATCGCGGTGGCCGCTGCCCGCGATCCGGTCGAGCTGCAGCGCCGTGTGCGCGAAGGGCGCTGAGCAAGCGATTTCTCGCGTACCAATTCAAATCGCGGCCAGCAGGTGTTCCAGGTCGGTCACGAAAACGCGGCTGCCCGCCGATGTGCTTACGAGTGGCGAGAAGCCTCGGGGCCTGTGGAAACCCGTGGCCGCGCTCTTCGGCTGAGATAGCGCAGTGCTACATCCAGCTACTTGGGCCGTCCATTTCGGTGAAGGTTGTAGAGCATGCCACCGGCCGGCGCAGAAGGGTCGCGCACACCTTCCTCTATAGCAACCACGACGCGGGCACCGCCGATTTCCGATACCGCCCTTTCAATCTTTGCACTCTTCGCATCCAAGAACTCGACAACCAGAAGCGTCGGCCCTCGCCAGACAAGGTTTGTCCCATAGGCGGTTTCGTTACGCGTCGCTCCGTCCAAAACCGCGACGCGATTCGGAGCGGCCGGGGCGCTTCCGCTGGCCACTAGGTGAACACCGTACCTGAACGACGTTGTTGCGCCTCCGTTCGTCTCAACCAGGACGGCGTCGATCTTGCCGGACGGGGATTGGACTCTTGCAACCTCATCATACGAGGCACAGCCTCCGACGCCTGTCGGGAGAGCCAGCAGGCACGCGAGCCCAAGCGCAGCTGTTCGAGTAGCCATCCATTGCCTCTCAGTCAGTCTCATAGAACAAAAGGCCGGGCTCCAACTCCTCAACCGTCACATACCGTCGACCATCCTTAGCTTTCTCTCCAGATCTCGGCGTGCGGCTGCGCCTATCCTTCGTGAGGAAGAGGAGGCCACTTTCGCTCTCGCCAATACCTACGCGCACGACTCGAATGCCAGCTTCGTCCCGAACCACCGCCGCCAGGGAAAGTTCCTTCACGCCCCGCAAGAAAGACGAGAAGGCGGCGTCCGAGATTCCCAGGCGGCTCAAGTAGACCCCCAGCCCTTCCAGTCGTACCCAGTGGTCCGAAGGTACGAAACCCATCACTTCGCTCGGTTTCGTCTCGACGACTTGCCCCATCATCACGAACACGTTGTTGATCCTATACTCGCCCACGATTCCCCACTGGCTCACCAGATCAACCGCGCTCATTTCTTGAAACGCGCTTACCGTCTTCTTTATCTTGCGAAGCCCGCTGAACAACTCCTCTCTGCGCCCTGACGTGCAGGCCGGCCCGCAGTGGAAGCTTCTCGACAGGACGGCAGCGTCTACTTTGCAAATTGCGCCAACCATTCCAAGGTACAAGCTCCGAAGAACACTCGCCTCATCCGGCGTCCCCTTGGACACAGTCAAGTCCATTGGACCAAAAGGAACCACCGCGTGTCGAAAAGCCTTCTCGTCCCCTGTGATAGTCCCACAATACCCGTGAACGTGCGGGCCCAGCAGCCGAAACTCCTCCTGGGCGCGCGGAATGGGAAAATCACCCGAATGGACACCAGCCCAGAGGCTCGTCACAAGCGCTGCGCCAAGCATTCCCGCCATCATAGCATACCCCTCCTACGGTTCTGAAGCGCGCATCTCATACAGACGCGCCCCCTGATGCACCCAGAACTGGTCAACAGGATCGTCGCCGAACGGTCCGTGTGTATCCAGCGGGCCGCCAAACGCTGGGTCAGACGTCCCGCTCTGGATCTGCACGGCTCCTGCGGCCCGCAGCAAGACTTGCTCAGGAACCCCTAGCGCTCGCCCCACGGCGCCGTAGTTCATATTTCCGAACTCCTCATACTGGCGCCCCATCTGCTTGTAGTCCATCGGCCCGCCGGTGTGGACCTGCTGCGCAAACCAAATGAGATCTCCGAAGTGCTGCCGGCCCAGTTCGATGTTGGCGGCCATGCTCACACCTCGTGGTTCCGCCCTCGGCATCAGAATACCGTTGGGAATCTGGGCAGCAAGAGCGTGAAGTTTGGCCACTTCCGCCCATGCGTCTCGTGCCGCCGCTGACGGCCCAACGCCGTTCCCCCCTCCCCGGCTCGTGGCGGCCGACATGCCTTGCACCGGTGTTGACCTCGATGGGCCGTTCACGGTGACGGTGTTGTTTGGGCCGTCGGCGACCTGCGCGCGGTTGAAGTCGACCGTGAGCTTGTTGCTGTTGTCAGGCCTGTATTCGTACTGATCCTGGTAGACTCCCATCGGGAGGGTCTGGACGAAGCCCCCTTTCAGTGGGACATCCACCCAGGTGTCGTTGTCGCGCTGTACGCCGCCGCCCGGCCAGCGTCTCTGCATGCCGCAGAATCCGCCAGCGCCGCACATCTCGACCCCATTCTGCCCGGGCGTCCAGGTGGACGAGTCGTAGGGACTGAACCCGATACCGCCCGTGCGCGTGTCTGCCACCACCTGTTCATCGTCGAAGGAGATACGCGTGCGCCTGTCCGCAACCACCTGGTGATCACCGAAAACCATCACAAGATCGGAATGGACCTGTTCATCGTCGTACTCGAAGACCGCCCCATTCTTGGAAGGGAGCTTGTCGCCTTCCGAGTACAATTGCCCACCGTAGTCGACCGGTTCAAATCCCGTCGGGTCCGTGTATGTCAGCGGATTGTTCAGGGCGTACGAGTACCGTCCGAGGCCAATTGACGACATCGGATTCGGCAGGAAGGGATCGGGGGTCAGGAAGTGGCCGACCCTGGGATTGTAGATACGGCCGCGCATGTTGATCAGGCCGGTTTCCGAGTCCTCCTCGTGGCCGGTGAAGCCAAGGTGCACGTCGCCGCTCATCAACGCCCCGCCTGGGAAGGCCTTGGGCAAGTTCAAATCGGTCGGACCGCCGAAAGGATCGTACTTGCGCGCCTGCCCGACCAGCTTCCCGCTGTCGTCGGTCACTGTCTCGGATGAGCCAAGCACGTCACCGTGGATATACTGGACTTGCTCACTGTTGTCCGCTTCCTTGCGCAGCACCTGCCCGATCCGTCGCCCAGCCGCATTCAGGTACAGCACGTGGCTCCTCGACCCCGCGTCCCCGCGGCGTTCGTACAGGGCACCCACGTAGACCGTCGTGCCCGTGTTGCCAGAACTCCGTTTGAGCACGCGCGTGCCCGAGGCATCGTACTTGTAGCTGGTCGTCACGCTGCCGGTGATCTGCTTGGGCAGGTTGAAGACCGTGTAGTCGATGATTCCCTCGGGCGACTTGGTCTGATTGCCTTTCGTATCGTACTCGTACGAGCCCCAGGCCGAGCCGGTCACCGCGTGCGGTCCCGCATTCACTCCGCTGTGCTCGAATGTCAGGTCCTCTGTCTCACCTTTGCTGCCCAGCAGCGAGCGACCGGTCAGGTTGCCTATGTCGTCGTGACTGTAGGTCACCTTCCAGCCGAGCGAACCAATCTCTTGCCAGGTCTGCAGCCGGTCGAGCGCATCGTAATCGAAATGCTCAAGAACGCCTGTCAGTGAGTCTGTCCTGTCCGACAGATTCAAGTTGGCATCGTAGGCAAATCCCAGCGATTGGACTGTGACATCTCCGCTCTTGGTTGTAATGCCGGTCACCACGCCGCGATCTTCGTCGATGCCGTATTGGGTGGTGGTTACCTTGTTGCCGAACTCCTCCAGCTTGAGCCGCCCAGCCGCATCGCGATCATCGGCTTTCCAGAACAGCCGCGCCTGCGCCCCGGCCGACGGGACATCCGTCAAGGAAAGCAGATCCCCGTTGCCAGCGTACTGGTACTCGGTCTTGAAGCGCGTCCAGCCTGGCGTATCAGGGTAGGTCACGGTGTATAGGCGCCCGAACCCATCGTAGGTCTGCTCGCCCGTGTAGAATTCGTCCTCAATCTCCCAAGTCGCACTGGTCGGCCGAGAAAGGGTGTCATAGGCCATGGTTCGGATGACCCGATCCGCGGATGTTGTCGCCGCCAACGCGCCCAGGCCGTTGGCAGCGCTATCCCAGACCAGCTTGGTCGTGCCATCTGGCGAGACAGCACCGGTCGGTCGACCATCGGCGTCGTGAGACAGTGTCGTCTTTCCTTTCGGATCTTCCTCTGAGAGCAGGTCCCCGAAGGCGCTGTACGTGTACTTTCGCCAACCCGCATCGGGATCGGTCATGTTGGTCTTGCGGCCCAGGTCATCGTACGTCGACCAGATGTTGTTTCCTTTCGCGTCCTGGATTCTGCGTATCACTCCGAACGGTCCAATCTGGTAGGTCACAGGGATCTCCCTTGCCCCACCTGGGTCTGACGCCGCTGTCCACTGCTTACTCTTCACCACCCGCCCGAGCTCGTCCGCTGCGACGTATGACTTGTTTCCCTTGCGGTCATAGGTCGTGGTCTCTAGTCCCTCGTATTCGAATCGGCTGAACGTGGCGTCTGGATCGGTCACGGTCTTGATCCGACCGGCGAAATCGTAGGTTGCCACGGTAAACCTGTCCGGGGCAGGATCATCGTCGAACCTGGGGATTGACAGGCGCGCCAGTTTCCCGGGGAATCGAGCGTCGTAGCTGGCTGTTACCACACTGGTCTTGCCGTTGGCGGTGGCCCAGCTACCCCGTACGGCGCGGCCCAGCGAATCATAAACCACCGATGATCTTCCGCCGGAAACGCGAGATCGATCGATCTCGAAGACGCCGCCGGTGGACGGAACCTTGTAGCTGGTGCTGACGTCATCGCGGCTTGGCGGACTGGCAACTCGAATCCTGCCGAAACCGTCATAAGTCCAGGTTGTAGTGAGACCGTTCTGGTCCAGCTGCCAGACAGGAAGGTTCAGGCCTGTGTGAAAGGCCGTGCGGGTCACGAACCCGGCCGGATCAGTAACGACAACAGGGCGACTGCTTTCAATCGCGTCGTACTGAATCGTGGTCATGCGCTGCTCACCGGTCAAATCAACCGCGGTGATAGTCACGGGCAAGCCCAGCGGGTTTCTGGTGTACGTTATGTCAAGTCGCTGGCTGGCGTCGCCACCCGGCTGCACCGTGGCCGTCTTGAGTAGGCGCGCCGGCCCACCGTCATATGTCCAGGATTTCGCCCGCGACATCGACTCACCACTGCTCTTGCTCACCCATGTCCGCGATGTTGGAGGGGAGAGAATCCAATTCGCAGTGTCGTTGAGGTAGGAGGATTGGGTGGAGTCGAACGTGCTGCTACCGTCCCGTTCGCGATAGGAAACGTTGCCATACGAATCGTATTGCATGCTCTCGGAAATCTGCCGGACCGTTGTCTCCACGCCTGAGCCAGAGGCAGTTTCGCTCTCATGGTAGAGTACACTCTGTAGTCCAATGGCGTAAGTCTGTCCCGCCTGGAGTATGTTCCCAGCGATTACGCCATACGACATCTCGGACTTGGAGGTGAGTATCCTGCCATCGTCAAGCGTGACTGTGTCAGTTACCCTGGAAGGTCGCCCGACAAACGGATAGGACGTGCCCCAACGGGAGTAGTTTTCTGTCCTGACGAGACGATTCCCATTTGTCTGCTTGTCAGTTGTTGACTGTTCCGTGAAGCCAAGCCAGCCGCGGCCGAGGACGTCTATATGTGCCGACGAATAGCCGTAGTCGAAAAGGGCTGGCGAGCCGTTGCCCGCGCCAGGGTCGACCTTGTGTTCGGACACCACCCAGAGTCCCCGCTTCGGACAGCGGACCGGATAGTTGCATCCTGGCGACAGGCTGCTCGTCTCCTTCCAAGGAGAATACGTCACAGACGTGCTTGCGCCGGTTGCGCTGTGGAAAGCCGTTATCATGTCGGCCTTCTTCCCGTCGTGCATATGCACTTCGAGGTACTCTCCGTTTTGCATCACAAAATCAGTGAGCCCGTCGCCATTCAGGTCGATGGCGCGGAACAGTTTGCCATCTCCGGCCCCTCCCCAATTGATCACCTCCCCGGCTTCGGAAATAGTCGTTGGTGAGGACAATCCCTTCCCATTCGATAAGAACGCCCGCAGGGGACCTGCATCTGGAGACACCCCAGCCGGGGCCGAAACGATGTCGTCGCGGCCATCCTGGTTGACGTCCATGACGATGAAACGGTCGTTGCCGCCGGCTCCCGCAGAAATCATTTGTCCAACGGCAATCGGGGTCGCAAAGTTTGCAGTGCCGCCAAGCATCCCGTTCCCGGTGTTCACGAAATAGGCGGAAGACTCGGATAGGGAATCTGTGACAGGGTATTCCACGGCGTCTGCCACACCGTCGGCGTTTAGGTCGAGCAGGACTTTCCCCATCCCGTCGTTTCCGGAACGCGCCACCCACGGCACGGTCGAGGCACCGGACTCGACATTGTTGTTTGAAAGGCTCGCCCATAGGTAGCGTGTGTCATTGGTGTCTCCGCCGCGGAAGAGAATCGATGTTCGTCCGCTGCCGTCGAGATCACCTACATAGTTGTTGTATTGACTGAGCGCTGCGGAGCCGCCCAATTGCGAATATGGCCCTAGAACGCCTCCAACGATCTTCCGGTACGCCCACCTCCAGTCCGGATACTGCGGGCTTGCGTAGTTCACTGCCCGAATAAGTTCGGGCAACCCATCCCCATCTAGATCGGCCACGTAGACATACGGCCCTACATCCGGAATCTCGTTGCCATCATCCGGGATGAGATTGAAATTCGTCCCATCGTACTTGTAGTAACGAAGCCAGGACATTCCCTTCTCGACTTGACGGACAACCAACTCGGCCTTCCCATCACCGTCGATATCCATTGGCGTGACGTCGTCCAGCGAGGGAGGGGTGCTGCCGGTGGTGATGCCGGTCTCGTCATTATAGGAGGCGTCAAATACCACTTCGAGAGTTCCAGTCACGATGTTGATTCCCTCGCTGGCGTGGCCGTACTTCAGCGTCGTTCCCGTCATGTAGAGCAGATCGGGAAGGCCATCGCCATCGATGTCCGCAAACTTCAAGGAACCGCCGAGGTTCTCTTTCTCCGGAAGGTAGAGGCCAGCGCCACTTCTGAAGGCTGAGCTTCCGACCTCCCAGTCAAAGGTGGCCGCCGGCTTGCACACGCCCTTCGCGTCGCACTCCGTCACAGAAGAGAGAAGGCTGTTCCCGGTCACGCTGTGGTTCTTGTAGTCGAGCAAGTACTTGAACAGCGTGCCTATAGAATTGGGCGCCGGACCGCGGACCTCGATGATCTTGAGCAGGCGGCTAGACTTGAGCTGATAGCCGGAGACCCAGGAGTCCGATGGATCGGGCCTGTCCACGTACGTGAGAACCACTTGGCGCAGCGCTGGCAGCAGCCTCCACCCAAATGGCGTGACGAAGCTGGTGTAGCTGAACGTCTTGGGTAGCATCTCCTCTCCGTCGCCCGTGTAGTCGATGGTCATCGTGTTGCCGACTGAGTCGACGACCTTCGAGAGGAGCCACGCGTACCTGACCGTGGCATAGGTGGCCCAGGTTGGGTCAAACTTGGCGTGGTTGGCAACCACCGTGGCGCGATTCCCCTCCATCAGGGTGTCGTATGTCAGCTTCCTGCCGTCGCCGTACTCCACGAGAAACGAGGTGGGACCGAGTGCGTCTTTTTGGCTCACGCTGATGCGCACGAACGGATCGCGCTCAGTTCGATATTCGGTCACGCCGCTTCCCGGAAGCGTCTTGTCTGGAGAAGCCACCAGGTACTCCCCATCGAGGCAAAAACGATCAGAGTCATCAAACTGGACGGCGCGTGCTTCCCCGTCAACCGCGTGGATCTTCCGGCACCGGGCAATCTGGGAGAAACCGCCGGCGAGGCTCCAGCCAACGCCGATCATTCCGTTGCCGCCCTGGCTGTTGTACTGCAGGGCCAGCTTGGGGCCCATTCCGGCCCGGCCCTCAGGCACATTCAACGGGAGAACATAGGTCGCGGCACCGTCGGCGTTGACCGCAAAACGGCCGGATAGTGGGCCAGCCGCCATTCCTTTGCTGTCGACCTCGGTGTCCACCACCGAAAGAGTCGCCAGATCCCCGGGATCCAGTGGTCGAAGCGGCGCACGGTCCCCACCGCCGAGATCCGCTGCATCGCCCTGCGGCGTGAGGACGACTGGGCAAATTGGTGTGGAGTCCTGATGCGCCTCCGCCACGCTACTGCCGATCTGCCACGACACGTTCCCGCCCGACAGCGCGGCAACCAATACGCCTCGGTGTTCTCCCGGGGCGAACCAAGTGGGTGGCACCGCGACGCTTGCTGGAGTCATAACGTTTTCCGCTCCCAGTGGCACGTGGATATTCCCCCCTGTTCCGTTCACGTACCCAAACACCGCGAAGGTGACTCCAGTCGCATCTATCGCGAGGCAGTTAAACACTGGGTTGACGCTACTGGGGGCGCCCCCGCCGAGGCATACGCCTTGCTGGCAAATGCCCGCATTGCCCTGGCCGCAGCTTGCGCCGTCTTCCTTGCTCGGATTCGAGCAATTCCCTGTGGCTGGATCGCATACTCCCTTGTCATGGCAGGCGTCGGGCTCCGGACAGTTGGGGTTGAAACACTTCTCAACCTGGCAATCCATCGTGCAGCCGTCACCCGGGACGTTGTTGCCGTCGTCGCATTGCTCACCCGGTTCCTTCACACCATTGCCGCAGATCGGGACCTGGCCGCACAGACTGCCCGCTACTTGCGTGGGCGCCTGATGGGTGTCGGTTGTCCCGTCTCCGATCTCGCCTTCACCGTTCCAGCCCCAACACCACAAGCTGCCATCTTGTCGCCTGCCGCAGGTATGCACGTTGCCCGCCGCGACCTGTGCCCATGCCTGGCCCGGAACGCGCGCAGGTGCCAGCCGATTGGTCAAAGTTCCATCCCCGATTTGCCCTTGCTCGTTGTCGCCCCAGCACCACAGCGTCCCGTCGCTCTCGACGCCACAGGTATGCAGGTTGCCGCCTGACATGTTCGTCCAGGTCGCGCTGCCGACCTGCACTGGTGTCACGCTACCAGCGGTCGAGCCTGTCCCGAGCTGACCGGCACTATTCTCGCCCCAGCACCACAGACTCCCGTCCAGTTTCACGCCGCAGGTGTGGAAAGATCCCGTGGCCACGCCCACGGATACGCTCTGCCAATCCGTCCCCCCGATCTGCACCGGCGTCAGGCTGTCGTCGGTTCCGCCGTTGCCCACTTCGCCCGCTGAATTCCCGCCCCAGCACCATAGGGTCTGGTCAGCCTTGATTCCGCATGTGTGCCAAGCGCCCGCGGCGACCGAGACCCAGCCCATCCCAACCACTTCAACAGGCACCAAGCTGTTGTCCTGCGTGCCATTGCCCAGACCACCATGCGCATTGTCCCCCCAACACCACAGACTCCCATTCTGCTGCACGCCGCAGGTATACTGCAGGCCAGCCTGGACCATCACCCAGTCTTGTCCCACTACTTGTGATGGTATCTGCGTGTTGTCTGTCGTCCCGTTGCCAAGCTGTCCCTGAGCATTGTCGCCCCAGCACCACAGCGTTCCGTCCCTTCGAATTGCACAAGTGTGATATCCCCCGCTGGTCACCGACGTCCAGTTCCAAGTCGTGGCCCCGGCCCGGACCGGGATCCCACTGGAGCTTATCGTCCCGGTACCAAGCTGCCCCAGCGAGTTGTCGCCCCAACACCAGAGGCTGCCGTCTGTGCGAACAATGCACGAGTGCTTTGCACCCACGTGTATGTCGGCCACGGACGCGCAGGGGATGGTCCCCTGGCACACGCCGGCGGTACAGGCATCCCCTTGGGATGCGGCCACGCCATCGTCGCAAGGCGCACCATCTGTTTTCGCTGGGTTGCTGCACGTTCCTACACCCGGGATACATGAACCCACGTCATGGCACTGGTCGCTCGCCGTGCAGGTGACCAGATTGCTCCCCGTGCAGGCTCCGGCCAAGCACGTATCGGTCTGCGTGCAGGGTTCACCGTCGTTGCACGCGGTCCCGTTGGCCGGACTCCAGCCGGTCTGGCTGGTGCTGGGTGCACACAGTTGGCACTGGTTCGTCGGACTGGTGGCGTTGGCGCCGTAGCACACCCCGCCGATTGCGCAGTTTCCAGCCGCAATCGCGTGGCTGCACGTCCCGTCGCCATTGCAGGAATCAGCGGTGCAAGCGAGTCCGTCGTCGCAGCTATACGCCGTCCCGCCGCAGGTGCCCGCCGTGCACACGTCGTTCTTGGTGCAGGCATTGCCGTCGTTGCAGCTGGTTCCGTCGCCTTGGTTGCTCCAGCTGGTGGTGGCTTGCGCTGGCTTGCAGACTTTGCAGGCATTCGCCGGGTTGCTGGCGCCGTTCGCATAGCACGTCCCATTGATGGCGCAGTTTCCAGCCGCGACCGTGTGATTGCAGGTCCCGTCGCCGTTGCAGGAATCCGCGGTGCACGCCAGCCCATCGTCGCAGCCATACGCCGTCCCGCCACAGGCACTGCCCGTACATACGTCGTTCTTGGTGCAGGCGTTGCCGTCGTTGCAAGCGGTCCCGGGGTTCTTCGGACTCCACGCTGTCTGGCTGGTTGCGGGCGTGCATTGCTGACACTGGTTGCTCGGGTTTGTGGCGTTGGCCGCATAGCATGCCCCGCCGATCAAGCAGCTTCCCGCCGCGACCGGGTGGCTGCAGGTCCCGTCACCGTTGCACACGTCATTGGTGCACGCAATCTTGTCGTCGCAGCTATACGCCGTCCCGCTACAGCTACCGCCCGTGCAAATATCGTTCTTGGTGCAGCCATTGCCGTCGTTGCAAGCGGCCCCATTGCTCTTCGATGTCCAGTTGCTCGTGCTGGTGGCAGGTGTGCATTGCTGGCACGAGTTCGTCGGGTTTAGCGCACTGGCGGCATAGCACGCCCCGCTGATGGCACAGTTGTTGGCCGCGATGGCGTGGGTGCAAGTTCCATCGCCCTTGCATGTGTCGGTCGTGCACGCCAGCCCGTCGTCGCAGCTATACGTCGTCCCGCTACATGTCCCGCTCCGGCAGATGTCGCTGACCGTGCATGCGTTCCCGTCGTTGCACGAAGTCCCGTCGGTCTTCGTCGGATTCGAGCACACCCCTGTCGTTGGATCGCACACCCCGGCCGCGTGGCACTGGTCTTGCGCCGTGCAGGAAATCGGAGTTCCGGCCTTGCACTTGCCCGCGCCGTCGCAGGTCTCTGCGCCGTTGCAGGGGTTGCCGTCGCTGCAGCTCGTCCCCGAGGCCAGCGCCGGATAGCTGCAAACCTCGCCCGTGCATGTGTCTTTGGTGCACGGATTGCCATCGTTGCAGAATTGTGCGCACTTCAAAACGGCCGGCCCGCTTTGAAAGATGACCTTCGAGTCCATGTCTACGTAGACGTCACGCCCCACCAAGGCTCCCGTCACTGTATTGCGCTGCCCGAGCTGGAGCGTCCCGCTGGGGACCAATATCACCCCCGAAATGATTGCATCAGTGCCAAACACCGCCGCGATCGGCGTCTCCGTCAGCCCGCCACCGGTGCCGTTCTTCCCGGAAACCTCGATGCGCAGATCGCTCGCGGCCAGGGTCACTCCTGCGGCAGCCCCGATCCACACGCGGGCAAGCGTGCTCAGCCGCCCGGCCACGCGCCCGGCCACGCGAATCTGCACCGGCGCGAGTGCCTCGATGCGCGCATCATCGTCGAGCTGCAGCGAGGCCCAGTGATACACGCCTCCCTGCAAACGCAAGATGCCCTTACTGCCGATGGTGACAGCACCGTAGGCACCGGGCGAGATCGCAGTAGTGGAGGATACGTTCACCGTCAATGCCACAGTTCCCGCAAACACCTGCGCGAGCGCCGGCAGGGCCGGCATGGTGGTGGGGAATGCATATTTCTTGGCGTAGGTCCCACCATTCTGGACCGCGAGCGTGTTGGTCTGAACGTCCCCCACCTTCGCACCTTGCAACAGAAGCCGGTTCGCGATCGTGTTGTGGGTCGCGTCGACCTGAACGCCGGATGCCAGGGCAAGCTCGTAGCCCGTGATAAGGAACGGACCTGTGCCCGCCACATGCACGCCAATGTCCCCGCCCGAGAGCGTGGTCCGGTCTCGCAGGGTGGCGCTGTTCTGAGCGTACACCGCGAAATTGGTGATTTGCGGGCTCGCGTTCAGCGCCGCAGCCGAAACGTTCACACCTAGCTCGCTTGCCGGCTCCTTTCGCGAGCAGCCGGCTATGCTGACCGCGAGCACCGCAACGGCAAACGCCAGCCTCGACTCAGACGAGAAAGCAACACACCACCGGCGAGCAACGCAAGAGCCTCTCATGTCTAACCCCCAAGTAGATGGACGACAGGCGAAACAGTTCGTGGAATCTTCCGCAAACTACCGGGCTGCTACTCAAACGAAGCGGACGATAGCCCAACCAATCGGGCGAAGAAAGGAGGAGATCTCTTGCGACAAAGATGCACACGCAGCGCACACGTTCGCACATGACACGTGCGTGGCGCTTCGGAACGTACAGCAGATGTCCGGGTTTCCGTGCCAGCCGAACGGTTCGGCGTCGTCGGAGGCGCCGAGAAAGGCAACCTATCGCGCCCGAACCGACAACTTCCGCTATACTGCGCGCCAAACCTTTGGCCTGGGGGACATGATAGTGCAAAAAGCGATCTCGATGCTAATCTGCGGGACTTGGTATGGCGTCGTCGTGCTGGCAGCGACTCTCCCCGCAATGTGGGGATGCAGCAGCTCAAACAGGGGGATTGGCATCACAGGGGGATCCGGGGCGGATCTTGGCGGCGGGGGTAGCCCGTCTTCGACAGACCAATCCTCCGCACCCGGCGGTGGAGCGGCCACCACCACTCAGGCAAACATCGGAACCTCCGGGGGAACGACTGGCACCACAGCGTTGCAGGGAGTTTTCGTGCCAACGGGCAGCATGAGCCAGGTAAAGACTCTCCAGACAGCGACACTGTTGCCAAGTGGCAAGGTGCTCATTGCCGGTGGAACAGACGCCAAAGGGTCGCTCGCGGGCGCGGAGATCTACGACCCCATAGCCGGGACATTCGCGGACACCGGCAGTATGAGCGTTCCGAGAGGTTTTCATACAGCAACGTTGCTAGGCGACGGGAAGGTGCTCGTCGCCGGCGGATACCCTGATACCACCTTCTCTGCCACCGCTAGCGCCGAGCTCTATGATCCCGTGGCGGGAACATTCACGACAACCGGCCGCATGACCCAGGCAAGAGTGCACCACACGGCGACGTTGTTGACCAATGGGAAGGTCCTCATCGTCGGAGGATACGGAGGTGCCAACGCTTCCACCAGCGGGGAGGTCTACGACCCAGCGACCGGGGTATTTGCAGCGACCGGCGCCGCGATCGCAGCAAGGGACCATCACGCGGCAGCGTTGCTGCGCAATGGGCGGGTGCTCATTGTCGGCGGCTCTGAGGACACTAGGGCCGAGCTATTCGACCCCGCGAAGGGAGTGTACGCGGCAACTGGCAGCACGACCCACGTATCGTTTGGCCCCACAGCCACGCTGTTGCCCGATGGGAAGGTCCTCGTTGCCGGCGGAGAGGACAGTGGGACAATCTCCGAGCTTTATGACCCCACGGCTGGAACATTCGCGGTGACTGGCAGCATGACCGTGGCAAGGCTCGGGCTCGCAACGGCGTTGTTGCTCAACGGGAACGTCCTCATGGTCGGCGGTATTAACGCCGCGAGTGCGGAGATCTACGACTCTGTATCCGGTACATTCACGGCAACCGGCAGCATGTCAGTGGCAAGATCCTACGAGACCGCGACCCTTTTGGGCGACGGGAGGGTTCTCGTCACAGGCGGATTGGGGTTGTTCAATGGACTACTGGCGAGCGCTGAAGTTTACGAATAGCCCGCGTCCGGACGTGCTGCCGCCGCAGAGCTGCCGCCTATCACACCCTCCCCGCGATGCGTGATGCGTGTCTGGCGCTCGGCGCCCTGACCGCGAATGTGACCATGGAGGACTTTCTGCAAGGGGCCTAGGACGGGGCCGAACCGGGGTGGTGCCGTTGCTACTCCAAGCCGGGGTTGCGCAGCCCGCACGCAGCCGCCATGCTTGGGCATCGACTGGGTCTCACAACAAAAGGAGTTTCCCTTGCCCTCCACCATTGAAAACCTCAAGACCGCATTCGCTGGCGAGAGCCAGGCCAATCGAAAGTACCTCGCCTTTGCTCGCCGAGCGGAGAAGGACGGCTATCCCCAAATCGCCAAGCTATTCCGCGCCGCTGCCGAGGCCGAGACCATCCATGCCCTCTCCCATCTGCAGAACATGGGCGGCGTGGCCTCGACGCTCGAAAACCTGCAAGCTGCCATTGCCGGCGAGACCTACGAGTACCGCGAGATGTATCCGCCCATGGTGGAGCAAGCCAAGAGCGAGAACCACAAGGCCAAGACCATGCTGGACTACGCCAACCAGGTCGAACGCGTACACGCGGAACTCTACCAGCAAGCCCTGGCCGCCTTGCAGGCGGGCAAGGATCTGGACGCCATGGACGTCTACCTGTGCCCGGTGTGCGGCCACCTGGAATTCGGCAAGCCGCCCGAGAAGTGTCCCATCTGCGGTCTGCCGGCGGCCAAGTATCAGAAGATGAGCTAGAGGTTCACCGTTAGATACAGCCGCGGAACGATCCGCGACACCGCGAGGCAGGCCGACCCGCTGGTCGGCTGAGACAGGCAAGTGAGGTTGTCGTATTCGACGCCGCCGTCCAGGTAGATCTTGTCGCCCATGCGCCAGATGCCTCCGGCGGCAACGTAGTAGCTAATCGCGTTGCTGGTGCCATCCCCATGGCCGAACCAACGAAACACGCCGTCGCGCTGATAGAGGTAGAGCATCGCAGCCTCTTTGAGCGGGTAGAAGCGAAACTCCTCTTCCGGGCCGACCTGGTACTGCCGGTTGTTGTACGCTGTCACCAGCAGCGTGGCGGGATCCTTGTTCAGGAAATTCCCGGTGTCCGTGATATCGAATGTGAAGGTGGAGAGCGTGGTCAGCAACTGGTTCCAGCGCATGAGCCACTGCAAGATGCCTTGATAGAGGGTCTGATCGCCCCAGGAGCCCACGCTACTCCCGTAACTGGGATCGTCGTAGCGGGTGCGCGTGTCCTGGTAGTTGAGGCGTAGTGTGATGGGACTGGAGAACAGCGGCCGATACACGATGCGATTCTGCAGCAGGGTCTGCGTCGCGTTCTTGTGGTGGTCTTGTGCAGTCACGGCCTCCTGATGCAGTTGATACAACTCCAGGTCGAACTTGCCCCCGCTGGCCCACACCGCGCGGTTATCAAAACGATAGACTCGATTGTATTGCGTCTTGATTTGGTCGACTGAGGTCTCATTGTCGGCGATGGACACGGTTGGCTGGATGGCCGCAGGGGCCAGCAGCTTCAACCATTGCCCCGGGAAGATCCCCAACGCCCCCCCAATGGTTGCCTGGACTGCGCGCGTGGGCGGGGCCACAGAAATTGTACCCGGCCCGACCGGAGTCAGCGCCGAAACACTCGGGCTCATCAGCGACGCCGGCGCCAGCACGGGAGTTCCGCCCAGGGCTCCGGTCCCTGTCGACGTGGTCGTGCTGGTCGAGGTACTCGAGGTGGCGAGTCGATTGTCGTCGTAGATGGCGGTGTAGGTGACCGTGGGCGCGATGCCGGGAATGATCGTGCTCTTGGCACCCGAGTACAGTTCCCAGTGCAGAAGGCTGCGGGCAAAGGGTCCGTCTTGCTTGGCCTCGCGCTCAAGCAGACGCGAACGGAACAGGCCGTAGATCGATTCCGTGTTGGTGGGTGATAGCTTCGCTTCCACGCGCGACAGCTGGACCCGGTCGTCAAAGGCAAAGCTCCCGCTCTTGTCGGTTTCTGCCTGGGAGATACTGTACAACCCGCGCACAGTGAAGCGCTTGATGTTGGTGAAACTGAGGATCTGCGCCAGGTCATAGTCCGTCTGTCCGACGGCTTGCAGTCGATTGGTGGAGAAATTGGGATTGTCCAGAATCGTACTGCCCACCTGCAAGCTGGTCATGGGCAGCCCCTTCTTGTTGAGCTGAACCCGCGCCAGTGCGTGCTGAATCACACCCACATTGTCGGTGATCTTGCCCGTGCCATCGTCCACAAAGGATCGCTGGCGGTCGACAAAGATCGTGGTGGGCAGCCAAGTCACGGGATAGCCAGTTGCGCTCAGGCGTAGCTCGTCGTCCAGCTTGCCGAAGCGCGTGCTGTCGTTGCCCAGCGCCGTGAAACCTTGCGAATCCTTGCGGCCAGAAATTGTCCCTTCCAGCGAGGAATGGGAAAGGCGCAAGAAGCCCATGCCTGCCCAACCGTTGGGACCACCAGGATCCTGCCTGTCCGAGCCGGCGAATTCCCCGTAGCCGGTCAAGAGTCCACCCTGGCCCACCTGCCGCTGATAGCGAGCATCGGCTACCCCGGACAAAAGACTGCGTGCCGGCATGACCTTCTGTATGGGCAGCCCGTTGGGACCGAGCATGGGCTTCTGGGTGTTCGGGTCAAGCACCACCTGTGACGGCGCGGTCAGGTCTTGCATCTCCACCACGCGCGCGCCGATCTCAACTCCATGCATCGGCGAAGCAGCCGCCCGCGCGGCCACCATCCATTGTTTGAACGCGTTGCCCATGTTGGACCCGGCCTGGGTCTTGCGGTTGATTATCTGGTTGGTGAACAGCTCGATTGTGGTGCGCGAGGCATCGTCCTTCTCGGTGATGTTGATCTCGATGAAAAAACGGTTGACATAGGCGTTGGTGGCGTAGTTAGTAGCGAGCGACATGTCCAGCACCGCGTTGGAAAGTCCGTTGATGGGCTGCCACGCGGGTGGCTTGGAATAGTTGAAGATGCCCTCGGCATTGGCATCAGTGCCCATGTCGTGGATAGCCACTTGCATAGTGCGGGAACCCTGGCTGTAGTTGACGTACGCGCTGGCGACCCAGCCACGATCGATGTACTTGGGCGCGCCGCCATCGATTTGATTGTAAAGCCCCGTCTGACTGGTGATCAGTTGGACACCACCAGTTTGCGCCCAGGTGCCGACCTCGTTGTCAGCCGGCAGCATGTCGAGTAGGGACAGGCTGCCCAAATCCTTCACCGGCATGAGATCGGCCTCGTATTCCACCCAAATCACACTGAGGTCGTCGATGCTCTCTGGGTTGAGGAAGGACAACTGCCCGGCCGTGTACACAATGGTGTAATCGGTTCCATTGGTGAGCTGCACCCCATCGACGTACACGCGTTCTGATGCGGCGACGATGTACTTTCTCGAAAGCTGGTACATGCTCTGGCGAGGCCCGGTGATGAAGTCACGCACCAGCTCCCCGCGCCGGAACCCGGCGGTGGTGCTCAAGCTGGCCTTGGGTTCCGCGCCTGGCGTGGCCACACGCGCATACGCGCCCTGCAACAGCAGCGGCCGGTCTAGACCTTCCTCAAGCGTCTGGTATTTGAGCTGGTCTTCCACGCGTACGTCGCGAAGCGCGTCGTTCTGTGAGCCCAAGTACTCCACTTTGTACTGCAGGGTACGAATCCCGCGCATCTCCAGGGTGCCGTAGTCCAGGCGCGCCGAGGCACTCAGGTTGCGATCCTCCGAAAAACTGTGGCCAAAGGAAAGATTGCCGTCAGCCGTGTCGTAGCGTTGGGGATCCCAGTGAGGCGTGCCAGGCGGGGTGGTGAGGTTGTAGGGCGTCTGCGCGTTGACCCTGGCGAACGCGTGGGCAGTGGTCTTGTTTTCGTTATTCTCGGTGAGAGCGAGCTTGGCTTCCACGAAATGGTCGAGGCTCACGCTGAAGACCTGCGCGCCGGTGTCGGGAAACATCACGGTCCACAACGTGCCGTTGAGCACCGTGCCGAGGCTGCCTTCCGTTCGGGTCAGGTTGTCGACCACAGTAAAGAACCGGATGGATCGGGTCAGGCGATTGTACTGGACGACCTCTTTGTCGGTGGTGACGTAGACGTAACTGGGGTCCACCTCGACGCCGGTTATGTTGCGGCTTTGCAGCGCGGTCTGCTGCGGGAACACCAGCAACGAATCATCGGACGTGTCGAGGGTGTAGAGTCCGTTGTCGGTCCCGACCCACACCGTGGTGCCGTCGATGGTGAAGACGCGAACTTGTTGCGCCTTCATCATGGCCAGCGAGAAGTTGTTGAACACGCGCTGCAGAATGCGAAAGCGCGACAGCCCGACATCAGTGCGGCACCACAGGTCGTCGCCCACTTGATAAAGTTCGGCCACATCCCCGCCAGCCAGCCCGTCAGCCTCGCCGAAGCCGCGCAAGCCGTCCACGTCGGGGCTGTAGTAGGCGATGCCTTCGCGTGTGGCGAACCACACCTGGCGACCCACGGTCAAGGCATCGTTCACCACCTTGGAAGGCAACCCGTCCTTTTCCGTGTACACCTTGATGGTGCGGTCCAACTTGCGGTAGCGCGCCACCCCCTTGTTGGTCGCAAACCACACGAACTGATCGTCGAAAGCCACCGCGGTCACCACCTGGCTGGGCAGGCCGTCGTCCATGGTGATGCGGGTCGAGCGTCGGCTGCGTGAATCGAAGCGGATGACGCCGTCGTCAGTGGCCACCCACACGACCTGGGCATCCACCGCCATCTTGTTCACGTTCGCGCCGGCTGGGAAGACACTCCAGCGGCTCTGCGTCTGGTAGATGAAGACCTCGCCACCCCCGATCCACATGCCCTCGACCGGATCCACGGCCAAGGGCGGAGTACGCGCCCACGCAAAATTTGCGTACGCGGAGGCCAGCAAGGCTGCGGCGACCGCCGCTCGTCTAATCATGGCGCTATGGGCCGGCCTAGGCGGAAACCTTCTTGACCTTCAGCTTCGCGACGTCGGTTTCCCCCAAGCCTGCCTTGCCGGCGAGCTCGATGTGTCTGACATCGGCGGGTGTCATGTTCTTGCCGTTGAACTTGGCCAGGGTCAGACCGTAGGCATCGACCGAGGCGATGCGACGGCCGGCCACCATGCGACCAGGGGTTGCCGTGTCGCCCGGACCTGCCGGGCCGTTGGTGAGCAGAGCGCGCGTGCCGTCAATAATCGTGAGATTCGGCTTGATGACCAGGCCCAGGTCGGCGATGGCCTGGTGCAGATCCAACGCGGTATGAAAGATCTGCCGGTCAAAAACCAGCCCCATGTGATTCTTCAGCCCCAGCGACACACCTGACTGGTAGTGCGCCTTGGCCGCCGACAGATTGATGAGCACGTCGGCCGACAACACGTTCTTGGCCACATCCGTGCTCTTCAAGGCCACGCCTGGAACGGTGGTCTTCTGGAAGTCACTGGCGGCCCCCAGCAGTTTGATCTTGGCGGCGGGCAACGCGGCCATGGCCTCGATCAGGCCGCAGCGCTTGAGGCACATTTCGCCCTTGGCCTGCGGGAATTCCAGGATCATGACCCCCTTGGCCTTGGCCTCCATACACGCCTGGGCCACCGCGAGCACGGTTTGCGGGTGCGTGGTGCTGCCCCATTCGGCCGGATTGGCGAAAGCCGCGTTGGGCTTGATGACCACGAAGTCGCCCTTCTTGACGAACTTGCCAATGCCGCCCAAGGCCGCAAAGAGCGCAGCAATCATTTTATGCGGGTCCGTGCCCTGCACATCCACGATGTCGGGCTCGCCCGCGGCGAAGGCCCGCCCATAACGAAGGGCAGCGACTGCGGCCAGCGAGCCGCCTACGAAAGTGCGTCGGGAAATGGCTGTCATGTATTGTTCCTTGGACTGGGACCGCGCCACCGCGGTGTTACCGCCACCCTTGACCGACCGAGGGTGATTCTACCAGAAGACTGAAGTCGGCCATGCTATTCTTTCCAAGCGACCGCTCAAAGGAAATTGCATCTCAAAAAAGGGAATTTGCATGTCAGACACCGGAGGCAGAACACGCCGCGAGATCATGGCCGATGCCGCGAAGATGGCGGCCGCAGCCTCGGTTACCGGGCTGGCCGGTTGCTTTCCTAGCGTGGGTGGACACTGGGCCCCGGCTTGCGTTGACCCGGACGCTGGCGCGAACGCCAACCTTCCCATCCCCAGGCAGGTCACTCCCACCGTGGTCGAGGTCCTGAACGCGAATAGCATCAACGCCAGTTACATCATCCAGCCGGAAGTGGTGGCAGACATGCTCGACGCGGGCCTGACAGCCTTGGCCCAGAAGGCCGCGCAGTTCAACGCCACCTTGCCGCCGGTAGACGCCGGCGTTGACGACAGCGATGTATACGCCTCGGACGCGGATGGCGGCGTCGATGACGGCGGCGCAGGCGCGTGGGGCGTGGGCAGCGATCCTGACAATCCCTGGAGGGTTCTGCTACCAAAATACCGCCCTGGCATGCGCATCGGGCTCAAGGTCAACTGCCTCAGTCCCTACGTGCCCACTTCGCCGGCCCTGGTGCACGCGATCATCGTGAGCCTGCGCGACAAGCTGGGGGTGGATCCGGCCAAGATCGTGGTTTGGGACCGTCGGCTCGACGAGCTCAACCGCCACGGCAAGTACAGCGCCGATGATCTGGCTGGTGCCCAACTTCGCGGGACCCGGCGTGATCAGCCGCAAGATGGCGGCATCTCCGACACGAACACCGACGTCCAGCCCGGCTATGGCGACCAGATCAGCCCAACCATAGAATGCCGATCACCTCGCCTGTCGCGCATCCTGACCGAACTCACCGATCTCACCATCAACTGCCCGGTGTTCAAGAGGCACATGGTGTCCGGCGTAACCGCGGCCATGAAGAACATCTACGGCATCATCGACATTCCGGGCAGCTACCACAGACCCGTCCTCGAGACCGGCCTACCCAAACTCTACGCCCTGCCGGCCATCCGCAACTCGATTTCATTGAACATCGTTGACGCGCTCATCGCCGAAGTCAATAATGACACTGCCGACCCCTCCGATTTCGCGCCCACGCGAATTCTCTTGTCGCAAGACCCAGTCGCGATGGACAGCTACGCGCTGGTCCTCCTGAACAAGATTCGCGCCTCTATAGGAGGAGGAGCTGGGCTTCCCCCCATAGAGACCAGCCTGACCGGCTGGATCGACAAGGCCGCAGCCCTCGGTCTGGGCACCAAGAGCTTCTCTCTGATCCCTCTGGTTCAGGGCTGACCATGGGCTGACGCGCTACAGAGTCCCGCAGGGATTCGGATCCGATCCCGTGCACTGGGTCCAGGTTATGGTGCCGACCGGCGCGGGGGTGTACTGGGGGAAGCTGAGAATATCATTGAAGAGCTTCCCGGCATCGCCCTGGGACGCCATCTGGGCGATCTTCGCATCCATCTGTTGTGGTGCTGTGGTGGAGCCGTTGGTGTACAGCTCCCATGTGAGCGCCACGGGCTGATAGGTCCTGGTCGAGCCAGTGCTGGGATCTACCCCAAAGATGGGATCCGCTGCCCCGTCGACGTAGGTTGTCGCGTCGGCAAAGTTGGTCGCCGTAGCAGGCCCATTCATTGTGTAGTTGCTGATCTGGTCGTAGGTCCAGGGCGGGACCTCGCCAGATGTCGGCAGCAACGAGGCTGCCGACGCACCGGGCGTGATCTTGTCGATCAGACCTTCAGTGAAGCCGATCACGGTCGCTCCCCCGGCCTTGTCTGTTAGGTACGAATTGCTGAGGCTGACGGAGAAGAAGAACACTCCCTTGGTGACGTTGACCCACCATTCAGTCCCTGTGTTTGCGATGCGTCCCTGGTCCCAGGGCTTGGCCGCGCCGCTGCCGCAGGCCAGAGTAGTCAGCGAAAGGCCGAGGCATGCGCAAAGACTGAGACAACGTAGACGAGTCATGTGGTTTCCTCCAATAGGCGGGTTCAACGTATCGTGTGCCTCTTGCGAGGCAGCCCGCCGGAATTATTGACCGCGGCGACCACAGGCGCAATGACAGTCTGATCGACGCGGTCATGCTTGATTGACACCGTGCGCTCGCCGTAGTCTTCCGGGTAGTGCGCATCTTCGTTTTCGTCATGCTGGCCCTCATCCCGCCAGCCTTCATTG
>Ga0182021_10000839_pt1 | contig 34512 bp, 19 predicted proteins | sample 612E3MmetaG_FD_120493 | JGI IMG/M metagenome (GOLD analysis project Ga0182021, IMG submission 120493) | Permafrost microbial communities from Stordalen Mire, Sweden - 612E3M metaG (Illumina Assembly) | ecosystem: Environmental > Terrestrial > Soil > Wetlands > Permafrost | place: Sweden... | reverse complement strand
CGCAGATCCGCTTCGGTCACGCTGTAGGCCAGGTTGCCCACGTACAGCCTTTTCGCCATGTCGTTCTCTCCTCGTTCTTCTGTAGTGGACGGTTCCGCGGTCCACGCGCTTGCCCCAAGAAACGGGCCATTGTCCCTATGCGCCTCGCTAGCCGGAACGCCCTGGCTCACCAAATGGAAGACCGTGGCAAAACGGAAACGACGTGAAAAGGACTGGGCTGAACGATATCAGGATGCAGCAGGAAGTCCACTGCCGTTTGAAAGCCCTGTGCCGTCCATCCGCGCCTCTTGCCCTGTTGATGGCTTGCTGTCCGGTTGCGAAACTGTGGCCGGCCGAGCCTCCGCCTGCGCAAGGCGGTTGGCCAGCGCCATGACAAAGGCCCCAAACCACGAATCGCGGCCCAGTCCCTCGTCCAGCATCTCGCGGGTCACCAGACGCACCGACACATCGGTCACGGCCTCCACGGTCGCGCTGCGCGGGCCTGGCCGGAAGACGGTTTCCTCGCCAAACGCCGAGCCGGTCCCCAGTTCGCACACTGCGCTTCGCCTTCCATCCTTCGTGGTGTATGCGACGCAGGTTCCCTTCACGATGACATAGGCGGTGTCTCCCATCTCACCTTCGATCACGACGCGCTCGCCGGCGGCAAAGGTCTCCATGGGGAACGCAATTCCGCCCTGCAAGAAACCTTCAACCTCGCGCTTGAGTTCGAGCACGGTCTGGTAGCGATCCTGCGGATCGATGGCCAACGCCTTTCGCGTGATCTGGCAGATGCGCGCAGGCAAGGGTACACCCCGGGGCGCCTCGGGCAAGTGCGGCATCCGGCCTACCCGCGCCTGTTCCAACACCTCGTCGATCGAGTCGGCTAGGTAGAGCGGCCGGCCCGCCAAGATTGCGTACAGGACCGCGCCCAGGCCAAAGACATCGGTTCGCTCGCTGACCAGGCCGTCGGCCCCCTGGGCCTGCTCGGGCGACATGTACGAAGGGGATCCCACCACCCCGGTCACCACGCCGCCCGCGGCCTCGGCCGAGAGGACCACGGTGTCGCTCCGTTCGGGATCACGCGCGCTCAGACGCGACAATCCCCAGTCCATCAGATAGACGGTACCGAAGTCCTCCATGATGATGTTCTCGGGCTTGATGTCCAGGTGGAGCACACCGCGGCTGTGCGCGAAGGCGACCGCATCGCAGACCTTGAGAAAGGCTCCCAGCATCTCGTGCATGGTCTCCAAGGGCGTCCACGAATCGTGCGCAGCCGCGATCCAGTCGGCCAGGGTCCGGCCATGCACCAGGCGCATGGTGAAGTAGTTGGTACCCTCGTGATCCAAGGTCAGGTCGTGCACGGGCGCGATGTTGGGATGATCGAGCTGCGCCTGTATTTGCGCCTCGGCGAGAAACCGCCTGACGTACTTCGGGTCGTCAGCCAGCGACGGGGCCAGGACCTTGAGGGCCACCTCGCGCAGTAGGTTTTTGTCGCGGACGCAATGAACCGCCCCCATGCCGCCGGCGCCAACCTTGCTCACGTACTCGAACCGATTGGCAGCCTCTCGGGTCAAAACCGGGGCAGGCGCAGTATTGCTGTTGGCCGGCGCGGTATCGCTGATTGGCAGGGACACCACGCGCCGATGCGACTCGGCGCGCGTCACCTGTTCCGATTCGGGGCCGCTTCGCGCCCCTTGAGTTGAGATCAGGTCCCACAGACCGCCTGTCATGCTGGTGAAGCGATGCAAACCTCGTTCCCTTGCGGTAGCCATGCATCACTCTCGGGGCGTCAGACGGGTCGCGTCCGCGCCAAGGCGTCAGACTGGGAAATGTGGCGCAGGTGTTGCACCGGCTGAAAGGCATGAAGGGTAGAGTTCTCGTAGTGGATGACGACGCGGACGCCCGGGGCGCGCTGGCGGAGGCGCTGCGGGAGGGTGGCTACTCGGTTGAGACCGCAGCCGACGCATTCAAGGGGTTGGGAAAAGTGCCTGACTTCGCCCCAGATCTGGTGCTCACAGATCTAAAGATGCCTGGCATGGATGGTCTGGAGTTTCTGCGCAAGCTGCGCAGCGGCGGGTACGATATGCCGGTGGTCGTGACCACGGCATTTGCCGACGTGGAGACCGCGGTCACGGCGCTCAAGGAGGGCGCGGCCGACTACCTGACCAAGCCGCTCGATCTCACGGAGCTGTCCTTGGTGGTTGGCCGCGAGATGGACCGCTTGCGGCTTCACCGCGAGGCCGGGCTGCTGCGGGCTCGCCTGGCCGAGCGCTACAGCTTCAGCAATGTGGTGGGCAGCTCACCCGCCATGCAGAATGTGCTCAAGGTCCTGCCCCAGGTGGCAGCGTCCAAGGCCAGTGTTCTCATCACGGGGGAGCCCGGGACGGGCAAGGAACTCCTTGCCACCACGATCCATCAGTACAGCCCGCGCGCCAAGGGACCCTTCCTCAAGCTCCACTGCGCGGCCTTGGCAGAACCCCTGCTGGACAGTGAGCTGTTCGGCCATGAAAGCGGCGCCTTGCCTGGAAGCCCGGGCCGCCGTGAGGGGCGGCTGCAGCAGGCGGCCGGTGGCACCCTGTTTCTCGACGAGATCTTCGCCCTTCCGGCCGCCCTGCAGGTGAGACTGCTGCGCTTTCTGCAGGAGCACGCCTTTGAACGCATGGGGGGCGAGGAGACTTTGCACGTTGACGTGCGCGTGATCGCGGCCAGCAACCACAATCTGCGCGAAGAGGTGGCCCAGGGCCGCTTCCGCGAAGATCTCTTCTATTGCCTGAACGTGGTCAATATCGACCTGCCGCCCTTGCGCGCGCGACCCTCCGACATCCTGGCGCTTGCGATGCACTTTCTGCACAAGTACGCCAGCGAAGACGGCAAGTCCCTGGCGGGCTTCTCCGACGAGGCTCTGGAGGAGTTGGCGTCCTACGAGTGGCCGGGCAACGTGCGCGAGCTCGAGAACGCGGTTGCACACGCGGTGGTGCTGGCCAGCGGGCCGCGCGTGACGGCCGCGGAACTCCCGCCCGGCGTGGAGACTCCGGCGGTGAGGACGGCCGGCATTCGCATTCCGGGCTCGAAGATGGAAGACATCGAACGTCACGTCATTCTGACCACCCTGGAGGCGACCCGCGGCTCCACCACGAAGGCGGCGGAGATTCTCGGCATGAGCGTGCGGACCATCCAGTACCGGCTGCAGCAATACCACAGCGCGCCCAAGAGCGAATTGCACGCTCCCGCGGTCATCTTCAAGCGTCCTGACTGATTCTCCGCCGAGACCAGTTTCTGTGTTGGCTACGCCCTTGGTTTGAGGTGGACCTTGGTTTCGTGCGGGTAGAGCAGGCGCAAGGTGGTAATCCCGCGGGTTCGCCGACACGCACTCCGTACTGCCGCCAAGAGTTGAGGCGTGACCCAGGCATCGGCGCGTGTTCCACCGGCCGCGTAGTCCTCGTGAACCGCCACGTGGAGCAGGAGCATGGTATCCGGCGCCTCCCGCACGAACATGACCACGCCCGCGAGTTGTACTGGCTGATCGTTTTCGTCGAGGGCGTAGAGGCTTTGAATGGTGCCGAAGCCTGGCAAGCGGAAACGAAGGAAGGTGCCGTCCTCGACGATGGACGGCACGCCATAGCGGCGAACCGAGTCGAGCAGCGAGGAGGTCACCCGGCCTTGCTCGGGGTTGAAGAAGACGATGCGCTCCAACTCGTCCCGGTAGGAAACCGGCAGTGTAGAAGAGAACCTAAGCGTTCGCACCTTGCTCTCACGAAATTAGATGATCGCCGACGGCAGCGGTCACAGCGACGACGACGATAGTTCCGAACCCACGTTCGCAGCTTGCTTGGCACAGGCCGTGCTGATCCAAACGGGCATGACTCTTTCATCGCCTGGCTCAAACCCGACGGTTTGCACCACGGCCGGAGGACAATGAGAGTGGCGCACACCGGGTTTGCCACCGCTGGAAGACGGGCGTCACCTCTGGGTAACGGACGTTACCTGCTGGTGTGGAAACATCGCAGGTCGCCGCTGCCCGAGTGCGTGCACAGTAGGTGCATTGACGCGTTGGCCATCAAAAGTATTAGTGCGCCGCATGGCGCCATCATCAAGTAGTGAGGAAACTATGTGTGGAATAGTTGGTTACGTCGGAAAGCGTGAAGCCACCCCCATTCTCGTCGACGGGTTGCGCCGACTGGAGTATCGCGGCTATGACTCGGCCGGCATCGCCGTCGCCAATGGCCAGGGTGCCCGCCTGGTGCGCTGCCGGGGCAAACTGGCCGCACTGGAGAAGTTGCTGGCCGTGGAGAGCCCGCGCGGGCTGACCGGGATCGGACACACGCGCTGGGCCACCCACGGCCGCCCTTCCGAGGAGAACGCCCATCCGCACAAGTCGGGCTCAGTGTCGGTGGTACACAACGGAATCGTGGAAAACCACGCCCTGCTGCGCGAGCGACTGACAGCAGCGGGAAGACACTTCAGTTCGCAGACCGACACTGAGGTGCTCGCGCACCTGATTGACCAGGCCTTGATCGACGGGGCGTCGTCCCTGCCCGAGGCGGTTCGCCAGGCGCTCCGCCAGGTGGAAGGCTCCTACGCCATCGCGGTCCTGTCGGATCGCCACCACGACGAGATGGTGGCGGCCAAGAAGGCTTCGCCCCTGGTGGTTGGGGTGGGAGAGGGCGAGATGTTCCTCGCTTCCGACGCACCGGCCATCCTGGACAAGACCCGCCAGGTCATATTTCTCGAGGATGGCGACGTGGCACACTTGGCCCGCGATCAGGTAAGCATCACGAATCTTGCGGGACAGCCGGTGGAGCGTCGGCCGAAGACCGTGACCTGGACACCGGGGCAGGCCGAAAAGGCCGGCTATCCTCACTTCATGCTCAAGGAGATTCACGAGCAGCCGCGCGCCGTGACCGATACCCTGCGCGGCCGTCTGATGCTGAACAACGGCGATGCTGTGTTGTGGGAAAAGGAAGTCACCGAGATACCCCGCCGCATGGTGATCATCGCCTGCGGGACGTCGTACCACGCAGGCCTGGTCGGTAAGTTTCTCATCGAGCGGGTGGCCCGGATCCCCTGCGAGGTGGATCTGGCCAGCGAGTTCCGCTACCGCGAGCCGGTGATTGGTCCCGGGGACCTGGTGGTGGGCATCTCGCAAAGCGGTGAGACCGCCGATACGTTGGCGGCCATGAACGAAGCCAAAGCACGCGGCGCGCGCACCCTGGCCATCAGCAACGTGGTCGATTCGGCCATCGCGCGCACGTCGGACCTCGCGCTGTACACATTTGCCGGTCCCGAGATCGGCGTCGCGTCCACCAAGTGCTTCACCGCCCAGCTCACCGCGCTGGCCCTTCTGGCCATCCACCTGGGCCGGCGCAACGGCGCGCTGGATGACATAGGTGCCGTCCGTTTCGCTAGTGACCTCATCCAGATCCCGTTCAAAATGAGCGAAACCCTGCAGCTGGTCGGCGACCTGAAAGAGCTCGCACGCAAGCACAAGGATGCGCACGACTTCCTGTTTCTGGGTCGCGGGAGCAACTACCCCATCGCGCTGGAAGGCGCGCTCAAGCTCAAGGAGATCTCGTACATTCACGCCGAGGGCTATGCCGCCGGCGAGATGAAACACGGGCCCATCGCGCTCATCGACGACGGCCTCCCCGTGGTGATCATCGCGACCAAGGGCAACAGCTACGACAAGGTCCTGTCCAACCTGGCGGAGGTGCGGGCGCGCGAGGGTCACGTCATTGCGGTGGCCACCAAGGGCGACACCGAAATCACGAAATACTGCCAGGACGTGCTGTGGGTGCCCGAAGCGCCGCCCCTGCTACAACCGCTGGTCACGGTGTTGCCGCTGCAGATGCTGGCCTATGCCGTGGCGGTGGTGCGCGGCCACGACGTAGACCAACCACGTAACCTGGCCAAGAGCGTGACCGTCGAATAGCGCTACGCCCTCCTCAATCCGGCGAGCTTCCCTTCAACATGTCTGAAAGCTCCGCGATTGTAAATGGCCTGTCCACCACGCTTCTTCCCAGGATCTGGTTGAAGGTGTCGTGTCCGGAGAGGTGAACGTATGCTTGATTCGCATCGAGGGCAACGCCCCGGTTGTCGACAATGACGTAGCCGGTATCTGTCGTCTCGACCAGCCGCCGGTATCTCTCCTCGCTTTTCCGCAATCCGGACTCCCCCGGCGTGAACTGAAAGAACTGTCCCGACCATGGGACGCAGTGTGCACCAGCGCCCGTGCCTGGATTGCCGTTACAATCCTCCGAGGTGACGGATGCGGGGCTACGCTGCCAGGCGGCGCACCACAACCAACGTCCGGTCGTCGCGCGGCAGCTCGGTGGCGCGCCGATCTGCGGCCTCGAAGATGGCCTGCTGGATCTGGTCTGCGCCGCCGGTGCCAACGCTGCGAACGATCTGGGCCAGCTCGCGGTCTGCCGTCCCGGGCTCGGGCCAGGCATCGCTGATGCCGTCGGAGAAGACCACCAGCGTGTCATTTGGCTGCATCGACACCTGGGCCTCGTCGTAGCCCGAGTCGGCGAAGGAGCCGAAGGCCATCCCCCCCTCGCCCAGTGTCTCGCAGCGACCGTCGGCGCCCACCAGCAGCGGCCGGTTGTGGCCTGCATTCACGTAGGTCAGTCGGCCGCTGTCCGGGCACAGCCGGCCGAGAAAGAAGGTCGCGTATCGATCCGGAGGGATGTTGAGATGAAAGTCGCCGTTGATCCGGGTCGCGGCTTCGGACAGCGGCCCGCTTTGCCAGTTGGCGCGCACTGTGGAGCGCAACTCGACCATGAGCATGGCCGCCCCCACGCCCTTGCCCGCGACGTCGCCGAGCGCCAGGTGGAGCAGGCTGCCGTCGTAGGCGAGGTCGTAGAAATCACCACCCACCGCCCGACTCGACTGGGTTCGGCCCGACAGGTCGTAGCCTGGAACGTGTGCTGGGGTCTGGGGCAGAAGGCTGGCCTGGATCTCCGCGGCCACGCGCAGGTCTTCCTGCAGCCGCCGCTGCTCCATGCCCGCCTCGAGCAGCCACGCAGTTTCTATCTTGGCGGCGGCCGTATTGGCCAGGACGGTCAGGACCTCCAGGTCGGCCCCCCGGAAGGGCACGCGATCGAGCCGGGCGCTGGCGTAGAGCACGCCGAGCACGCGCACCGGCTCACCCTGCCGGGTCGAAACCCAGAGCGGAGCGCAGATCACGCGGCGACTCGGCTCGCCCGCCACGCTGGGCTGTTGGCGCAGGTTGGCGTCCTCGAAAGCATCCCCGGCCATCACCGCCACCCGCCCCTCGATGACCTTGCGCACGATCGCACGGCTGATCCGCTGCTCGACCGGGTGGCCCGAGCGATCGCGACCTGCTTTGAGTACAGGCTCCTGGTTTTCGCCCAGCAACATGACGGCAGCGAAGTCCGCTGGCACAGCCTCGAACACCAGATCGAGGATGCGATCGAAGAGCACGGGGAATGGGTGATGCACGAGCAGGCTGGCGGTCGCATTGGCCAGCACGCGCATGGCGCGGCTCTGCGCAACGAAATCGGAGACACTCATGGTGCGATCCGGGGGCACGGGTATCCCCAGGGCTGGCGTGGGCCTGCGCACGAAGGGACTGAGCGCCTCCTCGCGACCGAGCTCATCCGGGGCCGCATGGCGGAAGCGAATCTCCGTGTGCCCCACCTTGACCACGTCCCGCTCGCGCAGGGGAGCCTCGCCGTGGACCGGCTTGCCATTCACCGATACAGGTTCGCCGTCGTCCTTGGCAACGACGAAGAAATCATCCCGACGCGAGACGATTTCGGCGTGCCGCAGGCAAAGACGATTGTCCTTGAACACGACCTCTCCCTCACCGTCTCCGCACAGAAGGATGATACGCCTGGCAGGCCCCACCTGGCCCGGACGCTGGGGCCACCTGATGGTTATGGTGGGCTTCTGTTTCGGCTCGGCGTCCCCCGAACCCTCGCTGCCCGGTCTCATGAAAGTTTGCTCCTCCGCGCTGGCCAAAGATCGCACCCAGGCTGGCTTTTTCCTCATATCATAGGAAACCCATGCCGCCCATATTGTTCACATTGGGATGCAAGCCAGGAGCCACCGGGAACCGCGCGGGCTCATGTGGTCGGCAACGCGCCGCGCTCGACGAACGCGCAGTTGCTGCGTCTGGAGCGGCCTCGTGACCCTGGCCCCGATTCTGCTACGTTCACCCGCTGTGGTGGTTGCGTTACCAACTCCGATCGTCGAGAGAAGCCGGGAACATCTTTTTCCTAAAGATGTGGTTCTGGTCACCAGCCGCGACCTGGCCGACGATCCAGACCTTTTTCCCGAAGAGTCGCGGGCCATGGCGCGCGCAACTCCTGCGCGCCGGCACGAATTCGCACTGGGACGGTGCTGCGCCCGTCAGGCAGTGTCCCTGCTGGGCGGGCCTCGCGTCGCGATTCCCGTGGGCCGTTTCCGTGATCCCGTGTGGCCGTTTGGTTACGTAGGCTCAATTACGCACTGTCAAGGTTTCTGCGCTGCTGCGGCCGCCCGGACCGCGCCCGTCGACGACTCCCGCGCCATCCGGGGCCTCGGCCTCGACAGCGAGCCGGTCGCGTCGCTACCCGAGGAACTGACAGGCGTGGTCTGTACGGCGGAAGAATGCGCATGGCTGGCCAGCCGGCAGGGCGATGGCGTGCCCTGGGACCGGCTTTTCTTCTGCGCCAAGGAGAGCGCCTACAAGTGCCTCTTCCCGACGACGCACCGGTTCTTGGAATTCCGCGACGTGGGCGTGCGATTCGATCCGGAGAATGGCTCGTTCGACGCAAGGCTGCCCAGCCTGTATGGTTCGCCCTCGCACTTGATCGGCCGCTACGCAATACGGGACGTCATCCTGCTGGCCGCGACGACCTGGCTGGAGGGCCACGAGTGTCCGTAACCACCCGGGCGGTTGGAAGTGCGATGTGGAACGTGGGCGCCGGGCTTGGCGGCCGGATCATCGGCGCGCTGGGGACGCTCATCCTCACCCGCTACTTGAACCCGGACGTGGTGGGCGAAGTCGGGGTGGCGGCGGTGCTGGTGCTGACCAGCCAAGTCGCCACCTCTTCCGGGTACGGGCAATACGTGGTCGCCCATCCGTCTGCTGGGCCGGTGGCGGGATTCCACGTGACGGTCTTGAGCGCCTGCACCGTCGCGGTGATTTCGCTGCTCCTGCTCGTCGTGGGCCAGCCGCTCTGTCACCTGGTGAACGCCCCGGGCGCCATCGCCTTTCTCCCCGGCCTGGTGGCCGCCTTCGCCATCCTGCGCATCGCCGAGATCCCGGAGCGCATCCTCAACCGAGAACTCCGCTTCCGGCGGGTGGGGCTCGGATCGAGCGGGGCGGAAGTCGTGTTTGCCACGGTGGCGCTCGGGCTTGCGTCGCAAGGTTGGGGCGGTCAGGCGATCGTGGGGGCGAATCTGGTGCGTTCCATTTTTCGCCTTGTGATCTTCGCTTCCGGCGTGGACCCGCGCGCGTGGCTGCGCTGGGGGCCGATCAACCGGGCGCAGGTTATGTCCATCCTGGGCTTTGCGTTCCCCTTGCAACTCGCCAGTCTGGCCGATCTGGCCGCCACCAAGTGGGGCAACCTGGTCGTGGCCATGATGTTCGGGCCCACCGCCATGGGGCTGTACGCTCTGGCCTATAACCTGGCGCAGATCCCGGCCGACAACATCGGCGAGGCGCTGGCTGACGTGCTTCTTCCTTCTTTCGCGCGACTGGCGCCCGGTGCGCGTCAGGAGGCCCTGGTGCGCGCCATGCCTCTGGTGGCCCTGCTGGTCTTTCCCCTGGCCGTCGGTCTGGGCGTGGAATCCCACACCCTGGTGGTCACCCTGTTCAACCCGAACTGGCAGCCCATGGCGCCCCTGCTCGCGATCCTGGCCGGGCTAGGTGTGGTGTTCCCGATGGGCTCGGCCCTGGTGGCCTACCTCAAGGCGTGTGGGCGCGCGCGAACCGTGCTGGTTTTCCAGGTCATCCACATGGCGCTGCTTCTGGTTTCCATCGCACTCCTCGGTCGCCTGGGTCTGGTCTGGGCCACTGTCGCGCCCGGGTTGGCGGGAGGAGGCTTTGCGCTGCTGACTCTGGTCTATGTGGGCCGCGTGGATGGCGTTCCGGTCATGCGAGCCCTTGCGGGCCTGGCACGCGTTCTTCTGGCCTGCGCCGGCATGACGGCGGCAATTTTTGCATTTCGTCATATTCATGGGCTCGAACCCGCACACCACGCGATAGCACTGCTGGCCTCTGAGGTTGCGGTCGGGGCCGTCGCCTATGTGGGGACAGCCTTCATCATTGCTCCAGCTCAGGTGGCTGATCTGCTCTCCTCCTTGAGGCGTCTGCGGGAGAGCCGGAGGCGAACAGTTGTGCTAGAAACGAACCTGCAGGCGAGGGATGCGGATGGTTGAGTTAAGTATACCTGGCCAGTCATCGGTGGTGGATCTGGTCGAACGCCAGGCGGCGGAGACACCTGACCTGATTGCCGTCGAGTATCGCACTGAGCGTCTGAGCTACGCCACCCTCGACCAGCGGGCCAACCACTTGGCCGCGCGGCTACAAGAATTGGGTGTCAAGCCGGATGTCCCGGTGGCCATCTGCCTGCCACGTTCCGTGGACATGACGATCGCCGTGCTGGGCGTGCTCAAGGCGGGCGGGGCGTACCTGCCGCTCGATCCGGAGTACCCGCCCGAGCGGCTGGCGTTCATGCTGGCTGATGCCCACCCTGTGGTCGCGTTGGCCCACGCCAGCACGGTGGTTCGGCTTGCCCGCACGGACGTGCCGATTCTGCGTGTGGACGCGGCGGGGGGCCGGCTTTCCGCTGAACGCGAGCAGGCTCCTGCCCGCGCGAGCAGCCCCGATCACCTGGCGTATATCATCTACACCTCGGGCTCGACCGGACGACCCAAGGGCGTGGCCATGGTCCACCGCGCCCTGCTCAATCTGCTGGACTGGCAGGGACAGGCCTCGGTTTGCGGCAAGGGTGACAAGACCGTGCAATTGGCGCCGCTCTCGTTCGACGTCTCCTTCCAGGAGATGTTCGCCACCTGGGCCTCGGGCGGAACCCTGGTGCTGACCGACGAGGAAACCCGCGCGGATCCAGCCCGCCTGCTCGAACAGGTAGACCGCGCCAGCGTCCGCCGGCTGTTTCTGCCCTTCGTGGCCCTGCAACAACTCGCCGAGGTGGCGGTCCGTCGCGGCCTGCTGCCCGTCGGCCTGCGCGAGGTCATCACCGCGGGCGAGGCCCTGCGCATCACCCGACACATCGCCGAGTTCTTCCAGCGTCTCCCGGAGTGCACGTTGCAGAACCAGTACGGGCCCTCGGAGACCCACGTGGTTACAGCCTACAGGCTGGCCGGCAAGCCCGCAGACTGGCCGGCCTTGCCACCCATCGGTCGCCCCTTGCCCAACGTCACCGTGGCCGTGCTCGACGAGGCGGGCCGTCCGGTCGCGCCGGGCGGCGAGGGCGAGCTCCATATCGGAGGCGTGGCCCTGGCGCGCGGGTACCTGGGTCGGGAGGATCTCACCGAGCAGCGTTTCTTGCCCGATCCCGAGGCCCCGGACGCGCACGCGCGCCGCTATCGCACGGGCGATCTGGTGCGGGAGCGCCCCGATGGCGAGTTGGAGTTCCTGGGCCGCGCCGACGACCAGGTGAAAGTACGCGGGTATCGCATCGAACTGGGTGAGATCGAGGTCGCCCTGGCCGAGCACGCTGAGGTGGCACAAGCCGCAGTCGCCGTGCGCGAGGACGAGTCGGGTGGCAAGCGCCTGGTGGCCTATCTGGTGACCGCGTCGGGGCAGCCAGTCTCGAGCGCCGATCTGCGCCGGCACCTGCAGGCCCGCCTGCCCGAGTACATGGTCCCCACCAGTTTCGTTTCGCTCCCGGTGTTGCCCCGCACCCCCAGCGGCAAGGTGGACCGCCGCGCCCTGCCCAAGCCCACCGGCGAAAGACCGGTGCTGGACGTGGCCTTCGAGATGCCGCAGGGACAGCTGGAAGAAGTCATCGCCACGAGCTGGCGCCGTCTGCTCGGGCTGGACCGCGTGGGTGCGAACGACAACTTCTTCGATCTGGGCGGCACGTCGCTGTTGGCCGTGCAGAGCGTGCTCGCGCTGCGCGATGCCCTGGGCCGGGATCTCCCGGTGGTCAGGCTGTTCCAGTTCCCCAGCGCGCGCAGTCTGGCCCGTCACCTCGAGGGCGCGACGACCGAGGATCCCTACCAGGCGGCGCAGGAGCGGGCGCGGCGCGCGGGCGAGCACGATGCCATCGCCATCATTGGCATGGCCGGACGGTTTCCCGGCGCGCGCACGGTGGACGAACTATGGCGCAACCTTTGCGCCGGCCGCGAGTCGGTCAGCTTCTTCGCGCCCGACGAACTAGACCCGAGCGTCGATGGCAACCAGCCCGGCTATGTCGCGGCCCGCGGGGTGCTGGAGGACGCGGACAAGTTCGACGCCGCGTTCTTTGGCGAAACACCTCGGCTGGCCGACGTGACCGATCCCCAGCAGCGCGTCTTTCTCGAGGTGGCCTGGGCGGCGCTGGAGGATGCCGGTGTGGTGCCGGCGCGCTCGGGAGGCCGGGTCGGGGTGTTTGCCGGTGTGGGCAACAACACCTATCAGTGGGCGAACCTGTCCTCACGGCCGGACGTGAGCGAGGCGGTGGGTGCGTTCCAGGTCATGCTGGGCAACGAGAAGGACTACGTCGCCACCCGCGTGGCGCACAAGCTGGACCTGCACGGGCCCGCGCTCAGCCTCCACACCGCGTGCTCGACCTCGCTGGTGGCGGTGTGCACGGCGGTGCGCAGTCTGCTCAACCACGAGTGCGACGTGGCCCTGGCGGGTGGGGCCTCGGTCACCGTCCCGCAGAAGAGCGGCCACGTATTCAGCGATGGCGGCATGCTTTCGTCGGACGGACACACCCGCTCGTTCGATGCCGAGGGAAACGGCACGGTGTTCAGCGACGGCGCGGGCGCCGTGGTGTGCAAGCGCCTGCGCGACGCCCTGGCCGATGGCGATCGCATCTACGCCGTCATCCACGGGGTGGCGATCAACAACGACGGGGCCGACAAGGCGAGCTTCACCGCGCCCAGCGTGACCGGCCAGGCCAGGGTCATCGCGGCGGCGCAGGCCATGGCCCGATTCGACCCTGACACCATCAGCTACATCGAGACCCACGGCACTGCGACGCCGCTTGGCGATCCCATCGAGATCGAGGCCCTGACCCAGGCCTTTCGCGCGCGCACCGACAAGGTTGGCTTCTGCGCGGTGGGCTCGATCAAGAGCAACTTCGGCCACCTCACCGCAGCAGCCGGGGTGGCCGGGCTGATCAAGACCACGCTGGCACTCTACCGCCGCGAGTTGCCCCCCAGCCTCAACTTCCGCACGCCCAACCCGCAGATCGATTTTGCGCACTCACCGTTCAGGGTGCAGACAGCCCTCGAACCTTGGACGCCTCCCGAGGGCCAGCCCCGGCGCGCCGGGGTCAGCGCGTTTGGCGTGGGTGGCACGAACGCGCATGTCGTCCTGCAAGAGGCGCCGGCCGCGCCCGCGCCCGGGCTGAGTCTGCCCCGCCACCTGCTGCTGCTGTCGGGCAAGAATGCTCCGGCCCTGGAGGCGGCCACCGCCAACCTGCGCGCTCATCTGGCCGAACATCCCGAGCAGGATCTGGCCGACGTGGCCTACACGCTGCAGGCTCGTCGCTCGGGCTTTGCCCACCGGCGCTTTCTCGTGTGCCGGGACGCGGATGATGCGCGTGAAGGCCTGGCCAGGCTCACGCCCGAAACCTCGGGAACCCGCACCGTCGAGCGCCACAATCCCGAGGTCGCCTTTCTGTTCCCCGGCCAGGGCGCGCAGCACCCGGACATGGCGCGCACCCTCTATCAGGACGAGCCCGTCGTGCGGGGGGCGATCGACACCTGCGCCGAGATCCTGACTCCGCACCTTATGCGCGACCTGCGCGCTCTGCTCTTCCCGCAGCCGGCCGAGCGCGCGCAAGCGGCGACCCTTCTGCAACGAACCGAGTACGCGCAGCCCGCCCTGTTCACCGTCGAGTATGCGCTGGCCGAGTTGTGGCGAAGCTGGGGCGTGCGCCCGTCCGCCATGTTGGGCCACAGCGTGGGTGAATTCGTGGCCGCGTGTCAGGCGGGCGTCTTCGCTCTGCCCGATGCGCTGGCCCTGGTCGCGGCGCGCGGGCGCCTGGTGCAGGCGCAGCCCGGCGGCTCCATGCTGTCGGTGCGCGCCGCCGCCAGCGTCATCGAGCCGCGTTTGCCCGACGGCATCGGGTTGGCCGCCTCCAATGGCCCACAACTGTGCGTGGTGTCCGGGCCCGTCGAGGCAGTGGCCCAGTTCCAGCAGGTGCTGGAGTCCGAGAACGTCCCCTGCCGGCTGCTGCAGACCTCGCACGCCTTTCATTCGGCCATGATGGACCCGGTGGTGGAACCATTCGCGGCCTTGGTCGCGGGAATCCCGCTGTCGCCCCCGCGCCTGCGCTTCATCTCCAGCGTGACAGGCGACTGGATCTCGGAAGAGCAGGCCTGCGACCCGCGCTACTGGGGGCGCCACCTGCGCTTCCCAGTGCGCTTCGCCGAGGGCGTGGCCACGCTGTGGGCGGACCCGGGCCGCGTTCTTCTCGAGGTGGGGCCCCGGGCCACCGCCACCACCATGGCCCGACAGGCGATGACGGATCCGGCGCACCAGTGCGCGGTGGCCACCCTGGCCGACGAGCCCGGCCGCGACGCCGACTGGGGTTCAGTGCTGCGGGCCATGGGACGACTTTGGTCAAGCGGGGTGGACATCGACTGGGAGGCGCTGCACGCCGGCGCCCACCGGCGTCCCGTGTCCCTGCCGGCCTACCCGTTCGAACGGCGCCGACACTGGGTCGAGCCCGCCGCACGGTCTGCGCGGGATGCGCGGCCGGTCGAGCCCTTGAGGCCAGAGGCTGGTGACCAGCCCGAAGCACAGGCCGCCGAGCCTGCGGCAAAGCCCGCGGCCGCATCACCACGCCAGCGCCTGCAGGATGAGTTGCGCGCCATCATCGAGAGCACCGCGGGCCTGTCGCTGGGCGAGGGCGAATCCATGACCTTCCTCGATGCCGGGCTCGATTCTCTGCTGCTCACCCAGCTTGCCTTCACCCTGCAGCGCAAGTTCCGTGTCGAGCTGAGTTTCCGGCAGCTCCTCGACGGGCTCGCCTCGCTGGGCCCCCTGACCGACTTCATCGCCACACGGACCTCGGCTGCGCCGGAACCGCCCGTTCCAGCCAATCGGGATACACAAGCCAGGACCGAGGGAGACGGCGCGCAGACGCCTGCGGGCGCGCCGGTGGCAGGAGCGCGCTTGGGTCGCGATGCCGACGGCAACGCGGCCTGGTTCGTGCCCGATCCTGAACGTCTCGGCAAGTACCTGCGCGTGGAGGTCAAATGAGCGCGAGCGAAAGCAAGGCACCCCAGCTTGTGGCGGTGGACTTCGATCCCTTTGCCCAGGGTGAGGTGGCCACCATGGTGCCAACCACCAACGGTCAGCGCGAGATCTGGACCGCGGTGCAGATGGAGCCAGTCGCCTCGTTGTGCTTCAACGAGTCGTTCTCTCTGCGCCTGCGTGGGCCTCTCGATGTGGAGCGACTGCGCACCGCTTTTCGGCGGGTCCTAGAACGTCACGCCAGCTTGCGCTCCACCTTCACCCCTGACGGGCTGTGGCTGTGCACATCCGACACGCTGCCCGCCTCGCTGTCCCTGGTGGACCTGAGCACGCTCTCTGCCGCGGAGCAGGCCCAAACCATGGCCGAGCGAGCCCGCCTTGAAGTGGAGTTACCCTTCAACCTGGTGCACGGCCCGCTGGTGCGCGCCCAGTTCTTTCGGCTTTCGTCCGAGGAGCACGTGCTCTTCTTCGCCGCTCACCACATCGTGTGCGACGGCTGGTCGCACTGGGTAGTGCTGACCGAGTTGGCCGCGCTCTACTCGGGGCGGGCTCTGCCCGAGCCGGACTCGTTTGCCCGCTATGCCAGCGAGGACAGCGGTGGAGAGAAGGACGAGGCCTACTGGCTGCAGCGCTTTGCCAACGGCGCGCCCAGCTTGGACCTGCCCGCGGATCGGCCGCGGCCGCGCGCGCGTACCTGCGACTCGGCCCGCGAGGATTGGGTCTTGCCCGAGAGCCTGGTGGAGGGATTGCAGAAACTCGGGGCACGTCACGGTGCAAGCCTGGTGGCGACCTTCCTAGCCGGCTACGCTGCTTTCTTGTATCGGCTGACCGGGCAGGAGGACTTGGTCATCGGCGTGCCCGCGTCCGGACAGGCGCGCACCGGGCAGAACCATCTGGTGGGCCACTGCATCTCACTCCTGCCGGTGCGCTTGGCGGTGGCGCCGGAGCAGCCTTTCACCGACCTGTTGCGCTCGGTGCGCACGACTTTTCTCGACGCCCTCGATCACCAACGGCCGTCGTTCGGACGCCTGCTGGAGTCGCTCCGGCTGGCGCGCGATCCGGGGCGCATTCCCCTGGTGTCCACTGTATTCAACATGGACCGCTCGGGAGAAAAACTGGATTTCCAGGGCCTCGAGGTTTCCTACGCTTCACACCCGCGGCGCTACGAGACCTTCGAGCTGTTCATCAATGCCTCTTTTGGCACCGGCCAGTTGGTCCTGACTGTGCAGTACAACAGCAACCTGTTCGACGCTGCCACCGTCCGGCGCCTGTGCGGGCATCTCGAAGTTCTTCTGCAAGCGATCGCCCGCGATCCGGACCAGAGCATCGCCAGGCTGCCGATGCTCGCCGAGGCAGATCGGCAGCAACTCCTGGTGGAGTGGAACCGGACGGAAGCCGACTATCCGCGCGATGTGCCGCTGGCCCAGTTGGTCGAAGCGCAGGCGGAGCGGACGCCTGAGGCGGTGGCGGTGGTGTTCGGAACTGAGTCACTCTCTTTTGCCGAGCTCAACGCGCAGGCCAACCAGTTAGCGCAGGCACTGCGGGCTCACGGTGCGGGACCCGACCGCCTGGTGGGCCTTTGTGTCGAGCGCTCGCTCGACATGGTGGTCGCGCTTCTGGCCGTGGTGAAGTCCGGGGCGGCCTACCTTCCGCTCGACCCGCTGCTGCCGCCGGAGCGGCTCAGCTACATGCTCGAGGACAGCGGGGCGTCGCTGGTCTTGATTCAGGAGAGTCTGCGGGCATCGCTGCCGGCGTTCTCGGGGACCGTGGTTTCGCTCGACCAGACGAGCTGGAAGTCCAACCCCCGGGACAACCTGGCAGTGGCGGTGCAACCGGACAATCTCGCCTATGTCATCTACACCTCGGGCTCCACCGGCAGGCCCAAGGGAGTCGAGGTACCCCGCGGGGCGCTCACCAATCTGCTCTGGTCGATGCGGCAGTGGCTCGGGCTGACGACCGCGGATCGGTTGCTCGCGGTCACCACCATCTCGTTCGACATCGCGGGGGTGGACATGTGGCTTCCGCTCCTGGTCGGGGCGCGCCTGGTGGTGGCGGGTCGGGAGGACTCCGCCGACGGCGAGGGTCTGCGCGAACAGATCGATCAGCACGGTATCACCTTCGTGCAGGCCACCCCGGTCACCTGGCAGCTCTTGCTGCAGGCGGGTTGGAAAGGGAAATCTGACCTTCAGATCGTGTGCACGGGCGAGGCCATGCCGCGGGATCTGGCGGTCGAGTTGGCGCCCTTCGTGCGCCGCCTGTGGAACCTGTACGGCCCCACCGAGACCACCATCTGGTCGACCGGGTACCTGGTACGCGATGGCAACCAGCCGATCCTCATCGGCCGCCCCGTGGCCAACACGCAATGCTACATTCTCGACGGAAATGGCCACCCGGTCCCCATTGGAGTGGTCGGCGAGCTGTACATCGGGGGAGACGGACTGGCCCGCGGCTATCTCGGGCGACCAGAGCTGACCGCCGAGAAGTTCCTTCCCGATCCGTTCCGCTCGCAACCGGGCGCACGCCTGTATCGAACGGGAGATCTGGCTCGCTACCTTCCCGACGGAAACATCGAGTGTCTGGGCCGAACCGATCACCAGGTCAAGATCCGAGGCCTGCGTATCGAGCCGGGCGAGATCGAGGTCGTGCTGGCGGAACACCCGGGGGTGCACCAGGCGGTCCTGCGCGTGTTCGAGCCCAAACCCGGCCACCTGCGTCTGGTGGCCTTCTACGTTCCTGCGCCTGGCGCAGAGGTCTCGGCCACCGACCTGCGCAAGTACCTGCGGGGCAAACTGCCCGACTACATGATCCCGCAGCAGTTCGTCGCGCTGGAGAGCCTGCCTCTCACCTCGAGCGGAAAGGTCGACCGCAAGGCGTTGGCCCTGCCCGCCGAGGCCGGCACAGTCGCAGGTGAGCGCGTGGCCCCCCATACACCGACTGAGCGTTTTTTGGCCGACCTGTGGGCCAACCTGACCGGGAGCAAGGCCGAGAGCATCGGCGCAAATGACAACTTCTTCGATGTGGGCGGCCATTCCTTGCTGGCCTTGCAGGCCATCGCGCGCATCCAGACCCGCACCGGAGTTCGCCTTGAGGCGCGCAACATGTTCCTGAACTCGCTGGGCCAGATTGCGGAGATCCTGGCGGCAGCCGGCGTGACCGGCGCTCTGCAGGCGCAGCCCGAGCTGAAGCCGGCCGCTCCGCCCGGGAGCGCCTGAGGTGGAAGCCACCCAGTTCGGCGAGCCCCCCCTGTTCGGGCTCTATCATCCCGCAACTGGCGACAGGCCGCGCGGCCGTGGCGTGCTGATCTGTCCTCCCATCGCACACGAGCACATCCGCGCGCATCGGGCGTTGCGCTTCTTGTCCGTGCAACTCGCCCGCGAGGGCTTCGATGTGCTGCGCTTCGACTACTTCGGCGTGGGGGATTCAGCGGGTGATAGCGAGGAGGCACAGGTCGCACACTGGCAGGCCGATGTGGGCGCCGCCGCCAAGGAACTGCGCGCGCTGGCGGGCATCGAAAGCCTGGCCGTGCTGGGCGTGCGCTTCGGCGCCACCCTGGCTGCCACGGCGACGGGTCTGCCCGCGGTGGAGCATCTCGTGCTTTGGGATCCGGTCCTCGACGGGCAGCAGTACCTTCTGCGCATGGAGGAAATGCACAGGGCCATGCTGGTGGACAGCCGCAGCTTTCAGCATCCCCGCCAGGAGCGGCCCGGGCCCGGCTTGCTGGGTTTCCCTTTCGGGCCTTCGCTGCGCGCCGGAATCTCGGCCTGCGATCTGCGCGGCCTGCACCGCTGGCCGAGCGGCCGCGTGACTGTGGTGAAGGGCGGCGACGCGTCCAAGGTGGAACCTTTCGTGAAGGAACTACGCCAGCGCGGAATCTCGGCGACGCTGCGCCAGGCGAGCACCGCGGTGGATTGGGAGGATCGGGACGCGGTGGGCCGCTCGCTCACGGCGGGCGACGTGCAGGGCGCGATCCTGGCCTCGCTGCTGGAGGGCCGGTCATGAAGGAACGCGCGTACGCCTTCGGCGAAGGCGGCGGCCTCTTCGGCATCCTGACCGAGCCCGAGGAAGCCAGCCAGCGGCCCTTCGTGATCCTGCTCAACGCCGGCCTGGTGCACCGGGTGGGGCCCTTTCGCGTTTCGGTGGATCTGGCGCGGCGCTTGGCGGCGCTTGGCTTCTCCACCCTGCGCATGGACCTTTCCGGGCTAGGCGACAGCACGCCCCGGCCGGGCGAGCCGGATCTGCACCGGCGGGTCGTGGCTGACCTGCGCGACGCCATGGATTTTCTCGCTCAACGGCGCGGCGCCCGCCGGTTCGTGGTGGGCGGCATCTGCGCCGGCGCCATCAACGCCCACCGCGCGGCCGTGGCTGACCCACGCGTGGCTGGCCTCATCATGCTCGACGGCTATGCCTATCCCACGCCGCAGTTTCTCTTGCGGCGCTACGCACCGCGGCTGGCCAATCCGGCCGCAGCTCTGCGTTTCGTCGGCCGTCAACTGTCCAACCTGGTGGCGCCCCAGCCGGCTGCCACGCCATCCGAGGACGACGAGATCCTGTCGCAGGATTTCCCCCCCAAGGACCGCATCGCAGCCGAGTTGCGGCAGTTCGTGGAACGCAACCTGGCCCTGTTGTTCATCTACAGCGGCAATTGGTATCTCTACTTCAACTACCGCGAGCAAATCCGCGACAATTTTCCCGACGTCCCTTTCGGCGACCGACTCACCGTCGAGCACTTCCCCGAAGCCGACCACACCTATACCCTGCTGGAAGACCGCGAACGGCTGTTTGCCGCGGTGCTGGGCTGGATGCGGGAGAAGTTCGGGTAGCGAACCCCACGGCTGAATGACTCCGGTCTTGCGTCGCTGGATCGCCTACTGGACCCAGTCGGAACTCGCCTTGGCTGCCAGCCAGTTCTTTACCACAGTGCCAAAGGCGGTGAGTGAGGTGAGGGCGCTGTTCGAGAACAAGCTGGGTGTCCACGAGTTGTCGGTGACCCATGCTGTCCAGCTCGCTCCGTAGCCGTCAACCGCCGTCTCGAAATCGGTTCCCCAGGTTGCGCTGGAGGTGCCGAGATTCTTGTCGCTGCCGTTGAGCACGTAGCCCCACTCGGTGATAAACACCGGCGCCTTTCCCACCGCTGTGGTGACCTGTGACTTGAAGGACGTGCTCCAATTGCCAGGGTAGACGTGCGCGGTGTACACAAAATTGGTTCCTGGTGGCGCACTGCTGGCAGCGTCGCCTGGGTGTTGGTCGTAGCTCATGGAGGGAACGATGATGATGTTGTTGGGGGCTCCCGCGCGAATGGTCGTGATCCAGCCCTGCACCACGGGCTTGAAAGTGGCCCACGATGCGGAGCCGTCGATCGGTTCGTTGAAGGGTTCGTAAATGACATTGGCATAGCTCGCGAATTGCGGGGCGATGGCGGTCCAGAAGGTCGTCGCATCGGCGGCCGAACTACCGGTGGTGGCGTTGTCGATCTGGTGGAAATCGATGATGACGTACAGCTTCTTGCTGGTGGCGTAGTCGACCGCCGGCTTGAGAACCTTGCTGACATAGTCGGCGCCCGCGGTCATCGGCGTGGTGGGAGTGCAGCTTGCACTCGGGCCGCTGCCAACCGGGTAGGGCAAGGGCGAACAAGTTGGATATCCGGCGTTGTAGTTGATCTTCGGATAGACTGGCAGGCGTATCACGTGGCCCTGCAGGCCGGCGGCGGCTATCTTGTCGATTCGGGCCGTGATTCCCGCGGCGCTGTTGCCGCCGTAGGCGTAGAGCGAGCCGATGTCGATCAAAGCCGTCCCGCGCAGGACGATGGTCTTGCCGTTGGGATCCTTGATTGCAGTGCCCTCTACGTGCAAAGCGGGCAGGCCGCCGGTCGTGCCGCCGCTGCCCCCGGTCGTACCGCCCGTCGCTCCGCCCGTGCCGGTCGCGCCGCCCGTGACTGTCGTGCCGCCCATCGCTCCGCCCCTGCCCCCGGTCCCGCCGCCGGTCGCTCCGCCCGTACCCGTCGTCCCGCCTGTCACTCCGCCAGTGCCGGTCGCGCCACCCGTCGTCGTCGTGCCGCCTCGGCCCCCGCTTCCGCCGCCTGTCACTCCGCCAGTGCCGGTCGCGCCACCCGTCGTCGTCGTGCCGCCTCGGCCCCCGCTTCCGCCGCCCGTCGCTCCGCCCGTGCCCGTCGTGCCGCCCGTTGCTCCCCCCGTACCCGTGGTGCCGCCCGTCGCTCCACCCCTGCCCCCGGTCCCGCCGCCTGTGCCGCCCGTCGTTCCCCCTGTGGCCCCAAGCGTGCCGCCTGTGGTGGCGCTACCGCCAGAACCGATCGAGCCGCCGGTGGTGCTTCCGCCGGTTGCACCACCCGTGCCGGTTGCACCACCCGTGCCGGTCGCACCGCCGCTGCCGGTGCTACCACCGCTGGCAACCGAACCGCCGCTGCCCGAACCGCCAGCCGTTGCGCCACCCGGGCTTCCGCCCGTGCCCTTGTCTCCTCCCGTGGCTGAGGCCCCCGAGCTGCTGCCCCCGGACCCTCCGCTGGCCGGCGTTCCAGTGCCGTTGTCTGCGCACCCGCCAGTCAAGGCGGTACCCAGGACGATCGTGCACAGCAGAACCTTGCTATTCCTCATGGCGCGGCCTTCCTCAATGCAGGTAGGGTGTCAGTCTACTCGCTCGCCGGGTCTGTTGTCACCCAGACAGGTCTTTGCCCAGTCCCACGATAGCCGCAGGAGGCAGTGGCCGGAGCGACTAGAAAGCCACGCCGATGGAGACGCGCAGGTACGGAAAACGCCGGGCGATTTCCCCGACGGACACAGGCGCGACCGGGATCGGATCCTTGATGGATCCATCGGAATGCAACTTGAGAGAGAAGTTGGTGGCGTTGCCCATGATGTAGCCGCCCTCGACGCGACCGACGAGGGCCAGCAAGGGCCATCTCCGACTGTGGCCGATGCGCACGCCCGGCGAGCGAAGGAGCAGGCCAGCGCCCGCCGAACCCTGGTAGAGGAACTCGCGGTCGCGCAGATCGAAGCCAGGTGAGCCCACAGTGAGCGCCGCCCAGCCCGCCCCTCCGGCAACCCGCGCATAGGGAGAGAGCCAGCGAAACACCTGATAGCGCAGAGATAGACCGAGGTTGAAGACCTGTGTGCTCGACTTCTCGGGCAGGTCCAAGCCGGCCGCGGTCGAGGCCATGGTGGTCGAGACCGCGGTGGCCAGCCAAGAGAGATCGAGGCCGAGGGTCATCTTGCTGCTCACCTCGACCGCGTCGTAGGAAAAGCACAGCCCTGCGCCGCCAACGTTCCGCTTGCCCCACAGCCGCCTGGCATCGTCTTGCAGCATCCAGGCCGACTGGATCTCGGCGGTCACGGTGAAACGAAGCGGCTCCCACGACGTGGTGGGGAGTTCGGGTTCGCTCGCCACGGGCATGACCGCCTGGGTGGCAGGCCAGGCCGGGCCAGCCGCAGCCGCAGGGAGTGCAGGCAGGAGCGCGACCGTCGAAAGAATCACGAACCCCTGGCGTATCGTCGTCATGGCTGACCTCGCTGGAAGGTGTCGGTGAGAAGGAAGCCGTAGGCCGAGCGCGCCCCTTTGCGATCGGGCAGGTCCGCGTTGAGCACCGTCACGTACCCGACGTTCATGGGATCGAGCATTTCGAGCACGAGATAGCGATTCCCGTCAGCGCTCTTCTTGGCCAGCGGCAGAATGTTCGCGATGGTTCGGTCGACAATGACTTCGCCCGAGTAGAGGCGCCCCTGGCCGTTGTTCACGAGGTCGAGGTACTCGAGCCGGTTCGCACCATCAGTTCCCCACAGGCGGCTTCGAACAGTGGCTTCGACGGTCACGTCATCGAGGAGGCCGCTCGAACCGATGGGCTCGATGGTGCGATCCTCCAGGTTGACGATGGAAAGGGCCACGCTGCCGTTGCCCTGTTTGAGAAGGGCCATATTCCCGGGCAGAGGCGTGATGTCGACAACCGGGGCGGTTATGGACCAGCTCTCGATGGCCAATCCTTGCGCGGTCTCGATGTCCCTCAGGTCGGCGAAGACCACAGACGTCGCGCCGGTTCCGACTCCCAGGAGCAGCGCGCGATCCTGGGACTGTGACGACTTGGGGCTCGGCCCCTTGAAGAGGAGAATCCGATCGACCTGGGTCCCGGTGGGAATGGACGTGGCGCTGCCTGTCGTGGGATCGAGGATGACGATCTGCTGGCTGTCAGGTGCTGTGACCAGGAGCCGCGTGCTGTCGCCCGTGCCGAACATGGCCATGTCCGAAAGCGCGCTGCCCGCCCCAAGCAGCGAGAGCGAGACGTGGAAATCGTTGCTGGTGCCGCTGGCGTTCTGGTCCACCGGAGCACCCTGGATGAGGCTGATCTGGAATATGTCGTTCGAGCCGTCGGCACGGATGTAGATAGCTGGCCCGGCCATGTCGAAGAGAACCTGGACCGGTTCGACAGTTCGCTTGCCATCGGGGACCAGGGGGACGGTGATCTCGGTGCGATCGTCGCGATCGAGATCGAGAATCGTCACGTAGTTTTCCGCCAAGACCACCGCCAGGTTGCGCTGCAGGCCGAAGAGAGTCGAGCCCGGCGGCGAGAAATACACCTGGTCTGGGACGCTGCCCAGGCTGCGGATGGGACGGCTCTTGACCGTGTTGCTTGCGAACTTCACCACCGCCAGGTCGTTGGGGTTGTAAAGCATGGAACCGCCAGCCCCCGACGAAGTGGCGCTGTAGTGAAGGATGGCGAAGGCCCCGTCGTCGGACTGCGCAAGCTGGTCGTAGCGGCCGGGAAGCTCGATGGTGACCGGATCCTTCGACGCGGGATCGATGAGAACCAGTCTGGCTGGCTCGGATTGGGTGCTGAGGCTGCCCGGGTCGCCATGGGTCAGCACGAGGAGCTGGTTGTTTGCACCCTTGCGCTTTTCGGCTGCGACGGGCGACTTGCCGGTGGGCACAAGGCGCGGCTTCAGAGCGGGATCCGCCAGGTTGAGCAGGAAGACCAATCCCGACGTACCGTCGACATAGGCCACGCTCTCGTCGAGAGCCACGATGGGCATGACCCTGCGGGAAGGAGTGCCGCCGCTCTGCGGATCGTCGTTGCAGGCCAGGGGTAATACCAGCAGAAGAGGTAAGAAATACGCGCGTTTCATTGCCGGATCCTTCCGTTGAGCGCAAAGCCGGTCACTGACTCCACAGTGCCGCTGTCCCAATCCCAGTCGATGAAGCTGATGCGGCCCTCGCTGTGCACCTGGTTGACGAATACCTTGTGGTTGATTCCGCCCAGGGCTCCGATGGCGTTGGGCGGGCTGCCCAGTTGAAAGTCCTTCACCTGGAAAGTGGTGAGGGACATCTGCTCGGCCATACGCAGGTTGGCCGCGTCGTCGCGCAGAAGCACGAACACGCTCGACGAATCTGGGGTGATGGCAAAGGGGTCAGGATTCGCGCTGGTGGTTTGCAGCGTGGCAAATCGGCCCTCGAGACTCACCGCGCTGTAGCCGTACTGACGGTCGATCGCCTCGTCCACAGTGAGACCAGGATCCGAGGGATTGCCCGTGACTTTGGTGTGCACCACGAATGCGGTCCTTTCGTCCGGGGCGATGGCAACCGCACGAATCGCTTTTTGCAACACCACGCCTTTGGGCGCGAACGTCCCGCTTGGCAGCAGGGGCGACACGACCAGGCGTTCGATGGGCACAGCCGTGGTGTAGAGGACGGCGTACTTTCCATGGGCGCTGATGGCAACCTGGCCCACCGTCTCACCGGTGACCGGCCAGATGTCGAGCGGCGCCGCTCCGGTGAAGCCATCTGGAATGGCGATGCGCACCAGCTTGCTCTCGTCGCGCAGGACCGCGAAAGCGTGGATATCCCCGCCGGCCGTGTCGGTCGTGTCCGAGATGTCCAGATCCGTCACCGGGCTGGACAGGGACAGAGATTGCACGCTGTTGCCCACCAGGTCCACCAGCAGGAGTTCATTCCTGCCATCGCGCCGAGCGATGGCCCAGTGGCCATCGCGGGTGACTGAGACGTCGACTGGGAGTCCGGTTCCGGCAATCGCGGGCGCGGTGTCAGGTGTGGCTGGCTTCGCGTCGGGCAGCATCGGAACCACGCCGGCCTCTCTGGCGCTTCCACCGTCCTCGCTGGACGAGCCGGCGCCGGATCCTTCATCCAGACTGGGCGCATCGACATCAGGAACCGCTCCCGCGTCTGGGCTGGCAGTGCCGGCGTCAGGGCTTGAGGCTGCGGCGGCCGAGCTTTCAATGCGTACGAGCGGCGCGATCGCGGAGGTTTGCAGACTCGCGAAGCGCAGTTCAGAGATTCCGTCCTTGGTGACCACGAAGGCGGCCGTGCCATCGTCGGAAAAGACCACGGCGCTGGGCTCGAATCCGACGGTCACGGTGAAGGCCTTGTCGCCCGCCGCCGACAGGGTGACGAGCGAGACGTTCTGGAAACTGCCCGAAAGGATCTTGGCGTTCGGCTGTGCCACATCGAACCAGACCACGGCATGGGCGCCGCCAGGGGCGATGGCTATGGCATTGGCCCCTTTGACGATTGGCAGAGGCGACGAGACCGTGGTTCCGGCATCCGTGGTCCGCAGGACCGAAAGCGTGCTCGATCCCGCGTTGATGACTAGGGCCACGTCTTCTCCGGAGACCGTGGCCACATAGGTCGGCGTGTCGCCGGGCGTGACCTCGGCAATCGCCAGGGACACAGAGTCGATGACCGCCACCGAGTCGCGTGTCGGATTGGCCACGTACACGTAGCGCTTTCCCGGTTGAGGTGCCAAGAAGGTGAGCGATTGCTCTTGCTCGGGGGGAAGGGCGGCGGTGCCGCCCCCTATCACCGCAGGCCCTAGGCTACCCGTGCTTCCCCCGGCCGCCGCGCGGGGGTTGCCACCGCCGTAGGCCCCCCCCATCGGCTTGGCATTGTCGGTTCCACCGGCCATTGAGGCTTCGCCGCCACTGGAGGAGCAGCCGCAAAGGGCACCCACGAGCATTCCGGCAATCAGTCCATATGATTTGGTCATTGCAGGCACCTCTCAGCAGCAACTCCTGTGCCGTACCCTGATCACAGGATAATCGAAGAGATTTCCCCAACTGGCGCGACGACGCCATGACACGACTGTCAGGGATCCTGCTGCGCAGTCGTGGAATTCGATGGAGGCGCGGTTTTCCGATGCAGCCGCGTGCATGCAGTGTGACGTGGCTGCGTGCGCGTCTCTGCAGGGCTGCTCGTGCTATCGCCCCGCCGGCAGCGCATGCGCCCAGGGGGCTATCCCATCGGGCGGTTCTTGGCATATAATGCCCGCCACGTTGCAGCTTGCGGCCGCAGTGTGTTTCACATGCGAACCTAACGCCCGCGCCGAGGGACCATGAACAAACTCATCGCTCGATCCTTCTCAAGTCTGGTTTTGGCCGTGGCGCTCGGATGGGCGCCCTCCACCCTGGCCCAAATGTCGACCGACCGGTTCCAACCGTCGCTACCCGGGGATCGGTTCTTCGGGGTCGAGGGTGCGGATCCCGGCGGACACCTGCTGCCCAGGTTGATGCTTCTGGGCGACTACGCCTATCGCCCGCTCTCCGTCTACGACCAGAACGACAACCGGCTTGGCGTCCTTGTGAAGAACCAGCTCGTTCTGCACGTGGCTGCCGGGGTGAGCCTGTGGGACCGCCTCGTGGTGGCGGCCGACATGCCGCTGAGCCTGCTCATGAACGGCGACACGCTCGGGGGGGGCGGCGGGCCGTCAGGCGCGGCGGCGGGCGATCTGCGCTTGAGCGCACGCGTGCGTCTGGTGGGCGAAGCGCGCTCGCCGGCTGTCCTCAGCCTGGGCGGGCACTTCTTCGTGCCCACGGGAAACAAAGACAAGCTTGCTGGCGAAGGCAAGGTGCACGGCATGCCGGTGCTGGTGTTCTCAGGCGAGACGTCTCAGCTAGCCTACGCCGCGACCGCGGGCGTGGACATACGCAGCAAGAGGGACTTCGGCACCTTCCAGGGGGGCACGCAGCTGTTCTTTGGCGGCGCCATCGGGGTTCTGCTCGCCGACCGAATGCTGCAACTCGGGCCCGAGATCTATGGATCCACGGTCATGGTGGGCAGCGACAGCTTCAAGAAACCCACCACCAACCTGGAAGGAATTCTCGGCTTGCGAGTCAGGCTGGCAGATTTTGTGCTGGGGGCAGGGGTAGGCCCGGGATTCACCAAGGGGGTGGGGACACCCACGCTGCGTGCCTTGCTCTCCCTGGCCTATGCGCCCGAGCCGCCCAAACCTGCGCCGCCGCCTCCTCCTCCCAGGAAGCCCAGGAAGCCCGCGGATCGCGATCACGACGGCATCCCAGACAAGGACGACGCCTGCCCCGACGAGCCAGGCGTGCCCAGCGACGATCCCGCGAAGAACGGGTGCCCGCCGCCTCCGCCCGACCGCGATGGCGACGGCATACCTGACAAGGACGACGCGTGTCCTGACGTCAAGGGTGTGGCCAACACCGATCCGCGCGAGAACGGCTGCCCGCCCGACACCGACGGCGACGGCATCCGCGACGACGTGGACGCCTGCCCGAACGAGAAAGGCCCGCCTGACACTGATCCGCAGAAGAACGGCTGCCCCAAGGCCGTGCGGGTCACTGAAGGTGAGATCGTGATCCTGGAGCAGGTGCAGTTCAAGACGGGCAGTGCCGTGATCTTGCCGGTCAGCGACGATCTGCTGCGCCAGGTGGCCGGGGTGCTGGCCGAGCATCCTGAAATCGTGAAGCTCGAGGTCCAGGGCCACACCGACAATCGCGGTGGCAAGGCCTACAACCGCAAGCTCAGCCAGAAGCGTGCCGACTCCGTGAGGAAGTGGCTGGTGAACAACGGCCAGATCGATAGCAGCCGTCTCAGCGCCCACGGGTACGGAATGGAGGACCCCATCGCGGACAATGTCACGCCCGAGGGCCGCCAGAAGAACCGGCGGGTGCAGTTCAAGATCCTTGAAAAGACCGGCCGAAGTAACCGAAGCGGAAGTGAGGTGTCGCCATGAAGCGCATGTATAGGAACCGTGGATTGCTCCGCGCCGTCGCGCTCGGGTCGGTCTTGCTCCTGGTGGTCGGGGGCTGCAAGTCGTCCACGCGCAAGGGCGCAAACGGAGAGGTGGCCGAGCAGGCCCTGGTGGGCAAGGACGGTGCCCGCACGGTGAGTGCGGCCAACACCGTCGTCAACAAGTATTCAGCGCTGGCGGTAAATGCGAACGCCGGCAGCCTCACCGTGACCGTGGCCGCCATCTCCGACCTGGCCTCGACCGAGGGCACGGATGGCGGGCTGCAGCCCCTGGCTGTCGGGGATCTGCTGCTCATCGTCCAGATGGCTGGCGCCACCATCAACGCCGCCGATACCACCACCGGAGGAATCTCGAACTACGGAAACGTCACCAGCCTCAACAACGCCGGCAACTACGAACTGGCCGGGGTGGCGAGCATTTCGGGAAATACGATCACCTTGGCCTGCAATCTGAAGAAGTCCTACACCGTGGCGGGCAAGGCGCAGGTCATCCGCGTCCCGCAGTACACGACGTTGACCATCAGCAGCGGAGGTTCCATCACCGCGACCGCGTGGAATGGGACGGTGGGTGGCGTGGTTGCGGTGCAGGCCGCGACGACCTTGGAGCTCGATGGAACTATCGACGTCAGCGCCAAGGGGTTCCGTGGCGGCACAACCCACACCGGCGCAGATTCCGCGGCGACGGACTTGACTACCTACCGCTCGAACCTCGCGACCGCCGGCGGCCAGAAGGGTGAGAGCATCGCAGGAGCGCCCGCCGACTACGACAATCTGTTCTCCGGCCAATATGGCCGGGGGGCGCCTGCCAACGGAGGGGGCGGCGGCAACTGGCACAACGGCGGCGGCGGTGGTGGAGCCAACGCCACGGCCATTGACGCCACAGACGCCGCCAGCGCAATGATCTGGAACGGCCAAGGCGTGATGTTGCACAGTGTTGCCAACGACGCGACCGCCTGGGCCCTGGACCCCGGCTATGCCCTGGACGGCGATTTCACCAATTCTCCCGGTGGTGGCCGCGGCGGCTACACCTACTCGGCGTCGGGCACCCTGAATCCCACCACGGCTGGGCCGCCAATAGATGCCAGTTGCGATTGGGGCGGCAACTGCCGGCGCGAACGCGGCGGACTGGGTGGGCACCCGCTCGTGAGCAGCACCGGCGGCGCGAGTGCGCGGCTCTTTCTGGGCGGCGGTGGCGGCGCGGGCGACGGAAACAACGGCTTCACTGGCCCAGGCGGCGCCGGCGGCGGGCTGGTCTTCGTGATCGCGGGAACGGTTACTGGCGGCGGCAGCATCTTGGCAAACGGCGGAGTCGGGGGGGGCGCCAACTCCGGAACTGCGCTTTCGGGCGACGGCCCGGGCGGCGGCGGCGGCGGCGGCACGGTGGTGGTTCATGCGGCTGCGCTCTCGGGAATCTCAGTGGCGGCGGATGGAGGCAACGGCGGCAGCCAGCACCTCGCTGGCACCCCCGAGGCCGAAGGTCCTGGTGGAGGCGGCGGCGGTGGCTACGTCGCCTTGTCCGGTGGCACGCCCGCAGCGGTCTCGGCTGATCCTGGCCTGAACGGCACGACCGACTCGAGCGGTGTGGCCCAGTTCTCGTCCAATGGCGCGACCGCAGGCCACGTCGGCATCGTCGATGACAGTGCCGCGGCCATCCTGTATTGCACCAGCCCGACCACGGTGATCGCTACCTACCCCGACGCTCACACAAACGTGAAATCAGGGGCCTTCACCTTCACCAGCCCGCAGAGCGGGGTCAGCTTCGAATGCAACCTGGATAGCACAACCTACGCGCCCTGCTCGGCGACCGCCTACACGACCGGTGACCTGACCGACGGACCGCACTCTCTCGACGTGCAGGCCACCGATATCAATGGCAACGTGGGCGCCTCCGTCCATTACGATTGGACGGTGGACACGGTTGCGCCGGACACCTCCATCCTGTCCGGTCCCGGCGCTGTGAGCAGCACGTCCACCGCACACTTTGTCTTCTCCAGCAATGAGTTGGGCGACGGCGGCGAGCCGGGTGTCACCTTCGAGTGCCACCTGGGCACAGCGGCCTTTGCTGCATGCCCGGCCGACTACACGATCACTGGGCTTTCCGACGGATCCTACACACTGTACGTGCGTGCCCGAGATCTGGCAGGCAACGTGGATCCCGATCCCGCCACCTACCCCTGGGAGATACATGGCACGGGCCTGGATGGCGGCGTCGACGCGGAGGGGACCGAAGATGCTGCCCCGGATGGGGAGGCGACCGACGTTCCGATAGTGGATACAGCCGCGCCTGTCGACACCGGTCCGAAACTCGACAGCGCCACTGATGGACCGGGCACTGTGGTCTTGGATGCGGCCAAGGATGTCGCAGTGGCAGCCGACCTCGCCCCGAACCGAGATGTGCCTGTCGGGAATCTGGATGCGCAGGCCGCTGGCTCAGACGCCGATGCGCTGGGCGCAGAGGATGCAATCGCCGAGGCAAGTGGGCCCGAGGCGAGCGCGTCGGACGCCCAGGTGGTCGTGGATCCGCCAACCAGCGACGCAGGCGCGAAGCCTGATCAGGCTATCGTGCTGACGCCGGACGCGGCAGTGATCCCCCCGGTTGCTGATGCGGCCGTGCCGGTCGGCCCAGTTCCGGACGCGGCGGTGGTGGTCGGGATGGGGAAGATCATGGGTTCCGGATTCTGCGCCGTGAATCCAGTGCGGGACAGCGCACCCGGGCTCTTCACCTTCTTCCTGGTGAGCGCCTTCGGCCTATTGCTGCGGCGCCGACGACGCTAACAGTGGCTCATCGGCTGCGGGCGATCTCTTGGTCGCCCGCAGTAGGAACACGCATGCCGTGAGCCAGACCGCCACCTGAGCCGCGACGTAGGCCTTGTTCCAGGGCGGAGGCAGCAGATACAGACCGCCCGGCGCGACAGTGCTGCACACCATGGCCGCCAGCAGCGACCCGGCCCACACCTTCTGCCTATCCGTCGCACTCTGCTTGGCGAGACGGAACAGCGCGATCATGGGAATGAGCATGAGGAGATCGTCGTACCAGCCGTGATAGGTCCATAAACGCGCGGCAAACGCAGCGGCGCTCATCAGCAGCCAGGGGTCGGCACGTCGATGGCGCCAGGTCCACACCCCGAGAAGTCCCAGGACCACGAGCGAGCCCGCTGTGTCCCAGGCCGGTCGGCCCGCGGCACCGAACCAGGTGTGCAGATTGGCGTGACCTTGGTGTGCGGCGCCCCAGGCCGAGTTGCCTTCGGTCCGCACCAAGAAGTCGTGGCTCAACTGGACCGGGCTCATGGGCTGTACCAGCCCCGGCACCGCCGTGAGCCCCAAGTAGATGGCCACGATCGCGATGGCCGGAAGCGGCCCCTTGGGACGGAACAGCACTATCCAGAAAAAGGGCGCCGCGAGTGAGGGCTTGACCAGGGCCCCGACAAAACAGAGGACAGCCAGCGCCAATTGCAGAGCCCTATTCTCGCGCAGCAGGACGGGCAAGCTGGCGAGCAAGCAAGCAACCACGGGTACGGTGAGTTGTGCGTTTCCCGTGGCGGCACCGGTCGCGTACATCCCCAGTGGCAACAGCATGGCCAGGCGGCGCTCTGCCCTGGTGGTGGCCCCGCTGTCGCGCGCCACGGCTCGAATCATCCAGATCAACGTGCCGGCGGTGAGCAGGGCCCACAGCCAGCGCACCGTCCGGAAGCGTAGCCAGCCCAGGAGCGGCCATAGCATGGTCATCGATGCCGGGGGGTACGAGGCCGTGCCGATCACCCGGTACACCGCCCGCCCCTCGAACAAGGCCCGCGTTTCGTTCCAGCGCTGCCGCAGATCGATCGCGCCCCACGGCGGTGGCTGCCACAGCAGGCGCCATGTCTGGTAGGACAGCCAGCCCAGTGCTGCCAGCGCCATGAGCGCCGCGGCCCAAGACAGGACTGCCGAGCTGCGCCTGCCCCACCACGCCAGCGTACGCGCCGCGAAGGGCACAGGGGACGGGCTCGACCTGGGAGATTGGTCGTCTGGCGCGCTCATGCGCCATCTATATCATGCGTCACGATGTGGTGACGATCGGGGATGCGGTCACACCGCTATTGCGACCAGGTGCCGGCACCGATGTCGATCTTCCAACTGGCCAGGTAGGTCGGCATCAATGTCGTTCCGTTGGTGAAGATCAGTGGCTGGAATACATATGTCGTCAGGTAGTTGTGCACACCGGGATTGGTGGTGTCCTGGTTCCCATACCAGTGATCGCCCCAGTACATGAAGACAGTTCCCTGGCTTCCCACGATGGGCTGAACCCAAGTACTCTGGGTCATCCAGGTCTTCTTGCCGGCTGGTGCAATGTATCCCTTGTATGTCCACGGCCCATTCATGGAGGACGCGGTGGAGTAGAAATCATCGTTGGCTCGCCACCCTGTCTTGTCGGAGCCGACAAAATAATAGGTGCCATTGGCCTTGAAAACCGTAGGCGCTTCAATGCCACCGGTTGTCCCGTTCAGCGCTGAGAACTGCTTGTCCGACGTCCAGCTGTGACAGTCGCTGGACAGGGTAAAGACGTGGCCACTTTCTGTAATGACATAGGCACCGGTCTCGTCTGCGTAGGCGCTCATATCGCTGTGGGCGGCAATCGCTCCGCTTGAGCTCAGGAGAGACCCCTTGAAGCTGTAGACAGCGTTGACAGTAGGCGAGGTCGCGTACACGACTTCCTTGTCCGCCTGATAGGTGATATCGGCTGAATGGGCGTAGAGAACGAATTCGCCGGTGGCGGGACACTTTATGATATGCGGCCTTTCACCCTTTCGGTTTGGCCCGAGCTGGCCACCCGACTGCTGGGGCAGGATGATCCCATTGTTCCCCTCCTTCTTCCATGTGGCCAGGTCTTTGGACGAGTACATCGAAAAACCATTGAAGTCGTTGTCAGTCGTGCTGCTCAAGAAGTACTCGCCGTGCAAGTAGAAGGTGTCGCACACCCGGATGATGCCGCCACCGTGGGCGTTGACCAGAGCACCGTCGGTGTCCTTGAAACTGATGCCCGGTGGGTTGGGCGGCGAGACATCGCCCGTGGAGCCGGGGCCAGGGTCGGTGAGAACCCCAACGACACCCGCAACCGCACCGCAGCTGCCGGTCCCGGTGGAGCCCGCAGTCCCGCTGGACCCAGAGCGACCACCAGAGCCACCTGTCGCGCTGGAGCCTCCTGAAACCGAAACTCCCCCGGAACTGGTGGTTCCGCCCGAGCTGGCAGTCGTGCCCCTGCCTCCAATACCGCCGGAACTGGTGGTTCCGCCCGAGCTGGCAGTCGTGCTCCTGCCTCCCGTGCCGCCGGAGCCCGTCGTGCCGCCCGAAGTGACGGTTCCGCCCGATCCACCGGTCACGCTTGCGCTGCCGCCCGAGCCAGTCGTGCCACCGCTGGCACTGCTCGCGCCGCCTGAGCCAGTCGTGCCGCCACTCCTCCCAGTCGCGCTGCCGCCTGCTCCAGTCGTGCCGCCGAGGCTGCTACCGCCCGTCCCGGTCGTGGTGCCACCCGCTCCGGTCGCGCCGCCGGGGCCGCTCGTGCCGCCCGAGCCGGTCGTGCCACCGCCTGCCCCGGTCGTGCCGCCGCCTGCCCCGGTCGTGCCAGCCTGGCCGGTCACCCCACCCGGCCCGACCGTGCCTCCCACGTTCGTGCTACCGCCGCCCGCGACTTGCCCCCCAGTTTGCTGAGTCCCGCCCGATCCGGTCGCACTCTGTGAGGGAGTGCCTGTTCCTCCTGTCGCGTTTCCCCCCGCACCAGCCGAAGGAGTGCTTGCACCGGAACCACCGGACGAGCAACCCAGCACGAGCGCCGCGAGGACCAATGCCAAACATCCAGTTCGCTTCATAGAGTTTCTTCTCCACGTGGGGGTCGATCGATGTCTCATAGGCACTCTGATAAGGGGGGCCGTGAGCGCCGAATGGGTCACTGAAACTGCATTGTCCCCCATTCCGACAAGCGATTCCGGGAAAAAGGGGCCTCAGCGCGCGACGCGTTGCCTCCGCCGCGAATCAATGAACAGACTAGGGCCTGTCCCCAAATTCAGGCCAGCCATACTCGCACCGCAGCGAAGAGAACGAAACCTAGGAAGTTCGTGGAGGTCTTCTCGTAGCGGGTGGCCACACGCCGGTACCGCTTTATCTTG
>Ga0182021_10000838_pt1 | contig 34531 bp, 27 predicted proteins | sample 612E3MmetaG_FD_120493 | JGI IMG/M metagenome (GOLD analysis project Ga0182021, IMG submission 120493) | Permafrost microbial communities from Stordalen Mire, Sweden - 612E3M metaG (Illumina Assembly) | ecosystem: Environmental > Terrestrial > Soil > Wetlands > Permafrost | place: Sweden... | reverse complement strand
ATGAATTCCTGCTTCATCCCCTGCGTGTGGGCAGCGAGTAGCCTACGTCGCTCGACTTGCAGGCGCTTCTCCTCGGCGGTGAGGTTTAGGGGCTCGACTGGGGTGCCGTTAAGCTCGGCCGTGACCAGCTTCTTCAGGCGCAACCTGTTCAAGTCTCCTAGCATCCTATCGACGTGGTCCCGCTCCTTCTCGATGAGCTTGCCCTTAACAGAGGTTTTCTCGGTTGTTCGCTCTTGCTCCCTTAGCTGTGTGGAGTAGGCCACCATGCTCGTGTAGAAGCCCTCGTGTAGAGGCTGTATGTCTGGCCTCTGTCTCTCCCGCCTCCATGAGTCGAAGAGTGTCCTGTATTCGTCGGTCATTTGTCTATCCTGGCCCCCTTCTTGCACAACAGGAAGATCGCGGTGGCGAGTGGGACAGTGACTGATTCCTGAGTGTATGGTCCGTACTCGGCGTCCCCGATCCTCACCTTCGGCGCGTGCCTGACATATACCTTCGCCTCCCCGGTTCGGAAGGCTATAGCGCTTGTAAGCGGGTCGTAGTCCGGGAGGGAGTCGAGCTTTATCGTCTGGACCTGCCAGCCCGTCTTGCCATGTAGGGTATTTGGGAGGCGGATGAGGCGGTGTATGTCCGTGGTTACGACGGTGTCTATGTCGGCTGCTTGCTCCTTGACCGCTATCTCCATGATCTTCTCGATGTCCGCCATGAGGCGTTCCTCATCTCCGACGCCTACCGCTTTGAGGAGTAGGCTCGGGTGGCTCTCCTCCAGTATAGCGAGGACCTTGTCGCGCTCGTTGACGAGGAGGCTGGTGATCTTGCGCCCGAGCTTCATGGCCTTGATCTCCTCTGGGGGCGTTGAGGCTATAAAGTCGTAGACGGCCCTTCCCGCCCTGCCCCGCCACCCTTCGTCAGCAAGGGTCGGTCTCCCCCCCTTCGAGCGGGGATTGAAGCCGAGGTACTCCGATTTTATGCCGGTGCCGAGGATGTAGTCAACGACCTCGCGTCGCCCCGACTGGTCGAGGTTCCGTATTCTCTGGTTGCGGACGTGGACGTGATAGCCGCGGTTACCGGAGAAGTTGACGACGAGATCGTTGGCGGGGCTGAAGCCGAGGTCCTGAATGAGTATGTCGAGGAGCTTCTGGGTCTCATACTTCGCCGCCTGTAGGCACCTCTCGCAGAGCCAAGTCTCCTCCTCGAAAGCCGCCTTGCCACATTTGCAAATGTTCGGGGGCTTCCCAGTACCCTCCTCGCCGCAGTTCTTGCACTTCCACTTGTCGTGCTCGTGCTGGCAGGGTAGGTCAAAGTGGTCGGCGTCGATGTCGAAGACTAGGTCTGCGCCGCTCCACCCCTTCCCCACCATGTCCACTTCTGGGTGCGTATAATAGCAGGAGCTATGGTAGCTATGTGCTGGGCTGTTCTCGGCGAGATACCTGCGGAAGGCCCCCTCGTCGGGGAAGCCTATGTGGCGGAACATGGTCTTCCCGCCGAACTGGAGGAAGGCGAACTCCCTCATCCTGATCTCGGTCGGGGCGGGTATCGTCCTAGCGTTTGACTGGTACCACCTATGGAACTGTTCAGCAACGAACCCGGGGCTGCCCCAGTCGGACTCCATAGGCGATCAGTTAGAAGTATAGCTCGTGTTTTAAAACTGGTTTGGCTGGGAACCGGCTACTTCTTGAGGCCGTTGTGTGGGCATTTTCTGCAGAACTTGGGGTTAAACCTGACGATGTTATTGTACTGCGTGCAGAAGTGGAGGCCAGTATTCCTTACCTTATCTTCTGAGGAGTCGGCCAAATCGGTCCTTTATTGGCTCGGCGCTGGGGTATTTGAGGGTTGAGGCGGAAGCTGGGGCTTCTGGTAGGCGAGTCGCCTCGCCTTTATCCGGTAATAGCTTAAGGGGTGCTTGATCCGCTCGCAGATGTCATCCTTGTTCCGACAGATGCCGTGTGTCCGGAGTGTGTCGCAGAGAGGCGGCGTGTACTTGGTGCGGTTCCCTCGGACACCGGCTATGTGCTCGACCTGGTACTGGGTCATGGCGGGGTCGAAGTCGCTTACGCTCGTGTAGAGGTCAACGAGGCTGTCGAGGGGCATGCCGACGGTGACTAGGAAGCTGGTGAGGGCGAAACGCTCCATGTGACTTGCCCTCCTACCAGCTAGCAGCCCCTCCATGCAGTACCTTATGCAGGGCGGGAAGGCTTCATTTATAACCTCAGAAGGCAGGTCCTCGCCGCCTAGCCTCTTCCGATTCTCCTCGAATACTTTGGAGACGCGGTCGAGGCGCAACTGGAGGGGCTCCGGGAGTGTGATCTTGATTGGCTTGGAGACCTGTTCCTTGATGAGGGTCTCGACCTCGCCTTGGATCAGCCGGGCGACCTCGCGCTGCGTGAGCAGGACGTATCCGCTCTTCACTATCCGGTTTACGAGCTTCCACTTGTCCTCGTGGAAGGACGAGGAGGATCGAAGGTAGTCGTAGAAGTAGAGGCGGAAGTCGTAGAGGACGCTGTCGTAGGTCTCACCCGAGTCTATGAGGTCCCAGTCGAAGTCCTCCCTCGCCATCTGGGCGAGCTTGTCGCGTTCCTCATCTTGAAGGAGAAAGTAGACCCTGATGGCCTCGCCTAAGGCGTAGCGCCTACTCATGAATGGCTCCCCCTTGACGGAGGTGAACATCACGGCGACGGGGAAGCTGAGGAGCTCCGTCATGTAGTCGTCGAGGCTGTCATCGACAGCGCCGTCCTCTATCGCCTGAACTACTCGCTCCGCAGCCCTATCGAGGACCTTGGCGTATTGCGGGTCGGCGAGGTCGTCAAGCTGGAGGTTCAGGGCGTCAACTAGCTTCGCCGCGTCCTTTAAGAACGGGTACTTGGCAGCCTCCCTCTCCAGCATGTCCTTCAGCCCTCATGGGGTCCTGACTGAAAAAAGGCTTCCCTCCCCGGCCCCGAGTTAGATTTATTACGGGTGTGCGGATAGAACCAAGGTCCAAGAGGTTACAGGTTTGAAGGAGACCATCACACTAGGCTACCCACCAGACGCCCATTACAACCCCGCCGTTAGAGCTGGCGACTTCATCTACACATGCGGTCACATCGGGTTAGAGGATGAGTCGGGAAAAGAGCTGACAACCATTGAGGAGCAGACCAAGACGACGATGGAGGATCTAAAGAAAACCCTCGCGGCTGCTGGAGCCTCAATTGAGGACATAGTCAAGGCAACAGTCTACATAGCTGACATCGACTACTATGAGAAGATGAACGAAGTCTACATGACCTTCTTCGAGGGACCTACTCCAGCGAGGTCGACGATCGTGACGAGGCTTGTGATGGAAGAGATTCTCGTGGAGATAGAGGCTGTGGCTTACAAACCGCGTGCCTGAGTCACTTTAGATTCTTGTCGGCGAAGTGCTTGAGACGGCTCAGCCCCTCGGGAACCCAGCTCCGCCCGTAGCTTATGCGGAAGTTGTTCCCCGGGTAGTTGAACACCATCCCGGGCCAGACCATCACATGCTCCTGCTTGGCGTACTCCTCGGTGAACTTCTCGACGTTCATCCCTATGAGCTCGGGGAAGCCGACGGTGGCGCCCTTAGGGCGGACCCACTTGAAGTGATCTGAGTAGTCCTCGAAGAACTCGTCGAGTAGGGGCAGATTTTTGTCGATTATCCTGTGGCTCCGGGCGAGAACCTTGTCTCTGGCGCGGAGGGCGATGGTCGCGAGCAGCTCGCTTGGCGCCGGTTTACAGGGCGTAGCAAGGCCGTTCAGGTCCTTGAGCTTCTGGAGCAGCGTTGGCTCCTTGATGGTTATCCAGCCTATCCTAAGTCCAGAGAGGGCGTAAGCCTTGGACATGACGCCGAAGCTGACAGCGGTCTCGTCCGCGTCCACGGCTGGTGGCAGGCGGTACTCAGGTTTGTGCTCTAGGAGGTGGTAGACCTCATCCCCCACTAACGTAGCGCCCTTCTCGTGACAGAGGTCGATCAGCGCCTTGAACGTTGACCTGTCCACGGTTGCGCCCGTGGGGTTATGGGGGAAGTTTGTGACGAGGAACTTCGTGTTGGAGCGGAACGCCTTGCGCACCTTATCCACGTCGACGCGCCAGCCATCCGGTTCGAGCGGGACCAACGACACATCCGCCCCTGCTAGGCTCGCGAGTTGGTACAGCGCCTCGTAGGCGGGCCAGAGGACGACTATGTGGTCACCCGGCTTGAGCATGGCTGTGAAGAAGACCCAGATAGCCTCGTCCGCCCCCGCGAAGATGACGACCTGACTTGGATCTACGCCGCTGTAGAGCTTGGATACCTCAGTTCGGAGCTTGATTCCGCCTGGGGTCTCTGTGTACTTGAGGGTCAGGTTCTCCCAGTCGCTCCTAAGCTCATCGTCTGCGAGTGCGAGCACTTCGCTCATCTTCATGGGCTGGACGTCTGACTCGTGCATAGTCATGTCGGTGTGCTTTTTCCACTCGGTCATCTGCTCCTCGAGCCAGAGCCTGTGTTCGAGGCGCTCCCGCCCTTTCCCGCCGGTCGGCTTTATCGCGCTCATGCCTTTGCCTCAGGTGATGTAGCATGTTAGTGGCTTCTGGTTAGTAAGTTTTTAACAAAGCAAGGAAAGGAAAGTCACACTTGGTTTACTTTTTCGCCCAGTAGCGGGCTATTTCCTCAGCCGTCGCGTACCACACCACCGGGAAGCGCACTTTCTAGTTGAGCGCGCGAGCCGCCCCGTCGTCGCCAGAGAGCCTCAAAAAATGCCATGAACCCGAGAAGAGAGGATTATATCCGGAAACATGGCGGCTGCGAAGGTACCTACATCCCCCAGATACATGAATAAGGAAAAGACGAAACGAAAAAAGCCCAAAAAGGGCCGATTAGTTGACGACAATGTTCTCGAGGTTGAAGTAGCGCTTAGCGAGGAACCTGATCTTCTTGATGTTCTCACCGTTCTTGCCGATGGCTATACCCTTGTCGTGAGGGTCGACGGTCACCATTGCTATCTTGTGGCCGTCCATCCTATCAACGAGGCGAATATCCTTCACCTGCGCCGGCTTCAACGCGTTCCTGAGGAACTTGTCAGGGTCATCCATGTACTCGAAGATCTCGACCTGCTTATTCGTCATCGCGCGGAAGCGCTTTATCTTCTCACCGCCCTTCCCGACGGCGAGGCCGACCTCCCCCTTCTTCACGGTGAAGATGAGGCTATCTTCCTCAATGATGCAGTCCACCACAGTCGCGCCAGTCATGTTCTGGAGTAACTGTATGAACTTCATCTCATTCTCAGTTATTTTGACATTGCTGAGCATCTTACTTCTTCACCAATTCGAGGATCTTGGAGTCTCCCGGGTCCAGTATGACTATAGCGCTGACCGGGAACGGCTTACCGCAAAGCGTCCCAAGGTCCACGCTGTCCTTCGGGTGCTCCATCAAGGGGATCTCAGATAGCTTCCCGTAGTTATCAATCGTCTCCCTCGCGTCGCGGGGGCAGTTACTGCTGACTATCGCCAGCTTGGCTCTTCCTCTGCGCAGCTCCCTCACCGCGGCCTTGGATCCGAGTTGGACCTTGCCGGTGGAGAGTGCGAGTCTCAGCTCCTGATCTACGCTACTCATCGCGTTTTCCACCCATTGTCATGAACAGCTCGACGCTGCCCGTTCCGAGCGGCATCGACTGTCCGACGATGATGTTCTCGATGACACCTTTAAGTGGATCGGTTTCGCCGCGTAGCGCCGCCGAGACGAGGTGCTGGATCGTCAGTTCGAAGGCCGCCCTCGCGAGGACGCTGCTCTTCTCGCCGCTGATGCCATGGCGACCGATCTGCTGCACCTCACCCATCTTCGTCATTATGTCTGCGACCAACATCACGTGTCTCACGTCGACGTCCAGGCCCTGTTCCTCTAGCACGTTGTGCGCCTCCTTGATGAGGGCGTTGCGCGCCGCCTCGATGCCGAATATCTCAGCGATCTCGTGTATGTTGTTTGTCGTCGTCCTCATCGCGTCTATGCCGTCGATCTTTATGACCTCCTCGAGGTTGCTGCCGTCAGTCCTGATTATCCACTCTCCCTCCTCCTGGAGGGTGAGGACACGCTTGATCTCGGGTATGCCCCTTATCTTCGCGGACCCTATGGTCTGAGTCAAGACTTCCGGGTTGCCGGATTTCTCCTCATCGAGGCTGACGGTGTAGATGTTCTCAGACACCTTCTCGAACTTCGTCGGGAAGGCACCCTCGATCTCCTTCTCGGTGACGCTAAGAGACTCCATACGCGCCGAGTCGATCTCTATCCTTACGACGTTTGCGTTGAAGTCCACGTTGACTCCGCTGACGACGTCGTCGAGAGTCGTGTAGGTGAGCTTCTGAGCGACTTCGCGTGCGAGCTTCTCGCTCTTCTTGTGTTTGTTGTCGAGGTGGATCTCCATGACAGGGGTCGATGGGGTCCTTCTCGCGTCGACGATCTCGATGAGGCGTGGGAGGCCGAGGGTTACGTTCTGCTCTGCGACACCTGCGTAGTGGAAGGTACGAAGCGTCATCTGCGTTCCAGGCTCGCCTATGCTCTGGGCTGCTAGGATGCCTACGGCCTCTCCGGGCTCGACGAGGCTGTAGTCGTAGTTTTTCATCGCCGACTCGACGAGGTGGTCAACGCCCGCCTTCGGTAAGCCCGACGCCTTTAGCAGCGTCTTCAGCTCGTTCATGAGACTGAGGGGCAGCACCGTCATCTGTTCGACCTTCTTGTCGATGTAGTCCTCGGATGCGGCCGTGCCCTTCTTCTCGCTGAGTTTGGCGCGGTCGATTAGCTGGACGACGTTCACGGCCTTGCCGTGGTCGCTCTTGCTCGGGTCGATGCCGTCCTCTCCGTACTGGAACTGGATGATGTCTCCGATGCTGTTGCGGACCGTGCCATCGTACTCAACGCGAAGGTGCTCCAACGCGTTGATGAGCCTGCGCTGCATGTAGCCGCTCTGCTGGGTGCGTACAGCCGTGTCAACTAGGCCCTCACGGCCACCCATGCTGTGGAAGAAGTACTCGAGCGGCGTTAGGCCGTCGCGGTAGCAGTTGTAGACGAAGCCCCTCGCCTGTGGGGTCGGGTCGCCGTCCTTGAAGTGGGGGAGGGTACGGTTCTCGTAGCCCCTCATGATGCGCTTACCACGGATTGACTGCTGGCCTACGCTGCCCATCATCTGGCCGATGTTGAGGCTGCTGCCCCTTGCGCCGGTGCGTGTCATGATTATGCCCGAGTTGCCCAGTCCAAGCCCCTGCTCGACTGTCTCGCCCGCCTTGTCACGGGCCTGAGCCAGCTCGTTCATGACCTTTATCTCGAAGGTCTCCGACATCGTCTGGCCTGGGAGGCGTTCGAGCGTACCCGTCTCGGCCTGATTTATGAGGTTCTCGACGCTCTTTTCCATCCGCCTCATGACCGAGTTGATTGTGTTGCGCTCCTTCTCCGCGATGTTAAGCTCGTCAATGCTATAGCTGAAGCCGCGTATGGTGAGGAAGCCATTGATTAGGCGCGTGATGCTGTTGAGGAAGTCGTGCCCGACGTCCGTACCATAGTCCTTGATGATGCGATGGAAGATAGTCTCCGCCCTCTCGGCTCCGATGCTGTTCTTGTCAATGACACCGCTGAGGAGTTCACCGTGCTGAATCATGACGTATGAATCGTACTGGCAGGCCTCCTTATCGCAGGTCGGGCAGTGGCGGCAGACGTTAGCTCGACTGACAAAGTTGAAGTCCTTTGGCAGGAACAGGCTGAAGATCTGCTTGCCGCTCCACTGTTTCACCGGCTTCTCGACGATGGGCGAGGGTATCTCTCCGCGGTAGTTGGCGTGTGCAAGGAGTTTACCGACCTCCTTCGCGGATAGGAGCGTCTCCTTCCGGGTTAGGAGGTAGGCGCCGCTGATGAAGTCCTTCGTAGCTCCGATAATAGGCGCGCCGTAACGTGGACTGAGAATCTGGTCCTGCACCTGCATGAGGAGCCGTGCCTCTGTCTGGGCCTCCTTGCTCTGTGGGATGTGTAGGTTCATCTCGTCCCCGTCGAAGTCAGCGTTGTAAGGCGGGCAGACAGCGAGATGCATCCTGAAAGTCTTGTAGGGTAGTACTCTGACCCTGTGGGCCATGATGCTCATCCTGTGCAGCGATGGCTGCCTATTGAATAGCGCAATGTCGCCATCTTTGAGGTGGCGCTCGATTATGAAGCCGGGTTCGAGGGTGTCGGCTATGCCGCTCCTGTCCTGGACGAACTCGAGCCTGATCCTCTTCTGGTCAGGGCGTACTACGTAGAGCGCACCCGGGTGCTTGTACGGGCCGTTTAGGGTGAGCCTCTTCATCTCGGCAAGGTTCCTCGGCGTGACGACGTCTGGCACCGTTAGCCTGACGGCGATAGCCACCGGGACGCCGACCTCGTTTATGTCGAGGTTAGGGTCTGGGCTGATGACCGTACGCGCGCTGAAGTCGACACGCTTACCGGATAGGTTGCCTCTGAACCTGCCTTCCTTGCCCTTAAGGCGCTGGGCCAGGCTCTTTAGGGTCCTGCCGCTCCTGTGGCGGGCCGGCGGGATGCCGCTTACCTCGTTATTGAAGTAGGTGGTCACGTGGTACTGTAGTAGCTCGCTTAGGTCCTCGATGATGAGGGTCGGTGCGCCGGCGTCGATGTTCTCGCGCAGGCGCTGGTTGATCCTGATGATGTCTACGAGCTTGTGGGTGAGGTCGTCCTCAGCTCTGATGCCCGACTCTAGGATGATGCTGGGCCTGACATCCACCGGGGGTACTGGCAGGACCTGTAGTACCATCCACTCTGGGCGCGCGACCTCGGGCTCAAAGTCTACGAGACGTAGGTCGTCGTCGGGTATCCTCTCGAACCACTCCCTGATCATGTTGGCGGTGAGCCTGCTCGCGGCCTCCTCGCCTTCGACGGCGATTGCCTCGCCGCCCTCCTTAATCTCCTCATCTTCCTCGCCCGCTGCTTCCGACTCGAAGAAGGTTGTAGGCTTTGCGAACCTCACGTTCGTCTGGGGCATGCCGCAGTGTGGGCACTCCTTCCCGCGCTTGTATTTCTTAGCCACCTTCAGGATCTCGTTGATGGTGTCATCGGTGACCTTACCGAATAGCTTGAGGTCTTCCTCTCTCTTCTTCGTGAAGTAGGCGATGCTCTCGTTCCCCTCATTAGGGACGAGGATGCGGCCGCAGCCGCGGCATGTGGCGGTGAGGAGTCGATAGATCTGTTTGGCAAATTCGACATGTATAACGGGTACCGCGAGTTCGATGTGGCCGAAGTGGCCTGGGCAGTTGAGTGCGATGTTTCCGCAGGTCTGACAGCGCTGACGGGGCTCAAGTGTGCCCAAACGGTGGTCCATTAGACCACCAGCGATCGGCGCGCCGTCCTCGTCGTATGTGTCACTTGTCTGTATCTCAACCGCGCTGAGCTTCCTGACCTCATCCGGTGGGAGGATGCCGAACTTTATACTGTCGATGATCTTGCTCATTTTACTCGAACTCCTTTGTCAGCTGGAGGCTTGGGGAGAGGCAGAGGCTCTGCATCTCCTGCAGCAGCAGCTTGAACGCGTAGCTTATCGTCACGGGCTCTATCTCGCCCTTGCCCTCGCAAATGGGGCACACGTACTTTCGCTGTCTGATGTCGTAGTAGGCCTGCTTTCCACACTTTTCGCAGACGTAGATGCTGTAAGCATCCGACTCCTCGAGGAGCCTATCCTTGAGGAGCATGGCAGCTCCGTGGCCGACAAGACAGTCGCGCTCCATCTCTCCGAACCTGAGACCTCCGCCCCTTGCGCGGCCCTCGGTCGGCTGGCGCGTGAGCATCTGTACTTGCCCGCGTGCGCGTGCGTGTATCTTGTCGACGACCATGTGGTGTAGCTTCTGGTAGTAGACGACTCCGATGAAGACATCGGCCTCAAACATACGTCCGCTCTGGCCGTCGAACATGATCTCTTTGCCGCCGGGGTGGTAGCCCATCTTTACGAGCGACTCGGCGAGGCTCTTCGCGTCCTCGTTGTCGAAGGGGGTGCCATCTACCGGCTCGCCGCGGAGGCTTCCGGTCTTTCCAGCGAGGCTCTCCATGAACTGACCTACAGTCATTCGGCTAGGGAAGGCGTGTGGGTTGATCATGATGTCAGGGATGGTGCCGTGGACGCTGAAGGGCATGTCCTCGGGGTTGACGAGCATGCCGATGACGCCCTTCTGGCCGTGGCGGCTGACGAATTTATCGCCCAGCTCGGGTACGCGGTTGCTGCGCACCTTGACCTTTACGAGCTGGCTGCCCTCAATGTCCTTCGTGATGAATATACCATCGACGGTGCCCTCCTCTGTTGGACGTACGCCGATCGATGTGTCGCGGAGCTGTGGTCCCCTGACCTCAAGGCCGCCGTACTCCTCCATGAACCTGGGTGGGCTTGTGCGGCCGATGAGTATGTCCCCGCCCTTGACCTCGGCCTCGTTGGCGATGAGACCGTCGTGCTCGAGCTGGCGGTAGGCTTCTGCGCCATGGTAGCCGCGTATGCCCTCCTCGGAGATGGTTAGCTTGTCCTTTGCGCCTCCGAGGTACTGTTTACACTCTGCCTTGTAGATGCGATAGAAGCTGCTGTGGCCGAGACCACGCTCAACGGCTGCGCGGTTGAATATAATAGCGTCCTCCATGTTGTAGCCGCTGCTGCTGAGGACGGCGACTATGTAGTTCTGGCCACTTGGGCGCTTGTCGAAGCCTATGATGTCCATAGGCTTCGTGCCGACGACGGGCTTCTGCGGGTAGTGGAGTAGGTGGCCGCGTGTGTCTGTTCGGTCGCGGTAGTTGAGGACGTAGAGGCCTGGAGCCTGCTTTGCCATGGCTGCCTGGTATGTGTTACGGGGTGATTGGTTGTGCTCTGGGTAGGGTGTGATGCTGGCGACTACGCCTAGAATGGCGAATGGACAGATTTCAAGGTGTGTGTGGTCGGTTGAGATGTTGTTGGGGTCGATGGCGACGTATGCGTTCTCCTCCTCCTCAGCATCGAGGAACTCGATTATACCCTCGCGGACGAGGTCACTCCACTGCCACTTGCCCTCGCGTAGCTGGCGTGAGTGGCGCTGCTTGAGGAGGCTCTTGCCCTCGCTGACGACGATAAGTGGACGCCTTATGCGTCCCTCGTCGCAGTTGACGTAGATCTCGTTGTAGGTCTGGTAGTAACAGGTGTTGACTTCGCCGCTGATCTCACCGCGGCGCCTCATCTCGCGAAGCTTCTGTACGAGCTCCTCGGGGGTGGTCGTGTAGCCTAGGAGGTAGCCTTCGACGAATATCTTGGCGCCTTCGTGGCGGAGTGTCTCGTCGGCGTCTTTGGCTTTGACGACGCCCATGAACTCCAGTGTGCGCTTAACCTTCTCGGCGTCCGTGCCGGTGCTGATGCTGGCGGTTAAGCTTAGGTTCTTGACCAGGCCACAGTTTGCGCCTTCAGGGGTCTCGTTTGGGCATAGTCTGCCCCAATGTGTGCTGTGTAGGTCTCGGGCCTCGAAGTTCGGCTGGCTCCTGCTGAGGGGGCTCTGCAACCTGCGAAGGTGGCTAAGGGTGCTGATGGTGTTTGTGCGGTCTAGTAGCTGTGTCATGCCGACGCGTCCCCTACGCCAGTTTCCGGTGGCGAGTGCGTGTTGGATTCGGCTTGTAATTATGCCTGGCCTGACAGCTGCGCTTATGAGTACGCCCTTGCGACGGGTGCTCATCCTGCGGAACTGGTAACGCATGTCACGATATAGGCTCCAGAAGGCCGACCTGAAGAGCTCGGCGAGGAGGGGACCTGCTAGCTTGATGCGCTTGTTCTTAAGGTGGTCCTTGTCGTCCTCCTTCCTCTCCTGGAGCTTCAGCTCGATGATGCGCGCGCACATCTCGCCGAGGAAGATAGCCTTGTCCTTGCGCTGGTCTGCGCCGCGACCTATGTGGGGAAGGAGGTTGCGATCGAGGATCGCCTCGGCGCGCTTCATGCGGAACTCTTTGACCTGTCCGAAGGCGACTCGGTTACCGATGTAGAGCACCGCGTCCTCGCGGTTGTGGATGTTCCCTGCCTCGCGGAAGCTGGGTTCAAGTTCGCTGAGTATCCTGGCATCTAGGCTGACCATGTCGGCGACTTGTTTGTCGGTCTCTACGCCTAGTGCTCTCATGAGGGCGACGTATGGGACGGGCACGGGTACACCGGGGATGGTGACACTCATCTCACCTTTGGCCTTGAGGTTGGCCTCTATGCGAGCGCGGAATCCCACCGTTGTCGAGAAGACCTTTCCGCGGTAGACTGGGTTGCTACCGCGGTCGTCTATCTCCACAAGGACGCGGTTGGGAGCAAGGTCCTCGAGGCTGACTATTACACGCTCGGATCCGTTGATTATGAAGTATCCTCCGACCTCCTCGGGGTCTTCTCCGAGTGCCATGAGCTCGTCGGGGGTGTGGCGGCTGAGGAGGCAAAGCTTTGACTTGACCATTATTGGGAGGTCACCTATGTTGACTTTCTCGTAGGTCTCCTTGCCCTCGTCTTCGAGCATTATCTCGAGGTACAGGGGGGCGGCGTAGGTGAGGTTGCGTATCCGGGCCTCGCGTGGGTAGACGGGGCGCTGTGTCCCGTCGACCTCGGTGATGACGGGGTCTCCAACCTCTATTGATCCAAACTTTATATCGTATGTGTGGTTCGGCACCTCTATAGTGATGCCGCCTATCTCGTCAATTATCTGTTGCAGCGTATGCTCGACGAACTCGTTGTAGCTATCGAGGTGCTGCTTCACGAGGCCTTCGTCGGCGAAGAAGGTCTTCATGAGGTCCCAGTTGTTTTCCTCTGCTAGAAGCATTTCATCAATCCTCAAATGGGGGGGTTTGGCTGCAGGTGTGGTGGCTTCCCGTTATGTTACTATAAATAATCGAACGGAATCCCTTCTCTCCCTCGATGTTCATCTCTTAGAAGCCACTACCCTGCAGAGGCTACAATGCAAGCCGAGCACTCACTAATAAATGTTTTTGAATGTTGGGTGGAGACGTTTTGGTGGTGTTTGATTATACCAAATGTTTAATAGGGGAACTCGGTTATTCGATTAGAGCCCGACGGGGAAAATAGGAGATAGTTTACTTGGCGGAGATGATTGAGCGAGTCCTAGAGAGGAGCATCGGTAAGACCGTCCTCATCAAGGTGAGGGGCGGTAAGACGCTTCGCGGGACTCTAGAGGGCTTCGACCAGCACGTCAACCTGGTGTTGAAGGACGCGGAGAACGTTAGTGATCCGATGAAGTCTGAGGTCATCGGGATGATAGTGCTGCGGGGCGATAACGTGATCATGATCTCGCCGCCTCCAGAGGGTTAGGTGTAGTTTATGCCGACTAAGCATGCTCTTCATACAGGAAAGCGGACTCACATGAGGTGTAGGCGCTGTGGGCGCAGGGCGTATCATATGAGGCTCAAGGTGTGTGCCGCTTGTGGTTTCGGTGAGACGACGACTCTGAGGCACTATCAGTGGATGAGAAAGGATCTGCAGAGAACCCATAGGCTCATCTAATCTGTCTTCTACTGTCCGCAATGTTTCGTTTCTAGTGTTGTTTCCGCGTGTGCGGGTCTGGTTTTTGGTTGATTGTTATAATCATCATGTGACTTACGCGCGAGAGATTGGAATAGTCGTATTTTTTCATGGATAATAAAACCATTCTTGGCGATCCTGGAGGTATGTTTTTTAGGTTTGGGGCGTGGGTGTTTGTTGGGCGGGGGTACCCGAGACTGGCCAAAGGGGCGGGACTTAAGATCAGGCAGTCTCTGGTGAGAGATCCCGTAGCTCAGGCTTTCGTGGGTTCAAGTCCCACCCCCCGCACCACCCTTGAACCCCCCTCACTTTCGTTTCCTGAAGACACTTAGTCCGTCAGAGGTATTGCAGACGAAGTCGTAACCTAGCTCCACGAGCTGGCAGGCTTCCGCTGTGTTCTTCGCGATCTTAAAGGTATTCATCGTTACCGAACCACAAGGTGAGTGTAGATGAGCGTGTTCTCAATGCGTTTGTCCAAGCATGTACTTGACGTGCATTATATCTTTGGTCTTGTGATACTCCATTATTGGTTTGAAGTGCCTGAATGTTTTGAAGGATATCTGAAGTATTCTTGGATTATTCAACTTCATGGCCATAGCCTTTCTCTGCTGCCTGAAGTTCTGGGCAAATTGTTCTAGCAGTCCATTATTGAAGACATAGGTGTTCCTCTTAGCAGATTTGTTAATCATCGAAAGCAACCTATCGGAGAGTTTCAAAGTTCACGGATTGCTACTTTTTTCAGGGGTTATGCTCACCGTGCTGTTTTCAGGGTTGAGGTCTGTCCATTTGATGTGCCAGGCTTCACCTGGTCGCATCCCCGTTTCCTTCAAAAGTTGTAAGAATGTTGAGATCTTTGAACTACTCCCAGCAATTAGCTGATCTACCTCGGTTTCAGTCGGTATCCATGGGTCTTTATCTATTCGCCTGTATCGGGGGGAGTCCAAGTCTTACCAAGCATTCTAAGGAGAGTAGTATATGCGTGCACTGCGTTTTCTTTTCTTCTCGCGCGCTAAAATGAGTGGGCTATCCTTTGATTTGAATCTGCTTCGTTGTATGCTCTATTTGCACTAGGAAAGCGCGCGCAATAGACTAGCGAGGGATGGTCACAGGATTCTGTGGATCATCGAGGACGGTGACTACGTGGGACAGGTTAGGAACGGGATCTACCACGACTTCCACAGGGAGAAATAATCGGAGTTCGCGTGCGCGTGCAACTACCAAGTGTCAACTCGTAGTCCTTCTACTCTTTCAAAGTGCTTCAGGTTTGATTTGACTACGCTCTCGCCGTGCGTTAATGCGATGCTTGCGATCATGGCGCGCGCGCATGAGATTCCCCTTAAAAAAAAATTCGTGCGCGATCACCGGGGTTTCTAAACTATGTAATCTTATTAAAGCCGAGTCATTTATCCAGATAGATTCGATATGGGCTTATTTAGCGCTCGGCTATTTTTCATAACATTATCGATCATGATTTTCTTTTTTCTATTTATACAAATTCCTGGTTGTACGTGTCCACCATCTCAAATTTCCTTAACTCTTAATTACTCTGTAATTGGAGGAGGAACTGGATATTCATCTCCCATAATAACGTATACGTCAAATGGGGCAAGGCACACAAACGTTCTGGGTTTACAACGAACCACGTATGACCTCGACTTGAATACACAATGGAGCATCATCAACTCGCTTTCAGGCTCGACTCCGAGTGAAAGATGGCAAACGATTCAAAGCACAACGGGGACCGCTACCCAAAATAAAACGATGACTTTAGTCTATTATCATCAATTCATGGTGCAATTCAGTTATGAAATACTTAGGGGCGGTTCCGGTTTTTTACATCCAAAAGTATCATATACAAAGTTTGGTTCAACAATTGAAAATGTAACTGTTGTGAGCGTCTGGGTGGACAATGGATCCGGCTACTCCTATGTTAATCCTTTAACTGGTTCAACGCAGGGTGAGAGATGGAGTACCATAAATCCATCGGGTATTGTAACATTTTCGACTCAGATTTCCCCAAACTTCTATAATCAATATCTTATGGTATTTGACTACAGCATCAACGGGGGTGGTAACCCCGGTGCCCCAACGGTTAATTATACATCTTATGGGTTTAGGCAGATTCAGCTTACAGCGGGTCGAAATCAGGTAACCTGGGCAGACGCCCAATCATCCTACTCATACTCACCTAATCCTCTGACTGGCTCGAATACGCTTGAGAGGTGGCAGGCTTCATCCGTTCCCTCTGGAACTGTTTCATATCCAACAACTATACGACCGGCCTACTATCATCAGCGAATACTAACACTCTCATACCAAATAATAGGGGGTGGTTCACCAAGCCCACCATCTTTCAGGGCAGCAGTATTCGGCTCCACATCAACAATGTCCCTTACGTCGACGCCTATCGGTTATTGGTGTGACAGCGGAGCCTCATGGACTGAGGATAGTGCAATAGGCTCGAGTTCCACTGAGCGCTGGGGCACTGGTCAGCCCATCAGTGGTGTAATTTCCTCCGCGACGACGATTTTATTCAATTATTATCACCAATATTACATGACCCTAAATTACACTGTCAGGGGGGGTGAAGAACACTCCCCACCATCGGTGATGGTAGTCAGCTTCGGGACAGCGATCTCGATGAATTCAAATTTGAACGTCTGGGTAGACACTAGCTCCAGTTACAGCTATCAAAACCCACTCCCCGACTCTAATACATCAGAGAGGTGGAGCACCTCCAACCCAAATGGAGACGTCAAGGCCCCAGGGACCATTTCTGTATCCTATTATCATCAATTCGATGTGATCTTCAGCTTTACGGTTCTATTCGGTAGCTCACCCACTCCCCCCTCAGTTAATTACGTCTATTTCGGTAAATCATCAACACGAGAAGCGACATCTGAGAATGAGTCAACATGGGCCGACGCAAATGCCACTTACACTTATCCGCAGACACTTCCAGGAAGTTCAGGCTCCGAAAGATGGTTAATCACTTCATCAACCAACGATAAAATTACGGGCGCACTAAGAATATCACCGACATACCTACATCAATACTTTGTAAGTATTGTACCAAATCAGCTGCTAGCCGGATCTGCTTCAATATCCAGTGATTGGCGTAATTCAACTTCTCTTATCCTGCTGTCGCCAAGGGTTATGGAGGGCTGGCGTTTCGATGGTTGGGCTGGCATCGGAGAGGGGTCGTATACGGGGCCCCTTAGTAATGTCACGCTTAGTGTTTTAGCTCCGATCAATGAGACGATGATATTTTACCCAGGTTTAAAGATTAATGTAAATGGTAACGGTTACATCACCTACTCCTTGAAGTCCAGCAATAACACGATGGATGCTTTTAACATCACAACTGCCTATTTACCCATAGATACTGAAGTTGTACTATTTGAGAATCCCAATTCGTTCCTGTTTTCATTCATCAACTGGACCGGTGAGGTAAATAGCACATCCACATCCATCTCATTAACAATCGATAAGCCATTCGTAGAACAGGCTAACTTCGGCTATAACTACATCATCATCGGATTGATCGTGGGTATCGTAGCTGCGGTCATAGCTATAGCTTATTTTGTAACGAGTAGACGCGTAAAAAAAGGAAATCTTAAACCTGACCATGCTGGACCTCGACAAAATAATGGTCTCGTCAGTTGATTTGTGTGGGTCAAACCTCTGATTCATTTTTTCCGAGCAGAACATCTGGACTCAGGAGACTAATCTCCGAGTACAGACTCTTAGTTGCATCTGCGATAATGGAGTCGGAAGTGGGTTTCCAACCCGACTTATTTTTATTGACTTTTTCCAGTAGCTCAACTGGTTTATCCAGGTCAGAATTGTTAAACATAGCCGTCTGGACAGAAGCGACACCGAATATCATTGCGTATACTTTCTTCATGTCGGTTTCACTGATAGCTGGCTTCAGCAACTGGAGGTTTGACTCCATTTCAGAATAGGGTTGACTCAAGGATTCGGCGGCCGTTTTCCTGAACTTAACTACTAGGTCCTCACCATCGTCGTCCCTTTCTAGTTTGTGTATAATTGCCTCGCGCGGGTCGGTGCTCAGCTTCCTAAGATCATCCAGTGCCTTCGCGCGGACCAGGAGGAAGTTTATGACTGCGTTGTCAACGAGTTTGATTATTTCCTCGTTTCTCTCCCGCTTAAGTTTGTAGGGTTCCATGACGGTCTTTTTGATTTGGTCGTAGACTATCTTTTCGCTTATATCGAATGAAAGATCGTTGATTTTTATTTTGAGACCGTCATTCGAGATCATCGTGGAGTCTGAATAGGTTATTTTCCCAACGTAGGTCATCTTTGAGCTCAGGTGTGATTTTTTCAGCTGAGATACTTCTATTGTTTTTTCGTCATCGTTTATCTTGATATCACCAGTTTTGTAGTATTCACCGTTGAACCGGATGTTCAAGGCCCTAGTCGTGTAAACCATCTAGTTCACCTCCAGGCTCAGGGACGGTATCTTCTTCGCTATTGAGCTGTACCCTGACTCGATCTTCTTTATAACCGGGTCCTCCTTGAGTCCGAAGAAGATGTATAGATCATAGAAGTTGTATAGCGAGGACTTTTCACGTATAATAATCTCGGAGTTTAAGAGGTCCTTGAATTCAGAACAGTAACTTTTGAATGCTTCCTCTATCTGTTGGTGAAGTGCTATTGGTGATAGCCCAAGTAGGTGAATGCTCTGGTAATCTTCATCGATCCCCTCCACGGAGTTCATGAAGGCGTTGAGTTTGAATAGGGTCGCCATGCTGCTGTAAACGTGGTCCGAGGCGGAGAGGAGGGTGGAGATAGTGTGGTTTGTTATTCCCAGTTTCTTGTCTCCCTCGATGAAGTGGTTCAGAGTTTGGATATTTGATGCTATGTTTGTTACGATTTTCTTGAATGCGGCTTCGCCTGTGATTAGGCCTTGGTCTTCATCGAAGTATGCGAGGTTCTTGAGGTATTTTTCTTCGAAGAGGACTATTGATTGTCCATTTTCGTACGCTTTTTTCAGGGCTACGTAGCTTGTGTTTTTACTTAGTGGAGTTGAGGAATCGTCGGCAGTTAGAGCCAGTATTGTCTCGTTTCCTTCCAGCGCATGGCTGCTCAGAACGGCTACGGATAAAGGATTACTGGTGTTCACAACAATCATTTTATATCTTGAGCTTGTGTAGTAGACTCTCCTCAACCAGTTTTCTATTATGCTTGAGTATCTCTTCGAGTAGTCAAGCCATGTCCCTCCGTCTATACGCGTGAGGGTAAGCGATTTGGATGTCTCAGTGCCCTCGCTACCGATCACGATCTTTGGTACATATGCTTTCTTTATTTCAGCGGGTTCAAGGCCCACAAACAGTACTGTGAGGTTTTCGAATCGCACCTGTATTTCAGGGAGGTCCACCAGCTTCTTGACGAGTTGATCGTAGGGAATCGGAGTTTTGCACTTAGGGCAGTTAAAATCCCAGACGGTTGCATTACAGTTCGGGCAGTTAGGCATGTGTTGTTATAACCTCCCTTTCCTCGTCGTAGCTTGTCTCAGGATTATTATTGACGTAGTAAGCTGCGTAGATCTGGGCTGCTCTGCGCTGGAAGGGGAGGCTGGAGATCGCGATTGTTTCCCGGTCAGCTAGCTCTTTTTTAATGATCTTCATCGCTACAGGTAGCTGGGATATGATGATGAGGTTACCCTCGTCAGCCTTCTTGCTCTCGTTATAATGTTTGAGGAACTCCGTCAATTCCTCGACTATGCTTATCGAATCTCGGATGGTTGCATTGGATTTTATGTTTCTGAGCTTGAGGCTCTGAAGCATAGTGGAGTAATTGCTCACCTCGAAGAGTATAACCTTCGTCGTCCCTGGAAAGCTGTCGACTAGTTTTTGGATCTGGCTGATCTCAGCCGAGATGTCGTTGAGAATACCATCTATGATATGTTTGAGGTTCTTGACATCTTCTAGTATTAGGATAGAGTCAACTGGCTTTGACCTCGCTAATCTTTCATTTATGAGTCTTAGCTTCTGACCAGTCTGCTCATATAGGAGTTGAATTAGACCTTCGTTCTTCGCCGTCAGGGAGGCAATTAGGCTCTCTAATTCTGTTTGGTTCCTTATGTGGAAGCCAAGCCAATATTCTTCTGCGAGCAGCTTTATGCCTCCTTCATAATCGTTGGATTCGAATAGGCGAGAAGGATCCACAGGTGGGCGCACATCAAGCTGGGAGGTTACAGTGTTAAAGGCGTTAAAAGTATCTTTATACATGTTGAAGATGTCGTTTGAATTAGTCTTAACATCCTTGAGGAGCTTCGAATAGTCTTTGAGGGCTAGGCTAAACTCCAGGTTTCCGTATACTTCTGCCGATTCAGAGAAGGTCTTTTTCAAGCCTGTTTCCATCAGTATGTTGTTATATGTCACCACCAGTGAAACGAGGTAGTTTAGCTCACTGATTACTCTGACTCTGATGGCTTCTGGGAGGTTCTTTGTCTTCGGTGTAATAATTTTATCCAACTCTTCTATCCATTCATTTAGAGTCTCGTAGCTTGCGGTGCTGATACCCCTCCTGAAGTCATTTATCGTTGACTCCGTCTCCTCGACGGTTTTCGCCTCAGGACCCAGGTTGATTGAGGGGGCTTCGGATGTTGCTTGGTTAATCAGGTTTTTACTTAAGTCCATAGGATCCTTTATAGCGTCGATATCTTGTGAAACTTTGATCCTCGCCTTCTCCTCTCTCTCAAGCCTCTGGACACCGTACTCTTTCGCCGTAAAGACGGTGCCGAGAACGAGAGATGACACAGTCATCCATATCATAGTTAAGGCGTCGAGTGATGTCTGATAACCGCCTACGTTAGGTTGCGAGAGCGTTGTAATGAGTAGGTAGAATGTGAGTGGGGTAACTATTGAGGCGATAATGGGGGAGATCAGCTTCAGCAGCTGGCTCGTGTTCTCGAACACTGAGAGTCTATCTAGCATCCCGTTTATTATGCTGGCTACACCTGCAGATAGGCTGAAAACGATGGCTAGTATGATTATTGGTATTAATAGGTAGAATACCATTCCGTTGGAGAGGTAATTATTGACTGGCGCTGCGACAGCGGGATCGTAGAAGTTGGGGGTTACATAGGTTAGGAAGATGTTGAGCCCCGGTAATGGTGGGCGCATATACTTGGAAAAGTTGATAAGCTGCGTGAAGATGAGGGGGGGAATCCTTGTTAATTGGCTGCCCAGACCGGAGACGAAGGCGTTCTCAACCATTAGTAGAGGCAGCATAGTTAGAATGTAGGTTAAAGACACTGGACCGATGCTTGAGAGGCCTCCGATTATGGCGGCTGCGACTATCAGAGGGACGGAGAGGTAGTAGTAAGGTGTGAACATTACGGATACCGCGAGTATTGCTATAGCCATTGAAGTCGCTTCGAGTCTAGCGCTCAGTAGATTGACGATTAGGGCCGCCACCGATATGATTAGGAAACCCAATCCAGAGTTGCTTCGCGCGGTCCAAACTTGGAAGCCGGTGAGTTGGTAGAAGATAGTGACAAACACAATGAGGCCTAGAATGGTTGAAGATGACCTCGGGTTCCGATAAAGTGCGAGAGCAAATAGAAGGATCGAGACGAGTAGGGGAAAAACAGGTGCGCCGGGCAGGAAGCTGATAGCCGTCATGAAAGCGAAGGAGGAGATTCCGATAATCGTGGCTGAGGTATACTTGTCAACGGCTGCGCGTAGCTTCAGGGTAGTCTCCGTGGAATCGATCTCCACCACACCTACTCGTCACCTATCTTAGGTAGATCCGTGACGTCAAGGATTCCCTGCTCGAGGAGGAGGCTGCGGAATAGCACCCTCTCAGACTTCTTCACCGAGTCCGCGTCGCTCCTCATAGAGGAGAACTTCTCTAGGTCCTCCATTTTCGCCTTAGCGAAGATTACGAGGAAGGTGATCGTCCACGGGTCGATCTGGTCGATTTGCCTAATTGAGATGCTCTTACTGGCCTCCACGCTCGAGAAGACGTTTAGCGTGTTAGTTAGCATGCCCTGCAGCTGCCCATCCCATAAACTCCCTGGGATGCTTACGGTGGTCCATATGAGGTCCGTACGGTACTGATCAGAGAGCCCTGCATAGTTTGCCACGCTGAATATTCTCACGTAGGACTTCACGATGTCCCTGAATCGGTCGCGGTCTACGATGTCCTTGAGGATGCCGTCGCCCTTTATGTTAGATTCCTCTTCCTTGAGGATCCTGTCCATAATTTTTACCTGCTCAGCCTCGCTAAGCTCGACGACGCGCTCATAATAGTTACCCGTCTTCGTAATCTGGCTCAGGGCAGCGTTCAGCTCGTTCGTCTTCGTGTACACAAAATTGAGGTTCTTACGGTAAGTAGAGGTGACCTCGAGGCTCTTCTCGAATATGGTCATCTTCTCAACCTCCTGTCTAATCGAATCCAAAGCGATCTTGTGCTCTTCGTAGTTACTCCTTATGTTTATGAGCTCGGTCTGCAGGTTTTTGAGATTCTTCTCAAGTACCTTCTTTCTGCCGTTGAAGTCGACCCAAATCTTGCTGACCTCATTCTTAATCCTCTTCTCCTCGGATTCCTTTTGATTCAACTGCCTCTGAAGCGACTCGACGTCTCCCGACTCCTCCTTAAACTTCGACTCAATGTTTTTCCTGATGATCTTTATGCTGGGGACATAGTTGTCGCTCATCTTGATCTCGGTCTCGGCACGTGTTAGAATGACTCCTGCGGTCTTATACAGAGGGAGAAGCTCGGTGTCGCCGATTGTGCTGATCCTGATTCCGATTCTAGACTTGTCCTTCGCGTATCTGATTGCTAGTTCGTCAGACAGCGCTTTGCTTCTTAAGTAGCTCTTGGTTGTGTCGATCGCCACCGCTAGGAGGGTCACCAGATTAATGTATGATCTTATCTGCCGAATCTGGGTTGATGTGAGGAACTTGCTGGCTGTGATGCTATTCTCAAGCTCCGACATGAACTGTTGGACCGTCTTATTGTAGTCCTCATAGTTCTTGTCGATGTGAACTATTCTCTCCCTGAAGACCTTGATCTGCTGCATCACAGAGTACTCAACCGTGTCCTCGGGGAAGTTGAGGGACATTAGTGTCTTGTTCCACTTGTCGTTATAGTAGGCAGCGAAGTCACTCAGACCCTTAATCTGTTTTCTTAACTCTGCCTCGTACTTGCCTCCCCTGTGGATGACGTCCTCAACATCGTTGCTGAATGTGTCGGCTCTGTATCCACCGACCGAAATAAGTTGCCTCTTATAGAGTTCGACGAATTCGTTGTATCTGTTATTAAGAATGTCGTTTATCTTGCTGAGGACATCCCTCTTGGAGTTCATCAACTCCCCAGCGTTATCAGCCAGTAGGAGATACTCGTGGAGGTACTTGACATATTCATCGACGGGGTATTTTATCTTCAGGTACGCTGTGGAGTGTATCCAATTCGAGCCGAAGTCATTGTTGGTTCCTACCCTCGATAAAAGGTCGGCCAAGTCAAAGCTGCTGAACATGTTTAAGATGTCTATTATTGAGTCGTCAAGCTCCTTCTTCGCAGTCATCAGGTTGTTTCGGTTGTTGTATATGGGGTCCAGCGCCATGAAGAAGAGGGAGTTGAAGGGGTTCTTGTAGGCGTCTCCATATTTTTTGACTATCTGCTCGTTGAGGGTGTTGTTGAAGAAGAGCTCCATCTCCATGAGAGCCGCATAAGGTGCAGGGCCACGAGCGAGGAGATCATCAGCAGTGCTTGGAAGTATCGTCATCCCAATAATGGGCACAGATGAACCAAGCTTGGACCTGAGATGGCGAACGAAGTCGAGGACCATTCCACTACCTGTTCCACCGCCTAATCCGAAGAGGACGACGACTATTGGCTGGTTTTTGGAGGTTAAGACGCGGTCCTTGAAGACAGACATCACAGAGTTCAGCTCAGAGTAGTGGAAGTAGTTTAGGTTGTACACGGCCTTGCTGAGAGCTCTTTGTCGTCCGACGCCACCCGCAAGTGGGGGAATCGAGATCGAGGACTTCAGCCACGGCTTGTAGTTCTTGATTTGGATGCCCTCCTTCTCGACGTATTTATCGTATTTCTCCATAAACTCGAAGAGCGAATCAGGTGTGTTGAATTTGATGTTTAGGGCCCTCACCCAGAGCTTGTCGACCGGTATTCCCTTCGACGCCAATTTCTCGAGGGTGGCCTTGTATGTATTCTGTAGGTTGTTTAGGTCCCCGTCAGCTACATCGATAGCGAGGCAGGCAATGTTGAAGTCCTCAGATTGGAGTAGGTTCTGGAGTCGGTCGCTCTCCAAGAGCGTCTGGATGAGGTTTGCTCCTGTTCCACCTAAACCTATGAGATGAATATTGGAGAACATATCAGCTAAGCCTCTTCAAGTTTGTCTCGGAGCCGTTTAAGCTCGCCTGCGAAGGACTCATCGTATCTAGCTGCTGTAACTTCTAGACCCGCCAGCTGATTTCGTGTGTCGTCTATTTCTGACTGTTTCATGGCTGCCCTCGAGTTGGCTCTGAAGAACATGATGAAGCCGATGACCGCCGCTACCGCCATCAGAACTACCGCCCCTATCAGGATAGTCTGTAGCGAGTTATTTGGGGGAGGTGGGAAATTGCTTGTGTTGATCACGTTCAGGATGTCTGTTGCCTTCTCGGGCAAGCCAAGGCTATATATTACATCCGCTTGTGCGATTATTCCTTTTACGAGTGACTCGTAGGAATTGTCTATCTGACCCGCTGAGATCACGTTGGATTTCTGGTTGGTTGTTGCCAGGTAGTTCTCTATGGATGGATCTGAGATGTTGAGGCTGAGGATGCCTACGGCTGATCCTCCAGTGACCTGAATCTGGATTACGGGGTAATCTTTAAGCATAAACCGGTAGGTTTGGCCGAGTGCCTGCTTGGTTGTTGTATTTACCGGAATCTGGAAGAGAACTGAGAGCTGGATCTTACCCTCAACCTGTGTGAATAAGATGCTCCTTTCACCAGGTGTGAAGGTGGCTGAGTCGTATCCTCCATAGTTCGTCGTGAGCAAGTACCAGTATTGGGTCCCACTTGGAGACATGGCGCTGCTCAGCGAGACGTTGAAGTTTGAGCCGCTTTGGGTGAACGGTACATCAATCTGCATAGTTAGGTTATAAGAGTCGCCGGCGAGCAGCGGCTGCCCAATGGGTACAGGTGTATTACTTGTCTTATCTTGAATAGATGTGATTGAAGCCCAGTTTGTGGAGGCGCCGAAGGCGGATGTTAGAGGCCCCCACAAGTAGCTAGCTATTATCAGTGTTAACAGTATATATTTTGTCACTCTGTGATTCATAGTTGACACTCAGAGAGGAGGAGATTTAAAACTAATGTATTTGCGCGCACGCCTAGGGAGGTATCTGAGCTTCTGAGTCATCTCCCTGTCCCGCTTGTGCGTGGCCGACTCAAGCTCGAGGAAGCGATTTTCCAATTCGCGTTAACGTTATAGACGTTTTCTGAGTTCTTTGATCTCCCTACGATTAAGTACAGCGGCTGAGAGCACAAAATACAGCGGCATGTTCCAAGGCGCGCGCGCAAGCATCAACTGGCATGACCCAGACTGGAGATCCAGATACATTCAGATGCTGTTCCAAATGGCACATTATCTGGGTCCTCCACCATCAGTGATTGAGATACACCCTGGGTTCAGAAGCAATTCTTATTCAGACATGCGCGCTGCCTTGTCCCGTTATTGTATAATACGGGTTTTAAATGGTCTTAATTCCCATTACCGGATTTGGGGGCAAACCCGGGCACTACAGCGACCCCTCACCTTCTTACAGAACTCACCCTTCTCGAACCTGCAAATCTGACTCAACTTCTCAAAAGTCAGCGAAAACACGCCAGTAGAAGGACTCGGAAGAAACCCGGCCACCTTCCCCGCGCCAACCTTAGCAGAATAGGTGAACCTCGGCCTTCCCCGTCCCTCTACTGGGTGCTTGCTCCTCGTTACTGCCTTCTGTTGGATGAGGGAGTCGAGGTGGTGCCTCAGCGTGTTGTGTGAGAGCTTGGCGGATGCCAGGATCTGGTTGAATTCCTTGGGTTTGCCGTCAGCTAGTTGGTTCAGTATCTCTATGTCAAACGGGTCCATTTGATGCCTTATCTGGCATGAGGATATTTAAAACCATTTAAAACCATGGTTGATCAATTTAGGGACAAGGCAGCGCGCGCGATATGTTAAGGAGAATCACCCTGATATCATTGGCTACTCAGGAATTGTACTTGACATTCAACAGCTCTTTACCAGGACAGGTTCAAGCTTTATCAAGAATTTAATTATGGTTCCAAATGATTGTATCAAGGCTCTACACATACATATTGATCACAGGATGCCAATACTTGGTGATAAGATTCCTTGGAGACTAGTATTCAGTAGGATTTCTGCTATACTTCAGGACTTGATCATTAACCCAGAAATATACCAGATGAATAAGGTACAAGAAACGATAAAGTTCTGTGAAACCTTTTTAACCTAATTATCAAACCCTTTTTATTAAATAACCATAATTAGGTTACCATTCATCAAGATAATTATTATTTGTAATCCTATTTCAATATGGGATAATATTCTAAATCTAATTCAAACAATGATCTTATACATCTCATTATTTTACTAAATGACCAAGGAATGAGGCTTAAAATGTAAAATAAGGAAGAAATGGCTCTGAAGTGGGTTCAACTCCCACCCCCGCACCACCCCTGAACCTGCGAAGATCGTAGAGCATTCAGAGTTTTTGAGGTAAAAGATGAATAATCCAAAACTATTGCCTGTAAAACCACGCGCGCGGAGATCGCATAAGGATGGGGGGAGCTGATTATACGAAGCTCCGCTGCATAGTTTTTTGAAGGGCGACGGGGGTATCGGCTGTGATGAGCGCAACCGAGAACCTCCACCGTGTCGAGGCTATCCTCGCCGCCGAGGGAAAGCGGAGGGGACTCAAGTGGGCGATGGGAGTCGCCCCCTTCGACGCCGTCTACGGCACCCTACTCCCCGTACAGAAGATGAGGCTGAGCGAGATCGCTAGCGGCTCCATCGAGCACATGATGAGGGATGGCTCCGTCATCAGCATCGCCTACGCTTACCCGCCTTACGCGATTGAGGCGATAGCTCACGGTAGTGAGAAGACGTGGGACATGGACAGGTGGAACGTATACGCACGCGCATACATGAGGCTCAACAAGGCCCTCAATGAGACCTCGGCGCTCATCGCAAAGGAGCTCGGAGGCATAGCAATCCCCGCCACCGTGGAGGGTCTCTCCTCCCAGGTGAGCCACGTCGAGCAGTACTACGCCCAGCGCGTCAGTCACCGCGTCGCGGCTGAGCTGAGCGGCGTTGGCTGGAGAGGGAAGAACGAGCTTATTGTCAACCCTCTATTCGGCTGCGCCATAAGGCTCGCCTCCATCCTAACCACAATCCAGATAATGAGGACGCCACCCAGCAAGCAAGGCTGTGGGGAGTGCCGCGCATGTTTCGATGCCTGCAGTTTTCTCAACCACAAGGGCAAGCTCGACAACTACAGGGAGCAGTGCCGTAGGTACCTCGTCTACCTCAACCTAGATGACGAGGTCTGCGGGAAGTGCATAAAGGCGTGCCTCAAGGAGAGCCTGTACGCAGGACAATTCAATCTCTAAGCACTACAGTTTACTCCCGAAGTGTCTTCTCCGGCGGAGAGGGTGAGCTTCTACGAAATCGAGGGGGAGGCTGCACCGGAGAGGTCCGAGTTGGGCGAGAAGTGGGGCGCGCGCATAATTAACGTCTACACCAACTCAACCCGCCTAGTGGAGCGGAAGCCCGCCTAGAAGGTTACTATGCGGTCGGATTCCTTCACCCAGTTGGCGAGGATCATCATGGTCCCCCTCTGAGTGCCCTCTACCAGTTCCTCGTCCCTTATGCCCCTAGACTTCAGGCAGGTCCCGCAGAGTTTCACCTCGATACCCTTAGCAGCGAGGTCACCCAGCATCTTCTCGAGGTTGTAGTAGCCATCGGGAGTGCTCTGTCCCCTCTTGGCAGCGCCCACGGCGTCGCCCATTAGGAAGATTCTGACCTGCATCCCGATCTCGGCTGTAGCTGATGCACCTGCTAGGCGTAAGGCGTTCCACGTCTTCTCGCCCCCATAGGGGGCGTCGTTCGCGATTATGAGAAGCTTGACCATACCTGAAGGGTGGTTTAATCTCCCTAAAACCATGTTGGGTCTACTTCCGCCCTACGAAGAGCGTGATCATCTCGTCGTTCCGGATCGGAGCGTCGCCGTGCTCCACCTTCCACCTCTTCAGATCCGCGACCCCCTTCTCCAGCCCCTCTCTACTGATGGAGCTGAACATGCTCCACAACTTCTTCTCAGCGATCTCGATGAACTCGTCCGCGGACTGGTACCGCTCCATGTTGTAGGGATATATTTCGGTGAAGCGGAAGCCAACCTTGGCGAAGTAGGTTTTGAATGCTTCGTTGCTCGGGTAGGCGTCAAGCTGGCTCTGCTTTATCTCCGGGAAGAACTTGAAGACGACCTTTGAGTTAAGCTGGGCGTGACCTATGGTGTGGACGATCTTTGAGCCCCCCCGCTTGATTATGTAGCAGCACTCGGTTACCGCGGCCTGCTTGTCGATGACGTGATGCCAGACCTGGGCGGCGTAGACTAGGTCAAAGACGTCGCCGCGGAAGGGCATGTGCTCCGCGACGGACTGCACAACGGGTAGGTCGGGGGTCTTCTCCCGCGCCTGCTTGAGCATCCCTATTGAGGGGTCGAAGCCGACGACGGTGGCGTGCGTGCGCGCTCTGATCCCGAGGCCATAGTTACCCGTACCGCACCCCATGTCGACGATGAGTGAGCCCAAGTCGAGGTGTGCTAACCTCTCCGCCTCCCCCGCCCAGAACCAGATGTCCTCGCTGACGCGCCCTCTGTCGTAATCGCTGCTCACCTTGTTGAAGTGTGGGTTGCTGACGGCCATGCCAGTAGATGCGTGGATCAACGGGATAAAATATTGGGGATAGCTCCCATCCAAACATTAATATTTTAATCTGGTAGCTTCCTGTTGTCGGGCCGCCGTAGCTTAGTCAGGTGGAGCGTCTGGCTGTTAACCAGTTGGTCAACGGTTCAAGTCCGTTCGGCGGCGCCACAACAACCGAATAGAATGGTTATAGCTCCAGCACTCCGTTTCAAGTAGCTAAGTTTCAGAAAATCTGACGCAGGAGTATGTGAGCGGTGGATGGACCTTATTCTTCTTTCACTCTTCGTGGGCGCCATCGCGTTGGCGTTCGTTGCTTATCTGTCCTGGTCAATTATTCGTGAGCCTGCGGGCACGCCTGAGATGATGCGGATCGCCGCTGCGATCGAGGACGGAGCACGCGTCTACCTACGCAGGCAGAACATGACCATAGCCGCGGTCACGGCCCTTGTAACTATCCCCATTGCTTTCTACTATCATGACCTAAGGGTCATAGGCGCCTTCGTCGCCGGGGCGGCCCTCAGCCTCACCAGTGCCTACATCGGCATGATGGTTGCCGTGAAGGCAAACGTCAGGACGACGAACGCCGCCAAGACGTCGACTGCGAAGAGCTTCCTCATAGCCTTCAGGGGCGGCGGGGTCATGGGACTGCTCGTCACCGGCCTCAGCCTCATCGGGGTCAGCGTACTCCTAATGATATTCAAGGACCCCAACCTCATAGTGACATACGGCTTCGGTTCAAGCCTCACCGCCCTCTTCGCACAGATCGGCGGTGGTATATTCACAAAGGCAGCGGACATCGGCGCTGACCTTGTTGGGAAGGTTGAGCACAGAATACCCGAGGACGACCCCCGTAACCCCGCCGTGATCGCAGATCAGGTCGGCGACAACGTAGGCGACTGCGCGGGCAGGGGGAGCGACCTCTTCCAAACGCTCAGCGACGACTATATTACAGCTATGCTCCTCGCCTCGATCGTCCTCAGCGTCACGGGTATAAACGGCCTAGTCTACCCACTCATGCTTGGTGCGACGGGGATCATCGCGACGATAGTCGGCATCTTCCTCACCCGCCAATGGAGGGGGATAAAGCCAATCAGCGCCTTCAACGTCGGACTCATCTCCTCAGCTGCGATCTGCATTGTAGGCGCCTACATCGCTACGATGAACCTCCTCGGGGACATCAACATATTCTATGCCGTCGTCGGCGGTCTTCTCGCAAGCCTCGCTACGGGGCTAGTCGTACAGTACTACATCGGGATAAATAGCGGCCCAATCAAGAAGGTGGCGGCATCCTGCGAGTACGGCGCTGCGATAAACATAATAACGGGTCTCGGTTACGCACTGCAGAGCCCTTTCATCCCATTAATTTGCGTGGTGGCGGTCATCTACTTCGCCTTCGGAATCACAGGCTCGATCTTCGGCGTCGTAGGTGTCAATCTTGGTACCGACCTTGCTATTGGCATCATTATGTCGAGCGACACATTCGGTCCTATCAGCGATAATGCACAGGGCATAGCGGAGATGTCGGGGATGGCTGAGAATGCCAACTCCCTCGTAGAGCTCGACTCGATGGGAAACACGACGAAAGCGTTCACGAAGGCCTTCGCGACCCTTAGCGGCACGGTCTCCACGGTTGTAATCTTCGCTACTTACAGCCACCTCGCAGGACTCACGAACGCCACAATTGGGCTTCTCAGCCCCGTCTTCATAGTCGGCCTCCTCCTCGGGGGGGTAGTACCATTCCTCTTCTCCTCACTAATCATTGGCGCCACAGCCGAGTCCGCCTACAAGATGGTCGAGGAGGTACGAAAGCAGTTCAACGAGAGGCCAGAGATACTGGAAGGTAAGGAGCTCCCCGACTACAGGCGATGTGTCGACATAGCGACGAAGGATGCTCTCAAGAAGATGATAGCGCCCGGGCTCCTAGCAATGATCGCCCCGATAGCGGTGGGGCTAATACTCGGGAAGTACGCCCTTGCGGCGATGCTGCTCGGCAGTCTAGTTACCTCCGCGCTCCTCAGCCCATTCTTTACTTTTGGCGGGGGTATCTGGGATAACGCGAAAAAGCACATCGAGAGGGAGTTCTGGATGAAGGGGACCCCAGCTCACGCGGCAGCCGTCACGGGGGACACCGTCGGCGACCCACTAAAGGACGTCGCGGGGCCGAGCCTAAACATCTATATGAAGTTGACGAACATGACGGCGCTGCTGCTTGTGCCGCTGCTACTACTTCTCTCGAAGTAGGATATTCCGGATCAGTGTGATCCGACATACCCAAAACCTATACGAACTCTTTTAACGCACAGCAATGGAACGAGATCGAATTCGTTTGCTGGACGCCATACTTCTACTAAAGATCGGCCTCGCCCCGGTTCTGATCCTCGCGACGAGCTTCGCTGAGTACCGCTGGGGGCACACGGTGAGCGGCTGGATAGTTGGGCTCCCCCTGACATCAGCGCCGGTCATCCTCCTACTCGCCCTCGAACGGGGGGACGGTTTTGCTGCGGCGTCGGCCCAAGGGGCACTGCTCGGCCTCGTCTCCCTTTCCGCCTTCTCCCTCACCTACAGTCTACTCTCACTCCGCCGCCGGCTCGGTTGGCTCCCCTCAATGCTACTGGGCTGGGGAATATACTTCATCTCGTCGTTCGTCCTCGAATATGCCGTTGTATCCATTGTGGTCGCCTTCATTAGCGTCATAGTGTGGCTGCTGATCGTATCGAGGCTCTTCCCAGTGGTGGACGCCATTGAGAAAATGGCTTCGGAAGGCTCAACTTGGAGCGATATAATCATCAGGATCGTTGGGGCGGTGGCTCTCATCTTCGTCATCACCGAGTATGCCCCCGCACTCGGGGCAACGCTTAGTGGCCTGCTCACCCCCTTTCCTATCTATACGAGTGTAATGGTCTCTACAATTCACCATAGGCAGGGCGTCACCTCGGCCTCGCAGTTCATTCGCGGAGCCACTCTCAGCCTCTTCACCCCGGCGGTCTTCTGGTTGATGGTCGGTTCGACGATAGTCGCCTGGGGCGTCGGTGTGTCGTACTCCCTCGCCATAGCGGCCGCCATCGCCCTCCACTGGGCGCTCTTTAAGGCACTGAAAAAGCATGGACCTACTTTAGACCGGTGAAGTGCTCCCACCCGCCCTTGCCAACGGGCTTCTCGACGCCGTCCTCCACGTAAATGATCTTACGGTTCTTCGTGACAACGCCGAGTTCGATCAGGTCCGCCCCGGCGCTCCGCAACGCCTTCCTAGCCTCCTCGACCATGTCGGGCTTGACCGTGAAGACAAGCTCGTACTCCTCACCGCCGTAGAGGGCCAGGGCGGCCCGGTCCAGATTATGGAGCTCGGCGAACTTTTCCGCATCCCTCGTCAACGGGACACTAGTGAGTCTGAAGCCGTTGCCACTGCTCTTCTGTAGGTCGTAGAGGCTGACGGCGAGGCCGTCGCTTGAGTCCATGCTGCTCGTGGCTGCGCCTGATGTGGCGAGTGCGATGCCGGCGTTGACCCTAGCTCTGGGCATGTAGACGGATTCAACGAGCCTGACACGTAGGTCCTCGGGTGTTTTCAAACCGTCTAGGAGTATTTTGAACGCTGCGGTTGTGTTGCCGAAGCCGCCAGTCGTGGCGAGGACGTCCCCAGGCTTGGAGGTGCTCCTGAGGACGAGGTGCTTCTCCTCAGCGAGGCCGTAAGCCATCCCTGAGATTATGATGTCGCAGGCTTCGTTCGTGTCCCCGCCCACCATGTATCCACCGTACTCACGTGCCCCCGCCTCGAATCCCTTCGCAATGTCCTCCACCCAGTCTACAGGGGTGGTGCTTGGCGCTCCGAGTGCGGCTAGGAAAGCGAGGGGCCTGACGCCCTTGGAGCCGAGGTCGCTGAAATTCATCACAACCGCCTTGCGCCCCGCCTGTAACGGCGTCATCCCAACCGGGATGTCCGTTTTCCAGACTAACATGTCCGTCTTGAGGATGACGGCGCGCCCGTCGCCGAGGCTGACTGCGTTCACGTCATCCCAGCTTGGCACCGGCATCCCAGGCATGAGAGTTAGGTGCCTCATTATTCGGATAACGAGTTCCCGTTCCCCGACGTCAGCGATTGTGACCATGGCTGAGAAACATCTGTATCAACGGGTATAAGGGCTATACCAGTGCGCACGCGGCATAGTCTACGGGGAAATCTTGGGCAGGAGGAAGAGGGGAAACCCTAGAAAAGAGACGCCGTGATCAACCTGAAAAATGTCTTATACACCCATTCCTGAACCTTATAGAATTGCTCGGTGAATGCCTTGATCCGCAAACCCCTCGAAGATGTAAGGGTCGTAGACATGACCCATGTCTGGTTCGGCCCCTGGTGCACAATGATGTTAGCGGACATGGGCGCCGAGGTTATCAGGATTGAGCCCCCATGGGGCGCGATAGACAGGATAAGTGAGGGCATGCTCTACGGAGGAGCCCCCTATACGTTCCATCACCTCAACCACAACAAGAAGGACCTCACACTCAACCTCAAGAACCCTGAGGGGATGCGCCTGCTAAAGGAGCTAATCAAGAAAAGCGATATCATCGTCCAGAACATGAGTGTAGGCACCATGGAGAAGCTGGGCCTCGGCTACGACGAGCTGAAGAATCTCAACCCAGGCATCATTTACGCAGCGCTCAGTGGATTCGGCCAGACGGGTCCATATAAGAACAGAAACTGCTACGCGGTCTTCGCGGAGGCTATGAGTGGCCACACCCGGATGACGGGTGACGGTGTCGACCCGCAGGGGCCACCGATCGAGATGGCGATGGCCCTCGGTGACACGCTACCCGGCAGCCTAGCTGCCATGGCCATCCTAGGCGCGCTTCGCTACCGCGACAAGACTGGCCTAGGCCAGATGATTGACGTCGCCCAGCTCGACTGCATGGTCGCCGTCAACCCGGGGATAACCGGCTACTTCCTCAGCGGGCTGACCAACTGGGAGATGAGGAAGAAGTACCCCACAGGCGGCATCGGGGGCATATTTAAGGCGAAGGATGGCGGCTACGTCCGTGTCGGCGCCTTCAGCCCCAGCGCACTCGAAAACATGAAGAACTTCCTTAAGGTCGAGGAGCCCACGAAGGAGGACTGCGAGAAGTACATCGCCATGAAGAACAGGGATGAAGCAGTCGAGGAGCTTGTAGCAGCGGACCTCCCCGCCTCCCCTATCTACCAGATCGACGAGACGGTTAAGGACCCCCATCTCGCGGCGCGGAACATGTTCATAGACCTCCAGCACCCACTCGCGGGCAAGGTCAGGACGGTGAATAACCCGATAAAGTTCAGCCTCACCCCCGTGGAGAGGAAGACGGCTGCCCCAACTCTAGGCCAGCATAGCAAGGAGATACTGAGCAGGATACTCGGCCTCAGTGAGGACCAGATCCAGGAACTCATAAACAACGGCGTCGTCGCTTCGGTCTAATTCCACCGATTTTCTTAAAAACAGGGGCTTCACCCGTATGGTGGAGTGGCCCGGTAGCTCAGCGGTCAGAGCGGCAGCCTCGTAAGTTGTAGGTCGCGGGTCCGAATCCCGCTCGGGCCTCCATCCTTTCTCGAAACCCATTAAACGGGGGCCATGAAACAATACAGGGAAGCTCATGGGCGTCGACTTGGGAATCGAGCCAGTCTGGCAATTTATAGCACGGGCATCCTCGGCGCGGGACAAGGGCGACAACCAGGAGGCCGAGTTCTACGCGCGCAAGGCCGTCTTCGCCGACCAGAGCGTCGGCGCTGCCTACGTCCTCCTCTGCGAGATACTTGAGAAGGTTGGAAAGAAGGAGGAGGCGGAGAGGTGCCTCAGAGCCGGGCTCGGCGCTTGCCCCGGCGACGTCTCCCTCACCAGCATGAGCACCCAATATCTCATCAGGAACGGCCGCTTTGACGACGCGGAGGCCTTCCTCAGGAAGGCGATCTCCACAGACCCTGACGTAGCCGGGTACAGGCTCCTCCTCTCCGTGATCCTCCAGCAGAAGGGGGACATCGAGCACGCAGAGGAGAGCGTCAGGAGGGCGATACTACTCGACGACACGAGCGGCGACGCCTACTCGATGTAT
>Ga0182021_10000837_pt1 | contig 34547 bp, 25 predicted proteins | sample 612E3MmetaG_FD_120493 | JGI IMG/M metagenome (GOLD analysis project Ga0182021, IMG submission 120493) | Permafrost microbial communities from Stordalen Mire, Sweden - 612E3M metaG (Illumina Assembly) | ecosystem: Environmental > Terrestrial > Soil > Wetlands > Permafrost | place: Sweden... | reverse complement strand
TTTCTCCCGTGTGTGTCACTGCTTCCCGCCACTGAATATCGCCGGTCTTGTACTCAATTTCTTTTGACGTGCCGTCCGGTGCTGTGGATTTCAACTTCCCGCCTTGAATGACATACAGGAGAACGGCGGGATGTGAGTGCATTGCTTCCTTCTGGCCGGGCTTGCTCGAGTATTCAAGAACTCGCACTTCGCTGTTGTTCAATATCTCCTTGAAGGCCTGAGGAGCAGCCTTCACAGGATCCTGCGCGAGTGACGGCGCTGCAGCAAACCCAAGCGCCACTGCGGTAGCAAATATGGCGGACGTGAGCTTCATAGATCTTCTCCTGGATATGGTTGTTGGATGAGTGGTTAAGTACTGCGTGTCTTCAAAAGGAGTGGTGCTGACAGAGTGCTCGGGGAAATGAGCGTCGAGGACGGCTAGAAACCGATCCTGGCTGCTCAATGGGAAGGAACGATTGGTCGAGGATGATATCCTGCAGCGCATGAGGCCTCCTGAATGCTGAGACTCTCCCAAGTGGGTGGGAGGGGTTACTCGACAATCGTCAAATCAAAGAACAGGTCTGAAAAGCTCTCTCAAGCTATCCACAAGCTGAGCTATTGTCAAGGCAAATCAGTCGAAATCGAATGTAAATGAAGTCGTATGTAAAGGCGCAGCGGCCAAATCCGGCTCAGGAGTCCCTTTTTATGGCGCGCGGGGTGCGTCCTACTTGCCTCCTTTCTTCAATGCTGCTCTGTTTGTGTGCACTTCTTCCGATCTCGAGCTCCCGAAGACGAATTTGATGATAAGTTCTGGGAGGCTCCGGATATTTCCGGGACTGAGGGCACTGCCGAGCTCAGCATTCAATTTCTACCCGTTTTGGATCATATCACTGGGCTATGGTGTAGAGGTTCACACCCGTTATTACCGTTTCATCGCGGAGTAGGATGATAGTTTGGGGCCATCCGAAAAGACAACGGGGCATGGGACGGATCCAAGGAAACAATCCTTTAGATCCCTCTTGGGAAACGACAATTACGGGGACGTGGGAATACGGTGGAGGAATTACAGGCCAGGAAAACGGACCGGAGCACGCGAGAAGGAAAAGTCGGTAATGGAGAAGTTGCAGGGAACGACCTGGGATCGAGACTTTGTGCCGGATCCTCAATGCGCGCAGATGTTAACTTCGGGAGCTCGCTGTGCTGCGGAGACCTCCGCAAAAGATCGGAATCCCGGACCAAAAGCACAGAGATAATCGTTGTGGACGCTGCTGGGGTCGAACCAGCGACCTTACGCGTGTGAGGCGTACGCTCTGAACCAACTGAGCTAAGCGTCCAGAAGTGCTACACTCTGTGATGGGAATATACAACAGAAATCTCAGGAACGCAACCCTGCGTTTGGCTCCCTCTCGAAGCATTTCCGAGGGGGGGCGGATCACCCGCGAGTTGAGCAGAACACCTGCGACGGAGCGCGTCACTTCACCAGGAGTGTTGCCTTCGTCGACACAAAATCCCCCGCTCTCAGCCGGTAGAAGTACACGCCGCTTGCCAAACTGGCGCCATTGAATCGCACGTCATGATACCCTATGTCCTGGGTTTCGTCAACAAGTGTGGCGACTTGTTGTCCCAACGTATTGAAAACAGTCAACGTCACTTGAGACTTTGCCGGGAGACCGTAACGAATAGTCGTCGAGGGGTTGAAGGGATTCGGGTAGTTCTGCTCAAGTTCGAATTGCACGGGAGAATCGATCTGAATCAACTGTGCATCATACGTTGTACTCGTTCCATCCAAGTCCACCTGCACTAATCTCACCCACCATGAACCGTTGGCTATCGGCAGGGTGACAGTATACCTCTGTGGCTCAAGCGTCGTACCGTGACCGTGAATGAGTTCGCCGACGTTCTCCCAGTTCCGTTTGTCGCGGCTCTTCTGAACATAGAAGCCATAGTTGTTGATTTCGGATGCAGTTGTCCAGGCCAACCGCATCGAACCGCTGCTGTACTTCGTCGCCGTGAATGATGCAAGTTGAATCGGGAGTACGCCAGAAATTGGCCGACGCCAAACGCCGCTGCCACTTGTCCCTGCAAAAAGGTTCGTGGCGGAGACGGCAAGAGTGACGACATCAGCGTTCGGCATGCCGGCATTGACTGCTGTCCAGTGTGTACCTTTGTCGGTGGAAAGAAATATCCCGCCCCCCCACGCACCCGCAATCAAATCCGTGTCGCTTTGATCAGACCACACGGCGAGAGCGCTGATTTGCGACCCCAAGCCGGAACCGACTTGCGTCCATGACGTCCCATAGTCCGTCGAGAGAAACACATCACCCGAAACCCCTACAAACAGGTTCGTTCCGCTTACAACGAGAAATCTTACTGGTTCGTTAGGAGAGATGCTTGCCCCTTTCCAGCTTGACCCATTGTTTGTTGAGCGAAACACTGCGCCGTATATGGACCCGAAAAAGAGATCTGTACCGATGACAGCGATAGCGGGGATATGAGTATTCGACAGGGGTGGTGAGATATTCGTCCACATCGCCCCATTGTTGGTGGAACGAAAGATACCGCCCGTAGGATCGCCCAAAGGATCGCCACTGGTACCCGCCAAGAGATCCGTATCGGCGACGGCAAGAGACTGGATAGACCTGAACCGCAAGCCGGTATTAACTGAGTCCCAGCTTGTCCCGTTGTTGGTGGAACGAAAGACACCGCCGCCAGTCCCCGCAAAGATATTCGTCCCGGAGATGGCAAAAGCATTAACAGCGTGCGTCAACCCGGAATTGACAGCAGTCCAGGTTGCCCCCTCGTCCGTGGAAAGAAACACACCACCTCCAGTTCCTGCAAACAGGTTCGTCCCGCTGACAAGCAGAGATTGAACGGTGCCCCCGCCCGGGCAATTGGTCTGCACCCATTGGGCATGAGATTGAAATGTGAAGAGGATTGAGAGAAGGAGAGAAATTGCGGCGGCGGGTGCTCTTCGAATTGTCGACATGTTCACTCCAGGAGTTGATTGGTTACCCAATCGGATCTTCGCAGGGCAATACCCCCACGCACCTCCCGAGTTGGAGGCATGCTCTGGAGCAGAGAAGCCGGCACCGTTCAAGAGGATTGCGCCGACTTCCAAAGAACCAAATCAAATGTAACCCACTGGGGTTCAACAGTCAATGATTCCGGTCACGACCATCTCCAACACGCGGGCGAGGGTTATTTCAGCACGAGCATCTTTTTCACGGCGACATACTTTCCCGCTTGAATTCGGTAGAGATACACACCGCTGGAGAACCTGGATGCGTCGAACGCCACCTCGTGATAGCCTGTTTCCTGCTTCGAATCAACCAGCACCGCGACAGACTGCCCAAGTGTATTGAATATCTCAAGTTTCACATTCTGGCTCTCAGGTAGCCCGTACTTTATCGTCGTTGACGGATTAAAGGGGTTGGGGTAATTCTGCTCAAGACTATAGCGCGCCGGCAAACCGCCCGGCGGCATTGCGACAGACATGATCATCTCCGACAACGGTCGCATGAACACACCTGCATCCTGAGTGCCGGCGAAGAGTTTGCCGCCAATGACGGCAAGGGCATTTACCCAGGTGGACGTGAGACCGCTATTGACCGGAGTCCAGTTCCCTCCCTTGTCTGAGGAGACAAAGGCACCTCCGGAAAATGTCCCGGCAAAGAGACTCGTGCCGTCGACGGCAAGCGCAGGAACCCCGAGATCGGTCAGGCCCGAACTGACTGATGTCCAATTCGAACCGCTGTTTGTGGAACGAAATACGCCGCCGGCGGTCCCTGCGAACAGATCACCTCCTGAAACCATAAGCGAATAGACAAGCGTGTTCGTCAGGCCGGAGTTGACCCCGGTCCAGTTCGCGCCGGTGTTTGTCGAGAGAAATATTCCCCCCTCAGTGCCTGCGAAGAGATTTGAACCGGAAACAACGAGGGCCCTCAGAGAAGTATTCGCCAGGCCGGTGTTGACCGCGGTCCAGGTTTTGCCACTGTCGGAAGAGACAGAAATTCCCCCTCCTGCCGCGTTTCCTGAAAAGAGATTCGTGCCACTGAAGGCCAGGGCGACGACCCAGTTGGACGTCATGCCGGTCTGGCTCCAATTGGCTCCTCCATTGGTGGATCGATAGACACCGGTCCCCTCCGTCCCTGCAAAGAGATTCGAGCCAGAGTAGGCAAATGAGAAGACGGGCGTATTGGGAAAGGTGAAACCAGTATTCGCCGCCGACCAGACAGCGCCATTGTTCGTCGAAAGAAAGACTCCGCTGGGATACATGCCGGCGAAGAGGTTCGCGCCGCCGGACGCCGGGTAGAGAGCCAGCGCGTTGACACTGAAATCCGTCAGCCCGACACTGGCCGCCGTCCAGTTTGTGCCGTTGTTCGTGGAACGAAAGACCCCGTTACCCTGTGTCCCTGCCAGGACTTTTGTGCCGGCAACGACAAGAGCGCTGACCTGTGTTGACGGCAGGCCTGCGCTTGCGGTGCTCCAATTAGCGCCGTTGTTTGTGGAGTGAAAGACGCCGCTCGATGTCCCGGCAAAGAGATTCTGTCCCGAGAGGAGAAGTGCGTGAACGCCACGGTCCGTCAGCCCTGTATTGACGGGTGCCCAGGACGTTCCGTTGTTCGTCGAGACATAGACGCCGTCATTCGTCCCGGCAAAGAGACTCGTATCGGAAACGGCAAACGCATACACCCCGAGGCCCGATAATCCCAAATTCAATCCCGTCCAGCCCGCTCCGTTATTTGTCGAGAGGAAGACACCGTTTGTAGTCCCGGCAAAGAGATTTGTGCCCGATGTGGCAAAGGCATTGATCCATTTGTTGGCAAGACCCGTATTGACTGGCGCCCAGCTTGTGCCGTTGTTTGTCGATGTGAAGACGCCGTTCCAGGTTCCGGCAAAGAGGTTCGTCCCGGAAACAGCAAGAGCATAGACGCCGAGAGTCGTCAGACCTGAATCCTCGGCAGTCCAGCTCAGGCCGTTGTCTGTAGAGATGTACACGCCGGCGTTAGTCCCCGCAAATATGTTCGTGCCGGAAATTGCAATGGCGCGGGCGGAAATATCCGTAGAGCCGGCAGCGACCGTATTCCAGGTTGCGCCTCCGTCAGTCGAGCGATAGCCCCCGCTTGAAGTCCCGGCAAAACAATTCGCACCGGAGACGGCAAGCGCCTGAACGTTGCAGTTGACACCAAAGGGACCGATCTGAATCCATTGGGCTTGAAGTGAATTCAGACTGCTGAGGAACCATATCGAAGCCACGATGAACCTGAGTGTAACCTTCATCTGCTGTTCCTCCTGGTGGACAGGCACAAAGCACTCGGAGAGTTTCCCGGCCGGCCGATAGGAATTGAGTGGCCAGAGCGCTGATTCCCGGACTTCTGACACAATAAAAAAAGCCGGCAACCATCCGAAGACAGAGCCGACTTTTGAAGAACGTGAAGGCAAGATATCGCGTTAAGTTTCGATAGTCAAGAGAGCGAATTATTGTTGGAGTCGATTTATTGAAGAGGCAACGGGGAGAGGAGGAACGGAAGACCTTACATCGTCTTGAGTCAAATGCGCTCACCAAATAAATGGAATGAGTCTCTCGAAAATGAAGAACCTCTTCTGTCCTGACCGCGGAATTGGACAAAAGAGGTCCCTGTCAATGATCCTGCCACGTTACGTATGAAAAGTCAGCTCCCCCTCTGACCCCCCCTCCGGATTGCTCCGCTTCCCCTGTAGCTCCCGTCGCCGCGCGACTGGGGAGGACCCTTCATCCCCCGGCCGCCGTGAAGCGCCTGGGCCTGTGCATGGAATTCATCGCCGGGCTTCAGCATCTTTACACGAAGCGGTTTCCCCTGCATGTCCTTCCCGCGCAGGGCGTGAACCGCCGCCCGCGCCTCGGAGGCTTTTCTCATCTCCACAAAGCCGTACCCCTTTTCCTTCCCGATCGAAGCGGCAAGGACTTCTCCGAACCCGGTGAACATCGTCTTCAGTGCAGCGTCGTCGACGTCAACGGGGAGGTTCCCAACGTAGATTTGCATGATGAGCTTTCCCTCTGCAGTTCGTGAACCGGTGGGCCGCGAGAAACCCGCATCGGGTCCCGCACGGCAACTCCGTGATGTCAATGTATGTGAGATTCGGGAGAGTGTCAACCAGCCAGCCGATTTCGAGTGGAAGCTTGGCTGATGCAACTAGCCTGTCTGGCGCATCAACAGTCGCGATTCCAGATCAATTGAGGCAAGTTCACCGTCGGAGAGCGTGAGATTCATCGCGGCGGCGTTTTCGTCCGCATGGTGAGGGGACGTCGCTCCGGGAATCGCAACGACCGTGGAGCCGTTGAACGAAACGAGCCACTGAAGGGCGACCTGCGCAATTGTCACACCGTGCGCCTGTGCGATACTGCCAAGGTGATTGACAAGCGGGCGCGTTTTCTCAAGGCCCGCGGGGGAAAAACTCCTGAGGTACCGGCGAACTCCCTTCACGCGGCCGGAAGGAGCATCCCGGCGATGAAATTTCCCGGAGAGGATCCCCTGGGAGAGAGGGGAATACGCGATAACCGAAACCCCGAGCTCTTTTGCTGCTTCAAGGACGCCGTTCGATTCAATACTCCGGTGGAGCAGACTGTAGCTCACCTGGTTTGAGACGAGCCTGAATCCACGGCTCCGAAGGCGCCTGTCAGCACGCCTCATCAGTACTTCGCTGAAGTTGCTCACCCCCGCATACCTGATGCTCCCCGCTTCCATCAAAGAGGCCATCGCGTCCATTTCCTTTTCGACGCTCGACAGGCCGAATGGTTGATGGATCTGGTACAGATCGATGGGAAAACCCGCCAGCCGACGGCGTCGGTTTTGAATCGTCCGCCCGATCGACCGGAAAGTCCGGAACGCCGGCCACCATTTGGTCGCAATGACGACATCTCCGGGCTTTTTCCCCGCAGAGGTCAAAGCCTCTGCGAGCATTTCTTCCGACGTCCCCCAGCCGTACGCCTCCGCAGTGTCAAACCAGTTGATTCCTCCTTCCAGGCTTCTGCGAACGATCTCACGGCAGACCGGATCCGGGAGTTCGGGCCAGTACCTTCCCAGCAGGCCAGAGCCTTTGCTGAACTGCCAGCATCCGAGTCCAACCGGACTGACACGCAGATCTGATGTACCAAGCATCCGCATCTGCATACGCAACTCTCCGTTTTCCGGTATGAGTGTCTTCGATGGGCGCTATCCGACGAACTCCAGACCGCCCACTTTCCGGGATACCCGGAAGACCAGAAGCCGTTCGACGATCGCGACGAGTACGCCGAGCGCCGAGGTCCCGACGATGTATAACAGGGTATTGATGTAGAAGTAGCGGGAGAAAAACGCGAGCATGGCAAGCAGGAGGACCGGCCCGAGAAACACGACGAACGTCGTAAGTCCGATCTTCTCCCCCACACCGCGCGGCGCCGAAAACGGAAGGCGCGGTGCGATAAAGAACGCAATTTGCAGAAGAAGCTGGCTTGCCAGAAGGATCACCACCTCGTGCATCAGAACATGCATGATGTTCCGGAAAAAAAAGTAAAAGACGAATCCCAGGAGGAAGAGATAGGGTATCAGGAAATAGACGACAAGAATCTTCTTGACCGCGAGGACAAGCGCGGCTCTGTCCGCGGGAGTCGCGAAAAAGACCCATGCCGCCTGAAAATTGTCCGACCTGCCGATCTCGTCTTTCAGAATTCCCGGGAAAAGGATGATGGCAATATAGAGGAGCGATGACCCGGCCATCCCCCTGATGTCCAGCGCCGGCTGAAACGGATCGTAGAATCTTCCCCCCCCGTGAAGCCCCTGGTAGATGTACAGAGCGGTCAGGGGGATGATCCCGAGGACGGTCATCTTGAACTTGATGTCATACCGGAACTGGCAAGCGATGAGCATCGCGATCGCCCTGTCTTCGGGTCGTTTCAGGAGGGAGACGATGCGGCGCAGACGGAGTGGAGCCCGGCGCGCGGACTCCAGAACCGCAGCCCGGGATATCGACTCCGCATATGACAGCGAAATTTTCGACATTCCCGCCGGGAGGAGAGCACAGAGGAAGAGGACTCCGCAGGCGGCCATTATCATGTTCTGTGTCGTCCAGAGTCCGGCCGCGAGCGCGGTAAACGACGAAAACCAAACGGGCGGGAGGAACGACCACCACCACGGCTCCGCGGTCGTGATCCCCGCAATGAACCGGGAAATCCGCGAGGAGAGCAGTCCGAACCCTCCGTAAATCAGGAACGACATGCACATCTGAAAGTACGCCATGAGCGTCATGAGCCGCCTGTACGGGATGAGCCGGAGGGCAATGGCGTAGAGCAGGACCATCGCCATTCCGGTCGAAAGGGCGTTGGCGCCTGCCGCTACGACCCACACGAGAGCTTCGAGGGGCCCTCTCTTCACGGCATAGGATATGGCAGCCGGAAAATTCAGGACCCCCGCAAAAAGAAGCGTCAGGAAGATGATCACGCTGACGCGGGCGGCGAAGTAGGTGCGCGATGAGACGGGCTGCACGCTCAGGACTGCATAATCCTCAGGCGAGATGATCGTCGCGCCGAATTCGAGAAGTATGATGGAGGCGATAAAGAAAGACGTGGGGATGAGGACGACGGACGCGGCCACCGAAGGGTCGCCCACTCCCCAGGGGACGATGGCAAAGACCAGGCCGAGGAAAAGGTAGAACACAAGCATCACCACGATCCCGGTCGCCCGGGACGACTTCCCCGCCTTGAGTCCTTTGATGGAGGCGGGGTTTCTTCTCAGGAGGAGGTACGACGCCCGGAGGAGTGCACGCCACTGGACGGGGTCCACGCCGAACGACGTCAGGAGCCTGTCGATCATCATCGCCCGAGAGCCTCGAGAAAATCACGTGCAGACTCCCGCGCGTCCCGCACGCCCGTCAGCCGGCAGAAAGCATCCTCGAGCGTCTCTTCTCCCGCCCTGTTCGCAATCAGCTCCGGGGTTCCCTCGGCGATGATCGAACCCTCGTTCAGTATGATGATCCGGGGACAGAGCTTTTCCACGACGTCAAGTATATGGGAGCAGAAGAGCATCGTCGTCCCCTGCGCCGAGAGCCGCTTGATGATCTCCTTGAACACCAGCGCCGCGTTGGCGTCGAGCCCGTTCAGGGGTTCGTCGAGAAAAAGGACCTGGGGCTGATGGATGAGCGCCGCCGAAATCAGGACCTTCTGCTTCATCCCCTTTGAGTATTCCTGAATCCGCTGATCCCGCTGCGCGCGTATGCCAAACAGATCGAGGAATTCATCCGCGCGCCGTTCTGCGACATCCCTGTCCAGATGGTGCAGGTCTGCCACGAAACGAAGGTACTCACCCCCCGTGAGCGTTTCGAACAACGCTCCGGATTCCGGAACATATCCGAGCCGCTTCTTGGCTTCGATCGGCTCCCGTGTAATGTCATAGCCCGCCACCGTCGCGGTGCCGCTTGTCGGGCGTATCATCCCCGTAAGCATCCTGACAGTGGTGGTCTTCCCCGCACCGTTGGGCCCCAGAAACCCCACGATCTCTCCTTTGCCGACCGTAAAACTGAGCCCGCGGACAGCGTCTTTTCCGGGATATGTCTTTGTGAGTCCGACGGCCGTTATCATCGGGAAGCGTCATCCTGATATATTCACAGTCATCATAGCAATTATCAGCTACTCTTTCAAGGAGTCCGCCGGGGGGTGACTGAGCATGGCGCGGCACCGGAGCTCCTCCAGGAGAGCGTCGATATCCCGGAGCAAATCTGCGGCGTTCCCCAGATGGCCACTTCTTCCCTTGACGATCAACCGCCTCCGGCGTTTCAGGAGCCCCCGGAGCTCGCTCTCCAGATCTTCCCGCATTCTTGCGGAAAACTGCGGATCGAGCGCGGCCTCCCGCAGAAACCGGGATTGCCTTCTCCGATCCGCCGTGATAAGGAGCGCATCCTTCGCCCTTGTGAGCGCGACGTAGGCGACCCGGCGCTCCTCCTCAAACTCCACCGGGATGGGACGACGCCGCCGGCTCAGGTCGAAGAAGACCACCCTCTTGAATTCGCATCCTTTCGCCCTGTGGATGGTGCTGAGGATCACTTCGTCCCGCCCCCCCGGAGGGGAGAGAGGCGATTGCACTCCGGGCAGATCCACCCGGGAGGCCTCGATATGTGCGAGAAAATCAGCAGGCCTCCTGTAGGTCTCCGAAACCGCGACAATCACGTCAAGACACGTCAGATCATCCGGCTCGTCCGGGTCAAACGGCGCAGGTCCGCGCCCGGCATACGACATCCTGAGACTCACCGTCCTGTCGATCTCCCCGATGAGTTCTGAGGATGAGAGAGTGCACGCTACTGTGCGAAGCCTCTCAACACGATCCATGAACGTCTGTAACGAGGCCTCCTCGCCTTCTGTCAGCGCGCCTGATCCGGCGAGGAGTTCCAGGTCGGTCCAGCCTTCCACGCGTTCAATGCGACTGCGCGGAAGGACACGCTCCGGCCTCCTGAGGACCCTCCGGACGTCGCTCTGCACCGCCCTACCGGGAAGAAGGAGTACATTCAACCAGGCAGCGATGTCCTTCCCGGCCCTGGAGGCAAAGAGGGCCCCGTCGCCGGCGCACGTGTGCGGAATGCCCAGCCCGTCGAGCGCAAGCGCTACAGGGAACTGGAGGACATTGTACCTGAAGAGGACCGCCGTGTCGTGCCAGCAGGCGGGACGGTCATTCCCCGATATCCATTCCGCCGCAGACTGCGCCTGGTTCCACAATCCGGTCCCCAGCACGATGTCGAACCGGCCACGGGGCGCACCGGTGCGCGGGACGACGGTTTTCGCCACACGCTCGCTGTTCCGCGATATAAGCCATCCGGCGTGCGCGACGATCCTCTGTGCGGAACGGTAATTTGTCGAAAGCGCGGATTCGCGCGCGCACGCGTTGACGCGGGGGAAATCGAGTATGCCCCGCACCTCCGCCCCGCGCCACCCGTAAATCAGCTGGTCGTCGTCTCCGACGACAAACAGGTTGTTCTCGGGAAGGGCCAGCATCCGGAGAAGAAGCGTTTGAGCACGGTTCAGATCCTGGAATTCATCGACAAGTATGTACCTGAATCGTTCCTGATATTCCCTCCGCATCGCATCGTCATCGAGGAGTATACGCACCGCAAAGTAGATCATGTCGTCGTAATTCATGATCCCGCGTTCCGTCTGGACTTCCAAAAACCGCGAGAAGACCGGCCCGAACGGAACAGACCCGTCATCAGTATCGAGATTCAACCCTTCAAGCGGAAGGAGATCCATTTTGACCCTGCTCAGAAGCCGCGTGAGACATTCAATCCGGTTGACGCCCCCATGCGGGAGCTCCGGGTGGACGTCGCGCAGTATTTCCTGTGCAAGCTCACCCGGCAGAGTGGATTCGGCCCCGTCGTCAAACCGGAGCAGGCTCCCACGCCTCACGATTTCGTAGCCAAGAGAATGAAACGTCCTCGCGGCAACTCGTCCAAGGTCTTTTCCCCCGAGCCGGACGTTCATTTCCTCAGCCGCTTTCCTGTTAAAGGCGAGCGCGAGAATGCTCTCAGGTTCGACCCCTGAGTTGACGAGAGTACACACGCGGTTCACTATCGTCTTTGTCTTTCCCGAGCCTGCGGGAGCAAGCAGACGCATCGGCCCGGCTCCGTGGGCTGCCGCGGCAGACTGCGATACATCCATGTCTGCATCGAGCGGAATCCGATGCGAGACACCGTTCGGGGAATGAGGGGAAGGGAACGATGAACGCACAGCGTCCGCGTCCGCGATCTCGAGTATCCGGATCATCTGCTCTCTGAAGAGAAACTCTTCCACCGTGCCGGAATCCGTGTGGAGGAAACCGGAAAGATCACCGTGAGCGGAATACTCGCCCCGTGCAGCGGGTGAAAAGAAACAGATGGGCGTACCGTGAAACCAGGCCGGGAAAATGACGAGTCGGACGAGCGAGGGGAGGAGCGGCGATCCCGGGGGGATGTCCTGAAAAACCGCAAGCGGGCGATCCCGGCGGATCGGGCCGGCCGAATCGGCGGAATGCCGTGAGGCGACAACGGTGTCGACATTCAGGCCGTTGTTCCTGCAGGCCCGGAGGAAGGCCTCAAAGGAGCGCCGAGACGTCCCAAACGTCGAGAATCCGCGTGCGAACGGCCCGAAGCAACGGTGCCCCCATGCTTGCCGCCGCAGGCCGCGGAACATCACCCGCCGATTGCATGAAGAACTTCGTTTCTCCTCAGGATTCCGGCAGGAAAGTGCACCACATCCAGAAGGTGTCCGTCCGCCGCGACGACGATTGCGGAGGTTTTCCCCACTGCGGACCGTTCAAAAAGGGCCCCGCTATCCACGGAGACAGGAAACAGGTAGCTGTTCCCCGACGCCCATGCCTCGATCATGCGGGACTGGGCAGAGACGCTTCTCGTCGAATCCCTGCGTGCGATGAGCCGGACGCTGACGGCAGAGCGAAACCTCCCGCTATTCAGAGAATCGCAGAATGCAAGGAAGTCATCGAGACAGAGCTGACAGCCGAAATCATCGAAGTCGGCAAGCAGGATCACCGCAGGACGCCCCGGAGGTTCGCCGATTTCATCCCGGAGGGGAATATTCCCAACCGGGGCTCCCGCCTGCCCGCCGGATGCCGGATGGGGCCAGATCGTCAGTGCGATTCCCCAGAGAAGAGCGGAAGCCGGAAGGAGGATGCGGACGGGAAGGGGGAAATTAGCCCTTCCTTCCGCCGCAGCACTCTTCCGGATCAGAAAGAACGCAAGCGATGCAAAAAGAATGTCCAGACCGGCCTGCTCCCTCACGGGGAGATCAGGTCCAAAGCTCCCGAAACAATTACACGGTGTATCCACACCACGCACGATTGCGGCCGAGAGCACGCACGCAAAGAGAACAAAGAGCATGACGGCTGACGTTGCCGCAACACGCATGGAGCGCCGGACCAGAAGCATGATTCCCGTCCCCAGTTCCAGGAGAATGAGAACCGCCGCCGCGGGGGGCGATATGATATGCGGCATGCCTGCGAGGAGCGAGACGCTCGCCGCAAAGGAATGGAATACCAGGAACTTCGAGACCGAAGCCACCGTCAGGACGATCCCCAGAAGAAGACGGACGATTTCCGGGGCATAACACCGAATGATCTTGAGCATGGGATACTCCAGGTTTCCGGATTCTGAGTGTGCAGATGACTGATTTCAGGACTCTGCGTCTTCGGGCATCAGGTTTCAGTTTCCCACGGTCTCAGGTCCGACGCGTGCGGGCTACCGCAGTGAATATTTCTCGACAATTGTTCCCGTCTCATCAGTCGCATAGAGAGCGCCTGGTTCCCCCAGAGCGATCAGGCGGCTCCTCGAAGGGAGCACAAAAGTCCGGAGAAGCGAACCATCTTTGCCGCAGAGAAAAATATCCCGCCCGGGGTGAGGAGACTGGCTTCCTCCGAGAAGGAGTATGTTCCCTGCGGCATCGACGAGCACCTTCCTGAAATACGTCTCTTCGGGAAGGCGGCCGTCATCGACATCCCTTTCAGGCCGGGTCATATTCCCGATGGAAAAACAGCCGCGGTATTTCCCTTCCGGGGTGTACAGATCCACCCTGTTCATGAAGAGGTAGGCGACGACAAGCGTACCGTCGCACGCGACGGCGATTCTGCCTGCGGCATACAGCGGATGGACCCTCCCCGTGGGCCTGAGGAGTATCCGGCGGGGGCTCCCTCCCTCCGCGTCGCCGTATCGGAGGACCATCGCCCTCGATGTGTCGTTGTAGAGAGCGACAGCGATCCCCCGCCTTCCGTCCGGGACGACGTCGACAGGCATCCCTCCCTGAACGGCGAACTCCCCGGCATATCGGAGACGAGTGTCAAAAACCTGTATTCGGCGCTTCTCCCGCTCCAGAACAATGAGCCGCTCACCGACGACCGCAGAGAGACCCGGAGACCGGAATTCTCCGGGCCCGTTCCCCCGGCGTCCCACCTTTCCGATGAATGCGCCCCGCCGGTCGAATTTCTTCACCGAGTAGTCGAGGAGGTCAGACACATACACATTGCTGCGGCAGTCGAGTGCAATCCCCGCAATGGAATACAGGGATGCATCGCGCCCCGCAGCCGGTGTCTTCGCGGGGGCAAGAGGCTCTTCCCCCACGGCCACCCCGCTGACGTCCCAGGGGGCCGCGAGGAGAAGAGCGACAAGAAGGACGTTCACGGAAATCAGACGGTCAGTTGGACGACGAGCACCAGAAGTACCCCATACTGCAGCCGCCGTCGCAGCCCGCGACCAGGATCCCGCCGAACGGGCCGCCGAACGTCTGGTTACATTGCCCGTAGCATCTCGTCAGGATATCGGCACACGGCCTCGCCGCCTGAGCTCCGGGAAATGCGGCAAGAAGGAGGATGGCGAGGAACAGAACGGAGAGAAGGGTGCGTTTCGCTTTCATGGGAGTCACCTCTCGTGCGAAAGTGTGGGAATCGACTCCCGGGGAGTACATTCCGCGCAACGGAGCCGTGTGGATTGCACAAGTGATACACACGTCGGCGCGGGTTTTACGAACGGCGGCGGGATTAGCTGTGGCGGGGACGCCATCGATAGCAGGGGCCCGGAAAAGAAGGCGCCATCACTGTGCGGGGGGTCGATTCTGGAAATAGGGGGCAAAAATATACCGGATCCTCTCGAGAGAGCCCTCGATCACCATCCCCACGGTCTTGGCGTACACGTCGAGCACGACGATCGCGTTGACGGACGAATCCGTCGTCGTCGCCGCACGCAGCCGCTCGGCGATGGCGACGTTGATGATCTGCATTTCCTCGTAAATCCGCATCAGCCCGTCAAGTTCAAGGTCCGTCCGCACCCCCTCCTTTCTCAGAAAGTACTGCGCCAGGAGGTACATCGACGTCGCCCGGTAGACGGTTTCCTCATTGCTCGCCAGCGGGAGGTGAAAACGCGCCATGGGACGGAGGAGTGAAGTATGCGGACATCCGCTGGCCGCGATGACGAGCCCCATCAGCGAGCTGATCCCTCTCTGCGCAGTTGTATTCTGTGTGATCGTCCGCTCGTCCGTGATGACCTCCAGATCCACTCTCTCGTGCGAGAGGAGTCCGTCAAACCTCTGCACAAGGTTGACGAGCCGGAGAGCGAGCGGACACTCGGGATGCTCATCAACTTTCAGGGGGCAATTCGGACACTGATGGAAATCGAGACGCGTCCACGGGGGGATAACGTCAGGAGTATTTCCACGCAGTTCCAGCGTTTCCGGATCGAGGCGGAGAACGAAGCTCTCCTCGGATCCATCCGGAAGCCTGAAATTATAATTCACCGCAAAATCTTTGACCATAACGGACCGTCGCTGGGCTATGTGACCCCACCTACGTGGCGGAGAAAAGACTCTGATTTGGCGCGACAAGAACATACATTTCGGGCCTTTCATAATCAAGAGTCCGGAAGCTGGCGTGTGCTACTCTCCGGTCGAGAAGTACTCCCTGATCTTCGACGCTATCTTCACACCCACGACTTCTTCAAGCTGTTCGCCCGTCGCGAACTTCACCCCCTGGACCGAACCGAAGGCCTCGAGAAGCTCTTTCGCACGCTTTTTCCCCACCCCGTCTATGAGGTCCAGCTCGGTCTGCAGCGTACGCTTCGCGCGCAATGTGCGGTGGTACGTGATGGCAAACCTGTGTGCTTCATCGCGGATCTGCTGGAGGAGACGAAGGCCGGACGACGTCTTTGCGATGAGCTCGGGGTCGCTCCGCCCGGGGAGGAACACTTCCTCGAGCCGCTTGGCGAGACCGATCACGGGCTGTGAGCCGATCCCCAGTTTCTGCAGGACCTCAACCGCGCTCGAAAGCTGGCCCTTGCCGCCGTCCACGACGATGAGATCGGGGAGCTCACCCTGTTCTTCGAGCACCCGCGTGTAACGCCTCTCGACGATCTCGCGCATGCTCGCAAAATCGTCGGGGCCGGAGACCGACTGGATCTTGAACTTGCGGTATTCCCCCGTCCTCGGTTTCCCGTCGACAAAGACAACCATGGACGCAACGGGGTCGCTCCCCTGTATATTGGAGTTGTCGAAGCATTCGATCCTTCGCGGGACCTTTTCCAGGCCAAGGTCCTTCTGGAGCGCGAGGAGGGGATGCGGGACGTAGTCCGCCCGTTTCATCTTCTGTATCTTCAGCTCGTCGAGGAGAAACCGGGCGTTGCTCTTCGTGAGGCGCACGAGCTTCGCTTCTTCCCCCTCCTCCGGGGCGACGATGGAGACGCCGTCCCCCCGCCGCTCCCCCAGCCACCGCGTGATCGCCCCGGTGTCGTCAAGAGGCGTCTGAACGACAATCTCGCTCGGAATGTCCTCCGCGTCGAGATAGTACTGCTGGAGCAACGCCTCCAGGATCTCCCCTTCCGGCTTTCCTTCGACGTTTCCCATGTAGTAGTGCTGACGTCCCACCATCTTCCCGTCGCGGAGCTTGAATATCACGCCGCACGCGTCGTCGCCGTCGGCGGCAAACGCCATGATGTCCCTGTCCGTGGCATCCAGATCGACGGCCTTCTGACGCTCGCTGTACGCTTCAAGCCCCTTGATCCTGTCCCTGATGACCGCGGCTTCCTCGTACCGGCGGGCGGCGGCGTGCAGCTCCATCTCCCCTTTCAGCGAGCGTATCAGCGTCCCGGTTTTCCCCCGCAGAAGCGAGGCGACCTGGTCGATCATCGCGTTGTATTTCTCCTGCGTGACGAGTCCCTCGCACGGCCCCTCGCATTTTTTTATGTGGTAGTCCAGACAGACTTTGAACTTCTTCTTCCCGATCGCCTCCGCGTCGATAAAGAAATTACAGCTCCTGATCATGAATATGTCCCGTATCGCCTTGAGTGCGGAGCGGACGTTTTTCACGTCCGTGTAGGGGCCGAAATACCGGGAGCCATCGCGCCGGACCTGCCGCGTGATGAAGACCCGCGGGTACGGCTCTCCCGTGATGACGATGTAGGGGTAGCTCTTGTCGTCCTTGAGGCTGACATTGTACCGGGGCCGGTACTTCTTGATCAGGTTCGCTTCCAGAATCAGCGCCTCGACCTCGGTATCCGTCACGATCACTTCGAGGTCCGTGGCCTTCGAGAGCATCTGTTCGATCCGCGGGCCGAGTGAACGGGATTTCTGGAAGTACTGGCGGACCCGGTTCCGGAGATTCTTCGCCTTCCCGACGTAGAGGACCTTCCCCCCTTTGTCCTTGTGCTGGTATACGCCGGGGGCGGCAGGGAGGTTTTCGAGCTTCTCGGGGAGTGCGACGTCCTCCTTGGTGATCCGTATGTTCAGCAAGGGCGGGATCACGGCACTCACTTAACGAGCATCATTTTGCGCACAGCGGTAAGCGTTCCGCTTCCCGGCGGCTGGATTTCGACGCGGAAGAAATACACGCCAGACGCTCTGGCCGTTCCGTCAAACCGGACGCTGTACTCGCCGGGGCCCTGACGGGCGTCGACGAGCGTCGCCACGCTGCGCCCGAGGATGTCATATACCGCGAGTCTGACTCCCGACGCCGCGGCGCTCTTCGATACGGTCCCCGGAACACTGTACGCGATCGTCGAGCCTGCATTGAACGGGTTCGGATAATTCTGCATCAGCGAGAACGACAGCGTTGAGCCGGGCCCCGGGGGAGCGGCTATCGGCTTCCCCGGCTGGTGGAGCACCCAGCCGTCGGGATCAAGCACGATGCTGTCGGGCTTCACCGGAAAGGCAATCGAGAAATCCTGCGTCCTGAGGCTGTCCCTGACGGTCAGCGTCGTGTCGCCCGTCCCGGTGTAGACGCGGACCTGCAGGGGCATCGTGTAGACCGGCCAGCCGGGATCCTGCTGCTGGGCGATGCGAAGCGTGAGCGTGGCGTCCCCCCAGACAAAGGAGGCCGCATAGACCGGCCAGCCGGGCCCGTAGATCCATTCATTGAAAAACCACGACATGTCCCCCCCCGTGACCGACTCCACCGCCGCCTGGAAGTCGGCGGTCACCGCGCTCTGTTCAGAATGGAGCCGGCGCCATGCACGCAGCGACCGGAAGAATGCGGAGTCTCCGATCGCACCGCGGAGCCCGTGAAGAGCCCACGCCCCCTTCGTATACACCAGCTCGTCGAAGAGATACAGACCCTGTCCCTCCGGATCATACACGGCGCCGGCCCAGGAGCCGAGGTTGAACCCGAGCTGACTCTGCATGAAGCCGCGCAGGGCGACGGGCCCTCCCAGCGACTCGTGCCAGAGCGCCTCGCCGTACGTGGCGAATCCCTCGTTGAGCCAGATATCGGGCCACGTGCCGCACGTGACGAGATCTCCCCACCACTGGTGCGTTAGCTCGTGGACAACAACGTCCTGATCCGTCTGGAGAGCCTCGTGGATCGTCGTGATCGTCTGATGCTCCATTCCCCCGTACGCAAACGGGGTCACGCACGCCATTTCGTATTTGTCCCAGGGGTACGGTCCGAAGAGTTTTTCGAGGTTTGCGATCATCTGCTCCACCGTGGGGATGAACGCTCCGGTCGCCGCGGTGTCCCTCGGCCATGCGAAATATCCGACCGGGATCGAGTCTCCCGGCGCGCGCGCGAGCATCCGGGACGATTCCGCGAATCTCGAGACCGTCGCGCACATGAGGTACGACGCGATCTGGTGAGATTCCTTCCAGTGCCACGTGAAGGTCCCGTCGCCGTTGTCAACAATCCCCAGGAGCTTTCCGTTCGATGCGGCGGCATACCCCGCGGGGACAGTGATGCTGATTTCGGACGTGGATTTCTCCCACGGCTCGTCGTAGCAGGGCATCCAGCACCGCGCATCGCTCGGTTCGGACATCGTGTAACCCAGGTTCGCGGGGAGGCCGGGGATTGTGTCGTGGAAGTAATAATAGCCCAGGCGGTCAGAGGCACGGGGTATGCCGGGGAACCTGCGGTATGCGATAGTGAGACGGACGGTGTCCCCCGCCTCTCGCACGGAACCGAGGCGGACGGTAAAGCGCTCGGCCGCGTCGTCCTCTCTGAACGGCAGTTGTATGCCGTCGACGCTCACGGAATCGATCCGGAGCGCGAGCTGGTAGAGGAGGACCGAGTCGGCGGCCGACTTCATCACGAGCGTGATCCGGTTCCGCCCGGCAAAGCTCTCGTTTTCCATTGCCAGATTCAGGTCGAGAGCGTAACTCACGACATGAAATGCGGGATTCACGGGTGCGGAACGGACCTCATGGCGCCGCTTCGCGAAGGCAACCGCGCCCCCGGACGCGTTGAAGCTCCCCTGTTTTTCGAAACCCTGCCGGCGCACCTGGGCCGATGCGTTCACCGTACAGAGCAGGCACACGAGCGCCAGAGCGATCAGGAGGCATTCCCTGCGGCGATCGCCTCTCAATTCCCACCCCGTCTCAACGGCCGTACCCCTGATGGTCGAGCCACTCCCTGTCCCCGCGCCATCCCGTGCGGACCCTGACATGCAGATCGAGGAAGACTTTATGGTCCAGGAACCTCTCGATGTCCCTCCGGGCGAGCTCGCCGATCTCCTTGAGCATCGCCCCTTTTTTCCCGATGAGGATCCCCTTCTGGGAGTCCCGTTCGACGTACACATCAGCGCTTATAAACCACTTCTGCGACTTCTGACGCGCCGCCGGCTCGGGCTCACCCTCGGCGGCCGCACCTCGCTCGATGAATTCCGTGATCTCGACAGTCGTCGAGTACGGGACCTCCTCCTGGCAGCGGATAAATATCTTTTCCCTGATGATCTCGGCCACGAAAAAGCGATCGTGATGCTCGCTCACGATGTCGGCGGGATACAGGGGAGGATGAACGGGAAGGTCCGAGGAGACGGACGCCATCAGCGCGGCGGTCCCTTCGAGCGTGAGCGCCGAAACGGGGAAGATCTCCCTGAACGGGTGCCGGGCAGCGTACTTTTCGATGAGGGGGAGGAGAAGGGGCTTCTCGACGATGTCGACCTTGTTCAACACGAGGTACACGGGGCGCGACTGCGACGGGAGCCCGGCAAGTATCGAGTCTTCCTGCGCGTCCCCCTCACGGGGCTGTTTCGAGGCATCGACCATGAAGAGGATCACGTCGGCGTCCCCCACGGCGGACGCGGCGGAGTCCATCATCGCCTCGTGCAGGGCGTAGCGCGGCTGTATGATCCCCGGAGTGTCGAGGAAGACCGCCTGGTAGGCGTCCGTCGTCATTATCCCGAGTATCCTGTGGCGGGTGGTCTGCGGCTTCTTCGTGACGATGGAGATCTTCTGCTGCAGGAGCCCGTTCATCAGCGTGGATTTTCCGACGTTCGGTTCTCCGATAATCGCAACGTAGCCGCACCGGAATGCGGGCGATATGGGGGGAGAGACTGTCGTCAAGACGGAAAGCCCCGTCCTGCGACGGGGCTTGGTGGTTGGGTCATTGCAGGCATTCCCCGGCGGAGCGGCGGCGCTTCACGGGAACAACGCGGCCGCCCGGCCTTTACAGCGCCTCCTCTCCGCTCTCGCCCGTGCGAACGCGGATGACATCGTCAACGGGGTAGACGAATATCTTTCCGTCCCCCACCTGGCCGGTCTTCGCAGCCTTGATTATCGTATCGACGACCTTGTCGAGAGCCTTGTCGGAGACGATGACCTCAAGCTTGATTTTCGGAAGGAAATCTATCTGGTATTCCGAACCCCTGTAGAGCTCGGTGTGCCCTTTCTGCCGGCCGTACCCTTTGACCTCCGTGAGCGTCATCCCCTTGACGCCGATCTCCGCGAGCGCTTCGCGCACGTCGTCTATCCTGAAGGGGCGGATGATGGCTTCGATTTTTTTCATGGCGGCGGTTCCTACCTTCCGTGACACTGTTTGTATTTTTTCCCGCTCCCGCATGGACAAGGATCGTTCCGCCCCACTTTCTCACCCACCTGCACCGGCTGGGGTTTCCCCGCTCGTGAAGGATCCCCCGCCGCACCCGGCACCGGCTCCCGATTCGCCTGAAAGCCCATCCCCAGCGCCGAATCGTGCGTCGTACGGACAGCCTGCGGAGGCCGCTGGGGCCCCCGGATCGGCAGCTCCTGCGTCTGGGCGGGGAAGAGCCTGAAGACCGTCGTGACGATCTCGGTGTCGATGATATCGATAAGCTCCATGAACATCCGGAATCCCTCGGTCTTGTACTCAACGAGTGGATCCTTCTGACCGTACGCACGGAGGTGAATTCCCTCCTTCAGGTCGTCCATCTCGCGCAGGTGGTCTTTCCACTTCTCGTCGATCACCTGGAGCACCACCATCTTCTCGATCCGCCCCATGACCTCGGCGCCGAGCCGTTCCTCTTTCCGCCTGTAGAACTCCGCGGCGCCGGCGTTGATCGCCGCCCTGACGCCGTCGGGACCCTTCTTCTGGAATTCCTCCGGGGTGAAATTGATGTCCAGGAGAAGCTGCGTCCGGAGCTCCATCTGCAGCCCGGCGATGTCTCCCTCCTCGTAGTACTTCTCCACCGTCTTCGACGCGAACGTATCGACGAGGTCAAGGACCTCATCCTTCAGGCGCTCGCCGAGAAGCGCACTGCGCCGGCGCGCATAGATCACCTCCCGCTGCTGGTTCATCACGTTGTCGTATTCCAGCAGGCGCTTCCTGATGCCGTAGTTGTTTTCCTCGACCTTCCGCTGCGCGCGCTCGACGGAACGGGTGATCATCGAGTGCTGGATGACCTCTCCTTCCTTCAGCCCCATCCGTTCCATGATCGAGGCGATCCTGTCGCTGCCGAAAAGCCGCATCAGGTCGTCTTCCAGGGAAAGGAAAAAGAGCGAGGATCCGGGATCACCCTGCCTGCCCGCGCGGCCGCGGAGCTGCCTGTCGATGCGTCTCGCTTCGTGACGCTCCGTCCCGACGATGTGCAGCCCCCCCGCTTCCCGCACACCCGGTCCGAGCTTGATGTCGGTTCCGCGGCCGGCCATGTTCGTCGCGATCGTGATGACGCCGGGGAGCCCCGCGTTCGAAACGATTTCGGCCTCCCGCTGATGCTGCTTCGCGTTCAGGACGTTGTGCGGAACGTTCTTCCGCTTCAGCATGCGGCTTATCGTTTCGGAGACCTCGACGCTCGTCGTGCCGACGAGGACGGGGCGCTTCTCCGACCGCATTTTTTCGATCTCCTCGATGACCGCATTGTACTTTTCCCGCTTCGTCTTGTAGATCACGTCGTTGACGTCGTCGCGGACCATGGGCTTGTTTGTCGGCACGACAACGACATCAAGCTTGTAGATGTCGAAGAACTCCGCGGCCTCAGTCTCCGCCGTCCCGGTCATCCCCGCCAGCTTCTTGTAGAGGCGGAAATAATTCTGCAGCGTGATCGTGGCCAGCGTCTGCATGTCGCGCTCGACCTTCACCCCCTCCTTGGCCTCGATCGCCTGGTGCAGGCCGTCGGAATAGCGCCGGCCGGGAAGGAGCCTCCCCGTGAACTCGTCGACGATCTGGACCTTGCCGTCGTCGGTCACCACGTATTCATCGTCCTTCGAGTAGAGGGAATAGGCCCGCAGGAGCTGCGACACCGTGTGGATCCTGTCGCTCCGCTCGGAATACAGGAGATTGACTTCGTCCTTGCGGCGGAGCACCTCGTCTTTTGAAAGGGATGCGTCGCTCTCGATGACGCTGTGCTCCGTCCCGAGATCGGGGAGGACGAAGAAGTCCCTGTCCCCGACGATCGGAGTCAGGTACTCGCGTCCCTTCTCCGTCAGGTTGATCTGGTGATTCTTCTCGTCGATGGCGTAGTACAGCTCGTCGTCGATTTCGTGCATCCGCCTGCTCTGGTCGCGCAAATACTCGTTTTCCGTCTCGAGGATCAGTTTCTTCGTCGACGGATCGGACATCATCTTCAACAGCTTCGGATGCTTCGGGAGCCCACGGAACGCCCGGAGCAGGTTCACCCCCGCTTCCTGTTCCTTCCCTTCCGCGATCAGCTTCTCTGCGTCGGAGACGATCTTCGAGACGAAGTTCCGCTGCGCGGTGACGATCCGCTCGACGGGGGGCTTCATTTCATTGAATTTATGGTCTTCGCTCTTTGTGGGACCGCTGATGATAAGCGGCGTGCGGGCCTCGTCGATGAGGACGGAATCGACCTCGTCGACGATCGCATAGTAATATTCCCGCTGGACGAGGTCGATTTTGTCGACGACCATGTTGTCGCGGAGATAATCGAATCCGAATTCGTTGTTCGTGCCGTAGGTGATGTCGCAGGCATATTCCTTCCGCCGCTGGAAGGAGTCCATGGAATTCTGTATGCACCCGACGGTAAGGCCGAGAAATTCGTAGACCTTTCCCATCCAGACGCTGTCACGTTTGGCCAGATAATCGTTGACGGTGACCAGGTGCACGCCGCGCCCCGGGAGCGCGTTGAGGAATATCGGCATCGTGGCGACAAGGGTCTTCCCCTCGCCCGTCGCCATCTCGGCGATTTTGCCCTCATGGAGAACCATGCCGCCGATAAGCTGGACGTCAAAGGGGACCATGTCCCAGACGCTCGTGTTGCCGAGAAGGTCAAACGACGTCCCGACGAGCCGGCGGCAGGCGTCTTTGACGGCCGCAAAGGCCTCCGGAAGGAGATCTTCCAGCATTCCGGTCGTGATCTCGTCCCGTTCCTTCTCGAGAACGGCGATATCATCGAGGAGCCGTTCCCTCACCGGGGGCTCAACGTCCTGCTGCAGCTCAGCGCGTTTGGCGGCAAGCCCTTCCTCCGTTTCCTTCAGGGCCTCCTGTATGCGGGCGCGGAATTCCGACGTCTTCCCCCGGAGCTCGTCATCGGTGAGCTTGCCGTACTCTTCATAAAAGGCGTTGATCTCGTCCACGAGGGGCCGGAGAGCCCTGACGTCTTTCTCGTGTTTGCTGCCAAACAGTTTCTTCAGAACTCCAAGCATCGTACACCGGGTTATGGTAGGGAGCTGAAAATGCCCTGTAATATAAAGAGAAAACGCATTGCAATCAATATTTGCTTTTCAGCGTAATTCGCATAAACTGATGGAATGAAGACACTCGCCGCCGCGCTTTCATTTGTTTTTCTCGCAGGATGTGCTCCCGCAGTCTCTCCTGAACGGTCCTCCCCTCCCACTGCGAGGCTCCCGAGCGTCTCGCCGTACCCGGCGCTTAAGCGCTCGATCGACGAGCTTCTGCCGGACTCTCTGTTTCCCCCATCCAACGCCGCCGTCAGGATCATCTCCCTGACCGAAGGGGAAACGCTGTATGACCTGAACGGCGACCTGGCGCTCACGCCAGCATCCAACCAGAAGCTCTTCACCACCGCGTGCGCGCTCGCCGGGCTCGGGCCGTCCTACCAGTTCCGCACGCGCGTCTTTCTTGACACGGCGGCGCCGCCGAGGATCATACTCCGGGGCTCGGGAGACCCGCTCCTCTCGACGAAGGATCTCGATACGCTCGCGGCGGCGGTACGGGCCGCTGCACCTGCGGCGTCCTCCTGGACGATCGCCGGAGATCTGTCGTTGTTCGATGATCTCAGCCGGGGATCGGGCTGGGCATGGGATGACGAACCTGACCCCACGGCGATGTTCATCTCCCCCCTTTCGCTGAACGGCAACACGGTGCGGGTCCTCGTGCGCCCGGGAAAATCGCCGGGCGATACCGCGCGCGTGGAGGTTGATCCCCTCACCTCCTATGTGCAGGTCGAGAACGCGGCGGTCACCGACACTGCGGGCTCTAAGAGCAGAATTGACGTCTCACGGAACTGGCGGGAACACCTGAACTCGATTACCGTAAAGGGGACGATTTCCCCGCACGATACAACTGTCGAAGCCCTGCTGAGCGTCACCGACCCGCACTGGTACACGCTCACCGTCCTGCGGGAAAAACTGGAAGGATGGGGTCTCCGGTGCAACGGGATACTTCTTGACACCGTTCCCCGCGGCGTGCCGGAGATCGCCCGCCGTGTGCACAGGCTCGATTCAGTCCTGACATATATGGATATCACAAGTGACAACCTCTCTGCGGAAAATGTCCTGAAAGCTCTCGCCGCCGAAAAAACGGGGATCCCGGGAACCGCCGCTGCGGGGGGGCAGATCGTGAAGGAGTTTCTCGAGACGATCGGGATCGATACGACACGCGTCGTCGTCGCGGACGGATCCGGCGTTTCGCGCTATAACCTGACCTCCGCGCGTGCGATAACCACGCTCCTCGCGGCAATGAAGAGGAGAACCGACCTCTACACGTGCTGGTACCGCATGTTCCCCGTCGCCGGCGTAAGCGGCACCATAACGGGAAGGATGCGCGGATCTCCCGCACAGGGGAACCTGAGGGGAAAGACAGGGACGCTGGAGGGGGTATCATCCCTTTCGGGATATGTCACAACCGCGGATGGAGAGGAACTCGCCTTTTCCATACTTATGCAACACTTCCCCGCCAGGGCGCGCGATTACCGGCACGTGCAGGACCGGATCGGAGCGTACCTGGCAGGGTTGAAGAGAAGCGCTTTCTAATCAGCGGAACGGAATCTGACGTCACCGCCGGATGTATGCGCGTGGATCGTGTTTCCCCCTCCGTTGAGCGTCCCATGGACACGGCTCTCGTCGATCTGACCGGAAATCGTCACCGGAAAGTCGAAGTGGACGCTTCCGCCGCTCGTCGCCGCGTCGATAGTCGCGGTCACACTTTTTGACACGACGATTTCGATATCCCCCCCCGAGGTCTCGGCATAGACACCCTTGTTCTGTCCCTTTACTTTCACGTACATGCTCCCCCCGGAGGTCTCGGCCCGCACTTTTCCTTCCACGTCGCTTATTTTCACGTCGCCGCCCGACGTCCCCAGATCGACGTCGCCGGTGATCGCACTGACGTTGATCTCTCCTCCTGAAGTCCTCATGTGAAGCGCCCCTGTGCATCTTTCCGCCTCGACGTTGCCGCCGGAGGTCTCCAGGTCGATCTCCCCCTCGGTCCCGCCGATGGAGACGTTTCCGCCGGACGTCTTGCCGTTGACCTTACCCTTCACGTCGCTGACATCGATATTCCCCCCGGCGGTGTGCATCTTCACGGAAAAATCATGAGGGATGGACACGGTGTATTCCACGTCGATATCCACGGAATTCCAGAACCATGATCCCCCGTTGTGCATTTTCCCCTTCACATCGACGTTGTTCCCCGATTGTTCCGCAGTGATCTCGAAGTTGTCGATGTCCCTGTCCCTCCCCCGCAGTTCCGCGACAACGGAGACCTCATTGGAGGAGGTACCCAGAATCTTGACAGAGCCGGCATCCGTCCCGAGCGAGAACGTCCCGCCGGGCGACACCTGGAATTTCTTCTCGAATTTCTTCTGTCCCGGCAGGGCCGTCCCGGCGATGATAAGAACCAGGACTACCAGAGATGGGATGCGTCTGAGAGTGTTCATGTGAGTCCTCCGTGAGGGTATGGGTGACCGCTATACCAGTTAGACGACCTCCCCGTTTGAAAGGTTGCAGGGGCGCTTTGCATTTCGGGGCTGATTTGGTTATTTTTTATCAATCTGATCATCCCATCTCCCGATCGAATGACGAACCACACGCTCCCCTCTCTCCTGGTGCTGATGCTCATCGCAGGCTGTTCAAAAAACGGCGGTCAGGCCCCCGCAACAGGTACGCCGCCGGAAGCGGGAAAAACTCCGGCCGCGGAGGCACACGCTCCCGTCTCCACGGCGCCGCGCCCGTCGTTCAGGGGTGACAACGCGTTCGCATTCCTGACGGCGCAGACCGCATTCGGCCCGCGAAACCCGGGCTCCGCCGGTCACCGGGAATGCCTCGCATACCTCGTTTCAGCGCTCCGCCCGCTGGCAGACGACGTCCGGCTCCAGGAATTCACGCACAACGGATACGGCGGCGAGCAGCTCCGGCTCACAAACGTTATCGCAAGCTACAGGCCCGCGGACAGAACGAGGATCCTCCTGTGCGCGCATTGGGACACCCGTCCCCGGGCGGACCAGGATGAAACGCGGAGCAAGAGGAATGATCCCATACTCGGCGCGAACGACGGGGCGAGCGGCGTGGCGGTGCTCCTCGAACTCGCGTCGATGTTGAAGAAGAGCCCCCCGCCCGTCGGCGTGGATATTGTGCTCCTTGACGGCGAGGACTACGGCAAGGAGGGGGATCATGCGAGCTACCTTCTGGGCTCGCGGTACTTCGCGGAGCACAAGGCGGAGGATTACCTCCCCCGGTTCGGCATACTCCTTGACATGGTCGGGGACAAATTTCTCGATCTGCCCAGGGAGCAGTATTCGGTCAGGTACGCGCCGGACGTCGTCGACATGGTCTGGAAAACCGCCGCGTACCTCGGCGTGACCCAGTTCCACGACGAGAAAGGCGAGGAGATCATGGATGACCACCTCCCCCTGAATGAAGCCGGCATTCAGACCATTGACATTATCGACTTCAACTACCCGGACAACACGAACAGGTACTGGCACACCCACCAGGATACCCCCGAGCACTGCAGCGCGGAAAGCCTCGGCGCCGTCGGATCCGTACTCGCCGCGGTCGTCTACGCACAGGTCCCCTGACCGATGGGGCGGCCGCACATCGAACTGGCGGTTTCCGCGGAGAGCTCGGCGTTTGACGCGATCACGGGGTTCCTTTCCCTCGAAGGTTTCCAGGGATTCTGGGAAGACGGCGGCACGCTCCGGGCGTACATCAGCGAAGAAGGATGGGATGCCGGACGCCTCGACGCCATCCGCGAGAGCCTGACACGGATCACCGGCTCTTTTTTGCTCCCCCCTCCCGCACTGGCGCTCACGAGCGTCGCCTATCAGAACTGGAACAGAACGTGGGAAGAGACGATTCGTCCGATCCGGGTGACGGAGAGAATCGTCGTCGCCCCCACATGGCACCCGTTCGCGGGCCGGAAGGATGAGATCGTCCTGACGATCGACCCGAAGATGTCATTCGGCACCGGATACCACGAATCAACTCGTCTCATACTCGGGCTCATCGAATTGCGCATGACCCCGGGGGTCCGTTTCCTTGACGCCGGAACCGGCACGGGGATACTCGCCATCGCCGCCGTGCGCCTCGGCGCCGCATCGGCGGTGGGATTCGACACGGACGAATGGTCGTTCGAGAATGCGCTTGAAAACGTCCGCCTGAACGGCGTCGCCGACCGCATTGCGATACGGCGGGGGGACATAGCGGTCGTCACCGAATCCGCGTTCGGCCTCATCGCCGCGAACATACAGAAAAACGTCATCGAGGAAATGCTCCCCGGGCTCGTATCCCGGCTCGCCCCGGCGGGGACGCTCCTTCTCTCCGGACTGCTCTCAGGAGACGCCGGACCGATCGGACGGACGCTCGGAGAGGCGGGACTCTCGATCACCGAAGAGCGGCGCGACGGGGAGTGGATTGCGCTCGCCGCGGCACGATCATGACCGTCGCGGTAATCGACATCGGGACGAATACCGTCCTGCTCCTCGTCGCGGAGATTGACCGGGAGGGGAAGATCAGGCCTCTCGTGTACGAACAGCGCGTCCCCAGACTGGGGCGCGGGGTGGATGCAGCCGGGGCGCTCGACCGGGAAGCCATGGAGCGCGTGACGGACGTCCTGAAGGAGTACCGGGGTCTTATCACGCGGCACGCCCCGGACGCCATCGCAGTCTGCGGAACAAGCGCGGTCCGCGACGCCGCCAACCGGGGGGAGTTTGCGCACCTGGTGCGGGAGGAGTCCGGTTTTGATCTGGAGATACTGAGCGGGGATGAAGAGGCGCTCCTGACGTACCGTGGAGGTGTGAGCGGCGCGGAGAGTGCAGGGCGCTATACCGTCGTCGACATCGGCGGAGGGAGCACCGAGATCATCACGGGAGACGTCCGAAACATCGACGAACGGATCAGCCTCGACATCGGCTCGGTCCGTCTTACCGAGCGGTGCCTGAGGCACGATCCCCCGACGGGCGCCGAACTCGAGGGGGCGATCGAGATAGTCGAGAACGAGATCGCCCGCGCTTCCCGGTTCGCGTTTGCCGGCTCGATTCTCGTCGGCGTCGCCGGAACGGCGACGTCACTCGCGGTCCTTGCACAGGGGCTGAAAACGTTCAACGCCGCCGCGGTGACGAATTACCTCCTCACGCGCGAAACAGTCGAATCGCTTTTCACGACGCTCCAGAGGATGCCGTCGGGAATGATACGGGGGCTGTCGGAGGCGATGGAGGGGCGAAACGATGTGATCGTCGCGGGGACGCTCATCGCCCGCGAGATCATGGCACACTTCAGGTTCGATGCCATGCGCGTGAGCGAGCGGGGGCTGCGGTACGGGGTCGCGCTCCGCGAGGCGGAGCGGCTGCAGGGATAGCGGTCGGTCAGGGAACCCGATTCCTCAGCATCTTTCCGACGACGAGCCCAAGCTTCTCCACCGCATATGCGACGTCTTCCATCGTGTTTCCCCGGCCGAACGAGAACCGCAGCGTCGCTTTCGCCGTGTTCTCATCCCTCCCCATCGCGCGAATGACGTGCGACGGCTCCAGGCTCCCCGACGTGCACGCGGACCCGCTCGTGACGGCAATCCCCTCGAGGTCCATGCTCATGACGAGCATGTCCCCTTCCAGGGGATACTCCGCCGCGCCGAACGAGACGTTCAGTATGTGGGGGAGGCGCGGGGCGGGATCGCCGTTGACGATGATGCCCGGGAACAGGTGACGCAGGCGTCCTTCCATGGCGTCGCGAAGCGCACGGAGCCGGACGGACTCCTCTTCCATTTCCAGCAAGGAAAGCCGGAAGGCCTCCGCAAACCCTATCGCCAGAGGGACATTCTCCGTCCCGGGCCTCCGTCCCCTCTCCTGACCCCCTCCGTGCAGGATCGCTTCGAGGGGGGTCCCCCGTTTGACGACGAGCGCGCCGATCCCTTTGGGACCATACATCTTGTGCGCCGAGAGCGACATCAGATCCGCACCGAGTTCCGTCATGTCGACGCGGATCTTCCCTGCGCTCTGAACGGCATCGGTATGCATGAGCGCCCCCGCACCGTGCGCCAGCGCGGCGATCGCGGGAATGTCCGAAACTGTCCCCGTCTCGTTGTTTGCATGCATGATGCTCACAAGGGCAGTGCCTCCTCCAACTGCGTGCGCGAGCGCATCCATGTCGACGGCACCGCTCTCACGCACGGGGAGGAACGCCACGCGCTTCCCCTTCTCCGCCATGAGCCTGCAGGGCTCGAGGACCGCATGGTGCTCCGCCCGGGAGGTGACGATGCCGTCCCGGCCGGACGCGGCCGACATGACGCCCGCGATAGCCAGGTTGTCGGCCTCCGTTCCGCCGCTCGTGAATATGATCTCGGCGGGCTCCGCACCCACAGCCCCGGCCATGATCCCGCGCGCCCGCTCGAGCATCTCCCGCGCTTCCCTTCCGTAGGCATGGATTGACGACGCATTCCCGAACGTTCCGGAGAAGCAGGGGCGCATGGCGTCCATCACGCGGGGGTCCAGCGGCGTTGTGGCGGTATGGTCGAGGTAGACGCGTCGCATGAGGAACAATATACTTCCGGGGGGAGGGGTTGTCAACAGAAAGGCGGCCCTTGCGGGCCGCCTTCCGGTGGGTGGTGCGTGACGCGAACAGCTACTTCAGCATGAGCATCTTCTTGACGGACGTGAACGAGCCCGCCTGCAGCCTGTAGAGATAGAGGCCGCTGGCAACAGACTGCCCGTTGGCATCCTTCCCGTTCCAGACCACTCGGTACGTTCCGGCAGCCATGTCGCTGTTTGCCAGGGTGCTGACAAGCCGGCCGAGGACGTCATAGACTTCGAGCCTGACCGTCTCGTGCTGCGGCAGCGCAAACTCGATTGTCGTCGTCGGGTTGAATGGGTTCGGGAAATTCTGGTTCAGGGAATACGTCGTCGGCACTCCTCCAAGGGACTTGATCCCCGTAAACGTGATGTTGAGCGCCTTCTGCAGGAGGGCCACGGCGTATTTCGGATTGTGGACCCCGATGCTCCGGTCTTCCATGACGAACCAGTAATTCCAGATATCCCCGACCAACTTCTGGTTGAATTTCGTGGTCCCCGTATCTGCAAGCATCGTGATGACCTCGCCGGTTGCGTCGTGGGGAAGCCTTGCCTTCAGCTTGGCGAGAAGCCCCTGGATTTCGGTCTGGACTCCTTCGATCTTGCCGTTCCCGTCGTAGTCCGCCGCAGCCCTGATATCCGTGTACTTTGTGATCGGGCCGTGGCACGGCTGGCAGGCGAGGAGACCGCTGACAGTCGGATTCCCCACGCTGTCCACCATCGCCCATGTGTGGCCGGCCTGCGTCGGGTTCCCCGGGTTGGCGCCGGGAGCCATGTGGCACGTCACACACGCATCCGCCGCCGTTGCGTGTGTCATGAGACCGGCAAGCGTCGTGTCGCCGTAGGTGTACCCGTTCGAGCCGAAGTACATGTCGGCCTGCGGATTGTGGTGCGGGCCGAAGCGGTCGGAAAAGCCGTAGAATGGGCCCTTCGTCGTCACTTTGGCCTTCACGCTGTACCGCGAGTTGTGGCAGTTCATGCAGAGCTGGCCTATACCGCCCACGTTCGCCGGAGGAACGTAGCCGTTCCGGAGCGAATCGAGCTTCGTCGTGCGGAGCTGCATCGTGTGGGGATCGTGGCATGTGGGGCAGCCGATCTCCACGTTCCCGTCGTTCGTCGGGGAAAGCTGGCCGTTGACTGTCGTCGTGTCATAGGGGGCGTTCGACGCTTTGCCGGCCTTTATCCACGTGACAAACGCCGAACCGCTGTGGCAGGGATAGCAGCTTGTCTGCGCGGTGTGCGCTCCGTTCGGCAGCTTTGCGTGTGTTGACGTCAACCAGTAGGTCCCGAGCGCGTGGTGGCCGCCGATGGGGTTGGCGGCATGGCACTGCATGCAGGTATTGCTCTTTCTGCTTATGCCAAGCGGAGAGGCATGCGATGAGTGATAATTCGCCGGACCGTGGCATTCCTCGCAGCCGATATTCGACGTCGAGACAAGGTTTGCATAGGAGCCCGACAGCTGGTTCCAGTTTGTCGTATCACCGGTCCTGATGTACGATCCGGTCACTGAAGGGTTCTTTATCCAGGTTGTGTCCCAGGCGGGCGTCGCTCCGTTCGCCTGATGGGCAAGGTACCCGAAGTTGCCGTTGTTCGCCTTCTGATCCCAGCCCGTGGTGTGACACTTCACGCAGTTAGCGCCGTACGAGCCGACCGAATCCCCGCTCGTGGGATTGGGCTCGATCTCGAGCATGCCGGAAATTCCGCGGAGAAACATCGTGGCGTGATCGCTCGTCTTCCACTGGTTGTACGCCGTCTGGGCCTTGGGGATAACCGTATGGCAGAGCCCGCAGTCCGTTGCGACGGTCGATCCCTTGTAATTGCTCGCGGTGATGTTCTGCGTCAGCGTCTTGCCGCCGGCAACGAGTTGTATCGTATAGAGGCCTTCTGCATCGGGGATCAGCGTGTCGGCAATCGTGCTCGTCTGGCCGAAATTCGCCGTCGACCCTGTGGGCCTGGCAGTCACGCTCCAGGAGAACGATGAAACCGTGTTCGCTCCCGAGCCTGTCGTGTCCGCAACAAAATAGACCCTCATGCCGACGGGTACGACATTGAGACCCGATGATACCGGATTTGTTCCGGTGGCAGGTTTCAGCGCTCCGGTCCCGAACCGTGTCGGGTAGATGTTGTCGATCTTCAGGTTCACGACCTGTGCCGAGGCGGTAAACACCATGGCCACGAGAAGCAGGAACGTGATCAAGATCAGACAGGCAGTAGCAGCGCGTTTCATTGTCTGGTTCCTTGTTTTTTGGTGAAGGAGAGAACCCCGCAGGAGGGGCCAGGTGCAATTCTGTATTCTGAGCCATTACTGTCAATCGGCATGCCAGAGAACAGGACGAAGACAGGCAGGGAGTTCAATGCGGGGGCGGAGAAAACGTGCAGAAAATCTAATATTTTGATGGGTACTGATATGTAATGATTACATATTCAACGCAAAGTTGTGAAATTGAACAGTGTTCTTTTCAGAGATAAGAATAGCGTGGCATTATTAGGAAATTCGCCCCGAGGGGAGTCACGGGAAGAGGGGAAAACAGGGGGAAATGAGGGGGGGGGATCACCCCCCCCCTCCGGTTCGCGGATGAGCGAGCTTACCTGACTTCCTGGTCCTTGCGACGCTGCTGCGCTTCGCGCATCGCTTCACGAAGCTCCTTCTCAAACCGTCTTTCGAATACGAGCATCTTGGCGCGCTGTGTGGGCGACAGGATATCGGAGAGCCCGGAGAAGAAATTCCTCCGCTCCGTCACCAGCTTCTCATCGACGGCGGCAAGATCCGCAAACCCCTTTTCAAATTCACCGTCATCCGCCTTGTTGCGGACGAGTCGCTCGAGCCTGTCGAGGGCGTCGCCACGCTCCTTCATGAAGGCCCGGCGGGCGTTGTCGTGTTCGTTCATCCGCGCCAGGAACCGGACCGACTGATCTTCCTTCAGCTCGAGAACTTCGACGAGCCGAACCTTCCTGAGGTTTTCGATCCGGTCGGACGGACGTTCCGTCCCCTGCATATCCCCCGGATGGACTGTCTGCGCGCCGAGGAAAGCGGGAATGAGAAGAACGCAGGCAAGAGCACATCGCTGTAGAGTTTTCATGGCATCCTTTGTCCGTTCCCGTTGATTATTTGTGGTCCGTCGAAAGCACCGTCAGCACTGTGTTTGCGTCGCGGTCGGGAATCCCGTCGAGAGCGTCCCCCGCATTTCCGTTGTCGATGAAATACTCGGCGATCTGCTGCCGCGAGAATACGAACACGTCCGTCGCCACGTCCTCCACGGAAAGCGAGGGATCCGCGCGTGAGGGATCTATAAGAAGCGAGTCGATCATCGCCGGAGGGAGCGCAAGCACGACCTCGGCCACCGAGGGCTCACGGCGAGATGCGTCCGGGGCGATATAATGAAGCCCGACAAGGAACGACACGATCGCAACGACCCCCGGGATCGCCACGCGTCCCGCCCAGCTTATCGAGAGCGCCTTTCCGCTTGTGGCTTCGTCGATCCTGTTGTTTACCCTGACAATCAGATTCTGCCAGTAGGCGTCCGGGGGACGCGAGAGGGCATCCCCCTCCGCTCCCGCACGCTGACGTATTTCAGAGGTGAGCTCGCGCTCGGCCTCACCCGTGAGAGGGTTCTTCTCCATCCTGTATTTCATGGCGCATGTGCTCCCGCACTTTTCTCAAAGCATGAAAATAATTCGCCTTCAGCCCGCCGACGGACGTCTTCAACACGCGTCCGATTTCCTCGTATGTCATTTCGTCAAAATAGCGCATAACGAACACGGCCTTCTGTTTTTCCGGAAGCGTCGCGACCGCACGCTGGAGGGCGGACTCGGTTTCCGAATGCTCCAGATCCTTCTCCGGGTCGTCCTGAGACGGGAGAATCCGGCTCAGGAGTTCGCTCTCGTGAAGGTAATTCAGGACCTGACGTTTGCGCAGCGCGTTCAGAGACAGGTTGACGGCGATCCTGTAGATCCACGTAAAGAAACTCGAGTCGCCCCTGAACTCTCCCAGGGCAAGATATGCTTTGACAAACGTCTCCTGGACGACATCGTCCGCATCGTCGTGCGAACCGACGATCCGGCGGGCAACCCAGTACACCCGCTCCTGGTATCTCCTCATGAGCTCGGTAAAGGCCTGCCGCCGGCCGTTCCGAACCTCCTGGACGAGTTCAATATCCGAGCGG
>Ga0182021_10000836_pt1 | contig 34554 bp, 20 predicted proteins | sample 612E3MmetaG_FD_120493 | JGI IMG/M metagenome (GOLD analysis project Ga0182021, IMG submission 120493) | Permafrost microbial communities from Stordalen Mire, Sweden - 612E3M metaG (Illumina Assembly) | ecosystem: Environmental > Terrestrial > Soil > Wetlands > Permafrost | place: Sweden... | reverse complement strand
TAGAAGAGTGTAGCGGGGACAGGACTTGAACCTGCAACCTTCGGGTTATGAGCCCGACGAGCTACCAATTGCTCCACCCCGCGATCGTTCTTTAATATACAGAGGAATGTCTCCTAAGTCAAGCCCCATTTTCCTGTCTTTCGACGCGGTTCCTACAGCCACCCCTTTGACCTGTACCATTCAACGGTGTTCCGGATTCCCTCTTCCAGCGGAATCTGCTGCGTGAACCCGAAATCCCTCTGCGCCTTTGATGAATCGCATGTCCAGTAATCCTGCACCATGTCGCGGGCTTTTTCGAAGTTGATGAGAACAGGTTTCTTGCTGAAGAGGCCGAAGAACTCCGAGAAGGCTGCGATTATGAACACCCCCGCCTCGGGGATTCTGATGCGGACCGCACTCCTGCCGATGACGGCTCGTGCGACCTCACCGATCTCTTTCCATCCGTAGACCTGTTTGCTCGAGATAAAATACGTCTGGCCGGCAGCTTTCTCGCTCTCGGCGGCCATCACGAACCCGCGCACAAGGTCGGAAACGTGAATAAGGCTGACGAATTTCTCTTTCATCCCGACCATGGGCTGCAGGCCCTTGCTCAGTGTATTGAAGAACTCGTAGACGTCTCTGTCTCTGGGGCCGTACACGGCGGGGGGGCGGACGATCGTGATCGGAATCTTGTCACTCTGCTTTGCGCAGGCCTGTTCTGCTTTCAGCTTGCTCTTCCCGTAGTTCGTTATCGGGTGCGGTGTCACCTCTTCGGTAACGGGGGTAATTCCGGGACTCGGGCCGGCTGCAGTCTGGCTGCTGATCTGCACGAACCGTTTCAGCCCCGGGTTGTGCCTGGAGACTGCGTCGAGAATGTTGACGGTGCCATGAGTATTTCCGCGGTAATACTCCGCAGGCGTCTTTGCCTTTGTCACCCCGGCCGAGTGAAACACATAGTCGACGCCGGTGACGGCCCGTGCGAGCGCATCTTCATCGAAGAGGTCGCCGTAAACGAATTCGAGAGGGAGCCCCTTGAGCCAGACGGTGTCGCTCGTTTTGCGCAAAAGTACCCGGACGGCGTACTTCCGCCCCAGAAGGAGGTCCACCAGGTGGCTGCCGATAAACCCGGTGGCTCCCGTTACAAGTGCGATCACGGGATGCCGGCCTGAAGTTGAGGAAGGATCGGGATTGACTTTATTAACCGCTTCAATTATATTGAAGAAATATCACTTATGCAATCCTGCAAACAGTGCTGGAATCCCCCGAGAGCACCACGTCTTCACGCAGTGATCGCGCTGCACATTCTCTCTACCCAAGCGAGGAAATTTCCCCAGTGACCCAGGCTACCAAGAAGACTGTCGATCTGTTCCAGAAATGCTGGTCGTTCACCCGGGCCGACGAGATCAAGGCCCTCGGATACTACCCCTATTTCCGGCCAATCGAAGAGAACGAGGGCCCCGTCGTGATGATCGAGGGGCGCAAGATAATCATGGCCGGTTCGAACAACTACCTCGGGCTGACCGCCGACCCCCGCGTCAAGAAGGCGGCGATTGCGGCAATCGAGAAATACGGGACGGGGTGCTCGGGATCCCGATATCTGACGGGGACCCTGGATCTGCACATACGGCTCGAAGAGCGCCTGGCCGCGTTCTACGGCAAGGAGTCATGCCTCCTCTTCAGCACGGGGTACCAGACCGCGCAGGGGATCATCCCGACTCTCGTTGGGAAGGGCGAATATGTCTTGTCCGACCGGGACAACCACGCATGCATCATGGCGGGGAATCTGATGGCGAAGGGTGCCTTTGCGGAGTTGGTCCGGTACAAGCACAACGACATGGAGGATCTCGAGAGGGTGATTGCGAAACTTCCCGTTGAGGCTTCCAAACTCGTCGTGAGCGACGGCGTGTTCAGCACGTCGGGGACGATTGTCGATCTGCCCAACCTCGTGAAGTCGGCGAAAAAGCACAACGCCCGGATCCTGATCGACGACGCTCATGCGACCGGCGTCATCGGAAAGGGCGGCCGCGGGACCGCAAGCTATTTCAGCCTTGAGAACGACGTCGACCTGACGATGGGTACGTTCAGCAAGACGTTCGCGTCGCTGGGCGGGTTCGTCGTCGGGGAACGGGCGGTCATCAACTGGCTGAAACACCAGGCGCTGGCGCTCATTTTCAGCGCCAGCCCGACGCCGGCCTCCGTCGCCGCCGCACTCGCGGCGCTCGATATACTCGAGAAGGAACCGTGGAGAATTGAGAAGCTCATCGCCAACGCGCGCAAGATGCGTGACGGCTTCAGAAGCCAGGGTTTCAATATCATCGAAGGCGAGACGGGGATCGTCCCCGTCATTATCGGCGACGATCCCAAGACGTTCACGTTCTGGCGCGCACTCTTCGATGCCGGCGTGTTCGTCAATGCATTCATCAGTCCCGGAGTGCCCAACGGAATGCAGATGCTCCGGACGAGCTTCATGGCTTCGCACGAAGACAAGCACCTGGACAGGATACTCGAAGTCTTCGGTGAGATCGGCCGTTCGCTCGGGGTCATCCACTGACCCCTGCCTGAACGGGGCCGGCCCCTTCATTCCTCCACCCGGGCGCTCTGAGGTGCATCGGTTTCATCAGAGGATCCGGCCGCCTGGATGCTCACCCGGAGCCCGGTCCATTCTACGACAACTGAAAGGCGCATGCTTCCCATGAACGCCACCACCGTCCGCCCTGTCGTTTCAAAATCCGACGAGAAGAAGTTCATCAAGTTCCAGTGGGCCCCATACGCGGGGAACCCCCACTGGGTTCCGCCGATGCTCATGGACAGGAGAAAGCTGATCGACAGGAAGGGGAACCCGTTCTACAAGCACGCGGTGATGGAGCTGTATCTCGCGGAGCGGGAGGGGAAGGTCGTGGGGCGGATCGGCGCCATCGTGAACGACAATCATAACAGGGAGCACGGGGAGAACATCGGCTTCTTCGGGTTCTTTGAATGCATCGACGACCAGAGCGTGGCAAACGCGCTGTTCGACGCCGCGAAGAAATGGCTGAAGGCAAAGGGAGTCACGGCGATGCGCGGCCCGGCGAGCCCGTCGGTCAACGACGAGTACGGTCTGCTTATCGACGGATTCGACCGCCCCCCCTCGGTTCTGATGACATACAACCCCCCGTACTATCAGACTCTCGTGGAGAAGTACGGTTTCACGAAGGCGCAGGACCTGTTCGCCTACTACATACACAAGGACAAGGTCTTCAACGAAAAGTTCAAGCGGATTTCGGACACCGTGCTCAGGCGCGAGACGCTGAAAATCCGTCAGCTCGACATGAAGAAATTCGATGAGGATGTCCGCCTGGTCCGCGAGATGTATTCCCGGGGCTGGTCCAAGAACTGGGGGGAGGTCCCGATGACGGAGGACGAATTCAATTACGTCGCCAAGGATCTGAAGATGATCGTGGACCCGCGGCTCGTGATCATCGCTGAATCCAGGGGAAAGCCGGTAGGGTTCGGCATGACGCTTCCGGATCTCAACCAGGTTCTTATCCACAACAGGCACGGGTGGCTCATTCCGGGGATTCTCAGGGTTCTCCTGTTCAAGAAGAAGATCGACAGGGTGCGGATCGTGATGCTTGGTGTGCTCCCCGAATACGCGAATACGGGAATCGGTGCCGCGCTCTTCTATGAAACGGGCCGGCGCTGTGTCGAATCCGGGTATCCGCACGGCGAGGCGAGCTGGGTGAATGAAGGCAACGTGATGATGAACAGGGGCGCGCAGCTGATGCAGGGAACGATCGACAAGCGGTACAGAATCTATCAGATGCCGCTCTGATTGTCCGAATGCCGCGCTGATCGCCGTATGCGGTCGCCGGAGCATGCACCCGGAGGGGGAAACGACTCGGAAAAGGTGAAGGGATGCCTGTAAAGAAAGTGGAGAAGATCTGGATGAACGGCAGGCTCGTCAACTGGGACGACGCCCGGATCCACGTTCTCTCCCATGTGGTGCATTACGGTTCAAGCTGGTTCGAGGGAATCCGGGTTTACGACACCGCAAAGGGTCCGGCCGTCTTCCGGCTCGACAGCCATCTCCGGAGGCTCTACGATTCCGTCAAGATCTACAGGACTGAGCTCCCCTATACAATGAAAGAGATGGAAACGGCCGTCCTCGATACCGTCAGGGCGAACCGGATGCGCTCCTGCTATGTGCGGCCGATCGTGTACAGGGGATACGGTGACGTGGGGGTGAATCCCCTGGGGTGTCCCGTGGACGTCAGCATCGCGGTCTGGGAATGGGGGAGCTACCTGGGTCCCGAAGCCCTCACCGACGGGATTGACGCCTGCGTCTCGACATGGAACCGTCCTGCGCCGAACACACTGCCCACAATGGCGAAGGCCGGAGGGAACTACATCCTCTCGCAGCTCATGAAAGTGGAGGCGGTGCATGCGGGCTACAAGGAGGCGATCGCGCTTGACGTGGACGGGCACGTGAGCGAGGGGAGCGGCGAAAACGTGTTTGCGGTAAAGGACGGCGTCATTTTCACTCCTTCGCTCTCGTCGTCGCTTCTTCCCGGCGTCACGAGGGCTTCGGTCATTGAGCTGGCCGCCGGGGCCGGGTTCCGCGTGCAGGAGACGCTCCTCCCCCGCGAAATGCTGTATGTCGCCGACGAGCTCTTTTTCACGGGGACTGCCGTCGAGGTCACGCCGATCCGCTCGGTGGACCGGGTGAAGGTCGGGGACGGAAAACCAGGCCCTATTACGATGAAGCTGCAGAAGGCATTTTTCGACATTCTGAAAACCGGAATCGATTCGCACGGCTGGCTGAAATTCATTTACAACGATTGAACGTGCGTCCGCCGGACGCGGCAAGGTCAAGACACCGGGAGGTGCGTCATGAAAAAGAAGTCTTCGCCGAAGCGCATGCGGTCCCGTCGACCCGCAGGCCCCCGCCTGAAGGGTAAGTCAAAAGCCGCAGAAGCAGAACACTTCAGCATCGGGTCGATCCTCGTCCCGATCGATTTTTCCATCCACTCCAAGAACGCCCTGAAGTACGCCGTCCCCTTCGCGGAGAAATTCGGGGCATCCCTCCACCTCGTGTATGTTGTCGAACCCACGATTTATCCCGCGGACCTCGGGTTCGGGCAGGTGGTGCTTCCTGGCGTCGAAGAGGAACTCAGGGAAAAAGGGGGAGAGGAGCTCCATGCATTAATGGAGAAGGAGATCGGCGGGCGGGTAAAATCGTCGTGCACCGTCAGGACGGGGAATCCTCACCAGGAAATACTCCGGGAAGCGGAAGAGCTCGGCGTCGCGATGATTGTGGTGGCCACGCACGGCCACAGCGGGGTTGAGCATATGCTGTTTGGAAGCACCGCGGACAGGATCGTGCGGAACGCGCGGTGTCCGGTCCTGACGGTCCGCCCGGAGACGGTGAAGTAACCGCACCGGGCAGAACTCCGCGCCCGGGCCCTACTTGTTTCTTGTGACGACGAAATCCGCGAACGCCGTGAGCGAGGATTTGCTCGGCGAGGCGGGAAATGAATCGAGCTGTGCCTTCGCCTGCGCGGCGTAGTAGTGGGCGCGTTCACCCGCGTAATCCAGCCCCCCGTACTCCCTCACGAACTCGATCACCTTCTGGGCCTTCATCGATTTGCCGCCGTGCCGTATCATCCCCAAAATGTCCTTCCCTTCGCTCCGCGGCGCCCGGCGGAGGGCGTAGATGAGTGGTAGCGTCAGCTTCTTTTCGCTCAGGTCAAGCCCGGTAGGCTTCCCCGTGATGCTGCGCCTGCCCACGTAATCCAGGACGTCGTCGCGGATCTGGAACGCCAGTCCGACGTTTTCCCCGAATTCCCTCAGGCACCGGTGCCGCTCCCCGTCGTTCGTGCTGCTTGCCGCCCCGATTTCGCAACACGTGGCCAGGAGCGAGGCGGTTTTGTCGCCGATGATCGTCATGTAGGCCTCCTCGTCCATGTCGAGCTTGCGGCTCTTCTGGATCTGGTGGAGTTCCCCCTCGCTCATGCGGCGGACGGCGGTGGACGTAATCTTGAGGAAATGAAAATCCTCTTTCTCGAGCGACAGCAGAAGGCCCCGGGAGAGGAGGTAGTCCCCCATCAGGACCGCGATCTTGTTCTTCCATACCGCGTTGATCGAGGGAAATCCCCGTCGTGTGTCCGCGTCGTCGACGACGTCGTCGTGCACGAGGGTGGCAGTGTGGAGGATCTCCACGAGCGTTGCGCCCCGGTACGATTTCTCGTTCACCCCGCCGCAGAGCTCGGCGCTCAGGAGAACGAGGATCGGGCGGACCTTCTTTCCCTTCTGCCGGACGATGTACTTGGTGATGAGTTCGACGAGGCCGATCTTCGAGCGCAGCGAATCACGGAAGACGTGGCCGAAAGCGTCGAGGTGGGGCTGAATAGGATGAGCGATATCCTGAAGAGTCACTTGTGTCCTTGTGATGGGGACCGGATCAGGCCGTTCCGGCCTTCGTTTTGCCTCGCCACGCCCACGCCGACACCCAGATGCTGACCTCGTAGAGCCCCATCAGAGGGAGCGCAAGAAGCACCTGGCTGACGGGATCGGTTCCCGGCGTGAGGAACGCTGCGATGATGAAGATACCGACGATCGAATGTCTCCGGTAGTGTCTCATGAACGCGGGCGTCAGGATGCCTATCTTGGAGAGAAACCACGACACCATCGGCAGCTCGAAGACGACCCCCGAGGCGAGGAGGACGCTGACGACGAAGTTCATGTATTCGCTTATCGCGATATTGTTGGCGATTTGCGGCGACCCGAATCCCGCGAAAAACGTCAGCGCGGCCGGGAGCATCACAAAATAGGAGAAGGCGATCCCGGCGAAAAAGCAGAACGTGGTGAAGAAGACGATCCACTTGATGTACTTCCTCTCCTTCGGCATCAGCCCCGGTGCGATGAATGCCCAGAGCTCGTACAGGATGTAAGGGAGGCTCAGGATGACGCCCGCGACGATGGCGACCTGCATGTACAGGAACAGCTGCCCGAAGGGTTTCAGGTTCTGGAGGTGAATCTGCTGCTGCATTCCCGAAGCGTGCGCGTTGATGACCGTGACGGGCCGCAGGAGCACTCCGTCGACGAGCCAGTCGATGAAGAACCAGCAGATTATCGTTCCCACGACGACGCTGAGAAGCGACCGGATGATGCGCCAGCGCAGCTCCTCGAGGTGATCGAAAAACGACATTCCCGAAGTGCTGTCGGTGTCCTCGCCTCTTCCCAGATCAGTGAAGTCGTTCGCCATGGCGGCTCAATCCCGTTGCGTGGTCTCAGCGCTGCAGAAGGGGATACAGGGGGAACGGGGCGCAGAGCCGGGCGACTTTCGCGCGGACGGACTCCGCAACGTTTTTGTTTCCCGCACCCGAGAGCACTTCGTGAAGCAGATCCGCCACCGTCTCCATTTCCCGTTCCTTCATCCCCCGTGTCGTGAGGGCTGCGGAACCGATGCGGATGCCGCTCGTGATAAGGGGGCTCTTGTCGTCGAAGGGGACGCCGTTTTTGTTGACCGTGATCCCTGCTTCGTCGAGCGACTCCTGCGCCTCCTTCCCCGTGAGATTCCTGTTCCTCAGATCGATAAGCATGAGGTGATTGTCGGTCCCTCCCGAGACGACGTTGTAGCCGAGCCCGGTGAGCCGGGCGGCGAGGGCCTGCGCGTTGCGTATGACCTGCCTGCCGTAGCTCTCGAACGAAGGCTGGAGCGCTTCAAGGAATGCCACGGCCTTACCTGCGACGACATGCATGAGCGGTCCCCCCTGGATGCCGGGGATGACCATCGAATCGAGGAGTTCGGACATCCTCCGCGTCCTGCCCGATTTGGGCGCGGTGAGCCCGAACGGATTGTCGAAATCCTTCCCCATCAGGATAAGCCCGCCGCGCGGACCCCGCAACGTTTTGTGCGTCGTCGATGTTACGACGTGGCAGTATGGGAGGGGGTCGTTGAGGAGCTTCTTGGCGATGAGTCCGGCCGGGTGGGCAATGTCCGCGAACAGGAATGCTCCCGCCTTGTCCGCGATCTGGCGGAACGCCGCGTAGTCGATGTTGCGCGAGTACGCGCTTGCGCCGACCGTGATCATCTTCGGCCGGTGTTTCATTGCAAGGTCTTCGACCTCGTTGAAATCGATAAGCCCGGACTCGCGGCGGACGCCGTAGGGGACGAATTTGTAGAACTGCCCGGAGAAGTTGACCGGCGACCCGTGCGTCAGGTGTCCCCCGTGGGAGAGATTCATCCCCATGAGCGTATCGCCGGGCTTGACGAACGTAAAATAGACCGCCATGTTCGCCTGGGAGCCTGAGTGAGGCTGGACGTTGGCGTATTCGGCCCCGAAGAGCTTCCGCGCCCGATCCCGGGCGAGGTCTTCGACAATGTCGACGTACTCGCATCCCCCGTAATACCGCTTGCCGGGGTACCCTTCGGCGTACTTGTTCGTCAGGGGACTCCCGACCGCTTCAAGCACCGCCATGCTGACGAAGTTCTCCGAGGCGATCAGCTCGAGCTTTGTGTTCTGCCGCCGTATCTCGCCGATGATCGCGGCATAAACGTCGGGGTCCGTGCGCTGGATGTGTTCCATGGTTGCGGTTACTCCTCTTCGGTCTGGACGAACCAGGGGAGAACGTCGCTGATGTGCAGTGAAACGGTAAGCCGGAAAATCCTGTCCCTGACGAGGTTCCCTGCGGTCGCGCCGCGCCCGCCGTAGACGAGGGCGAAATTCAGCCGCGATTCGCCCGCAAGAGGGACCGCGAGTCCTCCTGTGATATCCCACTCATTGATCTTCTGGCCGTTCACGTCGACATACGTGGCCGAGTAGGAGAACCCGAACCGGTATGCGAACCTGTCGAACGACCGCGCGCTCGACTCCGTCGACCCGGCCCGCTCTGCCCCGATGCCGAACCGGTAGCTGTTCCTGATCCCGTACGGGGTGCTGCCGTAGAAATCCGCCTGTGACCATGGTTGTGCGCTGTAATCGGCCGCGAGACTCCACCGGCCGGCCGGCTGGTATCCCAGGCCGACCCCGTACGAGAACGGAATCGCGATCCGTCCGGTCGTCTGGGCGGACGTATCGCGCAGAAAGACCGTCTGATCGGGGGGCGGCGCGTAATCGTACGTGGTAACCTCCGTGGTGTGGAGATTTGTCCTCGTCGTGGCGACGAACCCGAGCGAAAAGGGGCGGAGTGCTTCGCCGATTCCCTCGAAGCCGGTGATCACCATGCCTGCGGTGACGTCGATCCCGGACAGGGAGGATTTGAAGGTGAGCGTCCCTCCGGTCGTCCCCGACGTCTGCGGGATCTGATCCGCGACATGGTTGATCGTCCCGAAGAGGTAATTGAAGGAGAGCCCGAACGAGAACTGCTGTACAGGCGCCCAGGACAATCCGATCTGCCCGCGCGTGATGCCGCCCGTGCCGGTTTGATGGATCTGGTACCCAAGGCTGTCATGGACCCCGGTGATCGGGTCGACGTTCTGGGACGGGACATTCGACGTCGTGTAAGTGTCGAAGTTCACTTCGCTGTACGGGGTGAACCCCGCCACGACGGTGATTCCCGATGCGCGCGAAACGGGAACGGCGAACAGAGCGCCGTGGAAATCCATGCGGGCGAGATAGCGCGACGTGTTACCGTCGGTGGAGTTGAATCCTTCGTAAAACGCCGAGCCCTCGAGCCGCACACGGTCGATGCGGGACCATGTCGCGGGGGAGAGGCCGTCGATGTAGAGGGGATTGAAGAGGGCGATCCCCGCATATCCCATCCCTTCACTCCGGGCCCCGGGTGCGTAGCGGATGTCCCCGAGCCCGAGGATGGAGTACGTCGAACCCCCGCTCCCCGCCGCCGCTGTCCCGATTGCACACAGGACGACGAGGGCTGTGCAGAGAACTCTGACGATCAAGGGTGCCTTCACTGTCTCTCCTGCGGCTATCGTACGATGGAATACTTGATTTTTAGCCTCGGCCGCAATGCGGGAGGGGCCTTCTCGTTGAAGAACGTGAGAAGCTCGAAACTTACCGCCGAGTACGAGACGTTCGGCGTGAGCGTGACCCCGTAATTTGCCTGTTTGTTCCATATCTGTACGGGACGGGTCATGTCGATGGTGTAGGTCAGGAGCGTCCCGGGCTGGCGGACGCTTGTCACCGCGTAGACGTCGACGCTCGTCCTGTCGCTCGGGGAGAGCGCCGTTGCGAGCGTGAACGATGAGTCGCTCGCGAACCGGTCCACGCGCGTCGTCGCCGGGTCGCCGGTCAGAAGCAGGCTCGCCGAATTGATGACCGCGCCGCGCGGGACAAGCGACACGTCGAAGGAGAGCGCCGATCTGTAGTTGACCCCGGACTGGAGATAAATCAGCTGGGGATTCGTCGCAAGGTTATCGATGTTGCCGGTCCATGTGTCGCTTGCGATCGTGTACGAGGCGGTATCCACCGGGTTGCCGCTCGGACTCCCCGCGATGATGGTGACCGTCGGAAAGTACGACGTGGAGTCGGTCGTCGGGTATCCGTATTCGTTGAATCCGCGGATGATCGAACATCCCGCGGTCGGGACCAGGATGATGCCGTCGTTGCTGTACGTCGTGCTCGTCGGCGTGGCCAGCCACTGCCGGACCATGGCGGTGTCGAGAGGTATCGTGACGGTCTGCGTATCCTTGCCCGCGCCGCCGCTGTAGGATCCCCGGACGGTGTACTGTTCGTAGAATCCCGGAGCCTGGACCGTGTCCCAGGTGACTGTCGATTCGCCCCACGGGATGGAAACCCTGTAGATGTTGAACGAGAACTGGCCCGCGGAGTCGCCGAACCAGGTCTCAAACCGCAGCGTCAGGTTCGCGCTGAAAACGAGCGCAGTGTCGCGCGCGGGGAGGTACGACGGCGAAAACTGGATGAGCGCTATCGCGGTGTAGTTTCGCGAACGGCCGATCAGGTTGACGGAAATGTTTGTCGCGATCCTCTGCCGGAACGTCGAGCTCCCGGTGGCGACGATTGTCGTGTCGTGCACCGCGAGATTAGTCAGCGGAAGCGCAACAATCGGCGCATTGGCCGCCGTCGGTTCGTCGCTGCAACCGGTGAAAGCGGAAGCAAGGATCGCGCCCGCCGCCGCAAGGGCAAATGTCAGCGCTCGGCCCCGGGTTGTCGATTCAGACATTCTCTGTCGGTACTCCTTTGCATTCGTTCAGGATGAACTTCACCGCCTCTTCCACTGACGGGGCGACGTAATCGGGCGCGATCCCCTGCGCCCTGCACTCCTGGATCGCGCTCGCACCGTATCCCGTGAGCACGAGTATCCCTTTCGCGCCCACGCTCCTGCCTGCAAGGACGTCGACGATCCTGTCGCCGATGACGTACGACCTGCTCAGGTCGGCGCCCATCTCGCGTTCCGCGCGGCGCAGCATCCCGGCACGCGGTTTCCGGCAGTCGCAGTCGACGCGGTAGGGGGGAATGCCGGCGGTGGGGTGGTGGGGGCAGTAGTAAATCCTGTCGATCCGCGCCCCGCTTGCGGCGAGTTCCCTCTCGAGTTTTTCGTGTATCGGGACGAGGTCGGCCTCGGTGAACAGCCCCCGGGCGATCCCCGATTGATTGGAAACGACGAAGGTGAGGAACCCGGACTCGTTGACCGCCCGCACGGCGCGGCCGGCGCCTTCGATGAGGCGCAGTTGTTCCGGCGCGCTCACGAATTCGACCTCTTCGTTCAGCGTCCCATCCCGGTCGAAGAATACGGCAGGTCTCCGGGTGGTCATTTGCGGGTGAGAGTCCTGTAGAGCTGGATGTACTTCTTTGCTGAAGCGCCCCACGAGAAGTCCTTCGCCATCCCGTTCTTCATGAGCTTCCGCCATCCCGGCTGGTCGCCGAATGCGGCAACAGCGCGCTGGATCGCCTTGAGCATGTCGGCGGCGGAATAATTCTTGAATTTAAACCCTGTGCCGCCGGGACTCCCGGCGTCATCGATGGTGTCGTCGAGCCCCCCCGTGGCGCGCACAATGGGGATCGTTCCGTAACGGAGGCTGTAGATCTGGTTCAGCCCGCACGGTTCGTAACGGGAGGGCATGAGAAACATGTCGCTTCCGGCCTCGATCAGGTGGGCAAGCTCGTTGCTGAACGTCAGCGCCGCGGCGACTTTTTCCGGGAATTTCTTCTGCGCCTTCTCGAACAGGTCGTGGTACTTCTTTTCCCCCGTGCCGAGAACGACGAGCTGGAGATCCATCTTCATGAGCGCGTCCAGTTCTTCGCCGATAAGATCGAATCCTTTCTGGTCCGCGAGCCGCGAAATAATGCCGATGACGGGGATCCGTTCGTTGAATGGGAGTCCCATTTTGGCGAGGAGCGCCTTCTTGTCCTCGACCTTCAGGTCGATGGATTTTGCATCATATTTCAGGGGGATAAGGGAATCGACTGCGGGATCCCACACCGTATAGTCGACCCCGTTCAGGATGCCGGTCAGGTCGCTCTTCCGTTTGTTGACCACTCCCTGGAGGCCCGCGCCGAATTCCTCGGACGACCGGATCTCCTGTGCGTATCGCTCGCTGACCGTTGTGATGGCGTCGGCGTAGACAAGTCCCGCCTTCAGAAAGTTGACATGCCCGTATGCCTCGATCCCGTCGATGCCCATCAGCTCCTGAGGGAGCTGTGTCTTGACGAACGTGGATTTCGGGAATATTCCCTGATACGCCATGTTGTGGATGGTGAACACCGATCGTGTGTCTTTGTAAAACGGGTCGTCCCTGTAGACCGTCTTGAGGTATGCCGGGATGAGCCCCGTAGGCCAGTCGTTGCAGTGAATGATATCCGGCTGCCACCCGAGCTTTTTCAGGACCTCGAGGACCCCGCGGCAGAAGAAGATGAACCGCTCGTCGTTGTCCGGGTAGTCCTTTTTCGTGTCGGGGTGGACATAGAGCCCCGAGCGCCCGAACAGGTGGGGATTGTCAATGAAGTAAACCTGGACCTTGATCGTGTTGTTCGTGATGAAGGAGGATTTCACGCTTGCCGTGCGGGGCTTGGGCCCCATGGGGACCTCGATCTCCTTCAGGCGGATCATGTCATGCAGCTTCGATTTTCGCTCGTTGATGCTCCCGTACCTCGGCATCATGACCCGTATTTCGTGCTCGCTCCCCTTGATGCTTTGCGGAAGGGCGCCCGAGACGTCTGCAAGGCCGCCGGTCTTTGCAAATGGTTCGACCTCGCTGGAGACAAATAGAATGTTCAATGGTCTGGACATGCGTCCCTGCCGGTGATACGTGGGAATTCGACCGCTTGGAGTTTAGAAATTAAACGAAAATCGGCCTCAGAATCAACCTCCGGGGACCGCGAGAAGCCCGCAAAAATTCTTGACTTTCAAAACCTCAATATCTATATTCCCTCTGTAAATGAGCTTACCAAAACCGGAGCAGTGCCTATAGAGTTGTTCGGTTAAAGGTTAGTGGGGTGAGAGCGGATGCGCCGGGACTTGACGCACTACGTGCGCTCCATGAAGTCGAGGGAATGATCCTTTAGCGAACAACCCAGTTCGGCAATGCAGACCGGTTTTGAAACGCCGAATGTTATGGGTTACTAACGTTCGGTTTTTTGTTTTTCTGATGCGGGAACAGTGATCTCACACCGTCGCACGATACTTGTGGTCGTCCCGGCGTCACTGGGACTCATGCTGAACGTCTCCGCGCGTGGCGCGGACGTCACGGTGATGCGATCTGATGCCCGCTCCGTGCAGATCGAGTTCAGGGCTCAGTATTTCGCGCCGCGCCCGGTTGTCGCGGGTGGGACGCAGTACACGCTGTTCGATTTTCAGGGAGGGATGCAGGTGCTGCGGAAGACGTCCGTAGGGGGGCCTGATCTTCGTTACCGGTATATACCGGTCGCATTTCCGGGGGAGCGCGGGAACGCCGTCCGGGTGATTGCCGCCGATTACGAGGATATCCCCGGGATGATGGTTGCGCCGGTTCCCACAATCCGTAGAAATGGCAAGGCCGCCCCCGATGTCGTGTACCAGGCAAATCCCGGGCGGTACCAAAAAGAGGGGTTCTTCCCTGGCCCGTTTGCGGAACTCGCGCCCGTGGGAAAGGTTCGCGCGATGCTTCTGGGGGGCGTGCGAATCACCCCCGTGCAGTTCAATCCGGTGTCGCGCACGGTGCGCAAGTACACGCGCGTGGTGGTGGAGGTGACGTTCGGACCGCAGTCGGCTTCGCTTGTCAACAAAGGGGACGATCCCCTGCTGAAGAACGTCCCCGTCAACTACGCCGCGGCACGGACGTGGGGACCAAGGAGCCTCGGCAAGGCGTCCGCGGCGGCACCCAGCGTTCTCGCTTCGGGGAACTGGTACAGGATCCCCGTGACCGCGGAAGGGATCTACCGGCTGGATGCGACGTACCTGTCATCCCTGGGGATCGCTCTCTCCGGGATCGATCCGCGGACGATAAGGATCTACGGCAACGGCGGAAGGGAGCTCTCCGAGGATATTACCGCCGCGAGGCCGGTCGACCTCGTGGAGGATGCGATTTACGTATCCGGGGAGTCGGACGGGAAATTCGATCCGGGGGATTACGTGCTGTTCTACGGCCAGGGGGCGAGGGGATGGGCCTATGACCCGGTCGGGCGAACACGCCGGCATTACATCCACGACTATTCCGAAGTGAATTACTACTGGCTGACATACGGATCGGGTGCGGGGAAACGCATGGCCAGCCAGCCTTCCGTTTCCTCCTCGTCGGTACTCGCGGTGGACACGTTTATTGACGGCGTGGCAAACGAGGAGGAGAAAACGAACCTGCTTCTGAGCTCGCCCGGAGGAGGAGAGGGGAGCGGGAGGCAGTGGTTCGGTCAGCAGGTTAACAGCGGATCGTCGTTCACCTACGTGAACGCTCTTACGGGACTTGTGCCGACCGGCTCTATTGTATACCGGTATGCGGTGGCGGGAGAATCGGACAATAGTGCCGCATTCACCGTGAGCGAAGGGGGGAACTCGATAGGGTATGCGCCTCTGTATGCTCCCGTAGACTATGAGGTGGCGACGGAAGGCGCTTTTCAGGCGACCGGGACGTCCTCTCTTTCCGGGAACAGGAGTCAGCTCACGTTTGCTTACAGCGGCACCGGGACGAGCGCCGCGGGATGGGTAGATTGGTTCGAGATTCTCTATCCGAGAGCGCTCTCAGGGGTGAATGATTCGCTACGGTTTTACGCGCCGGACACCAGTGCGGTCGTGGAGTACCATCTGCAGAACTTCAGCGCGATGCCGATGGTCTTCAACGTCACGGACCAGGCCAACGTCCGGATTGTCACCGGTCTGAGCGGCTCGTTCTTGTTCCGGGCGGCTGAAACCTCGGGCGCCCCGTCGTCCTACTGGGCGGTCGCCGGCAATCCGTGGCGCGTCCCCGCGGCGGGGACGCTCATGCAGAACGAAAATGTCCGCGGGTATGCGGGCGGTGCGGATTTTATCATCGTCACCTCATCCCAGTACCGTTCGGCGGCGGACCGGCTGGCGGCATACCGGACCGATCCCTTTCACGGCGGGTTGAAGGTGTATGTCGCGGACGTGAATCAGATTTACGATGAATTCAGCGGGGGAGTCACGGACGTGACGGCGATTCGCGATTTCCTGAAATATGCATATGACAACTGGACGCCCGCTCCACGGTTTGTGCTGATGCTGGGCCAGGCGTCGTTTGACTTCAAGGGAGTGCTCGGGGTCCAGTCGAGTTTTGTGCCGACGTGGGAAACCCCTGAATCGCTGGACGGCATTGCAAGCTGGGCGACGGACGATTTTTACGGAAAATTCGGCGGTACAGACATCCCCTCGTTCGTCATAGGGCGCCTCTCGGCGCGGACCGGGGCGGAGTCGGATGCATTCGTGGACAAGCTGACCCGCTACGAAAGCAGTTCGGTGGCGGACGGATGGAAGATGCGCATACTCTTCATCGGGGACGATGCATGGACTCCCGAAGAAGGCGAGGTAGGAAACGGGACGATACACAGCGACGCGGCGGAGGAGCTTGCTGGACTTACCCCTCCCGAGTTCGAGGAGGAGAAGGTGTACCTCGCGGAGTATCCCACGGTCTATACCGCCGCGGGGAGAAGGAAACCTGGCGCCTACCAGGCGATCCTCGACGACATCAACCAGGGCGTCCTTGTCGTGAATTTCGCCGGCCACGGCAATCCTGTCCAGCTCTCCAACAACGACGTGTTCGACATCCCGACATCCGTTCCGCAGCTCGTCAACACCGATCGGCTCTCCGTTTTTTTCCTTGCCACGTGCAATTTCTCCGAATTTGACGACCCTCTGACCCGGACGGGGAGTGAAGTGCTCATTAATAAGCCGGACGGTGCGGCGATCGGCGTCATCTCGGCGAATAGGAAAGTGTATGCGGGGGACAACGCCGCGCTGAGCCAGGGAACCTACCAGGCGATGTTTACGAGGGACGCGTACGGGAGGCTCGTCGTCGACCGCCCGGCCTCCGCGCTCTTTGCATACAAGGTGGCGGGGGGAAACGGCGGCACCGCCGGCAACGACCAGAAATATTCGTATATGGGCGACCCGACGATGCGCCTGCAGTTTCCGCAGGGGTATGCCTCGTTCGACAGCATCAACGGCCGCCCCCTCGACAGCGCGGGCGTTCCTCTTCCCACCGTCGCGCAGCTCCGATCGCTGTCTCGCGTGACCGTCGCGGGGACGGTCCGGGACGCCTCCAACAGGATCGATGCGACGTACAACGGCCTCGCGGAGGTGACGCTCAACGATGCGTCGAGGACGCAGACGATCATCAATTTCTACCCCGGGGCGGCGCCGTGGCCTTATGTGGCGACAGGCGGGCTCCTGTACCGCGGGCAGAATTCCGTCACCAACGGAAAATTTGCAGTGACGTTCGTCGTCCCGAAGGACATACAGTACGGCGACAGCCTCTCCCGGGGGAGGCTCGTCGCCTACGTCTACCGGACGGGGGGCTCCGACGCCGAGGCGTATACGGGAAACGTCCACACCGGCGGGACCGACTCGACCGCCGTGAAGCCGAAAACCGGACCCTCGGTCCAGATGTACCTCGGCAGCAGGTCGTACCGGTCCGGGGATCTGGTCGGGGAGAATCCGCTCCTCATCGTGGATCTTGCGGACTCGAGCGGCATCAATACGTCCACGTCGGGGGTGGGACACAGGATTGAAGCCTGGCTCAACAACGCCTCGCAGAGCACCGACCTCACGAACTACTACACAAGCAAGCTTGACAGTTACCGCGAGGGATCGATACAGTACCAGCTCCAGAACGTCCCCGAGGGGCAAAACACGATCCGGGTCAGAGCATGGAACTCATTTGACAATTCGGGGAGCGCGGAGACCGCGTTCCAGGTGGCCACGAGCGATCGTCTGACCGTCACGGATGTGTTCAACTACCCGAATCCGTTCGGGGCGTCGGGGACCGAATTCACGTTCCGTCAAAACCAGACATCTCCTCTCGCCGTCACGGTGAAGATCTACACGGTGGCGGGACGGTTGATCCGGACGCTCGACGCGTACGCGCCCGGCGACTCGTTCGTCAGGGTGCCGTGGGACGGCCGGGACAGGGACGGCGACGTGATCGCCAACGGCGTGTATCTTTACAAACTTGTCGTGCGGACCGCCGACGGCCGGTTTTCGAGTGAAGCGCTCAGCAAGCTCTCAAAAGTTCAATAGACGATTCAATTACTTCCAGGGAGGTTGACCACCATGGTGAAAATCAAAGGATATACACGGATCGCCCTGTTCCTGGCGCTTCTGCCGGCGGTCGGGGCGGTGGTGCCCGAGCGAGCGGCAGCACAGCCCGGCGCCTCGGCAGTTCCGTTTCTGGAAATCGCGCCGACATCCCGCGCATCGGGCATCGGCGAAGCGGGGACAGGGACGGTCGACGACGCGTCGGCGATCTACTGGAACCCCGGGGCGCTCGCGTTTATGGACGGGCAGGAGGTCAGCATCACGCACGCGAACTGGCTCCCGCAGTTCCAGCTCCCCGACCTCTTCTATGATTACCTGAACTTCAGGATGCATATCGACGGCATCGGAGGAACGATCGGCGCGGCCGTCACGTACCTGAACCTTGGAGAGTTCACGCTGACAAATTCTTCGGGCCCGACCCCGATAGGCACGTTCAAGTCGTACGAGTACGCCGTCACGGTAGGGTATGCAACAAAAGCGTACGATGATCTCGGCATCGGGCTCAACCTCCGGTTCATTCACAGCGCGCTCTCGCCTATCGGCACCGAGTCCGAGAAAGGGAACGGGATCGCATCGACCGTCGCCGTCGACCTGGCGTTCATGTACAAGCCCGACCGGTTCCAGGTCCCGCTCCTGGGCGATCTGGGGAAGAAGCTCACGATGGGAGTGAACCTGACGAATCTGGGGCCCAAGGTCACGTACGTCGACGCGGCGCAGGCCGATCCCCTGCCGACGGATCTCCGTGTCGGGTTGGGGTACAAGATCCTCAATGACGACTTCAACAGCATGACCGCCTCGCTTGACTTTACGCGTCTCCTTGTACGCCGGTACAATGACGGAACGTCCGATGCGCTCCCGAAGTCGCTCTTCACGGCGTGGGGGGACGGCGGACTCAAGCAGGTCGATGTGTGCGGCGGGATCGAATACTGGTACGGCGCCCCGCGTCTTCTCGCCCTCCGCGTCGGTTACTTCTATGAGAACCCGAACTACGGGGCACGGAAGTTCCTGACATTTGGCGCAGGCATCCGCTACGATATCTACGGGTTTGACTTCAGCTACATTTCTGCGTCCCAGGATGAACCGCTGTCGGACACGATCCGGTTTTCGCTCCTGATCGCATGGGGCGGTAATTAACGGCTCCCTCCGGCCGCGCGCGCGCGGCCGGAGGGGGAGATGGTCCCTCTCATTTTGACTTGGTTGCGTTCCTTCATGCGTCCGAAGCTTCTCTTCGTTCTCACGCTTGCATTCACCGTCGCCGCATCCGGCCAGCATTTCAACCACCCCCTTTCGGGATCACGGGGGGACGCACGCAGGGTTGCGCGCGCGCTCGTTGCCACGGACTCCGTACGCGTGCTGGCGGTGATGGTGCAGTTCCAGAAAGACAATGATCAGTCGAAGGAAGGGAACGGGCAGTTCGAGCTGACTGCGCCGTCGGCCCCGTTGCTCGACGCCCCGCCGCGGGACAGCGCGTATTTCGCCGGCCATCTCGCGTTCGCAGCGGATTATTTCCGGAAGGTATCAAAGGGGAAGACGACGGTCCGCTGGACGCTTCTGGGCGCGGTCGTCACGCTTCCGGGAGTCATGGCAGATTACTCTCCGGGAGCGGGTGAGTCCAATATCCGGCTGGCGAACCTCGCGCGCGATGCATGGAGGAATGTCGACTCCTCGGGGCGTGTGAGCGATTTTTCCCGTTATGATTGCTTCATCGTTTTCCACGCCGGGGTGGGTCACGACGTCGATCTCGTGAGCACGCTGGGATACGACGCCGCGCCGCATGACATACCGTCGCTGTACCTCGGTCCCGCCGCCCTCACCGGGCTTCTCGGGGGAGGGATACCCGTCAATGGTGGTGCGCGCGTGATCACCAACACGGTCATCATGCCCGAGACCGAAAACCGGACGCTCCCGACGGCCACGGGAACCGTTCCTCTCACGCTGGGGATCAACGGACTCCTCTGCGCTTCGCTTGGCAGTTACCTCGGTCTCCCGGATCTCTTCGACACGCAGAGCGGGGCGTCCGGAATCGGACGTTTCGGACTTATGGACGGACAGTCCATCTTCAGCTTCAGCGGTGCATTCCCTCCCGCACCGTCCGCATGGGAGAGGTACTGGCTTGGATGGCTGACGCCGGTTGCGGTCCCGGCCGGAACGACGGCACTCAGTCTCCCCGCCGCGGCGCTTGCGGACACGGTGTACAGGGTCCCCATCTCCGATGCCGAGTATTTCCTCGTGGAAAACAGGAGCCGGGATCCCTTCCGCACGGGGCAGACGATCACGTCGCTCTACGGAGGCGTGACAAGCACGCGGCATTACGCACGCGACACGGCCGGCTTCACGTTCGACGACATTTCGGCGCTCACAGGGACGATCACGGACGTCGACGTCCCCGACTGGAGCCTCCCGGGAGGTGTCGATGTCGACGGGACGTTTTACGACGGCGGAGTGCTCATCTGGCATATCGATGAATCGGTGATCAACGCAAATCTCGGTACCAATGGGGTGAACGCCGACTCGAGCCACCGCGGTGTGAATCTTGAAGAAGCGGACGGCTCCCAGGATATCGGCCACACGTACGACGTCACATCGCCGGGATCCGGCAGCGAGTCGGGGACTGCGCTGGATTTCTGGTTCAGCGGGAACTCGTCGCAGGTGAACAAAAATGAATTCTCCTCGACGACGTTCCCCAATTCGAACAGCAACCTGGGGGCGCTGAGTCATGTCACGATACACAACTTCAGCGCGCGCGCCCCGCGCATGACCGCGCAGGTGATCCGTGGCGATGCCGTCGGGCCGATCCAGGGGTATCCGAAGCAGTCGGGAGAATCGATCGACTGGAAATTGGTCATAGCTCCGCCTCCCCTGTCACCGGCATTCGTCGTCGGCACGACGGGGATCCCCCTCCCCAGGGAAACCGTATCGGGGACTCTGCTTCCCACGCCAGTATCCGGAAAGCTCTTCATGTTTCCTCCTGATTCCTCGGGCCGCGTGACGCCCTTCCGTTCGTCTGGCGTGGTGGCGCTCTCGGGCGGAGCGGGGAGCAGGTTCACCTCCTCATCGGCGATGGCGGATCTTAACGGCGATGGTTTCCCCGATATCGTGACCGTCGGGCTCGATCAGGTGTATCCACCTTCAGGATTTATCCGGGCCTATTCGCTTCGGAACGCGACAGCCGACTCGCTCGCGACGCCCCTCTTCGAGCGTCCCTTTGTTTCGCAAATTGCCCCCGGGTTCTTCAACTCTCCGGTGCTCGGCGATTCATTGATCGCGGTTCCCTGTTCGGACGGCTCGGTACTTCTTCTCCACTTTGACGGTTCGGTCGCCGACAGCATCCCCCAGCTTCAGGGAGGGACATTCGTGGAGGCGATCAGCCGGTGGAAAGGACCGGACTCCTTTATCATATTGTATAACAGCGGGACGGTAACGCTGACCGTCCGCGGATCCGACGGCAGCCGGCTCCGCCCGGACGTCTCGCGCGTCTTTGGTGCGGGGAACAACTTCTTTACGCCTGCGGTGACCGGCCTCTTCGGTCCTGACAGCGTTCGCGGGAAAATCCTCACGGCGTTCTCGACGTTTGCCGGATCGCTCTATCTTGTCGATTCCACGCTGACGCCTGTGTCAGGGTTCCCGGTTTCCTGGGAGGGGTGGACCGGCGGTCTCGTTTCGGTAATCCTCGCAGACATCGACGGCGACGGGGTGCGGGATATACTGATCAACGCCGGCGGCAAAATACTCGCCTTCAACACCTCAGGGGTCCTTCTCGACAATTTTCCGATTCAGCTCCCCGGAGGGGCCTCGGTCAAGGACATCATTGCAGGCGACGTGGACGGAGACGGGAAGGTTGAGGTCGTTGCCGTCTCCACCGGGGGTCTTGCGTACGCCTACAATAGCCAGGGAAAGCTGGCCCCGGGATTCCCACTCGATGTGAGCGGACCTCAATTGTCCAACTTCTCAGGGGTTGAGTCAGCAGCTCTCATGACCGTGGGCGGCAAGATCATACTCGTTGTTGCTTCCGGCGATGGCTCGGTCTCGGCCTGGATTACCGGTCATTACACCGGTGCTCCCGACCCGAGACTCTACCCCTGGCCCCAGTACGGAAGGGATGCACGTCACGGCGGCGTCGATCTTACTCCGCTAGCAGGCTCACTAGCGGCATCTGCCTACTTCCCACCAGACCGTGTCTATAACTGGCCGAATCCGGTCTACAGCGGAAAAACAAATTTCAGGTATTTCGTCAGCCAGAACTCCTCGGTGAGCATCAAGATATTCGATATGGCCGGAGATCTTGTCGCGACGCTGAGCGGACAGGGGACCGGGGGGATCGACAACGAGATCCCCTGGGACGTATCGCACGTGCAAAGCGGAATCTATTTTGCGCGGATCGAAGCGAGCAGCGGCGCGTCGAGCGGAGTGAAGATCGTGAAAGTCGCGGTGGTGAAATAGTGCGCCTGGTCCCGGATATTCTCTCCTCCCCGCGGCGGTCCATCGCAGAACCTGCGGCAGTTCTCCTCCTTCTCCTCCTCGCCGCAGGCCGGGGCGCCTCTCAGGATGAATTCAACCACCCGGAGCTCGTGTGGAAGACGATTGAAACGCCCCATTTCTTCGTCCACTACCACCAGGGCGCTGAGCGGACCGGCGCGACAGTGGCGAAGATCGCGGAAGAGATCTTCGGTCCCGTCACGTCCCTCTATCATCATGAGCCGACGGAGAAAGTCAGCTTTGTCATAAGGGACTATGACGACATCTCTAACGGCGCGGCGTATTTCTTCGACAACAAGATCGAGCTGTATGCTCCCAGCATGGATTTCGAGTTCCGGGGGACGCACAACTGGCTCCGGAACGTCGTCACGCACGAGTTCACGCACATCGTGCAGATCCAGACATCCATGAAGTTCGGGAGACGCCTCCCGGCATTTTATTTTCAGTGGCTCGGATATGAGTCCGAACGGAGACCCGACGTCCTGTACGGCTATCCGAACGTCATCGTATCGTATCCCCTCTCCGGTTTCGTGGTCCCGGCCTGGTTCGCCGAAGGCGTCGCGCAGTACAACCGGACCGACCTCAGGTATGATTTCTGGGATTCGCACCGCGACATGATACTCCGCTCGTACGCGCTTGACGGGAACATGCTCACATGGGACGAGATGGGGGTCTTCGGCAAGACGAGCCTCGGGAACGAGTCTTCCTACAACGCGGGGTTCGCCTTCGTCAGCTACATCGCGCGGACATACGGCGAAAACGCGCTCGCGGAGATCTCGCGGAACCTCGCCACGCTGACGGAGGTGACGATCGACGGCGCCATCCGCAGAGCGGTCGGTAAAACCGGGGGCGAGGTGTATGCCGAATGGAAAGCCTCGGTCCGGAAGGACTATGAAGAGCGGGTCGCACGCGTCAGGACGCATCTCCTCGAAGGCGAGCCGGTGCAATTTGACTCGACGGGCGCGGTCGTCAATCCCGGAGAGCTCCAGAAAACGGAGTCGATGATCGCCCGCGACGAGCTCCGCGTGCTTCCCGGAGCGGGATCCGGCGAGCTCAGCCGGTTCGATGCCATGACGGGGTTTGCGAACCTGTATCCCGCATTTTCGCCGGACGGGAAAAAATTCGCGTATGTCAGCGCGAAGGGGGGGGATTATTTCGGCCTTTCCTCGCTCTACGTGTACGACATCGGGACGGGAAAGGAGGCCCTCCTCCGTCCGGGTGTGCGCACCTCGCCGGCATGGTCTCCTGACGGGGGGAGCATCTGCTATGCAAAAAGCACAAGGGACAATCCGCACTGGTACCTGCAGTTCGATATCTACAGGTACGACTTTGCGACGGAGAAGGAGACCCGGATCACGCATGGAAGGCGCGCGATGCAGCCGTCGGTCTCCCCCGACGGGAAGACGATTGCCTACGTCGTGAACGCGGACGGGACGACGAACATCGCGCTGGCCGGTGCCGACGGGAGCGGCGAGCGGCTTATCACCCGGTACAACCAGGGGGAACAGGTTTACAACCCGAAATGGAGCCCCTCGGGGGACCGCCTCATATTTGATTTTTCGATAAAGGACGGGCGGAAGATCGCGGAGATACGGCCGGACGGCTCCGGGCTCAGGTTTATCATACAGGGGGAGGACGACTCGAGAACCGGCGTCTTCACCCCGGACGGGACGCGGATAATATTCTCCTCCGACCGCACCGGGATTTTCAATCTCTACTCCTACGACGTCTCTTCGGGCTCCACCGCGCAGGTGACGAACGTGCTGGGGGGGGCGTTCTGTCCGACCGTCAACGCGTCGGGGGACATCGTCTACTCCGCCTACACCTCCGCCGGTTACAAAATATACAGGATCGCGCAACCCGGCCTTCTCGCCGACGGGGATTATCACTACGCGCCCGCCAGCGGATCGTTCGGCGCTCCGCCGGGACTCCCCGCGCCGGCGGCCTCGCCGGACTCCCCGCAATTCGACTGGAAGGCTCTCCGGTCGTACGACGACACGCACATCCCTCCGCCCGAGGCGAAGCCGTACAGGAACATATTCACGAGCGTGACGTATGTGCCGTTCCTCCGGGTCGACAACTACAATCCGAAAAACAACGCGCTCGACGTCATCAAGCCCGGGCTGTATCTCTTTTCGAACGACGTCCTGGAGAGGATCGGATTCTTCGCCGGGGCTGCGATCAACCGCCAGCTCGAACGGGACCTGTTCCTCCAGTTCTTCTACCGGTCGAAGATCCCGCTCCTGTACGAGGCCGGTCTCGAACCCACGGCGTCACTTGAGCTGTACAACGTCACCCGGAAATCGGGGAACTACATCTCCCTTCCCGACCATCTCATCCCCGTGAACGTGACGTACGATCTTCTTGAATTTGATTTCGCTCTCACCCAGCCGTTCCTCTCCCAGTTCAGCAACGTCGAATTCCGGTACGCCCTCAGCCGGTACACGTCGAACCTCGAAGACTTCATCAATCCGTACACTGCGAGCGTCGTCTCGGGATCCTCCGATCTCTACCTCATCGCAAACACGTTCAACCTGACATTCAGGCTCGACGCCATCGTTCCCTCGCGGACGGAGGATATCAACCCCTCGGGGCGCAGGATCATGTTCCGTCTCGGGAGGGAGCTGAACAAATTCAATCCCGATGGGAGCTACCAGCAGAGCTCATCCGGCCTTCTCCTCCCGGTGTATGAGCAGGTGAATTTCACGAGGATGGAACTTTCGTGGCAGGAGCACATCCCGGTCCTCTTCAGGGACAACTCGCTGAATTTCACATTTCACGGAGGGACAATCATCGGTCCGCCCGTCAACGAGTTCTTTGATTTCTACGCGAGCGGGCTTGTGGGGATGAAAGGATACCCCTTCTACTCGATCGGCGGGAATGAGATTGCGGCCGGGGGACTGTCGTACAGGTTCCCGATCTCCAACAACCTGGATTTCCGGTTCCTGCAGATTTACTTTGACAAACTGTACGCATCCTTTTTCGGCGACGTCGGGAACGCCTGGGGGGAGAACAACGCCGTCCCCCGGGGATGGAAAGGCGACGCCGGGGCGGAGCTGAGGCTCGAGTCGTATTCGTTCTATTCGTATCCGACCTGCTTCTTCTTCGACGCCGCGTACGGGTTCAACAGGTTTCAACGGTTCGTCGCGAGCAGCAATGAATACGTGACGTACGGAAAGGAATGGCGGTTTTATTTCGGCGTGCTGTTCGGATTCGACATCGACTGAAGGGACACGGACATGAACATCTCGGCGTCACTCCTTGTAATGGGGTTCGTTGCGTGCACCTCGGCTGCTGCGGGTGATCACCCCCCGAGCGTCGTTCTTCGCGACGGTGCTCCGCCCGTGGTTCTGAGCGGGAATGCGCGGATCGATTTCACCGCCCTTCACGGGTTCCCGGCGATATTTCAGGAAGGGACGCCGGATGCACTGCAGGATCAGCGGAAATCCCCGTGGCTCGCCGGCGGGCTCTCGGTCGTGCTCCCGGGTGCGGGCGAATTCTACTCCGGGAGCTATCTCAAGACGGCGGCATTCCTTGCCGTGGAGGCCGCGCTCTGGATCTTCGCATATAAATACGATCAGAAGGGAAACCGCCAGACAGATTTCTTCCAGAACTTTGCGAATGCGCACTGGAGTGTCGTGAATTACGCGACGTACGCAGTGCAAAATTATGCCCCCGGGGGGCTGGCAAATTATCCCGGTCTCTTTATGGCGGGCTCGAAGCCCTGGATGCAGGTCAACTGGGCGGTTCTCAACAGAATGGAGTCCGACATCGCCCAGACGACTCCCGGGATGTATTACTCGCACAATCTTCCCGCGTACAACACGCAGCAGTACTACGAGCTCATAGGGAAGTACCCCCAGTTCAACCAGGGCTGGGATGACGTCCAGGGGAAAGCGTTTACGTACGGCGACCAGCTCTCGGCGGAGTCTCTCTGGTATATGGGACAGCGGGGGCAGGCGAACACGTATTACACAACCGCAAGCACATTCGTGGCAATTGCGTTGGTCAACCATGTCGTCAGCGCGGTGGATGCCGCGCTGACCGCCGGGTCGTACAACAGGGGATTGCATGCGTCGGTGGGATCGCAGGCAGTCCCCTCGTACGGCGGTCTTGTCGCCGTCCCCGTGTTCCGGCTTGCATGGGGGATGTGAGCGGCTATTTCTGGACCCTCACGATGACGTATGCCGCTCCGGCGAGGAATATGATGTTTGCGGACCAGGCGGTGAGAAGCGGATTGATGTCCCCGTTGTAGCCGAACACCTGGCTCACCTTCATGAATATGAGGTAGATGAAGCAGATGAGGAGGCTGATGCCGAGCTGGACGCCGACGCCTCCGCGGCGTTTCTGGGACGCGAACGGAACGCCGAAGAGGACGACAATGACGCTCGCGAAGGGGAAGGAGATCTTGCTGTAGAAGTCCACGAGCCACCGTGCGACGTCCTGCCCGGCGTTCTCCTGGTTCCTGATGAATTGCTGGAGTGTGTAATAGTCCATCTCGTCGGGCTTTTCCTGCTTCTTGCGGAGGTCGTCGGGATCGAAATGGAGCTGCCCTGCGGGCATCGTCGTGAACTGCGCGAGCCGCTCGCTCTCCCCGTTGAACCAGCGGCGTGTGCCGTTGCCGAGCGTCCAGCTCCGTGACGCCGAGTCCCACGCCATGCTGACGGCGTCCATGCGCTCGGTCATCACCGTCGGGTCCGCCGGGCTGAAATCCTGTATGCTGACGCGCGTGGCGATGTTCCGTGTATCGTCGAAGTAACCCAGAGAGAGAATCCGCGTCCGTGAGTCCTGGATGTAGATGTTGGCTCCGGAAGCGCTCAGGACGTCTTTGTGGAGATAGACCCGCTCGATGAGGAATTTTTTCTGGTTCGCAAGAGGGACCACCCAGCCGTTGAAGTACACCGAGACGGCGCTGACGACGAGCGCGATGCCGACGAACGGCGCCATGATCCGGTAGAGGCTGATCCCGCTCGATTTCATTGCCGTCAGCTCGTTCTGCGTCGAAAGCCGCGCGGTGACGAAAAGGCTTGCCAGAAGCATGGCGACCGGGATGATGAGTTTGATGATCTCGGGGATGAAAAAGATGTAGTACTGGACGATGATCCGCCATCCGGCCTGCTTGTCGATGAAATCGTCGAGCTTCTCCATCACGTCGATGACGATGAAGATGAGAAGGACCGCGAAGAGGGAGAAGAGCGCGGTGGAGAGGAACTGGCGGATGATGGACCTGTCGAGGAGTTTCACGGGCGTCCGGGGTCTCCATCCGCGGGCCGGAACCCGGACCGCCATCTGCGGGGAAGGATCCGTGCCAGGAACGACATGTCGATAAACACGGTTTCGCGCGCCGCGCGGACGGTGAGGTAGATGCCCATCAGGCTGATGATGATGTTTGCCGACCACATCCCCGTGAAGGGCGAAAGGAAGCCCCTGTCAGCGAGCTTTTCGCCGCCGATAAGGCATGCATAATAGAGGACGAAGAAGCCGAGGCTGAGCGTCGCCGCGGTGCCGAAGCCCCCCTTTCGCGACATGATCCCGAGGGGCACGCCGATCAGGACGAAGACGAGACACGCCATGGGAATCGAGTACTTCTTGTGAACCTCCACCATGTACTGATCGATCTGGCGGTCGAAATTCTCCACGCGAAAGAGTTCGGTGGCCACCGTTGTGCTGAATGCCCGGGCGTCGTTGAGTGCGGAGTAGGTTGCCGCCGTTCCCGGCGCGTAGGCATAGGCGGCGGGCGAACTCACGGGCTGTCCGTCAAGGAGCGAGTCGGCGTCCCGCGTCGTCCGCTCGCGCAGTCCGTCGACGACCTCCTCGCGGCCGCGCCGAAGGCTGTCGACGATCGCCAGCATGGCGGGCGCGCCGAGTTCTCTGTTCCCCCGCTGGAATGCGGACTCGGAGGAGCGGGTGAAATCGAACCCCTCGACGTCCATGGCGATCCGGTGGCTTTCGAACCTGATCTTCCGGTATGCCATCATCCTCTGGAGGTCGAGCTCGTGAATCTCCCCGCGCTTGAGATCCATGATAAGCTTCCGGTAGTCGGGGGAAAACGAGATCGTCCCGCGCTCCGCCGTGATGCACACGTTGACGCCGGGGTTCGTGTAGTCGTAGAGCGTCACCCCCTCGAGGTCGTTCGTCTTTTCGAACGTCTTCCGGACGAGTATGGAATATCCGGGAATGTCCTGCGAGAAGATGCCGTCGCGCAGGTTGAGTGTCGGTTTTTTCCGCTGGATATCGATTGTGAGCGTCCGGAGGTCATGGTTGGCATCCGGCAGGACGTCGTTGTTGAACCAGAGCAGGGCCAGCCCCACGGCAAGGGCCCCCGCGAACACCGGGAGCATCATCCTGTACGTGCTGACGCCGCAGGCCTTCATCGCGGTGATCTCGTTCCTGGAGGAAAGGTCGCCGAATGCCATCAGCGTGGCGACAAGAACGGACATGGGGACCGCCAGCACGAGCATCCAGGCCAGACTGAGGGCGATGAGCTGCATGATGACCCAGGGCGTCAGCCCTTTCCCGACGAGGTGGTCTATAAACTTCATGATGAACTGCAGGAGGAACACGAACATCAGCGTCACGAGGGAGAACGCGAACGGTCCCAGGTGGGCGCGGAGAATGTAGCGTTCGATGAGGAACCGCTGTCGGAGGGTGCTGAACATGGTGCACGTAATATACCGCGGACCGCCTTCTTTTCCAATTCTATCCGAATTCAGTCCGAATTCGCGTTCCGTCTTGCAATTGTCTGGTTCACATGGTATCTTGAACATGCCTTTCGCATTCAGCGAGGAGTCAGTATCGAGAGTGCTTGCTAACGATTGAGGAGCGGTGTACAATCAGCGCTCCTGTCAGCCCGCTCCGGTAACACGTGAGCGGAGCTGAGGCGGGCCGGCCCGGGGATCATTCCGGACGGCGTCGCGTCGACAGTCCCCGTCGCCGGTTCACCGGCCGGGCAATTGGCAAACATCAGAAACGGGCGCGGACTCCTTGCTCCATCAGGTTCACACGATCCTCCGCAAATATCTCCTTGATGCGGCGTTTATTGCGGCTGCCGGCGGCGGGTTGATCATTCTCCTTGCCGCGCCGGGCACGGTCGCGGGATCCGGTCTCCCCCCGGGCGCCGGCGAGGCCGGTCTCTCCGCATTCAGTGCAAGCCCTCCCGATACGACGCCCGCCGTCTGGGTCCCGGGGAAAATTCCCCGCACGCACGCCGACAGTCTCCTCGCCGCGCACGCCGATTCGACGTTCCGCGACTCGGTGCGCACCGACTCGCTCAGAACGGCGCAGCGGAGGTTCAGGATCACCGACACGACGTACGTCGTGGACAAGGATTCCACGGAACGCCTGCGCGACTTTGTCTACATCCGCAAAGATGATCCCGTCGTTGAGCTGTTCCCCGAGCGGACGTACCCCCTGTTTGCCGCGAACCATGCCATCTCGTACAGGAGGGAGGTGTCGTTCGACACCTCGGGGAGCCGGATCGTCTACCGGGAGACGGTGGGCGGGTTCGACCAGAAAATCCCGCAGGCCGTCCCGCTGAAGGAGTACATCGCGGAGCGGCTGAGGTACGAGCGGCACCTCATGCTCGCCGCCGAAGCCCGCAAGACCAAGGTCCTCGTCAAGAAAGACATCGGGGACATGCTCGCCAACATCACGAAGATCAGCATCCCCGTCCCCGCAAATCCGCTGTTCAGCATATTCGGCAAGAACGAGATCAACCTGAGCGTCACGGGAGCGGTCGACATCAAGGCCGGGTTCCGTTCGACGAAATCCGACCAGACGACCCTCTCGACGCTCGATCAGGTCCGGAGCGAGCCCGACTTCAACCAGGAAGTCCAGGTGAACGTCAACGGCACGATCGGCGACAAGCTCAACATCCTGGCCGACTGGAACACGAAAAGGACGTTCGAGTACGAAAACCAGCTGAAGATCAAGTACACCGGGTACGACGACGAAATCGTGCAGAGCGTGGAAGCCGGGAACGTCTCCCTGGCGACCCCCTCGGCGTTCATCGGGAGCAGCCAGGCCCTCTTCGGGATCAAGGCGAAATTCCAGGCCGGACCGTTTACGCTCACGACGCTCGCGTCGCAGAAGAAGGGACAGATCAAGGAGGTGGCGGTCACCGGCGGGTCGCAGGAGAGCAACTTCGAGATCCGGCCGTACGAATTCGCGACGAACCACTACTTTGTCGACTCTTCATATCTGGCGAATTACCCGTCACTTTACGAGCCTTACTACCAGAACGAGCCGCCGCAGATCAACCACCCGGAATTGCAGATCGTGGAGGCGGAGGTCTGGGTCCAGCGCTCGGGGATCAAACCCGACCCGAATGAGCGGCACGCCGTCGCGTTCATGAATCTCGGTCCCTGGACGTCGGTGACGGGATACGACGGGATACGGACCCTCTCCGATTCCGCCGGCATCGTGGATATCGGCCCGGTCGTCAAGCTCGACAAATCGCAGTACGAGCTCGACGGCGATGGATACATCGGGGAGCTCTCGCTCAACGTGAATGTCGCCGATCAGTTGTTCGTAGGGATCGCATACAGGAACGCGCACGGGGATCAGTACGGTGAGCTCATAAGGACGCTCGGTCCGAACGACACGACGATCGTCCTGAAACTCGTGAAACCGAAAAATCTTCTGTCGAACGGCAGGTCGTTCGTCAAGGGCTGGGGACAGCTTCTGAAAAACATATACCCGATCCCCGGGCTCGGGAAGAATCTCAAGCAGGCGGGGTTCCAGTTCGACATATTCCGTCAGATACCGGGGTCGCAGGATCAGAACAGCATACAGAATGAGCCGCTCCTTCGCGTGATGGGATTCGGTAAATATTCCGCCTCCGGCACCCTCCTCCCCGTTGAGCAGCAGGGGGCGGCGTTCGACTTCCGTCCCCAGAGGACGGTCAGCATCACAAGGGCGGAGATTATAATCCCCTCGCTCCGTCCGTTTGACAGCGGGATTGCGAACTATTTCAAATCGAAGTCCCCCCCTGTCACTCTCACGGACAGCACGCTCCTCTTTCCCGCCGTGTACGACACGACGCAGACGTTCGCTCAGCAGAGCCCCGCAAACAAATACATAATGCGGGGGAAGGCGACGGGGGACGCCACGTCGCAGTTCTCGCTCGGGTTCAACGTGGTGGAAGGCAGCGTGGTCGTTCTTCTGAACGGCACCCCTCTGCTCAACAACGTCGATTACACCGTCGACTACATCATCGGCCAGATCGTGATACGGAACCCGGCCGCACTCGTCCCGGGGGCAAACCTCTCGATCAAGTACGAGCAGAACGACCTGTTCCAGCTTGCGTCGAAAACCCTCCTCGGGTTGCGCGCTGACGTCGCGCTCGGTCAGAACACCGCGCTGGGGTTCACGCTGATGAACCTGAACCAGCAGACGCTGAGCGACAAAGTGCGGCTGGGTGAGGAGCCGAACAACAACACGATCTACGGGATCGACGGCGGGACGACGCTGAACCTCCCGTTCCTGACCCGCGCAATCGACGCAATTCCCGGCCTCAGCACGAAGGAGGCATCATCTCTCAAGGTGAGCGGCGAAGCGGCGTTTATGCACCCCAATGCGAACACGCTGGCGAGCACGATCCCGAGCGACAACGGGGAGGGGGTGGCGTACATCGACGATTTCGAGGGGGCGCGGCGCACGATACCGGTCGGGATCAGCTATGCCGGATGGACTGATGCAAGCCCCCCCGCCGACACCACCGTCGAGAATGCCAATCTGGGCGGGGACGATCTTGCGAAAATGAATTCGAAGGGGAGAATGATCTGGTTCAACCGGCTCCCCACGGACGTGCACCTGACGGATATTTATCCCCGGAAGCAGGTCGGGAACCCTGCAAACGACGTAGCGACGGTTCTCGACTTCCTGTACGCCCCTCTCCAGCGGGGGGCATACAATTACGGTCTGCACAGAGACCAGACGTTGACGCCGTCGAGGAACTGGGCGGGTGTGATGAAGCCCCTCTCTGTGTCAGCGCTCAACCTCCTGAAGGAGAACGTCAACTTTATCGAAGTGTGGTTGCGCGTCGACAAGGCTCCCCCCGGTGCGGTGATGCACATCGACCTCGGCGCCATCAACGAAGCGGTTGTGAATGACAGCACGGGGCGTCTCCACGGTGAGGACCTCGTCCTCGGCACGTCTGCCCCCGGCATACTTCTGGACGGAGAGGACGTCGGGCTCGACATGATCCCCGATGCCGCCGAGCAGCAAAAATACTCCGCGCTTATAGCACTGGAGCCGGCGCTTTCATCCGACCCGAGCGGGGACGATTACTATTTTGACAACACGAAAGTCAATTCGGACCCGCACGCGTTTGACCACATCAACGGCACTGAAGGGAATGCCAACGGCCCGACAGGCCGGTTCCCGGACACCGAAGACATCAACCACAACGGAACGCTCGACCAGGCGAATTCATATTTCGAATACGATCTCAGGCTTGACACCGTATCGACCCGCAATCACCAGGTGGTCGGAGGCGGAGGGGTCGACCCGAACAACGGCCTTCCCGTCCAGTGGTTCCAGTTCCAGATCCCGATAAACAAGGTGGACAGGGTAGTCGGAAACCCGACGTTTGAGAACATCGAGTTCATCAGGTGCTATTTCCGGAATGCATCGGACTCGATACACGTCAGGATTGCGGATTTCAACCTCGTCGGCAACCAGTGGCAGAAGCTCGTGTCGTCCACGGGCAACATCGCCTATGACAATGACTACAATAACAAGTTCGACGTGAGCGTCGTGGGTGTCGAACAGAATTCATCGTACCTTTCCCCTCCCGGCGTCATCGGCGAGCGGGACAAGACGCAGCCCGACTACGTCGTCAGGGCGAACGAGCAGTCTCTCGACGTACAGCTCAAGGGTGTCCCCCCGGGGCAGTCGCGCCAGGCGGTCAAGTTCTATACGTACAAGGCGCTCGACGTCTTCAACTACAAGACGATGAAGATGTTCGTCCACGGTGATCCGGGGTTCCGGTACATCGACACGCTGAACTACGACGCCAGGATGTTCTTCCGTTTCGGCCTTGACAGCCTGAACTACTACGAATACAGTGAGCCGGTGCGTCCCGGGTGGGATCCGCTGAACGAGGTCGTGATCCATTTCGCGGACATCACGTCGATAAAGCAGGTCCGTGATTCCTCGAACGTCCTCTCGAAGCCGAAGGCTGTCCCGTTGGGCCCGCCGGGGGCGTATTACCGTGTGCTCGGGAACCCCTCGCTCACGAACCTGGTCTACCTCTCCATCGGCGTGGAGAACCCGCTCGGGAAGGGGCGTCCGGTCCCCCTGCAGGGTGAAGTCTGGTTCGACGAGCTCCGCCTGATCGACGTTGACAACACGCCGGGTGTGGCCTGGCAGGTGGCTTCGCAGCTCAAGCTGGCGGACGTCGCGTCCGTCGCATTTAATTATTCGCGCGTCGATCCCTTTTTCCACACGCTTGATGCGAGTTTCGGTTCCCGGTCGCTGACAACCTCGTGGGCTCTCAGCGCCAATATGTCGCTCGACAAATTCTTCCCGGAGAGCTGGGCGGGGACGTCGATCCCGCTCTCCTATTCGCATTCGGTGTCCATGATCACGCCGAAATACCTCTCGAACTCGGATATCGACGTGAACTCCGCGGCGAACGACCTCCGAAAGAAGGTCCAGGATAGCGGAGGAACGCCCGCCCAGGCGCAGGCGAGCTACGATTCTCTCGTCGCCGTGTCGATCACACGGCGCGTCTCGGACACGTATGCCGCTCCGGGGTTTCACATATCGCTCCCATCGAACGCCTGGTACATCCGTGACACGTTTAACAAGCTGAACTTCGGGTTCAACTACACGAAGTCAAGCGAGATGGACCCCTCTGTTGTGTACAGCCTCTCCTGGGCCTGGAATGCGAGGATCAGTTATGCGGTCTCCCTTCCCCCGGACTATTTCTTCCTGCCGTTCAAACACATATTCGACGGCGTCTGGTTTCTTGATGACTACAAGAACCTGAAGATCTTTTTCCCGATCACAAATTTCTCCTGGGCGATTGCCGCCAACAGATCGCGGTCGAGCTCTCTCCAGCGGGTGGAGGGGGCCATGGAGCTGATCTCCCGGCAATTCACCATGTCCCGCTCCATGGGGTTTTCCTGGAAGCTGACGGAGGGGGGGATGCTGAACGTGGCCGGGGACTACAACCTCTCCGTCGAGTCGAGCCTCCTGGGACTTGAAACCGATCAGCTCGGCAATCAGCGTCCGTTCTCCGCCATCCTGAGTGACATATTCCTGAGCAACCACCTCATCAATTTCGGGGAGGACACACGGTACAGCCAGCACAACGGGTTTACGACGAAGCCGAACAACCCGAACATCCTGAACGTCAGGAAATTTCTCGACCCCTCCGCGGGGTACAGCGTGGACGACCACCCGTAGGACCTGCAGACCGCGGCCAATCTCGCGAATTCCGTATTCTGGTTG
>Ga0182021_10000835_pt1 | contig 34565 bp, 26 predicted proteins | sample 612E3MmetaG_FD_120493 | JGI IMG/M metagenome (GOLD analysis project Ga0182021, IMG submission 120493) | Permafrost microbial communities from Stordalen Mire, Sweden - 612E3M metaG (Illumina Assembly) | ecosystem: Environmental > Terrestrial > Soil > Wetlands > Permafrost | place: Sweden... | reverse complement strand
GCGATGGCGACGAATACCACTGTTTGACCGTCGGTCCGGAGCGCCTCGGCGCGCGCAGCCAGGTCGCCGGGCGCAAGGCCAAGCTCCGCGAGGAGCTTCTCGTTGCCGAGCGCCGCCGGGCGCCCCGCCACCGTGCCGGTCACGCCACGGCCGGTCAGCGAGCGGAACTCCTTTGCCGCCGGCAGCGTCACGCCGCGGGCGGTCGCCGCGGCGAGCACGGCGGAGGCCAGGGGGTGCTCGGAACCCTTCTCGAGGGCCGCCGCTACGCTGAGGATCTCGTCCTCGGAGAACCCCGCGCCGGTTACGACGGTCGTGATGTGCGGCTTCCCCTCGGTGAGGGTGCCGGTTTTGTCCACTACCAGGGTGTCGATCTTCTCGAACGCCTCGAGCGCCTCGGCGTCCCGGATCAGCACACCTGAGCGCGCGCCGCGGCCGACGCCCACCATGATCGACATCGGTGTGGCGAGGCCGAGCGCACACGGGCACGCGATGATCAGCACCGCGACGGCGTTGACGAGGGCATGGGCGAGCCGCGGCTCGGGGCCGAAAAGCGCCCAGGCCAGGAAGGTCAGGACCGAGGCCGCGACGACGACCGGCACGAACACCGCCGCCACGCGGTCGGCGACGCGCTGGATCGGCGCGCGCGAGCGCTGGGCCTGCGAGACCAGCGCCACGATGTGGGCGAGCAGCGTATCGGCGCCCACCCGCTCGGCGCGCATCACGAAACTGCCCGTTGCGTTCACGGTGGCTCCCGTGAGCTTGCTTCCCGCGGTCTTCTCGACCGGAATCGGCTCGCCGGTGATCATCGACTCATCCACCGACGAGGCGCCCTCCTCGACGGTGCCGTCCACCGGGATCTTCTCGCCGGGCCGAACGCGCAGGCGGTCGCCCGGCTTCACCTGCTCGAGCGGAGCATCGCGCTCGCTGCCGTCGGGGAGGACGACGCGGGCGGTCTTGGGCGCGAGGCCGAGGAGGGCGCGGATCGCGTTGCCGGTGCGGGCGCGGGCGCGAAGCTCGAGGACCTGCCCGAGCAGGACCAGCGCGGTGATGACGGCGGCGGCCTCGAAGTACACCGCGACACGGCCGTGCATCCGGAACGACTCCGGGAAGACCCCGGGAGCTACCGTCGCCACCAGGGAGTAAGCGAACGCGGTGCCGGTGCCGATCGCGATCAGCGTGAACATGTTGAGCCGCCAGGTCACAATCGAGCGCCATCCGCGGACGAAGAACGGGGCCCCGCCCCACAGCACGACCGGAGTCGCGAGTGCGAGCTGCAGCCACGGCATCCAGGGCGTCTCGAAGGCATGGCGGAGAGAGGGCGCCATCCCGCCCATCGCGATGAGCAGCAGCGGCAGGGCGAGCGCCGCGCTGATCCAGAACCGCCGCGTCATGTCCACGAGTTCGGGGTTGGGCGCTTCCTCGAGCGGAACCGCGCGCGGCTCGAGAGCCATGCCGCAGATCGGGCATTCGCCCGGACCCGCCTTCACCACCTCGGGATGCATCGGGCAGACGTACTCGGTGCGGGTGGCCGCCTCTGGTATCGCCGGCTCGAGCGCCATCCCGCAGGATGGGCAGGCGCCGGGCCGGACCTCGTGGACCTCGGGGCACATCGGACAAACGTACTCGGCCGTGGCGGTCGTCGGAGCCGCACCCGCCTCGGCGGACGGCGTGGGAGACCGGTGCATCCCGTGGCTCCCGGGTGCGGCCAGGATCCCCTCGGGGTCGGCATCGAAGCGCTCGGCGCAGCGCGGGTTGCAGAAGAAATAGGTTGTCCCGCCGTGCTGACGCGAGATCGCGTTCGGCTTCTCCAACACCTGCATGCCACAAACGGGATCGGTGCCGAGGAGTTTCCCGACGGACGCCGGTTTCGTCGAAGCGGGTATCGTCGGCATCAGCGGCGTCATGCGCGGGGCCATCGGCGCGCTGCCGAGTTTGGCGATGAAACGCTCCGGGTCGGCGTCGAACCTGGCGGCGCAACCGGCGCAGCAGAAGTAGTACGTGGTTTCACCGTGCCGCCGAGAGACCGCGTTCGGCTTCTCGAGAACCTCCATCCCGCACACCGGGTCGAGGCCGAGGAGCCCCTTCTCGCCCGGTGCCGCCGTCATCCGATGTCCCTTTTTGCCGTCGTGCATACTGCCTCCCAGCCGCATATACATTACCGCATAACCGAACAGGGATGAATTGTTGCGGCGCGGTAGGAACGACCAACTGCCTGTTCCTGCGTGGTATCGTCGGGCACCATGACCCTCCATGTGGTGAAGCACCCGCTGCTTCAGGACATTCTGACCCGCTTGCGCGACCGGACCACCCCATGCGACGACTTTCGAATCCTGTCCCACCGGATCTCGCTGCTGCTGGTTTCGGAGGCGACGCGAGACATCCCGACCGTCGCCGGCACGGTCGAGACCCCGCTCGCGGTCGCTCAGGCAAGTCGTGTCACGGTACGAGTGGTTGCGGTGCCGGTGCTACGGGCAGGCCTCGGGATGCTGGGCGCCTTCCTCGATCTGGTGCCGTCGGCGCACGTGGGCTACTTCGGGCTGGAACGCGACGAGGCCACCGCGGTCGCCCGCCGATACTACGAAAAAGTGCCGGGCAACCTCGGTGACGCGGTGGTTTTCCTGCTGGACCCGATGCTGGCGACCGGTGGTTCCGCCGCGATGGCGGTCGAAGGGCTCCAGGGGATGGGCGCGCGCGGCGTGCGCCTCGTCTCGATCGTCGCCGCGCCCGAAGGTGTGGCCCACCTCGAGAAGGCCGTGCCGGAGGTCGAGATCTACACTGCGGCGGTCGACAGCGGCCTCGATGCGAGGAAGTACATCCTCCCGGGGTTGGGCGACTTCGGCGACCGCCTCTACGGCACCTGACGGGCGCCACCGGCGTCGGCCGATGGCGCCGCCGGCGTCGGACCATCTGCGGCGTCAGGCTGCGGCGGTCCGGATCCTCACGTAGCCTGCGGCTACGCTCCGGTCCGACCGCCTCGCCTTCCTTGCATCTGGCCCAACGGCGGCGGCGCGCCTACCCGGCGTTGGCCGAGGCCCCCCGTTCGGCGCGGCCGCCCGCACTCTAACGACGGCAGAGGGGCAGAGGTGCAGGGGAGCAGAGGGGCCAAAGACCGTTCGCAGGTTCACACGTTCGAAGGTACGAAAGCTCAGAGGCCAAGACGAATGCAAGGAATAGGGGCGGGAGCGGAGAAATGGTCTTTCCTAGGTGAACCTTCGGACCTTCGGACCTTCGGACCTTCGGACCTTCGAACCTTCGGACCTTCGAACCTTCGGACTTGCGGACCTTCGAACGGTCTTTGGCCCCTCTGCTCCTCAGCCCCTCCGCTCCTCTGCCCGTCTTTTCGGACCCCGGACCCCTGTCTTCTCAGTAGTCGCTCGTCATGATGAACAGGGGCTTGGCCTCGAAGCGCTCGTAGATCGGCCGCAGGCGCTCGGGGCTGTAGAATTTGCGAACGTCCACGGTCTTCTTCCGGCTGGCGACGACGTCGATCGGGACGTTGTCGTAGCGGCCGTTGCGGACGTTGACGAGACGTCCCGCGACGCCGTCGAGCACGAGGTCCATCGCCAGGTTGCCGAACGCCATCGGAACGATTGAATCGAGGGCGTCGGGGTTGCCGCAGCGCACGAGGTAGCCGAGCCGCTGGTTGATGACGTTGATGCGCCGACCGTTGTTGAACTTCGGCGAGAGGTCGCGCAACACGCGGGAGATGCGGTCGCCGATGCCCCCGAGCTTCTTGTGGCCGAACGCGTCGGTCTCGTGGTCCTCGAACACCATCTCCTCCATGCCCTTGAACGTGGCGCCCTCGGAGACCAGGACGACGCTGTACTTCGACGGGTTGGTGTGGCGGTCCTCGGTCAGCAGCTCGCACAGCCGCTCGATGTCGAAGACGTGCTCGGGGATTACGCAGCGGTTGGCGGCGCCCGCCATGGTGGGGAGGAGCGCGGTGAAGCCGGCGTAGCGGCCGAACACCTCGATCACGAGAAAGCGCTCGTGGCTCCCGGCGGAGGTGCGCAGGTCATGCGTCATCTCGATCGTGCGCGTCACGCAGGTCGAGAACCCGATGCAGTAGTCGGTGCCCGGCACGTCGTTGTCCATCGTCTTTGGGATCGCGATGACTCGCACGCCCTCCTTGTGGAGGCGCACTCCATACGACAGCGTGTCGTCGCCGCCGATCGGGATCAGGGAGTCCACGCCGAGCCACTCGAGGTTGGCAAGTACGTCGGGGGTGACGTCCACGATGTCGCCCGGGTACTTGTCCCTGAGGTGCGGCGGGAGCTGCGACTGCGTGACCTTCGACGGGTTGGTGCGCGAGGTGTGCAGGAACGTACCGCCGGTCCGCCCGACCTTGTTCACGGCTTCTTCGGACAGCTCGATCACATGGTCCTCGTGGGGCTTGCCCTTGTCGCGCTCGAGCTCCACGATCCCGGCCCAACCACGCCGGATCCCCAACACGCGGTAGCCCTCTCGCAGTGCGCGCACGGTGAGCGCGCGAATCGCGGGGTTGAGTCCCGGGACGTCGCCGCCCCCGGTCAGGATCGCAATCGTTCCCTTGATGGTGTTCACGTTGCTCATGCTCGTGCTCCTTGTCTCAAGCGGAGGATTCTAGCGCAGTGGGAATTCCCGGGGAGAGGCGCTGGCAGCGGTCGGGCACTGCCGAGTCCGCACACAGCAGAGGGGCAGAGGAACAGGGGAGCAGAGGAGCATCAAACAGGCACGATGACGCTTCGTCTCTGCCCCTCTGCTCCTCAGCCCCTCCGCTCCTCTGCTCGCTTCATCGAACCACGATCCACGACCCACGGTTTCTCACACCTGCGGCGGGAGCAGCTCGGCAAGCGCCGCCGCTGCCGCCACAAAATCCAGGTGCTCGATCGGGAGGCGCAACACGCCGGCGGGCGAGAGGGTGGCTTCCTCGGCGGCTCCAAGAAGCGTCATGGCGGTCGGGTGTGCGGCCGGGTGGGACGGATCGAAGGTCAGTTCCCATCCGAGCGGGCTACGTCTGATCTTCGTCATGCCGCTCGCCTCCGCTCGCCTGCGGATGCGCTGGTGCAGCACCAGGTGGTCAAGCTGGAGCGGAGCGGGACCGAAGCGGTCGACGTACTCGGTCCTCAAGGATGCGAGCTCGTTGTCCGTACGGGTGCCGGCGATGCGCCGGTAGACGGCCAGCCGCAGCGTCTCCTCCGGGATGTACCTCTCCGGCAGACGCAGGTCGAGGCCGAGGCGCAGTTCCACCGAGGTCGTCGGCGGTGGTGCAGCTTCGCCGCGGAGCTCGCCCACCGCTTCCTGCAACAGGTGGCAATAGGTCTCATAGCCTACGGCTCGCAGGTGGCCGTGCTGCTCCGCGCCGAGCAGGTTGCCGGCACCGCGGATCTCGAGGTCCCTCGCGGCGATCCGGAACCCCGCCCCGAGTTCGGCAAACTCGAGGATAGCGGCCAGGCGAGCCCGCGCCTCCTGGCTAAGCGAGCGCTCGGGCGGCACCAGCAAGTACGCAAACGCGAGACGATCGGAGCGTCCCACGCGGCCGCGCAGCTGGTAGAGTTGCGCGAGGCCGAAGCGGTCCGCTCGGTTCACGATCAGGGTGTTGGCGTTGGGGATGTCGAGGCCGTTCTCGATGATGGCGGTGGAAACCAGCACGTCGGCCCGGCCTTCGACGAACGCATCCATCGCCTTCTCGAGTTCCCGCTCGTCCATCTGTCCGTGTGCCACGGCCACGCGCGCCTCCGGGACGGTCCGGCGCACCAGTTCGGCCATGGCGCCTATCGACGCCACGCGGTTGTGCACGAAGAACACCTGGCCGCCGCGCGAGAGCTCCGTGAGGATGGCCTCCCGGATCACCTCTCGCCGGAACGGCAATACGTGTGTCTGCACCGCCAGGCGGTCCCGGGGCGGGGTCTCGATGATCGAAACGTCGCGCAGGCCGAGAAGGCCCAGATTGAGCGTCCGCGGGATCGGCGTCGCGGACATCGCGAGTACGTCCACGCTCGACTTAAGCGCCTTGAGGCGTTCCTTTTGAGCGACCCCGAAACGCTGCTCCTCGTCCACGATCAAGAGCCCCAGATCGCGGAAGCGCACGTCCTTGGCCAGCAGCCGGTGCGTCCCGATCACGACGTCCACGGTGCCCTCGGCGACGCCGGCCACGACCTTCCGCTGCTCGGCGGCGGGCACGAAACGCGAAAGCCAGCGGATCTCGACCGGAAAGCCGGCGAAGCGCCTCACGAACGTACGGAGGTGCTGCTCGGCCAGGATGGTGGTGGGTGCCAGCGCCGCGACCTGCTTGCCGTCCATCACCACCTTGAAGGCGGCGCGCATGGCGACCTCGGTCTTGCCGTAGCCGACGTCACCGACGAGTAGCCGATCCATTGCGCGCGGCGACTCCATGTCCCGCTTGGCCTCGGTAATCGCCTGCGCCTGGTCGGCGGTCGGCTCGTACTCGAAGGCTTCCTCGAACTGGCGCTGCCACGGCGAGTCCTTTGAGAAGGCGAAGCCCGCGGCCAGCTCCCTCTGCGCCTGAACCTTCAGCAGCTCCTCGGCCATGTCCTTCAGTGCGCGCTTGACCTTGGATTTCGTGCGCGCCCAGGTCGTGCCTCCCAGCCGGTCGAGGCGCGGCGGCGTGCCCTCGGCGCCCGAGTACTTCTCGAGGACGTCGGCACGCTCGAGCGGGACCAGAAGCCTTCCCCCGCCCGCGTATTCGAGCTCCACGCACTCGTGCTCCTCCCCTTCGAGGGCGAGCGTGCGGAAACCGTTGAACCTCCCGACGCCGTGGTCCGCGTGCACCACGAAATCGCCGACCGCGAGGTCCCGCATCTCGGCCAGCACGCGGGCGAGAGATCGCCGCTGGCGCGTGGGGGCGGGCAGACTCGTGAGGTCGGCGCGGCCGTACACGAGGAGTCCTGTCTCCGGAAAAACGAAGCCGCGCTCGAGGCGGCCGGGCACCACCCCGACGATCGTATCGAGCGGCCACCCCTGCCGGACCGGGATCTCGGCCTCGCTCAGGAGGTGCATCAGGCGTTGGGTCTCGCCGCCGGAGGCGGCCACCAGCACCTGGGAGTAGCGCTTGGCCGCGCCGGCGCGCAGCTCGTCGATCAGCGCCTGGGGGCGAGAGGCGAGATTGGGGGTCGGGCTGGTAGCAAGCCGGACCCATGCGGTCCCGTCCTCGAGCGCCAGCTGCTCGATGCGGTCCGCAGTCCCGAGCGCCCCCATGCATTCGTCCGCCGCTGTGAGCCAGCTCTCGGGTGCCGGAAGGACGGCGCCGTCCCGAGCCAGCGTGTCGCGCGCCCGGCGGAGGGCCTGGGAGCTCCGCTCGATCTCGGCGCGCACCGCCTCGCGCTCGCACACCACGAGATGGCCGGACAGCGCCCAGACTCCTGCGTGCGGCTCCGTCCAGCCCAGAAACCCCTCCCAGAGAGCCGGGTCGCTGCCCGCGAGCGCGGCTGCTGCGGCTGCGCCACATCCCTCCTCCCCGAGCCGTGCTGCGAGCAGCGCGCGCGCATCATCTCCGCTCGGGAAGAGACGCAACGGGGGGACGGCAACCTCGGGCACCTCTTCGGCCGAGCGCTGGCTGCTCGGGTCGAACTCGTGCATTGCCTCGACGGTGTCGACCTCGAGCACGATGCGGACGAAGCGGTCGGGCGTGCCGACATCGAATACCTGGCCCCGCAGGGCGAAATCGCCGGCTTCCTCGACGACCTCGACCCGACGGTAGCCCGCCTCGACGAGAGACCTCCCGAAATCGCCGGGGTCGAGTCGGCTTCCGGCCTGAACGATAGGGGCGCGTCGCAGCAGCGACTCCGGTTCGGGGAATGGGTAGGGCAGGAGGCGAGCTGGCACCACGAGGAGCCGGACGCGCCCTCCGGCCAGGCCTGCGAGTGCAGTCGCCGCGGCGGCGGTCGCGCCGAGCGGTGGCGTGCGGCCCAGGTACGCCTCGACGGCCTCGGCCGGCAGGGCGGCTGCGGGAGCTTGGGGCGCCAGCAGTTCGAGACCGGCGACAAGCTCTTCCGCATCGCGCTCGGTCGGGACGATGACGATCGTCGTGCCGGGTCCGGCGGCGAGCGCTGCGACCGCGAGGCTGCGGGCCGCGGGGCATACCCCACCCACCGCGTGCGGCGCTCCCCCTGGGAGGAGCTTCCGGCGCACGCGCTCGACACCGGCGGCGATCACATCTGGCGCTTCGCCCGCCCTCGCCTCCATCGGCCGGTATGGCAGGCCGGGAGGAGATTGTACCCGCACCGGTTCTGCGGGCGGAGTGAGGAGTTAGGAGTGAAGAGTTAAGAGTTGAACAGCAGGGATCGCGGGGCAACCTCCGAAAGGCGATGCGTCCAACGAAGATCGCTGGTTGCTACTGCTTCTGAACTCTTCACTCTCAACTCTCAACTCTGAACTCGTTTTCGGCCTGCTACTTCCGCCAGAGGGGGGAGTTCGTGCGCAGGCGCATGACTTCGCGGACGACCGCATCGGCGACGACGTCGACCTCCTCGGTCGTGTTCCCGTGGCCTAGCGAGAAACGAATGCTGGCGTTGGCGAGCTCCTTGCTTCGGCCCATTGCCATCAGCACGTGCGACGGCCTGGGGTCAGCCGAGGTGCAAGCGGACCCCGAGGCCACCGCGACTTCCTCGAGGCCGACGAGGAGGGCCGCCCCGTCCACGCCGGCGAACGACACATTCACCGTGTTCGGGAGGCGGTGCTCCGCATCACCGTTCACTGTAACGGCCTCGAGGCGCGACGTGACCGCATGTTCGAGCCGATCCCGGAGGGTGGCGAGGCGTGCGCTCTCGGCCGGCATCCGGGCGAGAGCGATCTCCAGCGCACGGGCGAAACCCACGGCCCCCGGCACGTTGAGCGTGCCGGATCGCATCCCCTGCTCGTGGCCGCCGCCGTCGAGGAGCGGCACGAGGTGCAGCCGCGGCTTTCTCCTCCGTACGAACAGCGCGCCGACCCCCTTCGGTCCGTAGATCTTGTGGGCGGAGAACGACATGAGGTCGACGCCCAGTTCGTTCACGTCGACTGCCACCTTGCCGACGGCCTGGGTCGCATCGCAGTGCAAGACGACGCCGCGCTCCCGGCAGATCTCGGCGATCTTGGCGATCGGGTGCAGGGTTCCGGTCTCGTTGTTGGCGAGCATGATCGAAACGAGAGCCGTCCCCGGCGTGAGGGCGTCGGTCAGACGCACCAGGTCGAGACAGCCCCGGCCATCCACCGGCAGAACCGTTGTCGCATACCCTTCCCTGGTGAGCGCGGCACAGGGGTCGAGGACCGCTTTGTGTTCCGTGGCGCAGGTCACGAGGTGCTCTCGGCGACCTTTGAGCGCCAAGGCAAGGCCCTTGATTGCGAGGTTGTTCGACTCGGTCGCGCCCGAGGTGAAGACCATCTCCTCGGGGTGCCCTCCGATGCCGGTCGCGAGAGCCGAGCGAGCTTGCTCCACGAGCTTCGAAGCGACCCACCCGTATGGATTCGTCCGCGACGCGGCATTGCCGAAATGCTCGGAGAAACACGGGAGCATCGCTTCGAGGACTCCGGGATCCACCGGCGTCGTTGCGTTGTGGTCCATGTAGATCGGCATCTTCACGGCTGGCCACCTCGAGGCTGGCCGGGCACGCCGGCGAGCCGCCGCCACAGCGCGAGCTCGGGAGGGAGCACGCTCGTCACGGTCACCACCGTAGCAGAGGCCGACGCTGGCAGGAGAGCGAGCACCAACGTGCCCGCTTTCAACCGGTTGTGGTAGCCTCCTGGCGAGCGGCGATGATTCACTTCGGGACCTCCGGGTGGCGCGGCATCGTGGGCCAGGAATTCACCTTCCGCAACGTGCGGCTGGTGATGGATGCCGCGCTCACGGTCCTTCGCGAGCGCGGTGAGGTCGGCGAGATCATCGTGTCCTACGATACTCGGCTGCTGTCCGAGAAGTTCGCTCGGGAAGCGGTCGCGGTCTTCACCCACCATGGGGTGAGAACGGTCCTGTCGGAGCGTGACCTTCCGAGCCCGTGCGTCGCCCATGCGGTGCGTGAGCGCGGTGCCACTCTGGGGGTGATGTTCACGGCGTCCCACAACCCAGCAGAGTACAACGGGGTCAAACTCTTCGATCGGCACGGCATGCTCGCCGAGCGCGAGGTGACCGACGCGATCGAGGCCGTGGTGGTAGCCAAGGCCGCGGACTTCGAGGACTTCTACGTCCCGCAACCGCGTCTCGCCGGGACTGCATCCCTCGCAGAGGGTTACCTTGCGAGCCTGGAGAGGGACCTCGACTGGGCCGCCATCACCAGGAGCGGGCTCGTGGTCGCGGTGGACCCGCTGTTCGGAACCGCGCGCGAGTTCCTCGACCGCGTGCTCATCGCGCACGGTGTCACGACCCACGTCGTGCACACCACCAAGGACCCGTACTTCGGGGGGTACGCGCCGGAATGTACACCCTCCAATCTTGCCGGACTGCGCGAGAAGGTCCGAGCGGCAGGCGCCCAAATCGGGCTCGCGACCGACGGCGACGCCGATCGGTTCGGTGTGATCGATGGCAAGTGCCGCCCGGTCTCGCCGAACCTGGTCATCGCGCTGTTGGCCGAGTACCTCCTCAAGCGTCGAGGGGAACCCGGAGGGATCGGGCGCACGGTTGCGACCACCCGGATGGTCGACCGCGTCGCGCGCGCGGCAGACCGTGAGGTGATCGAGACACCGGTGGGCTTCACCCACTTCAACCCCCTCTTCCGGTCGGGGCGCATTGGGATCGCCACCGAGGAGTCGGCTGGGCTCGGGGTGGCAAGCCATCTGCCGGTGCGGGACGGGATCTACGCGGCGCTCCTGATGGCAGAGCTCGTCGCCGTCGAGGGCCGCCCGCTCGACGAACTCGTACGCCGGCTTTTTGCCAGCTACGGCGAACTGGTGTCGCGCCGCGTCCAGTTGCCGCTCAGGGAGCGCACCCGCGCCGCCGTCGAGAAGGTCAGCAAACGGACGTTCAAGGAGTTCGCCGGCCAGAAGGTCATGCGGGAGGACCAGCGAGACGGGGTCCTTCTGGAGCTGGCGGACGGGAGCTGGGTCCTGGCGCGGCCGGCCAGCACTGAGCCAAAGCTGCGGATCTATGCGGAAGCGACCTCGAGCCGTCAGCTGCGCACGCTCGTGCGCGAAATGCGCCTCCTGGTGCGCGAAGCCGAGGAAGGAGTCTTGCATGTTCGAGATTGAAGAGATCATTGGACGGGAGGTCCTGGATTCCCGGGGCAATCCGACGGTTGAGGCCGAGGTCCTGCTGGAGGGTGGCGCGGTCGGCAGTGCGATCGTCCCTTCGGGCGCCTCGACCGGCAGCCGAGAGGCCCTCGAGCTTCGCGACGGCGACAAGGCCCGGTACAAGGGGAAGGGCGTGCTCAAGGCGGTCGAGCACGTGAACGGGGAGATTGCCGACACGCTCGTTGGCCTCGACGCCCGCGATCAGCTCGGCATCGATGGGACGCTCATCGAACTCGACGGCACCGAGGACAAGAGCCGCCTCGGGGCCAACGCGATTCTGGCGGTTTCGCTGGCGGCCGCCAAGGCCGCCGCCGATCAGAGCGGTCTCGCCCTTTACCGTTACCTGGGCGGTACGGGGTCGTGTGTGCTGCCGGTTCCGTGCATGAACCTGATCAACGGTGGTGCTCACGCCGACAACTCCCTCGACATCCAGGAGTTCATGGCTGTACCGCTGGGTTTTGCCTCGTTCACCGAAGCACTGCGAGCGGGCGTCGAGGTGTTCCATGCCCTGCGTGAGCGTCTGAAGGCCGCCAAGCACGTGACCGCGGTCGGAGACGAGGGCGGTTTTGCACCCAACCTCCCGAGCAATCGCGCTGCTCTCGAGTTTCTGGTGTTGGCGATCAAAGACGCCGGGTACGTGCCAGGTGAGCAGGTGGCGATCGCCCTGGACGCCGCCGGGAGCGAGCTTCGCACCGGCGAAGGCTACTTCCTGCCCGGCGAGGGCCGCCACGGCCTCACCGCCGAGGACCTCATCGCCTTGTACGAGGAGTGGGTCAAGGAGTTCCCGATCGTGTTGATCGAGGACGGTCTCGCCGAGGACGACTGGGAGGGTTGGGCGAAGCTCAACAAACGGCTCGGCGACAGAATCGTGCTAGTGGGCGACGACATCTTCGTCACCAACCCCTCCATCATCGCCCGTGGAATGCGGGAAAACGTCGCGAACGCTGTGCTCATCAAGCTGAACCAGATCGGCACACTCAGCGAAACCCAGCGTGCCCTGCGGATGACACTCCACCACGGCTGGAGGGCGATGGTGTCGCATCGGTCCGGGGAGACCGAGGACACCACGATCGCGGACCTCGTCGTGGCGTGCGGATGCGGCCTCATCAAGACCGGCTCCGCGTCGCGCGGCGAGCGAATCGCGAAGTACAACCGGCTGCTGAGGATCGAGGAAGAGCTGGGGGATGCGGCGGCCTTCGCAGGCAGGGAACCGTTTGCTCGGTGAGGCTGCCCCGAAGCCGCTGGCTGTGGTTGCTGGCGCCTCTAGTGGTCGTTTTGATAGGGCTGGGATGGTGGCGCGCGGTGATCGTCGAGCGTGAGACGCAGCGCGAGCTCGAGGAGTTCCGGGTACGCCGCCAGCAGCTCGAGGAGGCCAACCGGGTGTTGGAGCGTGCGATCCGGGCGCTCAAGGAAGAGCGCGAGGCGCGGGCCCGCGCGGCCCGTGAGGCGCTCGACGTGGCGGCGCCAGGAGAGGTGATCGTAGTCGTTCCGCGGCCCACGCCGACGAAGGGTGCAAAATAGGGGGGGTGGTGGAGCCCGAAAGATTGGGGCGGTACGTCAGCGAGTCGGTCCTCGGGAAGGGGGCGATGGGCGTCGTTTACCTTGCCCGGGACCCGGTCATCGGCCGGCGCGTCGCCCTCAAGACGCTCACGATTCCGGAAGACGCCGAGGAGGCCGAGGAGTTCCGGCAGCGATTCCTGCGGGAGGCGCAGGCGGCCGGGCTCCTCAACCACCCGGGCATCGTCACGGTGTTCGACGCGGGCGTGGACGACGACACCGGGCTTTCGTTCATCGCCATGGAGTACATCGAAGGCCGGAGTCTCCGGGAGTTCCTCCGGACCGGCCACGGCTTCGCCTACTCTGAGGTAGCGCGCATCGCCGCTGCGCTCGCCGCAGCCCTCGACTACGCGCACACCAAAGGCGTCGTCCACCGCGACATCAAGCCCGCCAACATCCTCTTCACACCGCAGGGTATGGTCAAGATCACGGATTTCGGCGTCGCCCGGCTCGAATCCTCGAACCTCACCGCCACGGGGCAGTTTATCGGGACCCCCAACTACATGTCGCCGGAGCAGGTGGCGGGGGGGGTCGTTGACGGCCGCAGCGATCTGTTTTCGCTCGGCGTCGTGCTGTTCGAACTACTGACCGGACAACGCCCTTTTCCCGGCCACACTCTCACCGAGGTCGCGTACAAGATCGTGCACGAGCCACCGCGCATCCCGTCGCAGGTCCGCCCGGGCCTGCCGCCCGCGTTCAACCCGATTGTGCTCAAGCTGCTGGAGAAAGACCCGGACCGCCGCTACTCGAGGGGCGCCGACGTGGCGCGCGCTCTCGAAGCGCTCCGACGCGTGCTGGCCGGCGTGACAGGCGACGTCAGCCAGTTCACACCGCCGGCGCCTCAGCCGGCCCCTGCCGAGCCGGGTGCGGTCGGCGCGGCGCCGACCGCGACCCGCGCCACCTCGGTGGTCCCGACCGCGCCCGTTCCCGAACCGAGCGAGGGGGAACGGGAAGCGCGCGGGAGCGTCTGGCGTCTTCCGATCGAATGGCGATGGGTCGCGGTTCTGCTGGCGGCCGTGATCGTGCCTCCGGTCCTGCTGATGGCCATGCTGGCCGGCAAGGTTGACCGTGGCCCCTTCGGCGGCCCCGCGCCGGGTGAGCCAGCGCGTCGGCACCGATTGGCGGATGCCCAGCGGCGGGCCGCCGAAGCCGTCGCGCAGCAGCGGTCTGCCGAAGCCCTGACGCTGCTTGGTCCGATCCTGGAGGAGGCTCCTTACAGCACACTCGCCCGCATCCTGCGGGAGCGCGCGATCGACCAGACGACCAACCAACGCGACGCCGCGGTGCGCGACCGGCAGGCAGCCGGCCTGCGCGAGGAGGGGAAGGAGTTCCTCAAGGCGGGACGGTGGCGGGAGGCCCAAAGCCGCTTCCAGCAGGTGCTGGACATGATCCCTGAAGACCCCGTCACGAGGGACTTCCTCGATCTCGCAAAGGAGCACCAGCGGGTGCCGCGGGCGCAGCCCTCCCTCACGCCGGTCGCAGCCGCGATCCCCATACCGGCTCCGGTCGGTCCAGTTGGGGATGCACGGCTCGAGCTCTACTTCAACTGCCCCCTCTCTGTCGGGAGGCTGACGATCGATCTCGATGGACAGCCGCTCGCCGAAAGGGGTTTCGATTTCAGGGTCAAGGGTCTTCTCGGTATCAAGAAGAAAGGCTCGGGCATCATCGAGGACGCGTTCAAGGTCAAGGCCGGCGACCATTCGCTGGTCGTACGTCTCAAGGACGCCGCCGGAGCCCTGCTGGGCGAACAAACTCTGCGGGCAGGCCTTAGGGGTGACGGGCGCTACGTTCTCAAGATCGAGATGGACGGCGAGCAGTCAGTGCCGCGATTCTCGCTCACCGCGGTTCGCGGCCGGTGAGGCCGCCCGCAAGAAAGGGAAAAGTCGATGATCAGGTTTTTGATGCTGTTCGTGGTGGCTGCGACAATCGCGATGCCGGCCGAACCGGCGAACCCACACGTCAAGCTGGAGACAAGCAAAGGAGCCATCGTGATTGAGCTTGACCAGGCGAGAGCTCCGGTCACGGTGAACAACTTCCTCGAGTACGTCAAGGGCGGTTTCTACGCCGAGACGATCTTCCATCGGGTGATCCCGAAGTTCATGGTCCAGGGGGGAGGATTCACCGTCAGCATGGAGCAAAAACAGACCCGCGAGCCGATCGTCAATGAGTCGGCCAACGGCCTGGCCAACAAGCGCGGCACGATCGCGATGGCACGCACGTCCGACCCGAACTCCGCCAGCTCGCAGTTTTTCATCAACCTTGCGGACAACGGCTTCCTAGATAAGGCACAGGCGCAGGACGGCGTGGGTTACTGCGTCTTCGGCAAGGTGGTGGAAGGGATGTCCGTGGTCGACGCCATCGCCGGCGTCCAGACCGGCAATGCCGGTCAATTCCAGAACGTCCCGCTCCAGCCGGTCGTGATCAAGATGGCGACCGTCGTGACGGCGGCGGCTGTGGCCAAGCCGCCCGCAGCTCAAGGGTCCGCCCCGAAGCAACCCAAGTGAGCTGAGGCTGGCCGGCGGGCGTCAGGCGCGCCATCACGGGCGGGAGGAATTGCTGCAACGCCTCGGATAGTGCCTGCCGCGCCCGAACGGTGCGACAACGCAGCCGCCAGGCCAGCGCCCAGCTGTCGGAGCGGAAGCGATTTCGTATCAGCCGGAGCCGGTCGCCGTCCCACTCGGAGGCGACGGCGTCGGCCCGATTGGTCCCGGTGCGCCTGCCGAGAAGGAAGGCCAGACCCCACTCCCCAACCGAGTCGGTGAGGACTTCCTCCCACCCATCGGGGACCGGCGGGAGTTCGCGTGCCGGGACCGACCCGGCGGCTGCCGGACGATCGGGGTGGAGGAGCGCGGACGTGCTGGCGGGAGGATGAGCCAGGAGTCCATCGACGGCTTCCCAGCCGCCCGAGCGGTAAGCACGTAAGGCCGCGGAAAAACCCGCGGTGTAGGGGAACACCAGGTCCGCGACGAAGTAGGCCGGCACCTCGGGATTGGGTGCCAATGCCCGGGCCTGGGTGGCCACGGTGGACTCGGCCGCCGACAACTGTTCGGCGCCTGATCCCGGTGAGTTGAGGAGAAACATCACGAGCATCGCTTCGCCTTCGGCGATGGCGGAGGCGGCACGCTGCTGGTCGCTGTCCCCGCGAATCGCGAGCAGGCGGCTCGGGAGGTGGAAGCGGTGCTCCTGGGCCGCGTGCTCCAGTTCGTGGGCCCACACAAGCGCGCCTTCGACGCGGGATGCCGCAGGTGAGTCGACCACGATCATCTCGTCGGTCTCGGGCTCGTAGAAGCCGAGAACCTGAGTGGTGTAGAAGGTGAGGATGTGGTCGTAGACGCTCCGAGAGTCGTCTTCGATGAACCCCAAACGGAAGAGAGCCTGAATGAAGAGCTCGGGCGCGACCGGGAGGTCTCGCCGGAGCTTGCGGTCGAGCACGCCGCGCAGCTCAGAGGAGGTTATGAGGCGGCACGGTGGCGCGAACGGCGGAGGCACCTGCCGTAGTTGGGCGACCCGACCGGCGATCTGCGTGATTGCGGTCGGGCAGGGTGCCGCGGCGGCGGCACCCGCGAGCAGGACTCCCGCCAGGGCGATGCTATACTTCCGGCGCATGACTCGAGACGCTCGGCTCCAGCTTCTTTCGTCCTACGAGAACATTGAGTTGGCCGAGCAAGTTCTCGCGGAGATGTGCAGCTCGAACAGGGTCGACGATGAGGTCACCTACTGGGTGGGCATGGCGTTGCGGGAGGCGCTTGCCAACGCGATCAAACATGGCAACAAGCTTAACCCGGACAAGCGGGTTTTCGTGCACATGGTGCTGCAGCCCGGCGCCGAACTGCGCATCGTGGTCGAGGACGAGGGTGACGGTTTCGACCCCGAGAAGGTCGCCAACCCGACCGACCCCGGCAACTTGCTCCTCTCCAGTGGCCGCGGCGTCTACTACATGCGCCAGTTCATGGACGAGGTGAACTTCCACATCGGCGAGCGGGGAGGCACGCGCCTCGAGCTCGTCAAGAGACTGAACGGAAGGAGGACGAAATGAAAACCAGGGTGAGAGACGTGGGTGACGTGCGGATACTGGACCTCGAAGGGAAGATCACGATCGGGGCTGGCGATGTCGAGCTTCGCAAGCAGATCGAAGACGCGGTCGCCGGAGGGAAGCTCCACCTCCTTTTGAACCTCGGAGGCGTGAGCCACATCGACTCCTCGGGGATCGGCGAGATGGTCGGGTGCTTCACGACGCTCGCCCGCAAGGGCGGCAAGATGAAGCTCCTCAACCTCACGCAGAAGATCAATGACATCCTTCAGGTCACGCAGCTCATCACGGTCTTCGACGTGTTCGACAATGAGACGGAGGCGGTCGCCAGTTTCAAGTAGCCGAAGGTTCTTCGTCCCATGCAGCCTTGCAAGGTGCAACTCCGGCGTGGGTCGCGATGCGCGTTCTGAATTTTGGGCCCGCCTCGACTGCTCGCGCGGTGGTTTCTCGCTGCGGCAGGACTGGGAAGGAAGCCGCCTTCATGCCGCGGGCGGCGCGATGCGACAACGGCTGGTTGAGGTCGGGGGAGGGAAAACATGGCTCTCAAGACCGTCTTGATCGCCGATGACAGCCGGATATTTCGGGCTCTGATGTCCGAAGTTCTGCAGGAACACGGGCTGGAGGTGCTCCAGGCCGCAGACGGCCGCGAGGCGCTCGATACGCTCCTGTCGAAACGCCCGCAACTCGTGATCCTCGATGCGCTTATGCCGATGCTCTCCGGTTTTGACGTCGTGAGCCAGTTGCGCGAGAAGGCCGTCGACTACCAGCCGGCCATATTCATCGTAACAGCGGTTTACAAGAGCCGCCGCTGGGAATCCGAGGCTCGTCTGCAGTATAAGGTGGACGAGTACCTCGAGAAGCCGCTCGAACCGGAGGATCTGGTGAAGGCGATTGGGCGTCACTTCCCCGAGTTCCTAGGGCTCCCAGGCCGGCCTGCGTCCGACAAGCAATAGCCAACAGCCAACAGCCAACAGCCAACAGCCAACAGCCAACAGCCAACAGCTTCCCCTCCTCCAAGCACGTCTCTTGGGTGGGGGAACTGTCAGCTGTGAGCTGGCGGTTTGGGTGGGGGAGACCTGTCAGCAGTCTTATCGGGTGGGGGAAGTGTCGGCTGTGAGCTGGGCGGTGGGTTGGGGGAGAACTGTCGGCTTTGCTCCTACAGCTCGTCTTCCTTCTGCATTTTTTTGAGGGCGGCTTCCATGGCCGCGAGGGCTTGCTCGACGTCCTTATCGCCGTGAGCGTGCGAGAGGAAGGAAGGAACCGGCGAGCGGGCCGGCAGCAGCAGGCCGGCTTCGCGGCACGAGCGCGCAAACCGCCCCCAAGTATCCTGGTCGACCCTCGCGAACGAATTCCCGTCCGTGACCCCCTGGCGGGAGAAGGCGCACGCAAAGATGGAGCCGACGCGAGCACAGCGCAGAGGGCGGGAGAAGCGTTCTGCGAGCGTAGTCACCCCGGCCTCGAGGTCGGCTCCCCGCTCTTCGAGGCGCTGGTGGACGCTTTCATTTCGCAGGACGGACAGAGTGGCAACCCCCGCCATGATCGCGATCGGTGGGGGAGGGCCCGGCAACTCGTCGCTGGGTGTGGCCGCCAGAGTTCGTGCCCATGCGACCGCGCCGATGCGCGCCACGCCGCCGCCCAGAACGCCACCAAAGACGGCCACGTCCGGTTCGATCCCGAAGACCTCGGCCGCGCCGCCTCGGGCGAGGCGGAAACCGGTCAGCGTCTCGTCGAGCACTAGCCTCGCGCCGGCCGCGCGCGTGGCCGCTGCCACCGCCAGGATGAACTCGGGGGTCGGCCTGATCACGCCGAACTGAGCCGCAATCGGATCGAGGACCACCGCCGCCGTGTCGACACCCACCTCGGCTAGTACGTTCGAAAGAACCTCGGCATCGCCCCAGGGGACAACCCGGACCAGGCGCGCGAGCTCTGCAGGGATACCCGCGACCATGGGCTGGCTTACACCCAGTGGACCCGAAGCCGTGACATGGAAAGTCTCAACCGCGCCGCGCCGGTTGCCGTCGAAGACGATGACCAGGCGTCGTCCGGTGTCCCGTCGGCACCAACGCAGTGCGAGCTCCCAGGCCTCGCTCTCGGATGGGGTGACGGCCCAGGGTGAGAGAGCTGGCGTGTGCTCCCGCAGCAACTCGACGAGCTCCAGCTCGGCGGCGATATGGAACCCGCTGGCAAGCCCCATCGTCGAGGCGCGCCGGACGGCGTCCAGCAGGTACTGATTGCCGTAACCCAGCAGGTTTGTCCCGGCACCGCCCAGCAGGTCGAGGTAGGCGACGTTGTCGGCGTCGAAGACCTGGCAGCCCTTCGCCTTGGCGAGGAGCAGAGACTCCTCCCCTCGCCGGCCCGCCAGCGGCACGTCCTTCCGCGCCTGCGCCAACAATTCGTCTGCCCGTTGTCCCATCGTCCGGTCCTGCCTCCGTGAGCCACCAAGTCTACCGGCTTCACTGCCTGTGCTCAAGACTCCTCGGTTTCGTCTTCCTCCAGCCCCTCATCGTGGAAGAAGAAGAGCGCGCAGCGTCTGGAGCAGAAGTACCTTCCATACGCCAGAGTTGCGCACTTATGGCACGTGACATGGCCGCAAATGTGACACTTCGTAAGAGCCCAGGTAGGGCGCTCTTTTTCGCAGGTGTCACAGACCCCAAGGTTGCGTCCAGGCACCCCTCGAGTATCGCCTCGCCGTGGTCGCTGCGCAAGTTGCAGGTCGTCCGTCCGAGCCCGACCGCGTGCCCGGGCGCAGTCGATTCGGGTCCGAACGAGCGCTTGTCCGTTGGAGGGGTTGAGGATAGAATTCGCAGGCTACGTGCCGGCGTAGCTCAGAGGCAGAGCAGGGGTCTCATAAGCCCCGTGTCAGTGGTTCGAGTCCACTCGCCGGCACCACGTCCATGACCCTGAACGGCTTCGCCGCCGCTTTTCGCCGTCACTTCCCCGACATCCTCGGGCGCCCCATCCTGGTCGCGCTCTCGGGGGGTGCGGACTCGGTTGCTCTCCTCAGCCTGTTCCACGAATCGGTCTCCGATCTCGGGTGCGTGGTGTCCGCGGCACATGTGCATCACCACCAACGCGGGGTCGCGGCGGACGGCGACGCAGCATACTGCAGAGAACTGTGTAACCGCCTCGGGGTGAAGCTGGTTGTGGAGCACCTGGCGCCGGAGCGGCCCCGCGGAACTTCGCCGGAAGCGTGGTGGCGCCGGGAGCGGTATCGGGCCCTGGAAGCCGTACGGGAGCGGCTGGGTTGTGCGGCCGTGGCCACCGCCCATACCCGAGACGACCAGGCCGAGACTGTGCTCCTGAAACTGTTCCGAGGCTCGGGTCCGCGCGGCGTCGCGGCCATCCGGCGGCGGGTAGGGCTCGTCGTCCGGCCGCTCCTTGACGTGCCCCGGGCTGCACTGAGGGAATACCTCGCGGAACGGGAGCTCTCGTGGCGCGAGGATGGGAGCAACGCCGACCTTGCCTATCCGCGGGCTCGGGTGCGCCATGGTGTGCTCCCGGCGATCGTCGCGGCGTTCCCGCACGCCCCGGAACACATTGCTGCGTTCGCCTCATCCCTCGCTGCTGACGAAGTGCTCCTTTCTGGTCTGCTCGCGGAGCACGGGGTGTGGCCCGAGGTCGGCCGGCCCGTCCCGTCGGCGCTTGTGGCGGCTTTGCCGGCACCGCTCCTGCGTCGCTGGGTGCTCGAGCTGGCGGGGCGCCTACCGCTGGCCGAGCCGCCCTCTCGCCGGCAGCTCGATGGGGTGAGCGGCATGCTCGAGAGCGGGCAGCCGGCGGCGGTGGATCTCGGACGTCGGTGGGTGCTGCGGCTGCGCGGCAACACGCTACTGCTTCAGCCGCCGCCCATTCAACCGTTCGCTCCCCGGCCTGTAGCCCTTCCTTCGAGGGTCGAGCTGCCGGGCGGGTTCGTCGGCGTGCTGGGAGGCTCATTGTCACCGAGCGCGCGGCACCGGGCGACGCTCCACTCCCGCCTGCGCGAACGCGTGGTGAGCTGGCGCTCGGTTGTACCGGGAGAGCGGTTCGGCGGCGCCGCGGTGATGCGCCGGCTCGCGGCGAAGGGCTTGCCGGCCCAGTGGCGACAGGCATGGCCGGTGCTGCTGGCGGGTGATACGATTGTTTGGCTTCCTGCGGTCGGGGTCGCCGAGGGGTGGGGTGAGGACGGCGCCGAAGGGGTTGCGGTAGGGCTGGAGGAGCCATGGGAACGCCACGACAGGTGATTGCACCAGAGATGATCGCGGCGCGCGTCGCCGAGTTGGGCAAGCGAATCGGAGCAGACTACTCCGGCCGTGAGCTGGTGCTGGTGGGCATGCTGAAAGGTGCAACGGTCTTCCTTGCAGACCTCTTGCGGACCATTCCGGGCGCCGTTCGCTTCGAGCTCGTCAACGTGATGCACCAGACAGAGCCTCGCGGCGCGATCATCGAGCTGACATACGCCACTCACGTTCACCTGGAAGGCGCGCACGCTCTCATCTTGAAAGACATCTGCCATTCGGGTGTGACCGAAAACTACCTGCTGACGCATCTTGCCCTGCAGACCCCTGCGAGTCTGGAAGTCGCGGCGCTCATCAACCGTCCGCTGTTGCGCCGGGTTGCGTTGGAACCCAAATATGTGGTGTTCAACGACGTGCCGCCCGGGCGCTTGGTGGGGTACGGGATGGAATACGAGGGCCGGTGGGGGAATCTTCCCGACATCAACACCCTTGAGGGTGTGTGACCGGTGCGCTGGCTTCGTGAGAGCGCCCTCGTCTGAGCTTGGCGCCCGCGCAGGAGACCGCCGGAGGAACGCGGAGAGTACGTGAACCAGAACGTGAAGAACCTGCTGCTGTTCGTCGTCATCATCGTGTCGGTGGTGCTGCTCTGGAATTGGATCACCACCACCCGGGCGGGAACGAAGGAGATTGCCTTCTCCGAGTTCCTGGATCGCGTTGAGAAGAACCAGATCACCGAGGTGTTGATCCGCGGGGACGAGGTCTACGGGCGTTCTCCTGAGGCAACTGCGGCGCACTCGCTCGCAGCTCGCCCGTTCGACTTCGTGACCTACTCGCCCGGGTACGACAAGCTCGTCGGCCTGCTGCGCGAGCACAACGTGAAGATCAAGGCTGAACAGGCGTCGCAGGGTTCGATATGGACCGCACTCCTGTCGTGGCTGCCGTTCGTGCTGCTCGCGGTGATGTGGTACTTCTTCTACCGTCAGATGCAGGCCGGCGGTAACAAGGCGATGGCTTTCGGCAAGTCGCGCGCCCGCCTACTCAACCCACAGAAGAAGGGCGTGACATTTAAGGACGTTGCGGGCGTGGACGAGGCCAAGGAAGAGCTCCAGGAGATCATCGAGTTCCTCCGCGACCCGCAGAAGTTCCAGAAGCTCGGGGGCAAGATCCCCCGGGGCGTGCTCCTGATGGGCCCGCCGGGGACCGGCAAGACGCTGCTGGCCCGCGCCGTAGCGGGCGAGGCCGACGTGCCATTCTTTTCGATCTCCGGCTCGGACTTCGTGGAGATGTTTGTCGGGGTTGGCGCGTCGCGCGTGCGGGATCTGTTCGAGCAGGGCAAGAAAAACGCGCCCTGCATCATCTTCATCGACGAAATCGATGCGGTTGGACGCCACCGTGGAGCCGGCCTCGGCGGGGGCCACGACGAGCGCGAGCAGACTCTCAACGCCCTGCTTGTCGAGATGGACGGATTCGAGTCCAACGACGGCGTGATCCTGATTGCGGCCACAAACCGCCCGGACGTCCTCGACCCCGCGCTGCTCCGCCCCGGACGCTTCGACCGGCGCATCGTAGTAAGCCGTCCCGACCTCAACGGCCGGGCCGAGATCTTCAAGGTGCACACGGCGAAGATCACCCTCGCACCGGACGTCGACCTGCCGGTGCTCGCTCGCTCGACCCCCGGGTTCTCCGGCGCCGACATTGCCAACCTGGTCAACGAAGCGGCTCTGCGGGCGGCGCGATTCAACAAGACCGCGGTTGCAATGGAGGACTTCGAGTTCGCCAAGGACAAGGTCATGATGGGGGCGGAGCGCCGCTCACTCGCACTTTCCGAAGAGGAGAAGCGTGTGGTGGCGTTTCACGAGGCAGGCCACGCTCTGATCGCGGCAGTACTGCCGAACGCCGACCCGCTGCACAAGGTCACGATCATCCCGCGCGGGCTCGCGCTCGGCCTGACCCAGCAACTCCCCGAGGAGGACAGGTACCTTCACGCCAAGTCGTTCCTTTCGGATGAACTCGTTGTGCTGATGGGCGGTCGCCTGGCGGAGCAGATCGTCTTCGGGGACGAGGCCATCACCACCGGGGCCGGCAACGATCTCGAGCGAGCCACCGAACTCGCCCGCAAAATGGTATGCGAGTGGGGGATGTCCGCGATGGGGCCGCTCACCTTCGGCAAGCGCGAAGAGGCAATATTCCTCGGCAAGGAGTTCGCCCGCCACCAAGACTACTCCGAGTCCACGGCGGTCGAGATTGACAGCGAGATCAAGCGCCTCGTGGAGAACGCCTACGGGCGGGCCCAGCAGACATTGACCGAGAACCGACCGGTGCTCGACAGGATCGCAGCAGCACTTCTCGAGCGCGAAGTGCTCGAGGGGGAAGAGGTCTACCGGATGGTCTCCGAGCATACCGGCGTGCCGGTGGACAAGCTCAAGGGCCCAGGTCACCCGGTCCCCTCCGCCGAAGCCGTCTGACCTCCGGCGCCGCCGGCGTCGGACCATCTGCGGCGTCAGGCTCGCGCCTCGCACGTAGCCTCCGGCTACGCTGCGCTGCTCGCCGCTCGCCTTCCTTGCATCTGGCCCAACGGCGGCAGCGCGGCTACTCGCCGTGCTGCAAGGCCCTGCGTTCGTTTGAGAGGTAACAGGAGGATATGGGAAGAGGGAAGACGGGAGAGGAAAGGCGGGCGACGGAAGGTTTGTCTTGTCTTTCCGCTACTTTCTCCCTTCTGCCTTCTTCCCATTTCCTATCGTTCTCGCCGTTTCTGAACGTGCGAACTTCTGGACCTTTGAACCTGCGAACTGCCTCTGGCTCCTCGGCTCCTCAGCCCCGCCGCTCTTCTGCTTGTCTCCTCGGACCACGGACCACTGTCTTCCTGTGCCCTGTCTCCCGCGAGGGTACAATCCACTCGTGATCGTAGTCCGGGCCTTCGCAATGCTGGTGTTTGTGGTGCTGGGGATCGTCAGCACCATCCTGGCCGGTATCATCGGTACCCTCATCGGTTTCATCCCGCCCCGCGGCGACTGGACCCTGCGGGGAGCGCGGATTTGGGGGCGCGGCATCCTCCTCGGAGGCTTCGTGCGCCTCAGAAGCGAGGGTCGCAAGCGTGTGCCGCGAGGCGAACCCGTGCTCTTCATGGCCAATCACGAGTCGTGGCTCGACATCCCGGCTCTGCTCGCCGAGATCCCAGTGCAGGTGCGCTTCCTCGCCAAGAAGTCGCTTTTCTCCTGGCCGCTTTTCGGCTGGGCGATCGCTTCGATGGGTTTCATCCCAGTTGACCGCGAGAACCGCCGGGAGGCTGTGAAGTCATTCGAGGAGGCTGCCGCCCGGATCCGCTCTGGCCGTTCTGTCCTCATCTTCCCGGAAGAGACCCGTTCGACGGACGGTGGGTTGCTGCCGTTTCAACGCGGCGGTTTCCTGATCGCGATCAAGGCCGGGATCCCGATCGTCCCGGTCGGCCTCGACGGCCCGCGGCATTGCCTGCCAAAGCACAACTACTTCATTCGTCCCGGCGTCATTACGGTTCGGTTCGGCGACCCGATCCCGACGACCGGTCGGGGAGTGACGGACAAGGGCGAACTGATGAAACTGGTCAGGATGGAGATCGAGAGGTTGCGAGGCAATGCGGGCGTGCGAAAGATGGTTTCATACGATGGGAGTGGTGCGTTGAGGAGCGTGGGCGATGGTCAATGAAGAAAAGGTCTGGGATGCGTTGTCGACCGTGATGGATCCAGAGATCCCTTTCTCGGTCGTGGATCTCGGGCTGGTCTACGGGGTGGAGGTCGCGCCCCCCGATCGCGTGCGGGTCCAGCTGACCCTCACCACACGAGGCTGCCCGCTGGTACGCCGCATCTCGGCGGACGCTGAGGCGGCGATCCGGAGGGGTACCGGGGCGGGCGACGTGACGGTGGAGATCGTCTGGGATCCGCCGTGGAGCCCCGCGATGGTCTCCGAAGCTGTGCGCAACCACTTCGGCTGGGCGAGTTGAACATCGGGCTTGGGGAGGAATCAGCACTCCCGCACAGGCGCGGCACCGGATCCTGAGGCCGGTTCGTGATGGTCGTCGGTAGGTTTCGGACGATCCCCACCTGCGCAAAACCTATTGCGCCGGCGGTGTGGAGGGTGAAATGGCGTTGACTGAGGCAGGTGTCCGTGAGGCTCTCAAGAAGGTCAAGTTCCCGGGGCTGACCCGGGACATCGTGTCGTTCGGCTTCGTCCACGGTATACGGGTCGATGGTGGTTCGGTGGAGGTTGACATCGTGATGTCGACGGCCAACCCGTCGGCGAGCCAGGCGGTTGAGCGGGATGCCAGGGCCGCGCTCGAGGTGCTGCCGGGCGTCACGAAGGTTAAGCTCGAGTGCAAGGTGCAGGCGCCCCAGGCTCCCCAGGTGGCGGCGCCGGCCCGTGTGGCGCTCCCCGGCGTTCGCTACAAGATCGCCGTCGCGTCGGGCAAGGGCGGCGTCGGGAAGTCCACCGTGGCGGCCAATCTCGCGCTTGCTTTGCTCCGCGACGGCGTGACCGTCGGCCTGCTCGACGCCGACATCTACGGTCCATCCCAGCAGATGATGATGGGATGCACGGACAAGCCGCGGGTGACCCCCGAAGAGAAGATCCTCCCGGTCGACGGCAACGGCGTCAAGGTGATGTCGCTCGGGTTCCTGATGGACCCCGACCAGCCTGTGATCTGGCGCGGGCCGATGGTGATGAAGGCTCTGCAGCAGTTCATCGAGGACGTTGACTGGGGCACGCTCGACTACCTGGTGGTGGACCTGCCCCCCGGGACAGGCGACGCCCAGCTCACCATGACCCAGCAAGTACCTCTGGATGGTGCGGTCATCGTCACGACGCCTCAGGACGTCGCGCTCATCGACGCCCGAAAGGGGCTCGCGATGTTCCAGAAGGTCAACGTTCCCGTGCTGGGCGTGATCGAGAACATGTCGGCGTTCGTCTGCCCCCACTGCGGCGCCAGGAGCGAGATCTTCAAGCACGGCGGGGGGAAGCGCACCGCCGAGCAACTCGGCGTGCCGTTCCTGGGGGACATTCCCATTGACCCTGAGATCGTCGTGGGCGGCGATGCGGGCACACCGATCGTCGCCTCGCACCCCGACTCGGCAGCGGCTGAGGCCTTCGTGGCCATCGCCCAGGCCATCAGGAGCCAGGTCGAACGCTCGTAGGCGAGCCGACCCGGCGTGGTAGGACCTATCCTATTTCTTGGGAGTAGCCGGCGCCGGGCTCTTCGTCGGCGAGGGCGTCGGAGCCTTGGCGACGATCTCCGCCGCGGTTTCTGGATGACCGCCGGCAGCGATGATCGCTTCGAGGCGCTTTGCGAACCACTCCGGCTCTCCCCAGGGGAGTGGCTCGCCGCCGGCGAAGAACGTGGGCGTGCCGAAGACACCAAGGCGGTACCCGAGGTCGAGGTGGCGAAGCACCGCATCCACGGAAGGGTCTTTGAGGTAGCAGCCCAGGAACTTCTCCTTGCTCAACCCGTTCGCAGCGAGAAAACCGAACACGACGTCGTCCAGCGACTCGACGCTCAAAGTGTCCTGGAGGCGGTAGCACTCCTCCTTAAGCTCGATGACGCGCTCGGGCCAGAACTGGCCGAGACAGTAGCCCGCAACCGCGGCGCGGAACGCCCACGGATGGAGTGAAACGAGCGGAAAGGTCACGATGCCATGGCGGACCTTGTCGCCGAACTGGTTCAGCACCGGTTTGACGTTGGTCCACCCCAGCTTGCAGCCCGGACACTGGAAATCGGAGAACTCCACAACCTTGACCATGGCGTTCTCGTGGCCTGGATCCCATTGCACCTCGGCGTGGTCGAGGATCTCTCGCCGCACGGCCCGAGGGTCGCGGGCAAGAGGCCACGTATTGCCGATCACCAGGTACTTGCCGTCGGCGGTCACCGCCACCGGCATCTGCATCCAGCCGTACCCAGTCGCTACTTGCGCGACTAGGGGGACCAGAGGGCCCGGATTGGCCGGGCTCATCGGCCAGGGAACTTTCACCTTGTTTCCCAACCAGTTGCCGAGCGCCTGCGGAAGGAACTGCTGGACGAACACGGGCAGCGTTTCCACGGTGACTGGGGGATCGGTCGCCGGAAGCGGGAAGAGAAGGCCGACGGCCACCGTCCCCCCTTGCGCGTCGAACACCATCGCGAGGTTGTCCTTTGCGTCGGGCTTGAGGCTCGTCCGCTCGACGCGCACTGCCTGGTAGGGACCGACAGGCGTCGTGCCGGGTATGACCTCGGTGAGAGAGATCGAGGTCCCCGGTGCATAGTTCATGGCTGCCCGCGCGAAGGCCTTGATCGTCTGCTCGGACACCTGAGCCCCGCATGGGACCGTCACAAGAAGCAAAACCGTCGCTGCCGCGCTACGTCGCATGCTCGCCCTCCGGCTCAACGCCGGTGAAGGATACCAGAGAGCCGGATTCGCTATGCGTAGCAGGCGCAACGACGAAACGCGTGACCAGCAGGGTCGGGATTCGCATGCAGCGGATGCGGCCCCTAGCTCTTGGAACGATCACACCGTCTCCTGTACAGTTGGCACATGGTGGAGCGAGGCCTGGAAGGCCTGTGGCGCAGAGGCCGCCCTGCGGTCATGGGTGTCCTCAACGTCACGCCCGACTCGTTCTCCGACGGAGGACGCTTCCTTACACGTGGCGAAGCCGTCGGACACGCTCTCGAGATGATCCAGGCCGGCGCCGACGTGGTGGACGTGGGAGGTGAATCCACGCGCCCGGGGTCGGACGGAGTGGACGAGACGATCGAGATCGAGCGCATCGTCCCTGTGATCGCAGAGTTGACGCGGCTTCGTCCGGGGACCCCGGTCTCAGTCGACACGTCCCGGGCGGGCGTCGCCGAAGCTGCGCTCGCTGCCGGGGCCAGCCTCGTGAACGACGTGACCGGCGGTCGCGGCCCTGGGATGCTCGAGGTCGTGGCCGGTCGCCGCGCGGGTATCGTGCTCATGCACATGCGGGGCGAGCCGCGCACCATGCAGCACCATACCGAATACCTGGACGTGGTTGCCGAGGTGCACCAGTTTCTTGTCGATCGCGCGGCGGTGGCCGTGACGGCCGGCATCGCGCCGGACCGCGTGATGGTCGATCCGGGCATCGGTTTCGCCAAGGACGTGGCGGGCAACCTCCGGCTGCTCTCGGCGTTGCCCGATCTGGCCGCGCTCGGCTACCCGGTCGTGGTCGGCACGTCGCGCAAATCGTTCATTGGAAAGCTCGTGGCAGGCGCCAGTCCGGACGCGAGGCTGGCGGGATCCCTCGCCTCGATCGCTGGGACGGTGCGGCTGCGACGCGTCATGGTTCGGGTGCACGATGTCGCCGAGACGATCCAGTTCTTCACGGTGCTGTCCGCCCTCGAGGGGGCCGCATGAGTACCGTCTTCGCGGCCGTGCGCGAGATTACGCACCTGGAGGTGGGTGTCCGGGACCTCATCGACATCGGCCTCGTAGCGGTCGTCTTCTACCTGCTGCTCACCGCCGTGAAGGGGACGCGCGCCGTCTCCATGCTGTGGGGGATATTCATCCTTGGCGGCAGTTATCTGGCGGCGCAGGCTCTCGACCTGATCACGCTGGCGACTGTCTTGCGGGAGATGCTGTTCTACCTCCCGTTCGTAATTATCGTCCTGTTCCAGCACGAGATCCGCCGCATTCTCGCGGCTATCGGACGAACGCCGTTGCTGCGGTGGACATCCGCGATCTCGCCGCGGCAGGTCATGATCAACGACATCGTGCTCGCCTGCGAGACGCTGGTCTCGCACCGCTATGGGGCCCTCATCGTGATCGAACGTGACGAGGGTCTTCGGACGTTCGTTGAAACGGGGATTCCCATCGACGCGCACCTTTCGTACGACCTGCTTGTGAATCTCTTTACGCCGGGCACCCCGCTGCACGACGGTGCCGCGATCGTTCAGGGCAACCGCATCGCCGCGGCCGGGTGTTTCCTCCCGCTGTCGGTGCGCGCCGATCTTTCGACCACCTACGGCTCTAGGCACCGGGCGGCGCTGGGCATCGCGGAGGAGACGGATGCGGTCGCGGTCGTGGTGTCGGAGGAACGGGGAGCGCTGACGGTGGCTGAAGGCGGGCACTTGCGTGAGGACCTCGATCGGAGAGGTTTACGGGACCTCCTTCTCGAGTTGCTGGTTCTGGGCCGCTCAGGGGGTGCGGCTTGAGATTCGTGCCGCGCTCTCCCGGGAACATGGTACTGGCGGTCGTGCTTGCGTGTCTGGTCTGGTATGCGAGCGCTCTCGACCGGAGAGAGCGCATCTCGGAACGTCAGCTCGACACCCCCGTCACCCTGGTCAACGTCCCCGCCGACACCGTCATCACCTCGGACGTGCCTCGCTTCCTCTCGCTCCGGGTGCGGGGGCCGCTCTCGCGCCTGCGCGCCCTCGACCAGACCCAGACCGGGGTCGTGATCGATTTGCGCGGCGTCAGCGAGGGGGAGCGCGACTTTGCGGTGGAGACGCACAACGTGATCGTGCCTGCAGGCGTCGAAGTGCTGGCCGTGACGCCCTCGCAGGTACCACTCCGCTTGGAGCGGGTGGGCCACCGGCGCGTCCCGGTCAAGCCCCGTGTTTCCGGAGAGCCGGCCGCCGGTATGGTAGTCGGGGCCGTGGCCGTAGAGCCTCAAACGGTCGTAGTCAGCGGTCCGCACCTCCAGCTCGAGAGGCTACAGGCGGTTCCCACGGACCCGGTGAGCGTCGACGGTGCGGACTCTCCGGTGGACACGCTCGTAGCGGTGCGTTCTCCCCAGCCCCTGATGCGGATCGTGGAACCGCTTGCCGTGCGGGTCATCGTTGAGATCACCCCGGCCCTCAGCGATTCTCGCGGCGGGAGGCGCCGGTGACCGCTGGGCTCTTCGGGACCGACGGAATGAGGGGCGTGGCGTTCGAGTATCCGCTGGACCGCCCCACTCTGACGCGACTGGGCGCCGCCCTGGCGGCGCACCTGCGCGACGCGACGCTGCCGCCGGTGGTCCTGCTGGCGGGCGACACACGCGCCTCCACGCCGGTGCTGGCCGATTGGCTAGGCGGCGCGTTGGTGGCTGCGGGCGGCGAGGTGCATTGGGGGGGCGTGCTCCCGACACCGGCGGTGTCGCACCTGCTCCGCGATCGCGGCGGATACGGCACGGGGGTCGTGATCTCGGCGTCGCACAACCCTGCGGCCGACAATGGCGTAAAGCTCGTGAACCGGGGCGGGACCAAATGGCCGGCCGAAGAGGAACGACGCCTCGAGGCAAGGCTCGCCGCGATGCCTGCAGAGGTCGCGGTGGCGCCCATGCCGTGCGTCGACCCTAGAGCTCGCGACCGCTACGTCGAGTTGCTTCTGGCCTCGCTGCCTCCTCGCGCACTCGAAGGTGTACGGGTGGTGGTGGATCCCGCCAACGGTGCTGCTTCTCCGGTCGCCAGGGCGTTCTTCGAGGCGCTCGGAGCGAAGGTGACGATGATCCACGCCGAACCCGACGGACGCAACATCAATGCCCGTTGCGGTGCGCTGTTCCCCGAGTTGCTCGCGACGGAAGTCAGGCGCGTCGGATTCGACGCCGGGGTCGCACTCGACGGCGATTCGGACCGGGCGATCCTAGTCACCCGGACCGGACGCGTGCTCGACGGCGACGATGCCCTGCTGATGTGGGCCCGGGCGCTTCTGGCGGAGGGAAAGCTGCCGGGGCCGACCGTCGTCGCAACCGTGATGTCGAACCTGGGGCTTGAGACTGCGCTGAGGCGAGATGGAATAGCGCTTGTGCGGTGTCCCGTCGGAGACCGTGAGGTGTGGGAAGCGATGCAGCGGGAGGGCGCAGCCCTTGGCGGCGAGCAGTCGGGCCACGTGATCTGCAGCCACTTCTCGGTAACCGGTGACGGGCTGCTTACCGCGGCCCACATCCTCGCGGTCGCGCAGCGGGCCGGCGCCACACTCGAGGAGCTGGCGGACCTCCAACGGTTCCCGCAGGTGCTTCTGAACGTGAGGGTCGGGATGCGCCGCCCCGTTGAGGAGGTGCCTGAACTCGCAGTAGCGGTCAAATCGGCGCAGATGCACCTGTCCGACAGCGGCCGCGTACTTGTCCGCTACTCGGGCACCGAGCCGTTGCTTCGAATCATGGTCGAAGCGGAGGAGGACACGCTTGCGCGCGAAACCGCCGAGGGGATCGCCGCAATCGCCCGGGAACAGCTCGGTTCCGCCTGACGCCGGGAGGGACCGCGGCGGTAAGTTCCTTAGAACCCGAAGATGTTCTTCTTGCGCTTCAACTTGAGGGGTTCCTGTGCTTTGCCGAGCTGCGCCGTGTGGCCCGAGTAGTCACTCGCTGCCACGTAGAAGTCGACTGTCTGGTTCTGGTGGAAGCTCGCCGAGATCTCGGCCGACCAGTCTGCGCCCGTGCCCCGGCGCAACGGCAGTTCTACATACTTCCCGCTTCCCTCGACCCGAGCGAAAAGTTGAGCGTCCTTGACTCCGTGGTCATCCTGGATCTTGAAGGCGAGGATCACCGCTTCGCCCTTCTTGTACTCGAGCTTGAGGCCCGGGGCGAGCGCCAGCGTCGGAGGCTGCGCATCGAGCTGTTCGAGCTGCTTGGTCAGTCTTTCGCGCATCTGCTGAACGCGTTCCGCTGTCTGGGCGTTGGGCGGCAGGGACTTGAGCAGCTCCAGCCCCTTCTCCGGCGCCTTGCCCGCTTCTGTCTGCTGCACCTGCGCCATCAGGGCCGTGAATCTCTGATCGGTCTCCTGCTCCGTCTTGACGCGTTCGAGACGATCCTGAAGTCCGGTACGGGTCGGCCAGCTGCGCCGCACGGTGTCGAGGCGGGCGAGCGCGAGGTCGAAGCTCCCCTTCGCCGCGAGGGTGTCGGCTTCGCGTTCGAGCGCCGCTGCGGCCTTCTCACGCGCCTCGGCGGCCAGAGCGTATTTCGGGACGACCTCGACCAGAACGCTCGAATTCTGGAGCACCTGGGCCAGATCCCCCTGGCGCTGGGCCTTCAACAGAGTGGCTTGGAGGTTGAGCGCTCGATGGGCCTCCTCGATCGATGCCGAGAAATCCGCGTCACGCTTGAACACGGCCTCTTCTTCGTTCGAGATTTCCCGCACGGTGTCGGTGAGCACCTTGATGTTGCCGGCGGCGAGAGCCCTCTGCATCGCCTTGGTAAGGGCTTGCCGCCTCATGGTCCCGTACGTGGCCCGGATGGTCTTGTACCTCTCCTGCTCGGGCTGCGAGAGGCCTCCCAGGTCTTCCGGCGAGATCGCGTCGAACGCGGCGCCCGCCGCCGCCAGCTCGCCGAGCGCAACGGCCGCCTCGGCCTTCTCGAGTTGCACGGCGGCAGCGTTCACCTGCACCGGTTGGGGGGACGGCGACGGCTTACGGGGCGCTGCCGTCGGCGCTGCGTGAGGAGCGAGTCGTTCCGGCTGCTGGCTTCCAATCCAAAACCACCCGGTCACTGACCCTAGCACAACCACCGCCGCAATCCCGATGGCCAACGGCGCGATGCGGCGTTTGCGTGACGGCTTGGCCGCAGGCTTGGCAGGCGCGGCGGGGGCTTGCGCGGGCGGCTCGGTTACCGGCTGGGGTACCAGAGGTTGGCCGTGCTGTGCAGCGTGGTCTCCCTCAGGGATCGGCGCGAGCGCGCGGGCGGGAGGCGTTGCGGCGGCCTCGGGGTGCTGCTTCGGGGCCGGCAGAGGTTCCCCGGCCGGAGCAGGTGTCGGCAGCGGCTCAGGATGGAGCGGCACGGGCGGCTCCGTCTCGGCCTTGGATGGGGCGGTCGGCATGTCGGCCGGGATCGTGGCGAGAGCCGCTCCAGTTGTCTCGCGGCCCGAAGTCAGTAGTTCGGGCGTGACCTGGTCCGGTTCGGCGGACACGGACTCGGGACGAGGTTCCTCCTCCGATTGCTTCGGGAAGATCGGCGTGATCCGCGCAGGGGAAGTGTCCTCACCCTTCTCCGGGACTGCGAACTGCCCTCCCGCCGCCCCTCCAGCTAGCGGCTCGCCGGCCGGGGGTTCGGGAGGGAGGGAGGTGCCGACGCTGATGGATGGAGTCGGGGTGACCAACTCGTCGGCCACGGGCTCGGCCGGCGCCTCGGCCAGAGCACGCTGGATCGCTTGGCGGAACTCGTCGAAGCTCGCCGGCCTCGCGGCCGGGTCTCTGCGGAGGGCCTGCGCCAAGACCTTCTGCAGCGCGGGCGGGTCCTGCAGGCTCGTACGGACATGGGGCGGGAGCGAGACGTCCGGTGCCGGTGCATCGGCCGCCGCGACTTCCGCCTGGAGAAGGTAGCAAGTTGTGGCAGCGAGCGCGTAAAGATCGGACCGCCAGTCAGCCACCGGCGCAATGGTGGGATCCAGCTGCTCGGGAGCCGCGAACTGCGCCGGCCCTTCGGTGAGAACGACGGCTCCCGCTGTCGCGAAGCCGCTGTGGAACGCCGCGGTCCCGAACCCCAGGATCTTGATGTGCTCTGTGTAGCCCTGGCTCAGCGCGAGGAGGTTCTCCGGCGCGATGTTGCCGTGCGAGACACCGCCTTGTTGGAGTGCCTCGAGCCCGTCGATGACTTCGAGGATAAGGGCGAGGACACGCCCCGGCGGTGTCCCGGCGAGCGAATCGAGTCGGTCGCCCTCGACGAGCTCCATGACCATGAAAGCACTTCCGTCGGGACAGAACCCGTAGTCGAGGAGCGTCGGAAAAGGCTCCGGGCCAGCAGACGCAAGGACGCCCATGGCCGCCAGGAATCGCTCCCGACAGGCCTCAAGGCCTATGGGTGAGGTTGGCGGTATCAGCTTGATCGCCACCATCGCACCGGTGTTGGGTTCAACGGCCCGGAAGACGATCGCGGACCGGCTGGACTTGAGCACCCGCTCGAGGCGGAAGCTCTCGGTGATCTCGCGAGGTTCAGTTGTATACACGGAGGGATCTCCCGTTTCGCGACCCGAGTCCTGGGAGGACAGGGAGCCGGCGCGTCTCGGCGCCAAACCGTTTCCGACCTTGGATTGTCACGCATTAAGTCTACCAAACATGCACTTGCAGACCCAGGTGCCGGCGGTGAGGGCGATCACTTGGAGGCGACCTGGGGCGAACGGGAAGTTCGTGATCCCGAGGCGTGTCGCGAGTGCGCCCACGGTCGGCGCGGCGCGTCCCCTCTTGGGACGGTTTCCCGCGCGAGGGGAAGTCAGGTGTGGTGAGGCCAGGAACGACATTGGACGGCGTTGTGGGCCGATCCAGCGCTTGAAATCGGACTATTTTGAGGAAGGCCGATTGAGGCCGAAGGGCGTGGTGTCGACGAGACTCGCCGACGGCGGGTGGTAGAGAGCGGGGTGGCCACGAGGCTCCCCTTGCCTCCATCACGAGAGAAGATGGCGGGGTCGAGGAGACTCGAGCTCACGATCATCCTTGGGCTCCCAGGGCATCCTCGACAGACGACATGTGGATGGGTTCCCACTCGCCTGGCCAAGGACCTCGGGCATTTGACCCAAAACCCGAAGATCGGTCCCGGTGGAAGTTGGGATCGAGGCTTGCGAGCTCTCTCCGACTGCCTGAACTTCTCCGGAGGAGGGAATTGACACCCCCATTCTAGTCGTGTATAACCAAGTGGTGATGGAGGTC